>JAABUP010000353.1_pt1 | contig 103926 bp, 80 predicted proteins | sample 5559201 | NCBI WGS metagenome assembly JAABUP01 (sample SAMN10711887, study PRJNA513373) | rock metagenome | isolation source: Antarctica rocks | place: Antarctica
CTGGGTGGGCTGCGGGGTGGCACGGGGCAGCCAGGCCACCGACGGCCGGACGATCTGGCCCGCGTGGTCCGACTGCGCGGTCTGGCCGTCGCACTGGGCGGGCTGGGTGCACCAGTACCATCCAGCGGTCGCCGCGCTGATGGCCGGACGCTGGGAGGTCGTCGACCGACTTGTCAACGGCCGCTGGACGCACCTCGGTGACCCGGCCTTCGACTCCTACCTCGCGGGCGAGCTCGACACGGCCGTCGCGACGCTGTCGAGCGAGGGAGCGCGGGTCATCCTGTTCACCGCGCCGTACTACCGCAAGACCGAGCTGCCCGACGGCAGCACCTCGGTCGCCGACGACCCGGCTCGCATCGACCGCTTCAACGAGCTGATCCGCGAGGCGGCAGCCCGGCACCCGCACGTCGCCTGGGTCGTCGACGCCAACGCGATCCTGTGTCCGGGTGGCCGCTACATACAGAAGATCAACGGGGTCGACGTCCGCTTCCCCGGGGACGGCATCCACATCACCGAACCCGGCGACAAGCTCGTCGCCCGGGTGGCCCTGCCCCTCGTCCGTCGCCTGGCTACCGACACCGGACCGGCGACGCGTGGCTTCTGAGTCCACCGCCGGGCCTCCCGCCGGGCCCACCGCTGGCCCTTGCGCCGGTGCGGGACCGGCGTCCGCGCGGACGCCGCACCTGCGGCCGCTCGACGGGCTGCGCGGGGTGGCGGTGCTGGCCGTGCTCGCCTTCCACAGCGGCGCGACCCGAGCGCCCGGCGGCTGGATCGGCGTCGACATCTTCTTCGTCCTGTCGGGGTTCCTGATCACCTGGCTGCTGCTCGGCGAGATCGCGGCCACCGGTGGTGTGCGGCTGCGCAGCTTCTACGCCCGCCGGGCGCTGCGCCTGCTGCCGGCGCTGCTCGTGCTGGTCGTCGCGGTCCTCGCCTACGCCGCGATCGCCCCGCACCCCGCCGGTACGCAGGGGCTCGGCTGGGGGGTCGTCGGGACGCTGCTGTACGTGTCGGACCTGCAGGCCGCGACCGGACACGTGCCCGTCCTCGGCCTGGTCGAGCACACCTGGTCGCTGTCGATCGAGGAGCACTTCTACCTGCTCTGGCCGCCGCTCTTGGGCCTGCTCGTCCGGTCCTGCCGGCGTGGCACCGTCCTCGGCGTGACGGTGGGCCTCGCGGCACTGTCGGCCGTGCTCGCGCCGCTGCTGTGGGACGGGCCTCGCTCGGTGTCGCGCCTCTACTACGGCCCGGACAGCCGCGCGCAGGCGCTGCTGCTCGGCTGCGCGCTGGCGCTCGTCGCCACTGGCCGGCCGCTGCGTGCCACCGGCACCGCGCGGCGGGTCCTGTCGGCCGCCGGCATCCTCGCGGCGCTGGCGCTGCTCGCACTCGTCGTCACATTGAACTACCGGTCGGCCGTCGTCTTCCATGGCGGGCTCACCGCCATTGCCCTGCTGGCCACCGTGCTCGTCGCCGCCCTCGTCGCCGTACCCGGGAGCCTTCTCGGGACGCTGCTCGCGAGCAGCCTGCTGGTCGCGGTGGGGCGCATCTCCTACGGGCTGTACCTGTGGCACTGGCCGGTGTTCCTCGCGCTCAACCAGAGCGCGCTCGGCTTACCCTGGCTCCCGACGCAGGCGGTCCGCCTCGTCGTGGCCGTCGGGGCGGCGACGGCGTCGTACCTGCTCGTCGAGCGGCGCTTCCTGCGCCGCCGGCACCGCTTCGACCCGCCTCGCCGCGCGCCCCTGCTCGCCGCCACGACCTGAAGGAGACCAGTGCCCCGCGCGCTCATCACCGGCATCACCGGCCAGGACGGCCTCTATCTGGGCGAGCTGCTGTCCGCCAAGGGCTACGAGGTCTTCGGGCTGGTCCGGGGCCAGAGCAACCCCAAGGTGGCGACGGTCGAGCGCATCGTGCCGGGCGTAGAGCTGCTCGACGGCGACCTGACCGACCTGCCGTCGCTGATCGGGGCGATGGAGCTGGCCCAGCCCGACGAGGTCTACAACCTCGGGGCGCTGTCGTTCGTCGGCCTGTCGTGGCGTCAGGCCGAGCTGACCGGTGACGTGACCGGGATGGGCGTGCTGCGGATGCTCGAGGCCATCCGCATCTCGACCTCCAACGACATGGGGCGGGTGCGCTTCTACCAGGCGTCGTCGTCGGAGATGTTCGGCAAGGTCCGCGAGGTGCCGCAGCGGGAGACGACGCCCTTCCACCCGCGCTCGCCGTACGGCGTGGCCAAGACCTTTGGTCACTACATGACGGTCAACTACCGCGAGTCCTACGGCGCCTACGCGTGCTCGGGCATCCTGTTCAACCACGAGTCGCCGCGCCGGGGCGTGGAGTTCGTCACACGCAAGGTGACCCGCGCCGTCGCCCGCATCGCCCTCGGCCTGCAGGACACGCTCGCGCTCGGCAACCTCGACGCCCGCCGGGACTGGGGCTTCGCGGGCGACTACGTCGACGCGATGTGGCGGATGCTGCAGCAGCCCGCGCCGGACGACTACGTGGTCGCCACCGGCGAGACGCACAGCATCCGCGAGCTGCTCGACATCGCTTTCGCGCGAGCCGGGACGGCTGACTGGTCGAGCCGGGTGGTGCAGGACCCCCGGTACTTCCGGCCCGCCGAGGTCGACGTGCTGACCGGTGACGCCTCGCGGGCCCGCGACGAGCTCGGCTGGACCCCGACGGTCGATTTCGAGACCCTCGTCAACCAGATGGTCGACGCCGACCTGCGCCGCGAGCACCGGCTGGCCGAGCAGGCGAAGGTGGAGTGAGCCTGGGCGCGTTGGCGGGCCAGGGGCCGGTGTGCGCGTATACCCTCGCCGAGTTGTTGTCCCTCGCGACATGTTGTCGGCTGACCCGGCGCCTGGCTGGTGGCGGGTGAGCGGCGACCTTCCCGCCCAGCCACCCGAGGAGTCCGTGACACCGCCGACGAGCGCCCCGGCCGAGCATGCCCAGGGTCGCGAGCCGGCGGCAGCGGGCCGGGGCGGCGCGGCCGGCGCGGCTGCTCATGGAGCGTCCGGTGGCGCGGCGACGACGGGCGGCGCGGTCCGCGAGGCCACCCCCTTGGCGCTGGCCGGCCTGGTGGCCAACGCGGCCAACGTGCTCGTCACACTGATCATCGCCCGGGCGCTCTCGACGCGCGGCTACGGCACCCTCGCCCAGCTGATCGCCCTGTTCTTCGTCCTGTCGATGCCCGGCAGCGCGCTTCTCGTCGGCATCGTGCAGCGGGTCACGCACTGGCGGGCCGTCGGGCGCCGCCACCTCATCCCCGGCTGGACGAGCCGGGTGCGGCGGGTCGCGTTCGGCATCACCGCGGCGACGTTCGTCGTGGCCGTGCTGGTCGCCGCTCCTTTGGCCTCCGCGCTGTCCGTGCCGTCCCGCGCCGGGTTGGTGGTGGTGCTGACCGCCGGTGCCGCCTGGGGCCTGCTGTGCATCGACCGCGGGCTGCTGCAGGCCTCGCGGGCCTACAACGCGCTCGCCGTCAACCTGCTGCTCGAGGCGAGCCTGCGATCGCTGCTCACCGTCCTGCTGGTGGTGGCGGGTCTCGGTGCTGCCGGGGCGATCGGGGCGCTGCTCGCCGGGATCGTCGGTGCCGACCTGCACGCCCGCTGGGCCTACGCCCGCCACGCTCGGCGGGCCGAGGCCGCCGGCGTTCCCGAGGCGGCTGCCGGCCCGTCGATGCCGCCGGGCGTCGCCTTTCCACCTGTTGATGAGCCGGGGGCCGGCGGGCGCCGTGTGCGGCCCGCTCGCCGACTGCGCACCGACGTCGGGCTGGCGCTCGCGACCCTCGGCATGCTCGGCCTGCTGCAGAACCTCGACGTCGTCGTGCTGGGGCGCGCCCGCCCCGAGGCTGCCGGCACCTACGCAGCGATCTCCGTGGCGAGCAAGGCCCTCGTGTTCGCCGCCCTGGTACTGAGCAGTTTCCTGCTCCCCGAAGCCGCCACTCGCAAGGCCGCCGGGCAGCACGCCCTGCGCCAGCTGAGCGGGACGCTCGCGGTGCTCGCCGTCCCGTGCGGGCTGCTGCTCGTGCTTGCCGCCATCGCGCCGGAGACGCTGCTGCGCATTGCGTTCGGGCCGCGGTACGTCTCGGCCTCGTCAGCCCTGCTGCCGCTGGCGCTCGCGATGAGCTGCCTGGGGGCGACCGTCCTGTTCGTCCACTACCTACTCGGCGCCGGGCACCGCCGGGCCGTGCTGGCGCTCGGGGTCGGCGTGGTCGTCGCGCTGCCTGCCCTCAATGCCGCGCACGGTGCCCCGACCGCCACGGCCGTCACCGACCTCGCCGTCCAGGCGGTGCTCGCCGCGATCACCGGAGGACTCGTGCTGCAGGCTGCCTTCGCGCTCCGGAAGCCGGCGTGAGCGCCACCGGAGGCATGGAGCGCGCCGAGCGGGCCGAGCTCGTCGTGCCGCCGGCGCCGGGCGCAGCCCTGCACAGCTCGCCGGCAGGGCCGCCGGCAGAGCCGACGCTGGAGCAGATGGTGGCCGGGTCCGGGCTGCGCCGCGTGCTGTTCCTCGCCTGGCGCGACCTCGACGACGAGGAGGCCGGCGGCTCGGAGGTGCACGCCGACAAGGTGGCCGAGCGGTGGGCGCAGGCGGGGCTCGACGTGACGATGCGGACCGCCGCGGCCGCCGGACATCCGGTGCGGACCACCCGCAACGGCTACTCGGTCATCCGCAAGGCCGGCCGGTACGCGGTGTTTCCGCGCAGCGCCGTGTCCGCGGCGGTGGGACGCAGCGGTGCGCACGACGGGCTCGTCGAGATCTGGAACGGGATGCCGTTCTTCTCCCCGGTGTGGGCGCGCTGCCCCCGCATCGTGTTCCTGCACCACGTCCACGCCTCGATGTGGCGGATGGTGCTGCCGCCGCACCTGGCCCGGGTGGGCGAGACCATCGAGTTCCGGATCGCGCCGCCGCTGTACCGGCGGACCCCGATCGTCACCTTGTCCGAGTCGTCACGCGAGGAGATCATCCACCTGCTGAGGATGCGCCCGGAGCTGGTGTCGGTGACCCCACCGGGCATCAGCCCCCGGTTCAGCCCGGGCGGCCGCCGGTCTGCGCACCCGCTGGTGGTGGCGGTCGGTCGGCTCGTCCCGGTCAAGCGGCTTGATGCGCTGGTCGATGCCCTCGTCGCCACACGGCGGCAGGTGCCGAACCTGGAGGCCGTGCTCGTCGGCGAGGGCTACGAGCGGGCCGCCCTCGAGGCACGCATCGCCGCGGCGGGAGCCACCAGCTGGATCTCGCTGCCGGGCCGGGTCGACGACGCCGAACTCATCGAGCTTTACCGGCGAGCGTGGGTCCTGACCTCCGCGTCCGCCCGCGAGGGCTGGGGGATGACGATCACCGAGGCGGCGGCCTGCGGCACCCCCGCCGTTGTCACCCGTATCGCGGGGCACAACGACGCGGTCGACGAGGGGCGCAGCGGCATCCTCGTCGACGAGCCGGCCGACCTGACGCCAGCCCTCACGGGCGTGCTCACGACGCCGCGGCTGCACGAGCAGCTGGTGGCCGGCGCCCTGGCGCACGCCGAGCGCTTCACCTGGGATGCGACGGCGCGGGGGACGTTCCGCAAGCTGACCGAGCAGGCCGAGCGGGCGAGACCAGCCGGGCGCCGATGACCCAGGGCGCGGTGCGGGTCAGCCCCGGCGTCCCGACCGGGTCATCCGGCTCGTCCGGGGCGTCGGGGGCGCAGCGGGCGGTCCGGGACGAGCCCCGACGCCCGGGGTGGCGGCGGCTGGCGTGCTTCTGGCCCGAGGCGCTGCTGGCGCTATGCGCATATATCCCGCTGCTGCTGACAGCGCCCGGCTACGTCGGTGCCGACACCAAGGCCTACCTCTACCTCGACCCCGACCGACTGCTCGCGCGGGCCCCCTACATGTGGGACCCGCATGTCGGCGCGGGCACGGTCACCCACCAGAACATCGGCTACCTGCTGCCCATGGGGCCCTGGTACTGGTTCTGGCAGCACGTCGGGGTGCCCGACTGGGCGGCCCAGCGGCTGTGGACCGGCACGCTGCTGCTGGCCGCCGGCGCAGGCGTGATGTTCCTGCTGCGGACCTTCGGGTGGCCGCGGGGCACGTCGGTGGTGGCGGCGTTCGCGTACGCCTTCACGCCGTACGTGCTCGAGTACGAGGCCCGCATCTCGGCCATCCTGATGCCCTGGGCCGGCCTGGCCTGGCTGCTGAGCCTGACCATCCGCGGGCTGCGCCTGGTCGGACCCGCCAACGCCGCGCGCAGCCCGTGGCGAGCGCGCTGGCGCCATCCCGCGCTGCTGGCCGGCAGTATCGCCCTGATCGGCAGCGTCAACGCCACCAGCCTGGCGTGGGCCCTGCTGGCACCGCTGCTGTGGATCCCGTTCGCGGTCTGGAGCTACCGCGAGGTCAGCGGGCGGCGGGCGCTGGGGTTCCTGTGGCGCTGCGCCGTCGTCATCCTGCTGGCCAACCTGTGGTGGCTCGCGGGCCTGGCGATGCAGGCGCTGTACGGGCTCGACGTGCTCGCGTTCACCGAGAGCATCAAGACCGTCGCGAGCAGCTCGCAGGCTTCGGAGGTGCTGCGGGGGCTGGGCAACTGGTACTTCTACGGGCGCGACGGAATCGCGGCTTGGGTGCAGGCGGCCGAGTCGTTCACTCGCGCCGGGTGGCTGATGGCGGCCAGCTTCGCGTTGCCCGTGCTCGCGGTGCTGCTGGCCAGCTGCATCCGCTGGCGGTACCGGGCCTACTTCGTGGCGCTGGTCGCGCTCGGCACGACGATCGCGGTCGGCGTCTATCCCTACGAGCATCCCTCACCCGCCGGAGGCGCGTTCCGGGACTTCGCGCAGGGCTCGTCGTTCGGCCTGGCACTGCGCAGCATGCCGCGGGCGGTCCCGCTCGTCGCGCTCGGTCTCGCGGTGCTGCTGGCGGCGGGGCTCGACGCGCTGCGCCGCTCGGTGCGAGTGCCGCGAGCCGGGCGCCGGGTGGCGTTCGCGGTGGCGGTGGTGCTGATCGGGCTGGTCGCCGCGCCACTGTGGCAGGGCCTCTACATCGACCCGAACCTGCGCCGCCCGGAGAAGCTACCCGGCTACATGCAGGCGTCGGCGGACTACATGGGCAGCAAGGGCGACGCCACGCGCGTGCTCGAGCTGCCGGGCGCTGACTTCTCGCACTACACCTGGGGGTCGACGCTCGACCCGGTGCCGCCAGGGCTGATGGACCGGCCGTTCCTGTCCCGTGAGCTGATCCCCTACGGCGAGCCGGGCACGGCCGACCTGCTGCGCGCGCTCGACCGGCGGCTGCAGGAGGGGGTGTACGAGCCCGCGTCACTGCCCGCGCTCGCCCGGCTGCTGGGCGTGGGTGACGTGGAGCTGCGCAGCGACCTGCAGTACGCGCGCTTCCGATCCCCCCGCCCGACGAGGACGTGGCAGGAGTTCACGACGCTGCGCCCGGCGGGGCTCGGGGCGCCCACGACATTCGGCCCGCAGGTGCCCGAGCAGGGCGCGGTCCCGCTGGTCGACGAGGTCACGCTCGGGACTGCGGCGAACGCCCCCGAGCCACCGGCCGTCTCCGTGTTCCCGGTGGCCGGCACCGTGCCGATCGTGCGGGCGGAGCGGGCGGCGCAGCCGCTCGTCGTCGCGGGCAGCGGTGAGGGGCTCGTTGACGCCTCAGCCGCGGGGCTGCTGCAGCAGACCGGGACGGTGCTCTACCGCGCCTCGATGACGGCGCGGCAGTACCAGGCGGCGCTCGCCGCGGGCGCCGACCTGCTGCTGACCGACAGCAACCGGCGGCGGGCCGAGCGGTGGGGCACCGTGCGCGAGAACTACGGCTACACCGAGCGGGCCGGCGAGACGCCGCTCAAGCCCGACCCCAGCGATGCCCGGCTGCCGCTGTTCACCGCCAGTGCGACGAGCGGGCACGCTGCGACGGACGTCTCCGTCGACGGCACACCGGGCGACGACGCCCGGACGGTCGCCGAGCAGCGCGGCGTCGCGTCGGTCGAGGCCACCGACTACGGCAACCCGGTCGCGTATGCCCCCGCCGACCGGCCGGCCCAGGCGGTCGACGGTGACCCCACGACCGCGTGGCGGGTCGGCGCCTTCGCCGATGTCCGCGGCGAGCGGCTGAAGGTCACCCTCGACGCGCCGACGACGATCGACCACCTCACCCTCACTCAGCCGCTGACCGGCCCGCGCAACCGCTTCATCACCAAGGCACAGGTGCAGTTCGACAGCGGGCCGAGCGTCGATGTCGACCTCGAGGCCGACTCGCGGATGGCGAAGGGGCAGGTCGTCCGGTTCGCCCCGCGCCGGACGCGCTCGGTGACGTTCCGCATAGTCGACACCGACCGCGGGGTGTTGCAGACCTACGACGGCATCAGCGGCGTCGGGCTGTCCGAGCTCGGCATTCCCGGTATCCGCCTTAGCGAGGTGCTCCGGCTGCCGGTCGACCTGCTGGGCGGTGCCGGCGGCGGTGCTGCTGCAACCGCGGGGCACCGGCTCGTCGTCCAGCTGACCCGCGACCGCGCCGACCCGGCCGAGCCGTTCAAGGAGGACACCGAGCAGCGGCTCTCACGCACCTTCATCCTGCCGACCGCGCGCGCCTTCTCGCTCACCGGCACCGCTCGGGTGGCGGCGGGCGCGCCGGACGTCGTCACCGACGCACTGCTCGGACGCCCGACGACGGGAGCCGTCGTGACGGCGACGTCGTCCGACCGGCTGGCCGGTGACCTGGGTGCGCTGCCGTCCTCGGCTTCCGACGGCAATCCGGCGACCGCGTGGACGAACCAGTTCACGACGCAGACGGGGGCGTGGTTGCAGCTGACGGCGCCGCGGCCCACGACGCTCGACCGGTTGAACCTGCAGGTCGTCGCCGACGGGCAGCACTCGGTGCCGACGCAGGTGCGGCTCGAGGTCGACGGCGGGACCGGGGCTGGTTCCGTCCGCACCCTCACGTTGCCGGCCGTGCAGGACCGCACCGTGCACGGCGGTACCGTTGCCGTCCCGGTCGCCTTCCCGGCGGTGACCGGCACCCGCTTCCGGCTGGTGCTGACCGAAGTCCGCGCGGAGACCACGCGCAACTACTTCGGCGGCGGGCCGCTGCAGGAGCCCGTGGCCATCGCCGAGGTCGGCGCGACGGGGCTGCGGGTGCCTTCAGCCAGCGGTGCCGTCACCACCGCGTGCCGCAGCGACCTGCTGACCGTCGACGGGCGGCCGGTCCCGGTCCGGGTGTCGGGTACCGCCGTCAAGGGCGGCGAGCGGGCGGCGCTCGGGGTGGCGCTGTGCGGCGCGCCGCTGCCGCTCGCGCCCGGGCCGCACGACATCCTCGCGACGAAGGGCTCGTCCAGCGGGCTTGACCTGGACCGCCTCGTGTTGGCGTCCGCCGCCGGCGGCGCGGCGCTGCAGCCAGCGACCCTTGCTGGGACGCCCCGGACTGCGGGCACGGCGAAGGTGTCGGTCCGCTCGTCGTCCTCGGACGCTTTCTCGCTTCACGTCGACCAGGCGGACACCCCGTTCTGGCTGGTGCTGGGCCAGAGCCGCTCGGACGGGTGGCACGCCACACTCGCCGGGCAGGACCTCGGGGCGCCGCAGCTCGTCGACGGCTATGCCAACGGCTGGCTGATCGACCCGAGCACCGTGGGGCGCGGTGCGCACTCGTTCGACGTCAAGCTCGCGTGGACCCCGCAGCGCTACGTGTGGGCAGCCCTCGGCATCTCCGCCGTCGCGCTCGTGCTCTGCGCGGTGCTGGCGCTGCTTCCCGGCCCGCACCGCTGGCGCCGACCGGTGACGCTGCCGGCCGGGGCCGCCCCTGCTGACCGGGTGGCGGACGAGCGAGCGCAGCTGCGGCTGACCAACGGGCCGGCTCGGTTGGGCCGCGTCGGAGCCGGGGCTCTGAGTGCCGGGTTCGCGGTCCGCGCGGCCGCGGTGACGCTCGGGCTCGCGGTGGGCACGGCACTGCTGATCTCACCCCTGGGTGGCCTGCTGGCCCTGCTCGCGGCGCTCGTCGGGCTGCTGGTGCCGCGGGGACGGCTGCTGCTGCGCGTGGCCGCCCCCGCCTGCTTGCTGGTGAGCGCGCTGTACGTCTTCGAGGTGCAGCTGCGCTACCACCTGCAGGACAACGGGCAGTGGGTCCATGCGTTCCACCGCGTCGCGGTGCTGTCGTGGATGACGGTCGTGCTGCTCGTCGCCGACGTCCTCGTGGGATGGGCGCGGCGTGACCGGGGCGCCAGGGGCGCAGGTGAACTCGCCCCCGACGCCGAGCGGGTCATGCCCCCGGCGCCGGCTCCAGGTGGATGACCTTGGTGCGGCTGCACTCGTCGAGCAGCTCGGGGCCGTAGCCGAAGCCGTGGCCGCTGCCGGGGCCGGGCGTCGCAGAGCCGCCGGGTCCCCCGCCGAAGACGGCATTGATCTTCACGGTGCCGACCGGTAGCTCCCGCCAGGCGCGCTGGGCGTGCTCCATGTCGGGCGTCAACACGGTCGCGGCCAGCCCGAACGACGAGCGCGATGCCGCCTCCAGCGCCTCGTCGAACGACCCGACGACCCGCACGGCGGCGACGGGGCCGAATGTCTCCTCGCGCATCACCCGCATGTCGTCGGTGCAACCGGTGAGCACGGTCGGCGGGTAGAAGGCACCGGGGCCCTCGGGAACGGCACCGCCGCACAGCAGCTCGGCGCCGGCGCCCCGCGCCTCGCGGACGTGCGCGTCGACGACGTCGCGCTGGCGGGTGTCGACCATCGGGCCCGTCGTCGTCGAGGCATCCATCGCCGGCCCGACCCGGAGCTCGCCCGCCGCCTGCACCAGTGCGTCGGTGAAGCGGTCGGCGACGTCGGCATGCACGTAGATGCGCTCGACCGACACGCAGATCTGGCCGGTGTTGGCGAAGGCGCCGAGCGCGGCCTGCTGCGCGGCCCACACCGGGTCGACCCCCGCATCCACGATGAGCGGGTCCTTGCCGCCGCCCTCGAGCACGGCGTGCGCCTCGGTCTCGGCGGTGACGCGGGCCAGCTCCCGGCCGGTGGCGCTGCTGCCGATGTGAAGGACGAGGTCGACGTCGGGCGAGGCGACCAGCGGCCGCCCGACCCGCGCGTCGCCGAGGACCAGGTTCAGCACCCCGTCCGGCAGCTCGGCGGCCAGCTCCTCGACAAGTCGGATCCCGCACAGCGGGGTGCGCTCGCTCGGGGAGAACACGACGGTGTTGCCGGTGACGAGCGCGGCGGACACCAGCTGCGCGGCGATGGCGACCGGGTCGTTCCACGGCGCGAGCACCACGGCGACTCCCCGCGCCTGATGGGCCATGAGGTCGGTCGCCCCCCATTGGCCCTGCAGGCTGCGGCCGCGGTGGAGCGGGCCGAGCTCGGCGTACTGCTCGATCGTCTCGATGCCGGCCATGACCCCGCCCCGCGACTGCGCCAGCGGCTTGCCGCCCTCCCGGCTCTGGATCTCGGCCAACTCACCCGCGACGGCGCGCAGGCGGCGCGCGCCGGTCTTGAGCGCGGCCCCGCGCTCGGCCGGCGCCGTGCGGGCCCAGTCCGGCGCTGCCTTGCGCGCGGCGGCGAGCGCGGCCTGGGCGTCGGCAGGGCAGCCGGCGGGGACGTCGGCGAGGTGCTCGCCGGTCGACGGATCGGTCAGCGCCAGGACGGCGTCGGCGGCGGAGGCGACCCACGCGCCGTCGATGAGGTTGCGCGGCTCGGGCAGGGCTGTCACAGGAGCTGTCCTCCGGATGTCGTGGGGCCTGATGTCGTGGGGCCTGATGTCGTGGGGCCGGCACCGGCCGCCTTCCCCGTGGCTGCAGACCGCAGTGAGCCCCCGTACGACACTGCCACAGCATTTCCTACCTCCCTGAGCCTCTGGAGCGCACGCTCGATGGGATGCTGCGCGTACGGCTCGGTGCCGCGCCACGCTCGTCCACCTCGAGACGGCACCGGAAGCCGAGCTGGTCGCCGTCGGACAGCGACACGACCAGGTCCGTCCCGACGGCACTCGGCAAGACCGGCGCGCCGCTGGCCGAGTCGGCAAGCAGCGACCCCGCCCACCAGCGCGCACCGTGGGGCTGGGGCAGTTCGTTTCCCCCGGAACTGCCGACCGATTACCGGCTCGGGCTCTCGTGCGCCGGTCGTGTCAGCTGCCTTCGGGGTCGAGCGTCCGCCGAAGCCGGGACAGACCGGCCGCGGTGCGGGTCTTGACCGTGCCGAGGGGGGTTTCGTCGCGATGGGCGATCTGGCTCTGCGGCAGGCCGGCCCAGTAGGACAGCAGCAGCACCCGCTGCTGCTGCATAGGCAGGCTCTGCACGGCACGTCGCACTCGAGCGGCCTGCAGGGATCGGACGGCAGCATCCTCGGCTGCCGCTTCATGACGGGTCGGCAGTATCAACGCCTGTTCCGCCCGCAGCACCCGCCGCACGCTCTCGGCGTGCCGCACCGCGTCGACCGCCTTGTGCCGGGTCAGCGCCATCACCCAGGAGCTCAGCGACCCCTGGGCCGCGTCGTACCGGGTAGGACCGTGCCGCCACGCTGCCAGGAACGCTTCCTGCACGACCTCCTCCGCCAGCGGCAGGTCCCGAACGACCCGGACCGCTGCCCGCACGCACATCTGGTAGTGCGATCGGTACACCCGTTCCAGCTGCGGGCCCAGAACGCCCGGCCGAGTGAACCCGCCGACATCCTGGTGGTGCGACGCCTGGTCCTCACCGGGGTCATCGGCCCGGGCTGCCTGCGCTGCGTCGACACGGCTGCTGCTGGACCTGGCAATCTCAGGATCGGCTGCTGCCAGCGTAGGCGGGGTAGCCGCCGTTTGCCGTAGTGCTGCTGGTAACTCGACGGATGCCGTCACTGCCGCCGGCCTCGCCGGACCCTTGCCTGCCGAACCCTCGCCTGCCGGACCCTTGCCTGCCGAACCCGCAGGGAGTACCGGTGGCTGGGCGGGCCGCCAACCGGGGCCCAGGCGAGATCGACGGAGGCCGCACACAGCTCGCATTCGATGACGACCACCGACCTCGTCCCGGGGGCACGGAAAGGAGCCCGCGGGATCTGGACGGGACGTAACAGTACACAGGGTGACGTATCGACGAGAGGGCGCAGCCCATCGCACCACAACCCGGGCACTGCTGTGACGCGAAGTGAACGCGCGAATGCGAATCGCAGGCCGCGACGACACAATTTGCAGGGGGCCGTGCAGCCTCACCAGCCCGCGCGACCGTGACCACGCCGCCGGGCAGGGTGCGTGCCCACTCGGCCACGGCTGTGGTCGTCGTGACCGACCGGGGCGTCATATAAGGAATCTGGCGGGCGTCGCTAGTGGGCGGCGGCGTCCCAGGTCGGGCCCGCGCCGACGCTGACCTCCAGCGGCACGTCCATGGCGTACGCCCCGGACATCTCGCGGCGGACGATCTCCTCGACCTGCTCCCGCTCCCCCGGCACGACCTCGAGCACCAGCTCGTCGTGCACCTGCAGCAGCATCCGAGAACCTAGGCCCTGCTCGGTCAGGGAGCGGTCGACTCCCAGCATCGCGACCTTGATGATGTCGGCGGCCGAGCCCTGGATCGGGGCGTTGAGCGCCATCCGCTCGGCCATCGCGCGGCGCTGGCCGTTGTCGCTGGTGAGGTCGGGCAGGTAGCGCCGGCGGCCCATGATGGTCTCGGTGTAGCCGTCCTGCCGAGCAGCGGCGACGACCGAGCGCAGGTAGTCGCGGACCCCGCCGAACCGGTCGAAGTACGCGTCCATCTGGTCGCGCGCCTCGTCGCGCGGGATGCCGAGCTGCTGGGCGAGCCCGAAGTCCGACAGCCCGTAGGCCAGGCCGTAGGACATCGCCTTGATCCGCCGGCGCAGCTCGGGGTCGACCTGCTCGGGGGGCATCTCGTGCACCCGCGACGCCACCCAGGTGTGCAGGTCCTCGCCGGAGGCGAACGCCTCGATCAGCCCGGCGTCGCCGGACAGGTGCGCCATGATGCGCATCTCGATCTGGCTGTAGTCAGCGGTCAGCAGGCACTCGTAGCCGGTGCCGACGATGAACGTCTCGCGGATCTGGCGCCCCTCGGCGCTGCGGATCGGGATGTTCTGCAGGTTCGGGTCCTGCGACGACAGCCGCCCGGTCGCGGCGATCATCTGGTTGTAGGTGGTGTGGATGCGGCCGTGGTCGTCGATCATCGGCAGCAGCGAGTCGACGACGGTCTTCAGCCGGCTGACGTCGCGGTGCCGCAGCAGGGCCGGGATCACGGGGTGGTCGCTGTTGACGGCGAGCCAGGCGAGCGCGTCGGCGTCGGTGGTGTAGCCGGTCTTGATCCGCTTGGTCTTGGGCAGCCCGAGCTCGTCGAACAGCACGACCTGCAGCTGCTTGGGCGAGCCCAGGTTGAACTCGCGCCCGACCGAGTCGTACGCAGCCTGCGCGGCCTGCCGGACCTCGACGCCGTAGTCGTCCGAGAGCCGCTGCAGGTAGTCGGCGTCGACGGCGATGCCCGTGCGCTCCATGCGGGCGAGGACGGTGACCAGCGGCAGCTCGACCTCCCGCAGCAGGCGGGTGCTGCCCCGGCGCTCGAGGTCGGAGTCGAGGCTCGCCGCGAGGTCGACGACCGCGCGGGCCCGGACGACCTCGACCGAGGTCTCGTCCTCGCACTCCTCGCCGGTCCCCTCGAGGGTCATCTGCTCGACCGGTCCGCCCGTCTCGGCCCGCAACTCGCGGCGCAGGTAGCGCAGGGCGAGGTCACCGAGGTCGAAGGAGCGCTGGCCGGGCAGGGCGAGGTAGGCGGCGAGCGCGGTGTCGCTGGTGACTCCGGCGAGGTCGAGCCCGGCCGCCCACAGGGCGAGCAGCGGACCCTTCGCGTCGTGCACCGCCTTCGGCCGGTTGGGGTCGGCCAGCCACGCCCCCAGCGCGCTGGTGTCGTCGCTGGGCAGCTCCTCGGGGTCGAGGAAGGCGCCCGGCCCCGCCTCGACCGCCAGCGAGATGCCGGTGACGACGCCGGTGCCCCGCCCCCACGTGCCGCGCACCGCGAGGCCTACCCGGGCGGCGCCGTTGGCGTGCTCGGCGAGCCACTGGGCGACGTCGCCTGCCCGGAGCCGCTCGGCCTCGACCTCGAAGCCCGCTTCGGCCTCGGGCTCGACGCTGGACAGAGTCGCGTAGAGCCGCTCGCGCAGCACGCGGAACTGCAGGGTGTCGAACAGCTGGTGCACCGCCTCGCGGTCCCAATTGCCGAGGCGCAGGTCGGTGGGAGCAACCTCGAGCGGCACCTCGCGCAGCAGCTCGGTGAGCTGCCGGTTGCGAACGACGTCGGCCAGGTGCTCGCGCAGGTTGGCGCCGGCCTTGCCGGGCACCTCGTCGACGCGGTCGACGAGCGCGTCGAGCGAGCCGAACTGCACCACCCACTTGGCCGCGGTCTTCTCCCCCACGCCCGGGACCGAGGGCAGGTTGTCGCTGGGGTCGCCGCGCAGCGCCGCGAAGTCGGGGTACTGGGTGGGGCTCAGCCCGTATTTGGCCTGCACCTCCTCGGGCGTGAAGCGGGTCATGTCCGAGATGCCGCGCCGGGTCATCAAGACGGTGACGTGGTCGGTGACCAGCTGCAGCGCGTCGCGGTCACCGGTGACGATGAGGACGTTCATCCCGCCCGCGGCTGCCTGGGTGGCGAGCGTGGCGATGACGTCGTCGGCCTCGTAACCGGGGGCGCTGACCATGGGGATGGCGAGCGCCTCGCACACCTCGCGCACCAGCGAGACCTGGCCGCGGAAGTCCGCCGGGGTCTCGGACCGGCCGGCCTTGTAGCCGCTGTAGGCCTCGTGGCGGAAGGTCGGGCGGCTCTCGTCCCAGGTGACGGCGACGTGGGTCGGCTGCTCGTCACGCAGCACGTTGATGAGCATCGCGGTGAAGCCGTAGACCGCGTTGGTCGGCTGCCCGGTGGTGGTCGAAAAGTTCTCGACCGGCAGGGCGAAGAACGCCCGGTAGGCGAGGGAGTGGCCGTCGATCAGCAGCAGCCGCGGCCCGGGCGCCGCCTTGGCCGCGTCCGGAACGGGCTTCTGCGGTGCCCGGCGGCGGCGGACCGGCGGGGGTGGCGAGTCGGTGGGGCTGCTCGTGGCGGCGATGGGGCTAGCGACTGCCACGGGGGTCAGCTCGGTTGCGGAGGCAGCGTCACCGGCAGGGGTGGGCGGGCTGCTCGTCGCCACACCGGTCGACCCGGCCTGCTCAGTCACGTCGCGAGTCTAAAGCGGGGCACCGACAGTATCGAGACCGTTCACGGTGCCGAGTGCGTGCCCGAGGTCGGCCGCCGCCCGGCCGTGGTGGCACGACCAGTGATGCCCAGGCGGAGCCGGCGGCGGCGACCGGCGCTGCCGTCGTCGAGGTCGGCGTTGGTCGGCACCTCGACGCCGAGACGGCGGCGCAGCGCGGCCACCGGCGCCGTGCGGCTGAGGTAGACCGGCGCGAAGCCGAGCTGGGCGAGGAACCGGTTCGCCTCGCGGGACGACGGATAGACAGCCACGCTGATCCCGTCGACCCCGCGCTCGTCGGCCCAGGCCGTCGCGGCGGCGATGAGGGCGCGGCCCACTCCTCGGCGGCGGCGCCGATGCCGCACGCAGAAGTGCGACAGCAGCACGCTGGGTGAGTCGACGAGCCGGCTCGCTGACCCGAGCGTCGCCAGCACCATCCCGATGACCTCGTCGCCCTCGGTGGCGACGATCATTCGCTCGTCCGGGTCGAACAGCGCCTTGCCGTAACGCTCCGCCACCTCCTCACGCAGCTGTTCGACCTCCGCCGCGGTGCGCACGGCACGACGAGGACCGGCATCGCGCAGCTCGTCGTAGAGAGCGAGCAGGCTTTCGAGATCGCTCTCGGTCGCGTCGCGCGCCGTCACAGCCGCACGGGGCACGGGTCTCCTCCGGTCGGGTCGCTCCTGGTCAGGTGAGGGTTGGCCGGGCCGCCGTGCCTGAGCTGCGGTGCGACCTGCTGGTGCCGGCACCGCCTGGCTCGCGCCCTGCGCTCCAGACAGGGCCTCGGCCCAACCTACTGACCGTATCGGCCGGTAACCCCGCATGCACCAGGCGAACGTCCCGGATCGGCGGTCGGCCGTGTGTCAACGCCGCGTCATTCGAGTTACGTAGCGCCGCGCTCACGGTGGGGTGGTTAAGGTTCCGGCAACGTCAGGTCACGATGATGTCCTGGACTGGTGGCGCGCCTGACGCAGGCCTGTCTCGGAGGGGAGCCGTGTGAGCTGCACCGGCCTGCCGCACGATCGTCCTTCCGCGGGTGCGCGAGCGGCTGGCAGTCCAGCGGCCGATTCTGGGAAAGCCAGGCGCGGGCTCGCTCAGCAGTTCTCCCGGGTCGGTGCGTTCGCCGGGCTACTACTCGGCGGTCTGCTGCTCGCCCTCGTCGCTCCCGCCGGGGCGTGGGCCGCACCCTCGCCCGCTGCCGCACCCTCGCCGGCTGCGACTGCGTCGACGACGCCCGGCGGTAGCGCGTCTCCGACGTCCGGGGAGTCGATCGTCGGGACCCTACGCAGCGGTGACAACGCGCTGGCGGGCATCCGGGTGACCGTGACCCCCGCGGCGGGGGGGCCCGCCACCGAGGGCCTCAGCGACGCCACGGGAGCCTTCCGCGTGTCGGTGCCCAAGCCGGGGCGCTACCGGGTTCAGCTCGACACGGCGTCGCTGCCCAAGGGAGTCGCGCTGGCACCCGGTGCACCGAACCCGCTGACGGTCGTCGTCGCCGCCGACCGCCCCGAGCGCGTCGCCCTGTTCCGACTTGCGGGCGGCGCCGGGTCGACGGCCAACACGCCAAACCAGCCGGTCGAGTGGATCCAGCTGCTCGTCGACGGCTTGAAGTTCGGGCTGATCATCGCCATGGCCGCGATCGGGCTGTCACTGATCTACGGCACGACGCAGTTGACGAACTTCGCACACGGGGAGCTGGTGACCTTCGGAGCGCTCGCCGCGTTCTTCTTCAACGTCGAGATCGGCGTGCAACTGATCATCGCCACGGTCTTCGCCGTCATCGCCGGGGGGTTGGCGGGCGGCGCCCTCGAACTGGGGCTGTGGCGGCCGCTGCGCCGGCGCGGGACGGGGCTGATCGCCGCCCTCGTCGTCTCGATCGGCCTGTCGCTGTTCCTGCGCTACCTGTTCCTCTACCTCTACTCCGGGCGCACCCAGCCTTACAACGACTACGCCGTGGGCACGGGCATCGACATCGGACCGTTCAACATCACCGCCCGCGACCTCTGGACCATGGGCATCAGCGTGGTCGTCCTCGCGGCGGTCGGCGTCCTGCTGCTGCGCAGCCGGATCGGGAAGGCGATGCGGGCAGTCGCCGACAACCGGGCGCTCGCCGCGGCCTCCGGCATCGACGTCGAGCGCATCATTCTGTTCGTCTGGGTGGTTGGCTCGGCCCTCGCCGCGCTCGGCGGGGTCTTCCTCGGGATGTCGCAGCAGGTCACCTGGGACATGGGGTTCCAACTGCTGCTGCTGATGTTCGCGGGCGTCACGCTCGGTGGGCTGGGCACGGCCTTCGGCGCCCTGCTGGGCAGCATCATCGTCGGGGTGTTCATCTCGGAGTCGACGCTGGTGATCCCGATCGAGCTGAAGAACGTCGGCGCCCTGGTCATCCTGATCGTGATCCTGCTCGTCCGCCCGAACGGCCTGCTGGGCCGGCGCGAGCGCATCGGCTGAGAGGCAGCACATGGACTGGGGATCGATCATCCGATTCAGCATCTCGGCCTGCATCGGGCCCGATGCGATCATCTACGCCCTCGCCGCCATCGGCCTCAACGTGCACTTCGGCTACACCGGGCTGCTGAACTTCGGCCAGGCGGGCTTCATGGCGATCGGCGCGTACGGGATGGGCGTCGCGGTCGTGTTCTTCAAGACCTCGTTCTGGCTCGGCATCGGCGCGGGCGTGCTCACCGCCGTCGTGCTCGCCCTGATCCTCGGCATCCCGACGCTGCGGCTGCGGGCGGACTACCTCGCCATCGTCACCATCGCCGCATCGGAGATCATCCGGCTGACGGTCCGCTCGGTGTACTTCGCGCCCGAGACCGGAGGCTCCTACGGGCTGCAGAACTTCGCGAACTCGTTCTACAAGCTCGACCCGTTCCATGCGCAGAACTACCAGTGGGGGCCGTTCCGCTACAGCGGACGCGACCTGTGGGTCGTCGTCGTGGGCTGGAGCGTCGTCGCGCTGGTCACCCTGGTCGTGTTCCTGCTGATGCGCAGCCCCTGGGGCCGGGTGCTGCGGGCCATCCGCGAGGACGAGGACGCCGCCCGCAGCCTGGGCAAGAACGTGTACGGCTACAAGATGCAGAGCCTGGTCCTCGGCGGCGTGATCGGCGCGATGGCCGGGATGGTCTTCGGCATCGCGGCGCAGTCGATCCAGCCGGAGAGCTACCTGCCGGCCATCACGTTCTTCGGCTACGCCGTCCTCATCCTCGGCGGCACCGCGCGGGTGTTCGGGCCGATCGCCGGCAGCATCGTCTTCTGGCTGATCATCGCCTTCGCGGAGAGCACCCTGCGCGGTGCCAGCGCAGCCGGCTACGTCCCCACCGCGATCATGAACGGCAACCAGGTCGGGCAGGTGCGCTTCATGATCGTCGGGCTCGGGCTGATGCTCTTGATGATCTTCCGGCCGCAGGGGTTCTTCGGCAACCGCAACGAGATCGCCCTGGATGCGCGATGAGCGGCCTCCGCGGCGAGGGAAACGAGCGCCCCGAGGTTGCCGCGCGCGTCGACGAGATCGGGACGGCGCCCGATGGCGGGGCGCGCGGGCGGCCGGGTGACGACGCGGGCTCGCCGGTAGCCGCCGACGACAGCCCGGTGATGCTGGCCACCACGGAAGGGCGCCCCGACCTCGTCGTCACCGAGGAGTCGCGCGCCGCCGCCCGCCGGCAGGCCGCGATGCTCGCCGACGTGGAGCACCGCCCGGGGATCCCCAAGCCCGATCCCGTCATCGTCGTCGACAAGGTGCGGCGCAGCTTCGGCGGTCTCGTTGCTGTCGACGTCGAGCACGTCGAGTTCCAGCGCGGGGTCATCACAGCGCTGATCGGGCCGAACGGTGCCGGCAAGACCACCTTCTTCAACCTGCTTACCGGCTTCGACCGGCCCGACACCGGCACGTGGAGCCTCAACGGCCGCTCGCTCGCCCGGGTGCCGTCCTACCGGGTGGCCCGGCTCGGGATGGTGAGGACGTTCCAGCTCACGAAGGCGCTCGCACGGCTCACCGTCATGGAGAACATGCTGCTGGGCGGGGCCTCCCAGCGCGGCGAGCACTTCCTCACCGCTCTCGTGCCGGGGCTGTGGCGCAAGCAGGAGCAGCTGATGGAGAAGCGCGCTCAGGTGCTGCTCGAACGGTTCATGCTGCACAACAAGGCGCCGGACTTCGCTGGCACGCTGTCCGGCGGCCAGCGCATGCTGCTCGAGATGGCTCGGGCGCTGATGGTCGAACCGACCGTCGTCATGCTCGACGAGCCGATGGCCGGGGTGAACCCGGCGCTGACCCAGTCCCTGCTGGGCCACGTCAAGGACCTGCGTGACCAGGGGATGACGGTGCTGTTCGTCGAGCACGACATGGACGTCGTCGCCGACATCAGCGACTGGGTCGTGGTGATGGCCCAGGGCGGCATCATCGCCGAGGGGCCGCCGCAGGTGATCATGCGCAACCGGGACGTGATCGACGCCTACCTGGGCACGCAGCACGACGAGGACGACGCGCCCGCAGGTGCAGCCGGGGCAGCAGTGGGAACTGCGGGACCTGCCGCTCCCGCCGAGGGCCGTATCGGCGCGGTCAGAGCCGATGCCCGGCCTCAGAAGGATGCGGCTCAGACGGATGCGGCTCAGACGGATGCGGCTCGGACAGGCAAGGAGGGGCGGGCGTGACCGACGAGCCGGTAGGAGCCAGGCGGGCCGGTGGTCCGACGGAGGCGCCGCAGGGTGCGCCCGAGAACATCGCCGCGGCCCAGCGGCAGGTGCGCGAACGGGAGGAGACCCTCGACAGGGACCGCGCCGACGCCCATCAGCAAGGTGCCAGCAACGCGCTACTGCGGGCCGACGAGATGGTGGCCGGCTACATCCCCGAGGTCAACATCCTGAACGGCTGCAACCTGTACCTCAGCCAGGGCGAGCTGATCGGCATCATCGGGCCGAACGGTGCGGGCAAGTCGACGATGCTCAAGGCGCTGTTCGGCCTCATTCCGGTTCGCAGCGGCTCGGTCCAACTGCGCGGTGACGTCATCACCTCGATGCCGGCGCATGCCCTCGTCAGCCGCGGAGTCGGCTACGTCCCGCAGAACGGCAACGTCTTCCCCAGCCTGACGGTGTCGGAGAACCTCGAGATGGGCGTGTTCCTCAAGCCCAAGACGTTCAACGAGCGGTTCTCGTTCGTCAGCGACCTGTTCCCGCTGCTGGCCACCCGGCGCAGGCAGCGCGCCGGCTCGCTGTCCGGCGGCGAGCGGCAGATGGTGGCGATGGGGCGCGCCCTGATGATGGACCCGTCGGTGCTGCTGCTCGACGAGCCGTCGGCGGGCCTTTCTCCTGCCTACCAGGACGAGGTGTTCGCCCGCTGCCGGCAGATCAACGCCACCGGGGTCTCGATCGTGATGGTCGAGCAGAACGCCCGGCGGTGCTTGCAGATCTGCGACCGGGGCTACGTCCTCGACCAGGGCCGCAACGCCTACACCGCGCCGGGGCTGGCGCTGCTGGAGGATCCGAAGGTCATCGAGCTCTACCTCGGGACGCTCGCCCGCGCCTGAGGCGGGCGGGGGCCAGCGGCCGGGCCCAGGAGTGCCCCGGCTGCCCGGCGGTAGCCATAGGTTGAGGTTCGGGTCCGCGACACGCCGCGGGGACGAACGGACAGCTCAACCTGCAGATCCGCGCGGGCCGCGGCCGCCCCCGGGGCGACCCCGCTCCGAAGGTGCGAGCGATCAGGTGGCGCTGACGACCTGGTACTTCGTCAGTGCCAGGTCGATCTTGTTGGTGCCCTTGCCGTACTGCAGGATCTCGTACGAGCCCTTGGCCGGCTCGCCCTTGTCGGTGAACGAGATGTCGCCGAGAATGCCCTCGTAGTGCAGGTCCTTGCCGGCCTTGGCCAGCGGCAGGCAGGCCGCGAAGGTCTTGCAGACTTCGCCGCTGCGGGTGACGTCGTTGATCTGCTTGGCGACGGCCCCCGGGTCGTCGGTCTTGGCCACCTCGGCGGCAATCGCGGTGATGACGACCGCGTCGTAGGACGAGTCCGAGTAGTTGAAGTCCTTCAGCTTGGGGTCGATGGCCTTGAGCTTGGCGATGAAGTCCGAGCTCTTCTTGGTGCCGGGCTGGGTCCCCTTGCTGCCACCGAGCACGCCCGCCTTCTTGATCCTGTCACCGAGCGAGTTGCCCACGTTGCCGTCGACGAAGTACGCCGGCACCTTGTCCGGGCCGATGCCCTTCTCGATCGCCCGCGTGAGGATCTTGGCGCCCTCGTCGAAGGTGATGTAGAGGATCGCGTCGGGCTTGGCCTGGACGAGCTGGTCGACCTCATTGTCGTAGGACTGTGCGTTGGGGTCGTAGACGACCTTCTTCACGACCTGGCCGCCTGCTGCCTCAATCGACTTCTGCGCCGAGTCGGCGAGGCCGGTGCCGTACGGGTCCTGCCGCGCCACGATGGCGACCTTCTGGTGCCCGTCGCCGGTGATCACGTCACCGTCGAGCTGGCCCTGCAGGTTGTCCGGCGGGGCCGTCCGGAAGTACAGGTCCTTGTCGGGGTAGTTCGTCAGCTTCTGGCTGGTGTTGGCTGGCGAGAACATGATCGCCCCGCTCTGCACCACCTTGTCGATGACGGTGAGGGTCACGCCCGACGCTGCGGCACCGATGATGGCGTCGACGCCCTGGCCGAGCTCGCGGTCGACGGTCTGGCTGGCGATGTTGGTGCTGGTGTCACCGGAGTCACCCTTGACGATCTTGACAGGCTTGCCGAGCACGCCGCCCGCGCTGTTGATGTCGTTGATGGCGAGCTGCGTACCGGCGATCTCCGGTGGGCCGAGGAAGGCGAGCTGGCCCGTCTCGGGGAGCAGGGTGCCGATGGTGAGCGTCCCGTCGGCCTTGGCCTTGGGCGCGGAGGCCGCACTGCTGCTGGAACCCGAACTGGCGCTGGGCGAGCTGCTCGAGCCGGTGCTGCTCTTGCTGCTGCCGCACGCCGTCAACGCGAGGGAGCCGAGGAGCAGCGGTACCGCTGCTGTCGCGAGTCGACGCTGGTGCACAAGCATCTCCTGGGGTGCCGGGCGGGACAGGAGTGCCCGCCGCCTTGGTCGGACCCTAACGCGGACGCCTGCGCCATACGCGCATTGGCGCCTAGCGTTATCGGCACGTGACCTACAGGCAACAGCAGCGCAAAGCACAAAGACTGCGCGAGCTCGGCTCAGTCGATGCTGCCGGCCTCGCCGTCCATCTGCTGGCGCCCTGTCGGATGCTCAGCCAGCGGCGGGAACGCCCCCGACGGCGCCGCCGCCAGCGGATGTGCTTGCGCGGGGTCAGGCTGGGGCGCCAGCCGCCCGTCAAGTACCTCCTGCGCCACGACGCTCATCGTCGTCCGCCGGTCCATCGACGCCCGCTGCACCCACCGGAAGGCCGCCGCCTCGGTCATCGCGTGCTGGGTCTGCAGCAGCCCTTTGGCCCGCTCCACCAGCTTGCGGGCCGCGAGCCGTTCGCTCAGGTCCCGCGCCTCCCGCTCCAGCCCGAGGATCTGGGCGTGCCGGCTCACCGCCAGCTCGATGGCCGGCAGCAGGTCACGCTTCTGAAACGGCTTGACGAGGTAGGCCATCGCCCCGGCGTCGCGGGCCCGCTCGATCAGCTCCCGCTGGGAGAAGGCTGTCAGGATGATCACCGGCGCGATGCGCTCCGCTGCAATCCGCTGCGCCGCCTCCAGCCCATCGACCCCTGGCATCTTCACGTCGAGGATCACCAGATCGGGCCGCAGCTCCTGCGCGAGACGGACCGCGCTCTCGCCCTCGTCGGCCTCGGCGACGACCTCGTACCCCTCCTCCTCGAGCATTTCCTTGAGGTCGAGGCGGATCAGCGCCTCGTCCTCGGCGAGCAGCACCCGGCGCGGCGCGGAGGGCGTCATAGCGCCTCCTCGGGCTGGGCTGTCGATCAGGTAGGCGCCAGGCTACCGGCAGCACCGCAGGGCGATCGAGCCGGCGTCGGTGCGGGCCAGGTACTCAACGCCCGCGCGGTGGCTCCGCCAGGGTCGGCGCCATCGCCCACTAGTCTCGGTTCAGCACATCCGGCCGTCCGCGCGGAGCCCACCTGGACGGCTGCGGACAGCCAGCGCCTCCGTACTCCAACTGGCAGAGAGGGCGGTCTCAAACACCGCACAGTGTGAGTTCGAATCTCACCGGAGGCACCACCGGCGGCCCGGCGGTATCGGGCCGCGGTTCAGCCGTCGGCGGCGAGCAGCTGGCGAGACAGCTCCTGGGCGTGCCGCCACCGACCTACGGCAGCCAGTGTGGCGGGGTGGTCCTGCATCTCGCGAAGCGCGTCGGCGCCGCCTTCGAGGCCGCAGCTGTCGAGCAGCTGCTGCTCCATCTCGACCGCCTGCAGGGCGAGGATCAACGCTCGACTACCGCTGCGGGGGCCGCGCAGGTCATCGGCGCGCGCCCGAAGCACGTGCACCGTGGCCGCCAGCTCCTGATCGTCGGTGAGTTTCCGGCGGTCACTGTCCCGAACCAGCGCCTCATCAAGATCGGCGGCCGTCTCGTGCACCGGCTCCCCCTTCGCCCTCAGCAGCACGCGCCAGCGACCGTCACTGTAGGTCACGATTCGCCGGCACGGCGAGGGCTACAGGCGACTCGTTGGTGCTCTCATCGGCACGACGGAAGCAACAGCAAGCCAGCGCATTGAGCAGACTTGCAGCAGCCGGGACCGGGCCCCTCAGCCAATGTCAGAGGGCGACAACGATGTCACTCAGCGCATACTCGGGACGATCGGAGCCGGCAGCATTGTCGTCCCCATGAGCGCGTTGTCGACGGCGGATGCGCACGCCCGGCCCTCAGCAATCGCCCAGACGATGAGCGACTGGCCGCGTCCCATGTCACCGCACACGAACACGCCGTCGACATCCGTCGCCCACTGCTCGGTGCGCGCCACGTTGCCCCGGGCGTCGATCTCGACCCCGAGCTGCTCGAGCAGGGGCCCCCGCTCCGGTCCGGTGAAGCCCATCGCGAGCAGCACCAGCTCGGCGGGCAGCTCCTGCTCGGTGCCCTCCTTCTCGACGGGGCGGCCGCCCGCCGTCTCGACCTCGACGAGGACCTGCGCCCGGACCCGGCCGGCCTCGTCACCGAGGAACCGCTTGGTCGAGACCGAGAACACGCGCTCGCCGCCCTCCTCGTGGGCGCTGGAGACGCGGTACATGAGCGGCCAGGTGGGCCACGGGGTCGACTCGGCCCGGGTCGCGGGCGGCTTCGGCATGATCTCGAGCTGGGTCACCGACGCCGCGCCATGGCGGTGCGCGGTCCCCAAGCAGTCCGCCCCGGTGTCACCGCCACCGATGATCACGACGTGCTTGCCGGCCGCAGAGATCGTCGGCGCCCGAAGATCGCCCTCCTGCACCCGGTTGGAGGGCTCGAGGTACTCCATCGCGAGGTGGATGCCCGACAGCTCGCGCCCCTCGACCGGCAGGTCGCGGCCGGCGGTGGCACCAGCGGCGAGCACGACGGCGTCGTAGGACGAGCGCAGCTCCTCGGCGCTCACGTCGACGCCCACAGTGCAGGAGGTGACAAACCTCGTCCCCTCGGTCTCCATCTGCTTCAGGCGCCGGTCGAGGACGTGCTTTTCCATCTTGAACTCGGGGATGCCGTAGCGCAGCAGCCCGCCGACGCGGTCGGCCCGCTCGTAGACCACGACCTCGTGCCCGGCACGGGTCAGCTGCTGCGCGGCGGCCAACCCGGCGGGGCCGCTGCCGACCACCGCCACCCGCTTGCCGGTCCGCTCCGACGCGGTGACCGGGCGCACGCGCCCTTCCTCCCAGGCGCGGTCGACGATGCTGACCTCGACCTGCTTGATGCTGACCGGGTCGTCGGAGATGCCCAGCACGCAGGCCGACTCGCAGGGAGCGGGACACAGTCGCCCCGTGAACTCGGGGAAGTTGTTGGTCGCGTGCAGCCGGTCCATCGCCTCGTCCCAGTCGCCGCGGCGCACCAGATCGTTCCACTCCGGGATGAGGTTGCCGAGGGGGCAGCCGTTGTGGCAGAAGGGAATGCCGCAGTCCATGCAGCGGGTGGCCTGGTCGCGCAGCGCGGGCTCGGCAAAGGGCTCGTAGACCTCCCGCCAGTCCTGCAGGCGCAGCTCGACCGGGCGCCGACCGGGCAGCTGGCGGCCGTGCTTGAGGAAACCGGTCGGGTCAGCCATCGAGGTCTCCAGGAAAGGGGGCGGGACGGGACGAGTGGCAGGTCCGTGCCTCAGGCACGGGCGACCGCCATGACCAGCTCATCGACGTCGGTGCCCGAGCGCTCGGCCTCGGCCATCGCGTCGAGCACCCGCTTGTAGTCGCGCGGCATCACCCGGGTGAAGCGGGTGGGGTCCCAGTCGTCGAGCAGCGCCTTCGCGACGGGTGAGTCTGTCTCGGTCAGGTGGCGGCTCAGGGCGTCGCGCAGGAAGTGCTCGTCGTCGAGCTCGAGCGGGCCGAGGTCGACCATCTCGCGGTTGACCCGGCCGGTGTCGGCGTCGAGCAGGTAGGCGATGCCGCCGCTCATCCCGGCCGCGAAGTTGCGCCCGGTGCGGCCGAGCACGACGACCCTGCCGCCGGTCATGTACTCGCAGCCGTGGTCGCCGATGCCCTCGACGACGGCTACGGCACCCGAGTTGCGCACGCAGAAGCGTTCGCCCACCATGCCGCGCAGCAGGGCCTCACCGGACGTGGCGCCGTAGAGGATCACGTTGCCGGCCACGATGTTCTGCTCCGCTGCGAACAGCGAGCTCGCGGGCGGCGTGACGATGATGCGGCCACCCGACAGGCCCTTGCCGACGTAGTCGTTGGCGTCACCCTCGAGCCGCAGCGTGATGCCCTTCGGCACGAATGCGCCGAACGACTGGCCGGCCGAGCCGGTGAAGCGCAGGGTGATGGTGTCGTCGGCCAGACCGTCACCGCCGAAGCGCCGGGTGACCTCGTGGCCGAGCATCGTGCCGACGGTGCGGTTGACGTTGCGGATGGGCAGCTCCAGGGTGACCGGGCTGCCGTCCTGCAGCGCCCCCTCCGCCAGGGCGATCAGGGTGTTGTCGAGCGCGCGGTCGAGGCCGTGGTCCTGCGTCTTGGTGCAGTGCGAGGCGCCGCCGAAGGGGCGCTCGGGCACGTGCAGCAGCGGCGTGATGTCGAGCCCGGCCGCCTTCCAGTGCTCGATCGCCGGGGCGATGTCGAGCACCTCGGCGTGCCCGACCGCGTCCTCGATCGACCGGAAGCCGAGCGCCGCCAACTGCTCGCGCACCTCGTTGGCGATGTACTCGAAGAAGGTGACGACGAACTCGGGCTTGCCGGTGAAGCGCTCACGCAGCTTCGGGTTCTGCGTCGCGACGCCGACCGGGCAGGTGTCGAGGTGGCAGACGCGCATCATCACGCAGCCGGCCACCACCAGCGGCGCGGTGGCGAAGCCGAACTCCTCGGCCCCGAGCAGCGCCGCGATGATGACGTCGCGCCCGGTCTTCATCGAGCCGTCGACCTGCACCACGATACGGTCGCGCAGCCCGTTGAGCAGCAGCGTCTGCTGCGTCTCGGCGAGGCCCAGCTCCCACGGCGCACCCGCGTGCTTGAGGGAGGTCAGCGGGCTCGCACCGGTGCCGCCGTCGTGCCCGGAGATCAGCACGACATCGGCATGCGCCTTGGCGACCCCCGCGGCCACTGTCCCGACGCCCACCTCGGCGACCAGCTTGACGTGCACCCGCGAGGAGGGGTTGGCGTTCTTCAGGTCGTGGATGAGCTGGGCGAGGTCCTCGATGGAGTAGATGTCGTGGTGCGGCGGCGGGGAGATCAGCCCCACGCCCGGGGTGCTGTGACGGGTCTTGGCGATCCATGGGTAGACCTTGTGCGCGGGCAGCTGGCCGCCCTCGCCGGGCTTGGCTCCCTGGGCCATCTTGATCTGCAGGTCGTCGGCGTTGGTGAGGTAGTCGCTCGTCACCCCGAACCGGCCGCTCGCGACCTGCTTGATCGACGAGCGCTTGGAGTCACCGCCGGGCATCGGGCGGAACCGCTCCGGGTCCTCGCCGCCCTCACCGGTGTTGCTCTTGCCGCCGATCCGGTTCATGGCGATGGCAAGCGTCTCGTGCGCCTCGGCGCTGATCGAGCCGTAGGACATCGCACCCGTCGCGAAGCGCTTGATGATCGCGCTGGCCGGCTCGACCTCCTCGACGGGGATGGGCGGCCGGACGTCGTCGCGCAGGGCGAACAGGCCTCGCAGCGTGCCCGCCTCTCGGGACAGCTTGTCGATCATCGCCGTGTAATCGCGGAAAACGTCCTCGCGCCCGGCCCGGGTGGCGTGCTGGAGCTTGAAGACGGTCTCGGGGTTGAACAGGTGGACCTCGCCCTCGCGCCGCCACTGGTACTCGCCGCCGACATCGAGACCGCGGTAGGCGACCTCCGCGGGGTTGGGTGGGTAGGCGCGCTCGTGGCGGCGCGCCACCTCGGCCGCGATCACGTCGAGCCCGACGCCCTCGAGCCGGCTCGCCGTGCCGACGAAGTAGTGCGAGACCAGCTCGGCCGACAGCCCGATGGCCTCGAAAACCTGCGCGCCGGTGTAGGACGCGACCGTGCTGATGCCCATCTTGGACATCACCTTGAGCACGCCCTTGTTCATCGCCTTGCGCAGGTTGGCGACGGCCTGCTCGGCGTCGTCGACGCCCGGCAACTCACCGGCCTCGAGCATGTCCTCGGCCGACTCGAACGCGAGATAGGGGTTGATGGCCGCGGCGCCGTAGCCGACGAGCAGCGCGATGTGGTGGACCTCGCGGGCGTCGCCGCACTCGACGACGAGGCCGACGCGGGTACGCGTCTTGGCGCGGATGAGGTGGTGGTGGACCGCGGCGGTCAGCAGCAGGCTGGGGATCGGGGCGAGGACGGGGTCGGAGTTGCGGTCGGACAGCACGACGATGCGTGCACCGCTGTCGATGGCGAGGTCGACCTCGCGACAGATGCTCTCGAGCCGCTCCTCCAGCGCCGCCGCGCCCCCGGCGACGTGGTACAGCCCCCGGACGCTGACCGCTGCGAAGCCCGGCATGTCGCCGTCGTCGTTGATGCCGCGCAGCTTGGACAGGTCGTCGTTGGTGATCACCGGGCCGGGCAGGACGACCTGCCGGCAGCTTGCCGACTTGGGGTCGAGCAGGTTCTGCTCGGGCCCGAGCGTCGAGGACAGCGACGTCACCAGCTCCTCGCGGATGGCGTCGAGCGGCGGGTTGGTGACCTGGGCGAACAGCTGGGTGAAGTAGTCGAACAGCAGGCGCGGCCGCTTGGACAGCACCGCGACCGGGGTGTCGGTACCCATCGACCCGATCGCCTCGGCGCCGGTGCGTGCCATCGGGGCTAGCAGGATGCGCAGCTCCTCCTCGGAGTACCCAAACACCTGCTGGCGGCGCAGCACCGACTCGTGGCCGTAGAAGACGTGCGGGCGGTCCTTGAGCTCGTCGAGCCGGACCAGGCCCGCGTGCAGCCACTCCTCGTACGGCTGCTCGGCGGCGAGCTGCGCCTTGACCTCGGCGTCGTCGACGATCCGCCCCTGGGCGGTGTCGACGAGGAACATGCGGCCTGGCTGCAGCCGCCCCTTCTGCACGATGCGCTCGGGGGCGATGTCGAGAACGCCCACCTCACTGGCCATCACGACGAGCCCGTCGTCGGTGACCCAGAACCGGCTCGGGCGCAGGCCGTTGCGGTCGAGCACCGCGCCGATCACGGTGCCGTCGGTGAAGGCGATGCTCGCGGGACCGTCCCAGGGCTCCATGAGGCTGGCGTGGAAGGCGTAGAACGCCCGGCGGGCCGGGTCCATCTCGGCGTGGTTCTCCCACGCCTCCGGGATCATCATCAGCACCGCGTGCGACAGGCTGCGCCCGGACAGGTGCAACAGCTCCAGCACCTCGTCGAAGCTGGCCGAGTCGCTGGCGCCGGGGGTGCAGATCGGAAACAGCCGGGACAGGTCGCCCGGCAGCACGTCGCTGGCGAGCAGCGCTTCGCGGGCGGCCATCCAGTTGCGGTTGCCCTTGACGGTGTTGATCTCACCGTTGTGCGCGACGAAGCGGTAGGGGTGGGCGAGCGGCCAGCTCGGGAAGGTGTTGGTGGAGAACCGGCTGTGCACCAGCGCGATCGCGGACGCGAAGCGCTCGTTGGTGAGGTCGCGGAAGTACTCGCTCAGCTGGTTGGTCGTGAGCATGCCCTTGTAGACCAGGGTGCGGCCCGACAGGCTCGGGAAGTAGACCCCTGCCTCGCGCTCGACCCGCTTGCGGACGCAGAAGGCGCGGCGCTCGAGGTCCATTCCCGAGGCGCCGGAGATGAACAGGTGGCGCATCACCGGCTCGACCTGCTGCGCGGCGAGGCCGATCGGGGCGCTCTCGACCGGCACCGAGCGCCAGCCGAGCAGCCGCAGGCCCTCCTGGTGCACGATCTTGCGGATCAGCTGGATGGCGATGTCGCGGGCGCCGGCCTCCTTGGGCAGGAAGGCGCAGCCGACGGCGTAGGACCCCGCCTCGGGCAGCGGGAAGTCGACCTCGAGGCGCAGGAAGGCGTCGGGGACCTGGACCAGGATGCCGGCGCCGTCACCGACCAGCGGGTCGCTGCCGGAGGCGCCGCGGTGGTCGAGGTTGCGCAGGGCGGTGAGCCCCTTCTCGACGATGTCATGCGAGGCCCGCCCGCGGGTGTCGACGACGAAGGCGACGCCGCAGGCGTCGTGCTCGTATGCCGGGTCGTAGAGACCGTGCTGGGGGCGCTCGGGCATGCAGGGGGTCCGTCCGTCGAACTGGTCGTGGAGGGTTCTCGACCGGACGACGCTGTCCGAGGGTCGGTATCGGCAAGGTTACGTCCCGCGCGAGAACGCTGCCAAGTGTTTCGCGGCCCGGTTGGGGCCTGTGCAGGCCCGCTCGCACACAAACGGGGGCGAGGTGACCGCGTGTGCTCGAGGGGGTCGGGGTTCGTGTGCGGCCGCCCTGCTCGGAGCACGCAAACTGGGGGTTACGGCGTTAGTCCGCCGGTGTTTCGGGCCGTTTGTGTGCGGTGCCGAGGTGGGCTGGCTGCGTCTCCCGCGTCTGGTCCGGCGAAGTCTCGTCGTCGGCTGTCTCGGCCGCTTGCTCCTGCGACTCGGCCGCCGGGGGCACCCACGTCTCCTGCTGGCCGCGCCGCCGGATGAGGAACGCGACCGCGACCGCGAACACCACCACGCTCACGTAGTCGTTGAGGCGCAGGCCGAAGAACCGGTGCGCGGTGTCGATCCGCAGCGCCTCGATCCACGCCCGGCCAAGGGTGTAGACCGCCACGTAGAGCGCGAAGGTGCGCCCCCGGGCGAGGTGCCAGCGCCGCTCGGCCCACACGACGACGACGGCAGTGCCCAGGCACCACAGAAACTCGTAGAGAAACGTCGGCTGGTAGGTCGCCACCCCCGGCACGATCTGGTTCGCGGGGTCAATGTGGACGGCCCACGGCAGGTGGCTCGGGCGTCCGTACAGCTCCTGGTTGAACCAGTTGCCCCACCGCCCGATCGCCTGCGCCACCACGATGCCCGGAGCGCAGGCGTCGGCGCCTACCGTGAACGGCACGCCGGCCCGGCGCACGGCGATGGCACCGCCGAGCGTGCCCGCGGCGATGGCCCCCCAGATTCCGAGGCCGCCGCGCCACACGTACAGCGCCTCGATGGGATGGCCACCCGCGCCGAAGTACGGGTCCGGGGTGGTGATCACGTGGTAGAGCCGTGCCCCGACGATGCCGAACGGGACGCCCCAGACGGCGATGTCGCCGCCGAGGCCTGGCGGAGCACCGCGGGCGCGCAGCCGGCGGTCGATGATGTACACCCCGACGACGACGCCGAGGATGATGCTCATCGCGTAGCCCCGCACGGGCAGCGGACCGAGGTGCCAGACGCCCTGGGACGGGCTCGGGATCGAAGCGAGCAGGCGGGTACTGCCCGGGACGGTCATGCCGGACGGCCGGGCTGGAGGTCGCGATGGCGGCGCACGCCGGCAGCGAGGTCGACGGCCAGCCCGCGGACGGCATCCACACCGGCCTGCGGAGTTGCTGCATCGAGCAGCGCGCGGACGAACGCCGACCCGACGATCACGGCGTCGGCGTACGCGGCGACCTCGGCCGCCTGGGTGCCGTCCGAAACCCCGAGCCCGACGGCCACCGGCAGGTCGGTGTGCGGCCGAGTGCGAGTGACGAGCTCCTCGGCGCGGCTGCCGATGGCGGTCCGGGTACCGGTGACGCCCATCGCCGAAGCGGCGTAGACGAAGCCGCGGTTGGTCTGGCCGACGACGGCGATGCGCTCGTCGGACGAGGACGGCGCGACGAGGAAGACCGGCGCGAGGCCGTGGTGCGCCGCGGCGGCGAGCCACTCCCCCGCCTCCTCCGGCACGAGGTCGGGGGTGATCGCGCCGACCGCCCCGGCGTCGGCCAGGGCTGCGGCGAAGGCCTCGGGCCCCTGCTGCTCGATCGGGTTCCAGTAGGTCATCACCAGCGTCGGCGCCCGCTGCGCGACCCGGGCGACGGTCGCGATCACGTCGCGCGTCCGGGTGCCGGCGGCGAGCGCCCGCACGACGGCGGCCTGGATCGTGGGGCCGTCCATCAGCGGGTCGGAGTAGGGCAGTCCGACCTCGACGACGTCGACCCCGCCGTCGATCATCGCCTCGAGGGCGGCAACGCCACCCTCGAAGGAGGGGAACCCAGCGGGCAGGTAGCCGATGAGCAGGGCGCGATCCTCGCCGCGGGCGGCGGCGAAGGCGTCAGCGAGGCGGTCGGCGGGCTGGGTGGTCGTGCTAGCGGCAGCTGGGCCCGTCGCAACCGGCGCCGTCACCATCCCTCGCCCTCGCTCTCGTTGGCATCCCGCTTGAGCTCGGCCTCGGCCACCTGCTCGGCGGTGACCAGGCCGAACCAACGGGCGGCGGTGTCGACGTCCTTGTCGCCGCGCCCGGACAGGTTGACCAGCACCAGCGCGTCAGGCCCCAGCTCGCGGGCGACGTCGAGCGCACCGGCGACGGCGTGCGCGGACTCGATCGCCGGCAGGATGCCCTCGGTCCTGGCCAGCAGCGACAGCGCGTCCATCGCCTGGGCGTCGTCGACGACGACGTACTCGGCGCGGCCGGTGTCGCGCAGCCACGCGTGCTCCGGGCCGACGCCGGGGTAGTCCAGGCCGGCCGAGATCGAGTGGGTCTCCTGTGTCTGCCCGTCCTCGTCCTGGAGCAGGTAGGTGCGCATCCCGTGCAGCACCCCGCTGCGGCCGCCGGCGAGGGTGGCGGCGTGTCTGCCGCTCGCCAAGCCGTTGCCGCCCGCCTCACACCCGACGAGGCGCACCGAGGGGTCGTCGAGGAAGGCGTAGAAAGCACCGATTGCGTTGGAGCCGCCGCCGACGCAGGCGACGACGGCGTCGGGCAGGCGGCCCTCGGTCTCGAGCAGCTGGGCGCGGGCCTCGTGGCCGATGATGCGCTGGAAGTCGCGGACCATCGCCGGGAACGGGTGCGGCCCCATCACCGAGCCGATGCAGTAGTGGGTGTCCTCGACGTTGGTGACCCAGTCGCGCATCGCCTCGTTGATGGCGTCCTTGAGGGTGCGGCTGCCGCTGGTGACCGGTATGACCTCGGCGCCGAGCAGCCGCATCCGGGCGACGTTGAGCGCCTGCCGCTCGGTGTCGACCTCGCCCATGTAGACCACGCAGTCCAGGCCGAGCAGGGCGCAGGCGGTGGCGGTGGCGACGCCGTGCTGGCCGGCGCCGGTCTCGGCGATAACCCGCTGCTTGCCCATCCGCACGGTCAGCAGCGCCTGGCCCAGCACGTTGTTGATCTTGTGAGAGCCGGTGTGCGCGAGGTCCTCGCGCTTGAGCAGGATGCGTGCACCGCCGCCAGTGGCGGCGAGCCGGACGACCTCGGTCACCGGCGTAGGCCTACCGGCGTAGCTGGCCAGCAGGTGCGCGAGCCGCTCGCGGAAGGCTGGATCGGCCTGGGCATCGGCATAGGCGGCGGTCAGCTCGTCGAGGGCGGCGACAAGCGCCTCCGGCACGAAGCGGCCGCCGAAGGGGCCGAAGTGGCCGCTCTCGTCCGGCACCCGGGCGGAGTGGCCGTCACCGACGGCCGGGACGTGCCCGGCTTCGGCGCTCGATGCACCCGCGCGAGGCGGTCCGAGCGTGGTCACCGCGCTCCCTGGCCCGCCGGCGCACCCGCGGCGACGAGCGCGCGCACGCTCTCTGTGGGGCTGGCACCGGTGACGGCTGCCTCGCCGACGAGCACCGCGTCGGCGCCGGCCTCGGCGTAGGCCCGCACGTCGACCGGCCCGCGGACCCCGGACTCGGCGACGGCGACGACACCTTCTGGCAGCAGCGGACGCAGCCGCGCGAAGGTGCCGGGGTCGACCTCGAGGGTGCGCAGGTCACGGGCGTTGACCCCGACCAGGGTGGCGCCGGCGTCGAGCGCGCGCGCCACCTCGTCGTGGTCGTGCACCTCGACGAGCGCGGTCATGCCGAGGGCCTCGACCCGCTCGCGCAGGGCCTCAAGCGTGGGTTGGTCGAGCGCGGCGACGATCAGCAGGACGAGGTCGGCGCCGTGCGCCCGGGCCTCGTCGACCTGGTAGTCGGTGACGACGAAGTCCTTGCGCAGCACCGGCACGCGGATGGCGGCGCGCACCGCGTCGAGGTCGGCGAGGCTCCCCCCGAAGCGGCGCTGCTCGGTTAGCACGCTGACGACGGACGCCCCCGCCTCCGCGTAGGCCGCGGCCAGCACGGCGGGATCGGGGATGGCCGCGAGCTCGCCGCGGCTGGGCGAGCGCCGCTTGACTTCGGCGATGACGCTGACCCCGGGCGCCCGCAGCTCGGGCATGGGGTCGAGCGCGGGCCGTGCCGCAAGTGTGGCCAGCGCTGCGTCGCGCACGGCAGCCGGGGGCCGCGTGCCTTGCCGCCCCGCGAGGTCGGCGCGGACGCCGTCGACTATCTCGTCGAGCACCGTGGCAGCCACCTCGTGATCGTACGGTCGGCGCCGCACCCGCGGGGGCACCGCACGGGGGAGGGGCACAGTCGAAACTGCATGTGTCATCCACGTGCGCGCACGCCGCAGACGGCGTGTCGGGCGCGGCGCGCCGGGCCGCCGGGGAAGACGTATGCAGTCCGGACCGAGCTACCCGTGCGAGTGCCCCTCAGGGCCGCTCGCTCGTCGTCGGGTCCTGGCCGCGCTCGACGGCGTCCCATTCGTTAGCGGGTGGCGCGCCGGTTGCGCCCGGCCGCGCGCCGGGCGCGTCGTAGCGGCTCGAGGTGGCGAGGCGCCGGGGTCCGGCGAGGGCGACGACGACTCCTCCGGCCGCGACGAGTAGCCCGGCGAGCACGTCGAGCCAGCCCAGCCCGGTAGCCCGGGCGGCGAGGACCGGAGGGAACGAGCCCCGGGCCGTCAGCGTCCGCCGTGCAGCGGCGGCAGCATCCAGCACGGCCGGCAGGGCCAGCACCGCCAGCCCGAGCCCGGCCAGCACCACCACCACCGCGGCCAGCAGCCGCAGCGCCCGCACCCGTGCCGACAGCACCGCGACCACGCCGGCCGCCCCGACCAGCGCAAGCGGCACCGCGGCGGGAACGAGCGTGCGGCCGCGCAGCACCGGGTCGGCCACGGCGATCAGCGACTCGCCCAGCCGCGGCCGCAGCCACACCCCCGCCGACGCCACCAGGGCCAGGACGACGCCGACCAGCAGCAGCCCGACGCCGAGCAGCAGCCGGCGACGGCCATCCGTCGCCGGGCTGTCGGCGGGACTCACGCCGGGTCGTGTGCCTGGCCGGCCGGCCGGTCGTGCGGCCGGACCGGGCGCAGCGTCTCGGCCGACGCGATCGCCCGCAGCACGGCGGAGGCCTTGTGTTCGGTCTCGGCCTGCTCGGCCGCCGGCTGGCTGTCGGCGACGATGCCCGCCGCCGCCTGCACGTAGGCGTGGCCGCCCTGCATCACGGCGGTGCGGATGGCGATGGCGAGGTCGAGGTCGCCCCCGAAGTCGAGGTACCCCACCCCGCCACCGTAGATCCCGCGACGGACGGGCTCGAGCTCCTCGATGATCTCCATCGCCCGGACCTTGGGTGCGCCGGTAAGCGTGCCGGCCGGGAAGCACGCGCGCAGCACATCGACGGCCGTGCTGTGCTCGGGCACGTCGCCGACCACCGTCGAGACGATGTGCATCACGTGGCTGTAGCGCTCGATGGCCCCGAACTGGGTCACTCGCACGCTGCTCGGGGTGCACACCCGGCCCAGGTCGTTGCGGCCGAGGTCGACCAGCATCACGTGCTCGGCCCGCTCCTTGGGGTCGGCGAGCAGCTCGGCGGCGAGCGCGGCGTCCTCCTCCGGCGTCTGTCCGCGGGGACGGGTGCCGGCGATGGGATGCAGCCGGGCCCGCAGCCGGCCGGCTGGTGCACTGGCCGCGGGCTCGTCGGCCGTCACCGTGACCAGCGCCTCGGGCGAGGAGCCGACCACGTCGAGCGGCCCGGCCGGCCCGTCGAGGCGCAGCAGGTACATGTACGGGCTGGGATTGCTGGTGCGCAGCATCCGGTAGACCTCGAGGGCGTCGACACCGGTCTCGACCTCGAAGCGCTGCCCCACCTGCACCTGGAAGATGTCGCCGGAGCGCACGTACTCCAGCGCCCGCTCGACGGCCGGCCGGTACTCGCCGGCAGGGGTGCGGGAGGCGAACGAGGGGGTGTCGGCGCGGTCGGCCAGCGCCACCGTTGGTGCCGCCGGGCAGGCGAGCCCGTCGGCCATCGCGGCGAGGCGGGCAACGGCGGCGTCGTAGTCGCCGTCGAGCGCGTTGGTCACGAGCAGGCAGGAGCCGTTGTCGTGGTCGAGCACGGCGAGGTCGGTCGTCAGCAGCAGGCACAGCTCGGGCAGCCCCAGCTCGTCGACGGTGTCGACCGGCAGCTTCTCGATCCGCCGGACGACGTCGTAGGCCAGGTAGCCGACGAGCCCGCCCATCAGCGGCGGCATCCCGGGCAACCGCGGTGCGCGCAGGGCGGAGGCGCAGGCGGCAAGCACCTCGAGCGGGTCGTCGCCGGTCGGCACACCTGGCGGGGGGTCGCCGAGCCAGACGGCCCGGCCGCCGCGCTCGGTCAGCATCGCCTGGCAGCGCAGGCCGACGAACGAGTAGCGCGACCACGACCGCCCGTGCTCCGCCGACTCCAGCAGGAAGGTGCCGGGGCCGCCGCCGAGCTTGCGGTAGACGCCCACGGGTGTCTCGCCGTCGGCGAGCACCCGGCGGGTGACCGGCACGACCGGGTAGTCGGCCGCGAGCCGCACGAACTCCTCGCGGCCGGGGACGAGCGCGCCGTCGGTCACGCGGCGTCGGGCCGGCGGCCGGACACGGCGGCCAGCACTCCGGCGTCGAAGCAGGTGCGGTCGCCGGTGTGGCAGGCGGCGCCCACCTGGTCGACGCGGACCAGCAGGGTGTCGCCGTCGCAGTCGAGCGCGACCGACTGGACCCACTGCTGATGTCCGCTGGTGTCGCCCTTGACCCAGTACTCCTGGCGGCTGCGGCTCCAGTAGGTGCAACGTCCGGTGGTGAGCGTGCGGTGCAGCGCCTCGTCGTCCATCCAGCCCACCATCAGCACCTCGCCGGTGTCGTGCTGCTGGGCGACGGCGACGACGAGCCCGTCGGCGTCGCGCTTCAAGCGGCTGGCGAGGGCGGGGTCGAGCGAACTCGGACGGGGTGCTGCGGTCACCCGGCCATCCTGCCAGCCGGGCGGGCTTCGGCTCCGGCGCGAATCAGGCCCGCTGCGCGGTGGGAGTAGGAGAGGGCAGGCCTGGCAGGTCCGGCGTCGGCAGCCCTGGGTCGGCGGGGTCGCTCGGGTCCGTGCTGTTCGGATCAGGCGTGCTGTTCGGGTCAGGCGTGCTGTTGGGAGTCACCGCGGGTGGCGTGATGGAGGCGGCGTCGATGACGAGCGCCGCGAGGACCTTCGCCGCCTCGGCGCCGACGGAGGCGACGTTCGGAGTGCCGCCGACCGGCCGCAGGCCCGCGAACAGCTGCCGGTCGCCGCGGACCGCGAAGTCCATCACCTGAGGGCGGCCGGTCGACGAGGTCTTGGTCAGCCCGGTGGCGCCGCTGACTCCCGGGACCGGCACATCGCGGTAACCGTTGGCCCGGTTGGCCTTGTTGGAATAGGCGAGCTCCCGGCTTGCCGACGGGCCGTCGGGGAAGCGCAGCACGTACACCGAGGCGATGTAGTCCCCGCCCGGCCGGTTGACCCCGACCAGCTCCATGTTGGCGATGCCCTGCAGCCCGTCGCGCCGAAACTCGGCGACCTCGCCCTCGTCGGTGGCGACCTCCTCGGCCGTAACGCTGCGCAGGCTCACCGCGCGGTAGCCGAGGCGGGCCAGTGCCGGCGGCGTGGGGATCAGCGCCGGCGTCGAGGGGTCGGGCGGCGGGACGGCCGGGACGTTGGGGGCGGGTGTCGCTCCACCGAGCCCTCCACCAGGCGCCAGCGAACCGGCTGCGCGCGGTTCCGGTGACGGCGTTGTCATCCGGGGTACTGGCAGCAGCGTCACAGCGGCGCTCGCGCGCGCCCCGGCACGGCTCAGCAGCGCGACCGGAGCCGCCACCGCCAGCACCACCAGCAGGACGAGCAGCAGCGGGAGCCAGGCCGGTCGATGGCGCCCGCCACGCTTGCGGGGCGGACGTGCGACGCTGGCTGGACCGGCCGGATCATCAGGTGCGGCCCAGACCGCGCTGGCCTGCCCGGCGCTTCCGAACGGCCGGGTCTGGTCGGCCCCCTCGGTGCCGCCGGACGAGTCAGCCATGGCTCAATCCTGCCCCAGCCGTGAGCGGCCAGTCACCGTACGGCGATGCCGGCCTCGCGCAGCGCGCCCTTCACCTCGCCGATACGCAGCACCCCGAAGTGGAAGACGCTGGCGGCCAGCACCGCATCGGCTCCCGCGGCGACCGCGGGCGCGAAGTCGTCCAGCGAGCCTGCACCCCCGCTGGCGATGACGGGCAGCCCGACCTCCGCCCGCACCCGGCGCAGCATCTCGAGGTCGTAGCCCGCTGTGGTCCCGTCGGCATCCATGGAGTTGAGCAGGATCTCGCCGGCCCCGAGCGCCTCCCCGCGTGCCGCCCACTCGACCGCGTCGATGCCGGTCCCCCGCCGGCCGCCGTGCGTCGTCACCTCGAAGCCGCTGGGCGTGCCGTCCGCCCGGCGGGCATCGACCGAGAGCACGACGCACTGGCTGCCGAAGCGGTCGGCACACTCGCGCAGCAGCTCGGGACGGGCGACGGCGGCAGTGTTGATCCCGACCTTGTCCGCGCCCGCGCGCAGCAGCCGGTCGACGTCGTCGGCTGCCCGCACGCCGCCGCCCACGGTCAGCGGGATGAAGACCTGCTCGGCGGTGCGCCGGACGACGTCGTACATCGTCTCGCGGTTGCCGCTGCTGGCTGTGATGTCGAGGAAGACCAGCTCGTCGGCGCCCTCGGCGTCGTACAGCCGGGCCATCTCCACCGGGTCGCCTGCGTCGCGCAGCGCCCGGAAGTTGACCCCCTTGACGACCCGCCCCGCGTCGACGTCGAGGCAGGGCACCACTCGCACCGCGACGGGCACGGCTCAGGCCCTGGCTGCGTCGGAGACGGGCTCGGCCGCTGCGCCCGCAACCGCCGACAGCGCCTCGGCAAGGGTGAAGGCCCCGGCGTACAGCGCCTTGCCGACGATGCCGCCCTCCACACCCGGCACCGAGGCGATGGCGAGCAGGTCGTCGATGCTGGCGACCCCGCCGCTCGCGACGACCGGCCGGGACGTCGCCTGCGTGACCCGCCGCAGCAGCTCGAGGTTGGGGCCGGTGAGCGTGCCGTCGCGGCGGACGTCGGTGACGACGTAGCGCGAGCAGCCGTCGGCGTCGAGCCGGGCGAGGACGTCGAACAGCTCGCCGCCGTCCCGCGTCCAGCCTCGGGCGGCGAGGGTCGTCCCCCGCACGTCAAGCCCCACCGCAATCTTGTCGCCCACTCGGGCGACGGCCTGCCGGACCCACTCGGGGTCCTCCAGGGCCGCGGTGCCGACGTTGACCCGCGCTGCTCCCGTGGCCAGGGCGGCGTCGAGCGAGGCATCGTCCCGGATGCCGCCGGAGAGCTCGACGGCGACGTCGAGCCCGCGCACCACCTGCGCGATGAGCTCGGCGTTGCTGCCGCGCCCGAACGCGGCGTCGAGGTCGACCAGGTGCACCCACTCGGCGCCGTCGGCCTGCCAGCGCAGCGCGGCTGCGAGCGGGTCGCCGTAGCCGGTCTCGCTGCCCGCCTCGCCCTGCACCAGCCGCACGGCCTGGCCACCCGTCACGTCGACAGCGGGAAGGAGCTCGAGTGCCACGCGGTCGAGGGTATGCAGGCCAGGCTTCCTGGTTCTGCGCCCGGGCCGAGTACCCGGGCGAGCACCCGGCCGTGCCAGCAGTCCAGCTACAGCGTGCCCAGCCAGTTGCGCAGCAGCCGCGCCCCGGCGTCGCCGGACTTCTCGGGGTGAAACTGCGTCGCCGACAGCGGCCCACGCTCGACGGCCGCGGCGAAGGCGGTGCCGTGCTCGGCGGTGGTGTCACTGTCGGCTGCCGGTGCGGCGTAGGAGTGGACGAAGTAGAAGCGCTCGTCCTCGATGCCGTCGAACAGCGCCGACCCCGGTGCCGGCTGTACGGTGTTCCATCCCATGTGCGGCAGCACCCGGGCCCCGGTGAGCCGGGTGACCTCGCCGTCGAGGACGCCGAGCCCGGCCGTGCGGACTCCGTGCTCCTCGCCGGCCGCGTAGAGCACCTGCATTCCGACGCAGATGCCGAGCACCGGTCGGCCGGCCTCGAGACGCTCGTGGATGATCGGTCCGCCGCCCACCTGCTCGATGCCGGCCATGCATGCCGCGTACGCCCCGACGCCCGGGACGACGAGCCCGTCTGCCGCCCGGGCGGCGTCGAGGTCGGCGGTGACCCGCGCGGCGGCACCGGCCCGCTCGAGCGCCCGCTCGGCGGAGCGCAGGTTGCCCGAGCCGTAGTCGAGTACCACGACGTCGGGCCGGCCGGGAGCGGTCACAGGAGGTTCACAGGAGGTTCACAGGAGGCTCACAGGAGGCATCGCCTAGAGCACGCCCTTCGTGCTGGGGACGCCCACGACGGTCGGGTCCAGTGCCGTCGCGTCGCGCATTGCCCGGGCCACGGCCTTGAACTGCGCCTCGACGATGTGGTGCGGGCTGCGGCCGGACAGCACCCGCACGTGCAACGCGATCTGCGCGGTGGCGACGAGCGACTCCCAGATGTGCCGGGTGAGCGTGGTGTCGTAGCTGCCGATCAGCGGTGACATGCCCTCGGGCTCGACGTGCACGCAGTACGGCCGGCCGGACAGGTCGACGGCGGCCTGCACCAGGGTCTCGTCGAGCGGCACCAGCGCATCCCCGAACCGGCGCAGCCCGACCTTGTCGCCCAGCGCCTCGCGCAGCGCCTGGCCGAGCGCCAACGAAGTGTCCTCGACGGTGTGGTGCGCGTCGACCTCCAGGTCGCCCTTGGTCACCACGCGCAGGTCGAAGCCGGCGTGCCGGCCGAGCTGGGCGACCATGTGGTCGAAGAACGGGACGCCGGTGTCGGACGAGGCCTCGCCGGTACCGTCGAGCTCCAGCTCGACCAGCACCGACGACTCCTTTGTCGTGCGTTCCACACGGGCACCACGGCTCACGGCAAGACCTCTCGCAGGGCGGACAAAAAGGCGTTGTTCTCCTCGGGCAGGCCGACGGTGACCCGCAGCCAGCCGGGCACGCCCGGGTCGCGGATGAGGACCCCGCGGTCAACCAGCGCCTGCCACGTCGTGTGCTGGTCGGCGAACCGGCCGATCAGCACGAAGTTGGCGTCGCTGTCGACCGCGGTCAGCCCCATGGCCCGTAGCTCGAGGACGAGCCGGTCGCGCTCGGCCCGCACGCCGGCGACGGTGGCGAGCAGCTCGCCCTCGAACGCGAGCGCGGTGCGGGCGGCAGCCTGGGTGAGCGACGACAGGTGGTAGGGCAGGCGGACGAGCCGCAGCGCATCGACGACGTCCGCCGAGGCCGCGAGGTAGCCCAGCCGCACGCCGGCGAAGGAGAACGCCTTGCTCATCGTGCGGGTGACGACGAGGCGCGGGTACTCCGCGAGCAGCCGGACCGCACTCGGTACGCCGGTCTGGCGGAACTCCGCGTAGGCCTCGTCGACGACGACGATGCCCGTCGCGACGTCGGCCACGGCGGCCACGACGTCCGCCGGCAGAGCGGTGCCGGTCGGGTTGTTCGGCGAGCACAGGAACACGACCGACGGCTGTGCTGCCCGCACCGCATCGGCGACCCGCCCGGGGTGGAGGGAGAAGTCGTCCTCGCGGCGGCCGGCGATCCATCCGGTCGAGGTCCCGAGCGCGATCAGCGGGTGCATCGAGTACGACGGCTCGAAGCCCATCGCCGTGCGCCCTGGCCCGCCGAACGCCTGGCACAGCTGCTGCAGCACCTCATTCGAGCCGTTGGCCGCCCACAGCTGCGCGGGCGCGAGCGGTACGCCGGTGTCGCGGCCGAGGAAGGCGGCGAGGTCGGCGCGCAGCAGCGTGGCCTCGCGGTCGGGGTAGCGGTTGGCGCTGCGGACGGCGTCGGCGCAGGCCTGCGAGAGGGCGGCAACGAGGGCGCCCGACGGGGGGTACGGGTTCTCGTTGGTGTTCAGGCGCACCGGCACGTCGAGCTGCGGGGCGCCGTAGGGGGTGAGGCCGCGCAGGTCGTCGCGGAGCGGGAGCGCATCCAGGCCAGCTGCGACGGCCGAGGCCGGTGCAGCGGCCGGCGCGCTCACGGCGCACCCACCCGGACCTGCACGGCTGCCACGTGGGCGAGCAGGTCTTCGGCGCCCCCGAGCGCGGCCAGCCGCGGCGCGACATCGGCCAGCGCCTCGCGCGAGCACTGCACGACGTGGATCTGGCGCAAAAAGGACTGCACGGACAGCCCGCTGGTGTGCCGCGCGGTGCCGCCGGTGGGCAGCACGTGGTTGGAGCCGGCGAGGTAGTCCCCCAGGCTGACCGGCGTGTACGGCCCGACGAAGATGGCCCCGGCGTTGCGGACCCGGGCGGCGACAGCGGAGGCATCGACCGTCTGCACCTCGAGGTGCTCGGCCGCCCACGCGTCGACGACGTCGATGCCCTGGTCGAGGTCGTCGACGAGCACGCCGGCCGACTGCCCGGCGAGCGCGGTCTCGACCCGCTCCCGGTGCCTGGCGCCGGCGACCTGCGGCGCCAGCTGGGCGTCGACCGCATCCAGCAGGGCCTCGCTGGGGGTGACCAGCAGGCAGGCCGCCTGCGGGTCGTGCTCGGCCTGCGCGATGAGGTCGGCGGCGACGTGGCGCGGGTCGGCGGAGTCGTCGGCGAGGATGGCGACCTCGGTCGCGCCAGCCTCGGCGTCGACCCCGATCACCCCGCGCAGCAGCCGCTTGGCCGCCGTGACGTAGACGTTGCCCGGCCCGGTGACGACGTCGACGCCCGGGCACGACTCGGTGCCGTAGGCGAACATCGCGATGGCTTGCGCGCCGCCCGCGGCGTACACCTCCTCGACGCCGAGCAGGGCGCAGGCCGCGAGGATCGCCGGGTGCGGCAGGCCGGTGCTGGGCTGCGGCGGGCTGGCGACGGCAAGGGACTCGACTCCGGCCACCAGGGCGGGGACGACGTTCATGACCACGCTGCTCGGGTACGCGACGCGCCCTCCCGGGACGTAGAGCCCGACGCGCCGCACCGGGGTCCAGCGCTCGATGACGCTGCTGCCCGGCGCCACCTCGACGCTGACCACGCGCGGCAGCTGCGCCTCGGACACCAGCCGGTGGCGCCGGATGGCCTCCTCGAGGGCGTCGCGGACCGCGGGGTCGACCTCGGCGAGCGCCTTCGCCAGCGCGTCGGCGGGGACGCGGATGCTGCTGGTCTCGACCCCGTCGAAGCGTGCCGTGGCTGCGCGGACGGCGGCGTCGCCGCGCTCGCGCACGTCGTCACAGACCGGGCGGACCGCATCGACCGCACCCGCTACGTCGAGCGCGGCCCGGGGCAGGACGGCTCGGGGGTCGGCGGTCGATCCCCGCAGGTCCAGGCGCGCCAGCATGGTCGCCAATCTAGTTGCTGACGGGTTGCCCCGGAGTTGTCCACAGACTGGGCCCAACACTGGCCGGAGCGGTCCCCCGTATGGCACCTGCTCGGGGCCGTACCGTCCGGTGCATGCCCGGGACGCTGCCGCTGTTCCCGCTCGGGACCGTGCTCGTACCCGGCGCTCCGCTCCCGCTGCACGTGTTCGAGGAGCGCTACCGGGCTCTGGTCCGCGACCTGCTCGAGGTCGGCGAGGACGAGCCGCGCCAGTTCGGCGTCATCAGCATCCGCTCCGGCCGGGAGACGGGCCCGGGAGTGCCGGAGCTGTACGGCGTCGGGACTGCCGCCACGGTCCGCCGCATCGTGCAGCACGACGACGGCCGCTTCGACCTGGTCACCGTCGGCGGCCCCCGCTTCCGGCTGCTCGGTGTCGAGACCGGCGCGCGGCCCTACCTCGTCGGGACCGTCGAGTGGATGCCGGAGGAGGACAGCGCTGCCACCCCCGGGCTGGTCGCCGGGGTGGGCGCCGCGCTCGCGGCCTATGCCCAGACGCTCGCGGCCACCGGCGCGGCCGAGGTCCGCCTGCCGCCGCTGCCCGACGACCCCGCGGCGCTCGCGTGGCTCGTCGCCGACGCGATGCTGCTGCCCACCGCCGAACGCCAAGCGCTGCTGGAGGTGCCGTCCGCCGCCGGCCGGCTGCGCGAGGAGCGCCGGCTGCTGCGCCGCGAGCTGGGGTTGCTGACGCGGGTCGCAGCGGTCCCGACGCCGGAGCTGGCCCGGCTGCCGGTCAGCCCGAACTGACGGGTGCGCCTGGCAGCGGCTCGGCGCCGGGCAGGTGCCCGGCGACCGGCGGGTGCCCGGCGGCGCCCGGCGGGGGCTCGGCGCCCGGCGAAGCCAGGCGCTGGGGCCGCGGCTCGGGTTCGGTCAGTCCCACCGTGAGGACGATGTACATCAGCAGCGCCGCCGCCGGCCACAGCGCGATGGCCTGGTGGGTCCGCAGCCCGAAGTCGACGACGTCGTGGGCGCGCTGCGACAGGTCGGGAGGGACGTGCGCGAGCACCCGGCCGCTGTTGCGCTGATGCCCGATCGCCGCCGCGACGAGCGCGCCGCCTGCACCACCGGCAGCGAGGGCGACCGGAACCAGCGCGCCTCGGCGGTAGGCCAGCCACCACGCGAGCGCACCGCACAGGGCGCCGGCAACGATTGCCACGCCGCCGTATGCGATGTCGGCTCCGACCTGGGCCTCGAACGCCGACTCCGCGCCGTCAAGAGCGGCCGGGACGTCGATGCGAGGCGCCGTCGCCGTCGCCGCCCAGATGAGCCCGGCGGGCACACCCAGGACGATGCTGCCGGCAAGGATGGCGGCAGCTGCGCGCAGATCCCGTGCCCGCGCCGGCGAGTGCTGGTCCTGGCCCGGCAGCACAGCGGGCGCCGGCTCGGCGATGGCCACGTGCCCAGTCTGCCCTCCGGCCGGCTGCACCACCGCAACCGTGACGGGTGATGAGCGCTGGCGACCGCCCGCGCTCAGCGACGCGTCGCGCGGCGCAGCGCCCACCCGCCGAGGGCGAGGCTGAGGACGGCGACGGCGAGGCAGACGAGCAGGTCGATCCCGACGTCGGTCCACCGCACGTCGGGCCGGAGCGTCCTGGCCAGGGCGTCCGTGGCGTAGGTGCTCGGGACAGCAGCGCGGAGGGCGCGTACGACGACCGGGAGCCGGCTGCCCGGGATGATGCCGAGGAACAGCACCACGCTCATTCCCAGCTGCCCGCCCACGGTCGCGAGCTCCGGCTTGGGCGCCAACAACCCCATCAGGGCACCGACGCCGGCCAGCGAGGCGCCGGCGAGCAGGGCGACGGGGGCAAGGATCCACAGCCGTCCGAGGGGCAGGTCGTACAGCAGCGCCCCGACCACGGCGGTTACGACGGTGCCGGGGACGGCGAAGGCGGCGTACGCAGCGGCGGTCCCGAGCACCACGGCAGCGGGTGGCACGGGCAGCGTGCCGTAGTAGTCGAGGGCGCCCGCGGCCCGCATCGCGCCGAAGCGCTGCGCCAGCAGGTTCAGGGCGACGAACGCGACGACGAGCACCGTCGCCCCGGCTACAACCTGCTGCCGCGTCGTCGTGCTGCCCTCGTCGACGACTCCGCGCAGCAGCAGAAGAATCCCGATCGACTGGAACGAGGCGACGAACAGCAGCGGCACGCGGGCCACCCGCGCCCGCGCGAGCTGCTGGCGCAGGACGACCTGAGTAGCGACGGCCAGGCCCGGCCCCTGCTCCGGCGAAGGCGTGCGTGCCGAAGCCACTGCCGCAGCTACGGCGCCTGCCGCCGACGTGGCCGGGGATGACGACGCCTGCGTGGTCACGTGCGCTCCAACTGCTGCGGGCGGCCGCCGAGCGAGAGGTAGACGTCCTCCAGGGAGGCCGTGGCGAGCGTGAAGTCGTCGAGGGCGTCGAGTGCCCGGCCGCTGGTGACCCGGGCGAGTGCCTCGCGGGCCTCGGCCGGCGGCATCCTCGCGCTCCACCGGCGCCCGTTGCACCGCGAGACGGCGGCAAGTGCGGCGACAGCCGGCTCGTCGAGCGGCGGGTCCTGGCGCCAGACCAGGTCGAGCCGGACCACCGACCCGACCGATGCCTTGAGCCGGCCCGGGGTGTCGCAGGCGATGACCCGCCCGGCCTCGAGCACGGCCACGCGGTCGAGGACGGACTCGGCCTCGAGCACGTTGTGGGTCACCAGCACGACAGTGGCGCCGTGCTCGTGGCGCCGGCGGTCGAGCGCCGCCCAGACGGCGCGCCGGGCCGTCGGGTCGAGCCCGGTCGTAGGCTCGTCGAGCACCAGGACCGGCCGGTCCCCCACCAGCGCGCAGGCGACGGCGGCGAGCCGGCGTTCCCCCCCAGACAGCGCGCCGATGGTCCGGCCGCAGAGCGGACCGAGTCCGAGCTCGTCCACCACGCCCGCACGCGCTCGTGCGGCAGCCGGACGCCGCAGCCCGCGCAGCCGGGCGGTCGTCTCGATGGCAAGCCCGACGCTGAGGTCGGCGAGCGCCGCGTCGTCCTGGGGCAGGTAGCCCACGAGCTGCGCGGCGCGGCCGGGATGGGCGACCAGGTCCTCGCCCAGCAGGCGGACCGACCCGGCGTCGGGGGCAAGCAGGCCGACGAGCTGGCGGACCAGCGTGGTCTTGCCCGCTCCGTTCGGACCGAGCAGGCCGAAGACCTCGCCGGCCTGCACCTCCAGGGTGATGGAGTCGTTGGCCAGCACGTCGCCGTGGCGCCGGACCAGGCTGGTGACCTCGTACGCGGGGGACACCTGCACGCATCCAGTCTGCCCCCTGCGGCAGGGCCGGGCGCCTGGTGCAGCAGGACCAGGACCGCGGCGCGGCTCGCGCTGCCAGCCGCCGGTCGAGCCGGTGCCAGCCGTCAAACCAGGCTGCTGGTCCAGACGACGATGTCGAGCACCCGCAGCGGTGTCAGCGGCGGTGCGCCCTGCGGCGCGAGACGGCAGAGAGCCGTCACCTCGTCGGCGTTGTCGCGCAGGTCCTGCCGCATGGCGCGCACCAGCAACCCCATGTACTCCCGGACGGTCCGGCCGCCCTTCGGCGCGGGCGGCACGGCCAGCTCGTGCTGGTAGAACATCTGCACCTTGCTGTCGAACAGCGGCACCAGCTCGGGGCGCTTGCGGTGCAGCACCTTGGCCAGCAGCGAGCCCTTCACGTCGCGGTCGCGGGCGGCCGGGTCGTCGAGCGGGTCGTAGAGCGCGGCGACGAGGTCGCAGGTGGCGTCGTCGGCCTCGACCAGGCTCACCGGGGGCAGCGCGTCGAGCCCGCGCTGCAGCAGCGGCAGCAGGGCGGACAGGGTATGCATCCGGTCGAGGTCGACGAGCACGCCCAGCAGGCAGGGGGCGAGCAGATCGCCCGTGCACAGCAGCGAGCTGTCGGCGTTGGTCTCGAGCCCGTCGTAGTACGGGTAGGCGTAGCGCAGGCCCCGGCCGCGGGGCTCGACGTACTCGCGCACCATCCGCTCCGCGTCGAGGACCTCGCGAGCACCGCATGCCAGCTTCATGTCTGCAGTCTCTCCTGTATCGGGCTTGGCTGCGTCTGCGCCGTCATGCGCTGCCATCGGGCGGGGCGGCAGCGGGGCGGCAGCGGGTCAGCTCAGGCAGCTCGGCCCCAGCAGCTCCTTGAGGTCGGCGACGAGCGAGCTCGACACCGACACCCGCAGCCCGTCGTCGAGGCGCAGCACGGTCGTGCGAGCCGAGCTGACCAGCTGCATCCGCACCTCCGTGGTGCCGGGATGGGTGGCGAGGACCTCCTTGAGGCGCTCGACCACGGGTGGGGTGCACCGCTGTGGCGGCACCGACACCGTGAGCGGCCCCCGCGGTCCCTGCGACAGATCGGGCACGGTGAGGTCCATCCCGACCAGGCGGGCGGCGTCCTCGCGCCGGTCGAGGCGCCCCTTGACCAGCACTACCTCGTCCTCTGCGAGCGAGTGCGCGATCTGCGAGTAGGTGGCCGGGAAGAACAGCACCTCGATGCTGCCGTCGAGGTCCTCCAGGGTCGCGACGGCCCAGGGGTTGCCCTGTTTGGTGACCTTGCGGGTGAGGCCGGCGAGGATGCCGCCGACGGTGACGACGGCGCCGTCGTCCATCGCATCGCCGGTCAGGTCGGCGATGGTGTGGTCGCAGGCCGAGGCCAGCAGGTGCTCGACGCCGAGCAGCGGGTGATCGCTGACGTAGAGCCCGAGCATCTCGCGCTCGTAGGCCAGCAGCGTCTTCTTGTCCCACTCCCGGTTGGGCACCATGACGTCGAAGGTCTGCTCGCGTTCGGGTGAGGGCTCGGACAGGCTGCCGAACAGCGAGAACTGCCCGGCGGCCTCAGCCCGCTTGGTCTCCAGGCAGGCGTCGATCACCTCGGCGGAGACCTCGAGCAGCCCGCGGCGGGCGTGGCCGAGCGAGTCGAATCCGCCCGCCTTGACCAGCGACTCGATCAGGCGCTTGTTGCACGCCGCGGCCGGCGCCTTGCGCAGGAAGTCGGCGAAGTCGGCGAACCTGCCCTTGGAGCGGCGGGTCTCGATGATGGAGCCGACGACGTTGGCCCCGACGTTGCGAACGGCGGTCAGCCCGAAGCGGATATCGGTGCCGCGGGGGGTGAAGTTGGCGTCGGAGTCGTTGACGTCGGGCGGCAGCACCTTGATGCCCATCCGCCGGCACTCGGCGAGGTAGATCGCGCTCTTGTCCTTGTCGTCCCGCACGCTGGTCAGCAGCGCCGCCATGTACTCAGCGGGATAGTTCGCCTTGAGATAGGCAGTCCAGAACGAGACCAGGCCGTACCCGGCGGAGTGCGCCTTGTTGAAGGCGTAGTCGCTGAACGGGACGAGGATGTCCCAGATCGTCTTGACGGCCCCGGGCGAGTAGCCGTTGGCCCACATCCCCTCGGAGAACGGGACGAACTCCTTGTCGAGGATCTCGCGCTTCTTCTTGCCCATAGCACGGCGCAGCAGGTCGGCGCTGCCCAGGGAGTAGCCGGCCAGCCGCTGCGCGATGGCCATGACCTGCTCCTGGTAAATGATCAACCCGTAGCTCTCGGCGAGGATCTCGCCCAGCGGCTCGGCGAGCTCGGGGTGGATCGGCTCGACCGGCTTGCGGCCGTTCTTGCGATCGGCGTAGTCGTTGTGCGCGTTGGCACCCATCGGTCCCGGGCGGTACAGCGCGATCAGAGCGCTGATGTCGTCAAAGCTCGTCGGACGCATCGAGCGCAGCAGCGAGCGCATCGGGCCGCCGTCGAGCTGGAACACACCGAGGGTGTCGCCGCGAGCCAGCAGGTCGTAGGTCGGCTGGTCGTTGTCGAGGTCGAGGTCCTCCAGGACCACGGTCTCGTCGCGGTTGGCTGCGATGGCGGCCAGGCAGTCGTCGAGCACGGTGAGGTTGCGCAGCCCCAAGAAGTCCATCTTCAGCAGGCCCAGGCCCTCGACGGCACCCATGTCGAACTGGGTGATCACCGCGCCGTCGGCGTCACGACGCCAGACCGGCACGTGGTCGGTCAGCGGGTCGCGGCACATCACCACGCCGGCGGCGTGCACGCCCGCCTGCCGCTTGAGCCCCTCGAGCCCGCGGGCCGTCTCGATGACCTTCTGCACGTCGGGCTCGGCGGTATACGCCGCGCGCAGATCAGCCGCCTCCGAGTACCGCTTCGACTCCGGGTCGAAGCAGTCGGTGAGCGATGCCTCACGGCCCATCACCGCCTGGGGGAACAGCTTGGTGATGCGGTCGCCGACCGCGTATGGGTAGCCGAGCACCCGCGCGGAGTCCTTGATCGCCGCCTTGGCCTTGATGGTCCCGTAGGTGATGATCTGGGCGACCCTCTCATTGCCGTACCGCTCGGTGGCGTAGCGGATCATGTCGCCGCGGCGGCGCTCGTCGAAGTCCATGTCGATGTCGGGCATCGACACCCGCTCGGGGTTGAGGAAGCGCTCGAAGATCAGCCCGAACCGGATCGGGTCGAGGTCGGTGATCCCCAGCACGTAGGCAACCATGCAGCCCGCCGCGCTTCCCCGGCCCGGCCCGACCCGGATGCCCGCGGACCTCGCGTAGCGCACGAGGTCGGCGACGACGAGGAAGTAGGCCGGGAATCCCATCTGCAGGATGACGCCGACCTCGTAGTCGACCTGGCGGCGCCTGTCGTCGCTCGGGGTGTCGCCGAAACGCTGCCGCACCCCCTGCTCGACCTCGTGCCGGAACCACGACTCCTCGGTGTGGCCCTCGGGTACCGGGAACTGCGGCAGCAGCTGCTTGGCCTCGAACGGCGGCGGCACGACCCGCTCGGCGATCAGCAGGGTGTTGTCGCAGGCCTCGGGCAGCTCGGCGAACAGCTCGCGCATCTGGGCCGGTGACTTGAGGTAGAACTCGTCGCCCTCCAGCCGGAAGCGGGTGGGGTCGGCGAGGGTGGAGCCGGTCTGGACGCAGAGCAGCACCTCGTGGGACTGGCTCTGCACCTGGCTGGTGTAGTGCAGGTCGTTGGTGGCGAGCAGGGGCAGGTCGAGCTCGCGAGCGATGCGGACCAGCTGCGGGAAGGTCCGCTTCTCGATCGGGATGTCGTGGCGCATCAGCTCGACGAAGAAGTCGCCGCGGCCGAAGATCTCGGAGAGCTCGCCGGCGCTGCGCTTCGCGCCCTCGTAGTCGCCCCGCTCGAGCAGCTGACTGACGTCACCGCCGGGGCAACCCGTGGTGCCGATGATGCCGCCCGCGTAAGTGGCGAGCAGCTCGCGGTCCATCCGCGGCTTGTAGTAGTAGCCCTCGAGGCTGGCCAGGCTGGAGAGCTTGACGAGGTTGGCGTAGCCCGTCTCGCTGTCGGCCCACAGCGTCATGTGGCTGTACTTGTCGGTCTTGGCGTTGCCGCCATCAGGCAGCCGCTTGTCGAAGCGGCTCCCCGGCGCGAGGTAGGCCTCGGTGCCGATGATCGGCTTGACGCCGGCTGCCCGGGCCTGCTTGGCGAAGTCGTAGGCCCCGTACAGGTTGCCGTGGTCGGTGACGGCGAGGGCGCTCATGTCCATCCGCTGGCAGCCCTCGAACAGGTCCCTCAGCCGCGCTGCGCCGTCGAGCATCGAGTACTCGGTGTGCACGTGCAGGTGCACGAACGAGTCGGCCATGGCAGCTGCTCGCCTCCCCCTTCAGACGTCATGAAACCCGCGCGCACCGGCAGCCACCGCGCCCGCCGCCCGGGCTCGCTGGCTCGCGAGCGAGAGGCATGACACCGGAGGTGCCGACGGCCGGGGGAAGGCGACCGTGCGACCCCTATAGGTCTAGCACCCAGTGGCGACAGAATCCGGCGCGGCACGCGTGCCGCTGGCCGCCCGGCGTGTCGGGCCGCCGGCTGGTCGACACCGATTGAGTCAGGTGACGCTTCTCCTGGCGCCGGCGGCGATGAGGTGCACGGCGCAGTGGGGTGCGGGCGCCCGGGCCAGTCTCACGTCGGCGGTCACGAACTCACAGCCCGCCTGCTCGGCAGTGGCGAGGTACGCCGCGTCGTAGGCAGTGAAGGTGTCTCGCAGAGCCCAGATTCGGTGGGCGTAGGGCAGGGGTCCACCAGGTCCATCGACAGGTTGCCCATGGCGGCCACGGCCGCACCCGCCCGCACCTGGCTCAGCTTGCCGCCGAGCACCGGCCTCGAACGACCGACAGGACCTCGACCGGCAGATGCGCCGGAGCCAGCTCAGTGAAGATCGCTGATGATGTCGACCGCTCGCACACAAACTCGCCTATCTGGGCCTGAATTCCGCCTGTGGAAGCCCGTTTGAGTGCCGCTGCCGAACCGACGCACACAAAAGGGGTTCATCCGCCCCCAACCCGCGCGGTGGGGCGGGTTTGTGTGCGGAGCCGCCGACGGGTCGCTGCGCGTACCCTCTGTCGCGCCATGCGCTTCCTCACCACGCCCCCCTATGACCTCACCTACGACGACGTCTTCATGGTCCCGCGGCGTACCGATGTGGCCTCCCGCGGCGAGGTCGACCTGTCGACGGTCGACGACAGCGGCAGCACCATCCCGGTCGTCGTCGCCAACATGACCGCGGTGGCCGGCCGCCGGATGGCTGAGACCGTCGCGCGCCGCGGCGGCCTTACCGTCCTGCCCCAGGACATCCCGCTCGACGTGGTGGCGCAGGTCGTGGCGTGGGTCAAGGACCGGCACACCGTCTACGACACCCCGATCACCCTGGCGCCGCACGCCACCGTCGCCGAGGCCCTGTCGCTGCTGCCCAAGCGCGCACACGGCGCGCTCGTCGTGACCGCCGACGGCGACCCGCACGGCGCGCCGGTCGGCATCGTGACCGAGGCCGACTGCTCCGGGGTCGACCGGTTCACCCAGCTGCAGCGCGTGATGACCCGCGAGATGCTGACCCTGCCGGGCGGCATTGCCGCTCGCGACGCCTTCACCCGGCTGGCGGACGCGCGCCACCGGCTCGCACCGGTGGTCAACGGTGAGCGCCTCGTCGGCATCCTCACCCGTACCGGCGCGCTGCGCGCCACGCTCTACCGGCCGGCCCTCGACGACGCCGGGCATCTGCGGGTGGCGGCAGCGATGGGAGTGACCGGGGACGCCACCGCCAAGGCGCGTGGGCTGATAGATGCCGGCGCCGACGTCCTCGTGCTCGACACCGCCCACGGGCACCAGGAGCGGATGATCACTGCCCTGCGGACCGTGCGCGCGCTCAACCCCGACGTGCCGGTGGTCGCCGGGAACGTGGTGTCGGCGGAGGGCGTGCGGGACCTCATCGCCGCTGGGGCCGACATCGTCAAGGTCGGCGTCGGGCCCGGCGCCATGTGCACGACCCGGATGATGACCGGGGTCGGGCGCCCCCAGCTGTCCGCCGTGGCCGAGTGTGCCGCCGAGGCGCGCCGGCTCGGCGCGCACGTGTGGGCCGACGGAGGCGTGCGGCATCCCCGCGACGTCGCGCTGGCGCTCGCCGCGGGGGCCGCAAACGTGATGGTGGGCTCGTGGTTCGCCGGCACGCACGAGTCGCCCGGCGACCTGCTGCGCGACGTGGATGGCCGGGCGTACAAGGAGTCGTTCGGGATGGCCTCTGCCCGGGCGGTCCGTGAGCGCACCGGCGAGGACGACGCCTACGACCGCGCCCGGAAGGCCCTGTTCGAGGAGGGCATCAGCACCTCCCGCATGCACCTGGACCCCGAGCGGTCCGGGGTCGAGGACCTGCTTGACGCGATCACCGCCGGGGTTCGCAGCGCCTGCACGTACGCCGGCGCGCGGACCCTCGAGCAGCTCCACGAGCGCGCGGTTCTCGGCGTGCAGAGCTCAGCCGGGTACGCAGAAGGGCGAGCGCTGCCGACGGGTTGGTAGGCCGACGCCGGCCGGGCTAGAAGACCGGCAGGAGGTCTTCTGTCGCACCGCCCCCGTCACTCAGGATCTTCCGCCCGGAGGCGGTCGATCAGAGCGTTGGAGCCCGCATGCCCGCGGCGCGGCAGATGACAGAAGCCGCGCCGCTCGGCACCGCTGTCCGGCGTTTGGTGCTGGCCCGTGAACACGTGACGCACCGACTCCGGCAAGACCTTGCCCGCGTCACCCGAGCTGACGTTCGTGCACATGACATGACGCTAGTGCAATGGCGACGTCGTCGTCACGTTCGCAGTCCCTACCAGGCGGGGCCGATCGCGCGTGGGTCAGAGGTCGACACGACCTGCTTGCCCAGTGGCGCCAGCGCCACCAGCGAGAGCTTGAAGTTGGCGATGCCGAGCGGGATGCCAATGATCGTCAGGCACTGCGCGATGCCCGCCGTGATGTGGCCGATGGCGATCCAGAGCCCGAACAGGACGAACCACACAACGTTGCCCACCGTCGATGCCGTCCCCGCGGTGGGTCGCCGCACCACCGTGCGCCCGAACGGCCACAGCACGTAGCCCGCGAGCCGGAAAGCCGCGAGGCCGAACGGCAGGGTCACCACCAGCAGGCAGGCGATGACCCCGGCCACGAGGTAGCCGGCAGCCAGGACCAGACCGCCGAAGACCAGCCAGATGACGTTGAGCAGCAGGATCATGAGGCCTCCGGCCGGTGACGGGCCTGGTCGCCCTCGTGGGTCATCCACCCATCATGCAGCGAACGGGCCTCCGATCTGCCTGGTGCGATTCCAGAGGACGAATCGCCACCTCCCCCGATCGATGGAGGCAAGAGCGAACACGGTCAGGGCGGTTAGCGCTTCGGCCGCTCGCGCACCATCTCGTACTCGGTCGTGTTCGACAGGTCATGCAGGTCGCGCTGGGCGCCTGTGCGCGTCCAGCCCAGGCGCTCGTACAGCCGGTGGGCGTCGTGGAACCGGGTGTCGGTCCAGAGCCGGCCCTTCAGTCGCCCGTCATCCCGAGCGTGCCGTTCCACCAGCCGGGTCAGCGCCCGGCCGAGCCCGCGGCGCCGGGCTCCCGCAGCCACGTACAACGACTTGAGCTCGAAGGCGCCCTCGGCGTCCTCGTCCGGACGGAGGCCGACGCACGCGAGGACCGTCGCCGCGCCATCGCCGACCGTGCGATCGCCGCCGCGGACGGCGCGATCACCCTCGACCACCCAGAACCGCTTGCCAGCGGCGTCGTACGCCCGCGCCGGCGCCCGCAGCCACGGCTCCTCGGCGTCGACGTCGAGCACGCAGCCGGGGTACTCCGACCAGGTCGTGCGAATGAGCTGCTGGAGCGCCTCGGCGTCGTCGTCGCGGACCGCCCGCACGCCCGAAACGAGCTCTCGCGTCATGGTGACGTGCTCGATCCCGGCCTCGAGGTAGTGCTCCCCCACCGTCTGGTAGCCCAGGCGCCGGTAGAAGCCCTCGACATCGACCTGAGCATGCAGTTCGACGACGAGCAGGCCACGCTCGACAGCCTCCCGCTCCAGCTCGCGCATCATCGCGGCCCCGATGCCCCGCCCCCGCAGGCCGGAGCGAACGGCGACCCGCCCGACGACGGCGCGCTCACCGACCTCCAGCAGCCGCGCCGTCGCGAGCACGTGAGGTGGCGACCCACCGCTGGCAGCGCCCTCGATCGCGACGACGTGCACGGCGCCGGCGTCACGGCCGTCGACCTCGATCGCCGGGTCGACGCCCTGCTCCTCCGTGAACACCGCGGCCCGCAGCGCTGCAGCCTGACCGAGCATCGGTGCATCGCAGGTGACGAGAACGGTAGGGGCGCTCACGACTCGGATTGCAGCACGGCCAGCGCGTGGGCCAGGTCGGGAGGGTCCAGGCTCTCCAGCTCGACCCGCTCGCCACCGGTCGGGTGGTCGAACGCGAGGTGCGCGGCGTGCAGCCACTGCCGGGTCAGCCCGAGCCTCGCGGCCAGTGTCGGGTCGGCGCCGTACTGCGTGTCGCCGACGCACGGGTGGCGCAGCGCCGACATGTGCACCCGGATCTGGTGGGTGCGGCCGGTCTCGAGCTCGATGTCGAGCAGGCTCGCGCTGCGGAACGCCTCGATCGTCTCGTAGTGGGTCACGCTCGGCTTGCCGTCAGCCACGACGGCGAAGCGGTACGTCGCCGACGGGTGCCGGTCGATGGGGGCGTCGACGGTGCCGCGCAGCGGGTCCGGGTGGCCCTGCACGAGCGCCCGGTAGCGCTTGTCGACGGTGCGCTCCCGGAACGCCGTCTTGAGTGCGGTATAGGCCCGCTCGCTCTTCGCGACCGCCATGAGCCCGGAGGTGCCCGCGTCGAGCCGGTGCACCACGCCCTGCCGCTCGGCCGCCCCGCTGGTAGCGATGCGGTACCCCGCCGCCGCAAGGCCGCTGGTGACGGTCGGCCCGTCCCAGCCGGGGCTGCCGTGCGCCGCGACCCCCGCGGGCTTGTCGACCACGAGCAGGTCGTCGTCGTCGTACATGACCCGCAGGCCATCGACCGCCCGCGGCACCGGCGGCGCATCGCCGATACCCGGTGGCGGAGGCAGCTCGACCTCCAGCCACGCACCGCCTGCGACGCGGGTGGAGCGGTTGGTGCTGATCCCGTCGACCAGGGCCGACCCGGCCTCGACGACGTTGCTGGCGGCAGCGCGGCTGAGCCCGAACAGCCGGGCCAGCACCACATCGAGCCGCAGCCCGTCGAGCCCCTCCGGCACGGGCAGGGAGCGGTGTTCAGCCATGGGCCTCGTCGGTCGCTGCCTGAACGGCCTGGACCGGCTGCCCGGCCTGCGGCTCGCGGCCGGCCTGCGCGTCGTCCGCCGCCGGCTCGCGCCCGCTCCGGCCCGGCTCGCCCTCGCCGTCGAGCCGGCGTCCGGTGATGCTGAGGAAGACGGCGCAGACGCCCGCGACGACGATGGCGCTGTCGGCCAGGTTGAACACCGGCCAGTGGTGCAGATGGATCCAGTCGACGACCTCGCCGCGCAGGAAACCGGGCGAGCGGAACACGCGGTCCGCCAGGTTGCCCAGAGCGCCGCCGAGCAGACCGCCGAGCACCAGCGCCCACCCACGGGAGCGCAGCCGGCGCGCGCTCAGCACGACGGCGACGACGACGGCCACGGCGACGAGCGTGAACACCAGCGTGGAGCCGGTCCCGACGCTGAAGGCGGCGCCGGAGTTGCGGGTGAGCTGCAGGTCGAGCACGCTAGGGATGAGGTCGACCGGCGCGCGTCCGGCGAGGGCACGCACCACGACGACCTTGCTGAGGGCATCTGCCGCGAGCACCAGGGCGGCGACCAGCGCCAGCAGGAGCAGCGGCCGCGGCACGCGGGCGCCTCCCCGAGTCACTGGCACGTCCTCGTCGACCACCCTTGCGACTGTAGGTGGCGTCGGCGGGTCAGCGCTCGAGCGCGTGTCGACTGATCGTCAGGAGGGCGCCGCGCCGGCTGCCGGCCCGTCGTCCCGGTGGTGCGGTCGGGGCAGGCTCAGGTAGGCGAGCGCACCGAGCGGGATGGGCAGCAGGAAGTTGAGCGCGCGCCACCCGAGGACGCCGAGGATGGCGATCCCGCGGGGCACGCCGAAGCCGACGAGCGCGGGGATGAGGAAGCCCTCCACGATCCCGATGCCCGCAGGGGTGAACGGCAGCGCGGCGAGCACCCCGGCGATTCCGTAGGTCACAAGCAGCTCGTCGGGCCCGAGCGCGTGACCGAACGAGCGGATGCAGCACCACAGGGCGGCGGCGTCGAGCAGCCAGTTGAGGGCGGCTAGCCCGGCTGTCCAGCGCAGCAGCCGCCGGTCGGCGGTGAAACGCTGCACATGCTCGGCGACCGCATACAGGGCGTTCCGCACCTTCTGCTCGGTCAGCCCCGGCAGCCGGCCGAGCTGGCGCCCCAGCAGGGCAGCGCCCCGCTCCTCCCCCCGGGTCAGCAGCACCACGACGGCGGCAGCCCCCGCCAGGAGCAGGATCCCGATGACCGCAACGGTCCCGAAGATGGCGTTGAAGCCGTGCAGCGGGATCGCGATGACGAGCGCCACGAGCAGCATGATGTTCAGCACGACAGCCGATCCGACCGCCTGAGTCGCCTTCGCGATCACCGCATCTCCGCCGCGGACGCCCGCCTGGGTCAGCAGCCGGTAGCCCAGGCCCAGCCCGACCGCCGACCCCGCCGGCACGACGTGGCTGACCGCGAGAGTCGCGAGGTCGATGCGCATGAGGGTCCAGAACGACGGCAGGTTGCGGCCCGGCGGCAGCACGGCGCGCGAGAGCAGGCCGTACGCGGCGAGCGATGCCACTTCCAGGGCGGTCGCCGCAGCGAGCCACGCGTCGTCGACGCCCACCAGCAGGTGCCAGCTCTTGCGGGTGCCGGCCAGCTGCGGGACGAGCAGGTACTCGACGATCAGCACCAATATCACGAGCCTGACCGCCCCGCGCACCGAGCGCGGGGGCCGCCACTGCCGGACGGCCCGCCACGCCTTGCTTGCGCTAGCCGCGGGACCCACCTCCTGACAGTGACCCTGACCGAGGAGGGCTGCGTGCCTCCCTGCCCCTACCGGCCCCTGGCGGCCCCAGCAACCGGGTCACTGGCTGTTACCGGCGGTCAGCGGCCCGGGCGCATCACATCGGACAGCGCAGCGCCGGCCGGCCACGTCCGACCCTATCGACAGCACGGGCGGTGACAGCGCCGACCCGCGGACGGGGCACGACCGAAACGAGCAGCCGCCCTGCCCACGACCCCGGTTACTACAGCTAGGCTGGCACCGCGGAACAGCGACGACGGGGACGAGTAGCGGCGATCGCGCACACCAGCGACCCGGGGACGGTGCGAGCCCGGGGTGCGCCCGCCGTGAAGATCACCCCTGAGCCGCCGGCAGAACCGGGCATCAGCCCGCAGTAGAGCCGGCCCGCGAACAAGCAAGTGGGTGCCGTCGCCCGCGGGGCGGGGGCACCAAGGAGGGTGGTACCGCGGGGCCGCGCAAGCGTGGCGTCGTCCCTTCGCCGGAGCCGTGCCCGTCCGACGAGAGGTTCCCGCGATGCCCTTCGCGCCGCTTTCCGGCCCGCCAGACCTGCCCGCGCTCGAGCACGACGTGCTCACCCGCTGGGAGCAGGCCGGGGTGTTCGCCCGCACGCTCGAGCAGACCGCGGACGGCCCGCTGTGGGTGTTCTACGAGGGGCCGCCGACGGCCAACGGCAAGCCCGGCGCGCACCACGTCGAGGCCCGCGTGTTCAAGGACCTGTTTCCCCGGTTCAAGACGATGCAGGGCTACCACGTCCCACGCCGCGCCGGCTGGGACTGCCACGGCCTGCCCGTCGAGCTCGCCGTCGAGAAGGAGCTCGGCTTCACCGGCAAGCGGGACATCGAGGAGTACGGGGTCGCCGAGTTCAACGCCAAGTGCCGGGAGTCGGTGCTGCGCCACGTCGATGAGTTCGAGCGGCTCACCGAACGGATGGCCTACTGGACCGACCTGGGCTCGGCCTACCGGACGATGGACACCCGCTACATCGAGTCGGTCTGGTGGTCGCTGCAGCAGATCTTCGACCGGGGGCTGCTGGTCGAGGACTCCCGCGTCGCGCCCTACTGCCCGCGGTGCCAGACCGGGCTGTCCGACCACGAGGTCGCCCAGGGCTACCACGACGTCGTCGACCCGTCGGTCTACGTCCGGATGCCCGTGCCGGAGCGCGACTTCGACCTGCTGGTGTGGACGACGACGCCCTGGACGCTCGTCTCCAACACCGCTGTCGCGGTCAACCCGGAGGTCGTCTACGCGGTCGTCGACACCGGCAACGGCCGGCCGCTGCTGGTCGCCGAGCCGCTCGTGGCCAAGGCGCTAGCGGGTCAGGCGGTCGGCGACGGCGGCGCTCACGTCACCCAGCGCATCCCAGGCGCCGAGCTGGAGGGCCTGCGCTACGAGCGGCCGTTCGAGCTGCTCGCAGCAGACCGGTTCGGCCCCGAGGCACACCGCATCGTGCTCGCCGAGTACGTCACCGTCGACGACGGCACCGGGCTGGTGCACCAGTCCCCCGCGTTCGGCGCCGAGGACCTCGAGGTCGCGCGCCGCTACGGGCTGCCCGTCGTCAACCCGGTGCGGGCCGACGGCACCTTCGAGGAATCCGTCCAGCTGGTCGGCGGGATGTTCTTCAAGACCGCCGACGCCACGCTCGTCGACGACCTGCGCGAGCGCGGCGTGCTCGAGCGCTACCTGCCCTACGAGCACGCCTACCCGCTGTGCTGGCGCTGCGACACCGCGCTGCTGTACTACGCGCTGCCGTCCTGGTACATCCGCACCACGGCGGTCAAGGACCGGCTGCTGGAGGAGAACGCCCGCACCGACTGGCACCCCGGCCGCATCCGCGACGGGCGGTACGGCGAGTGGCTGCGTGGCAACGTCGACTGGGCCCTCTCGCGCAACAGGTTCTGGGGCACTCCCCTGCCGATCTGGCGCTGCACGGCGGATGCCGCCCACGTCACCTGCGTCGGCTCGCTCGCCGAGCTCGGCACACTGGCCGGTGCGGACCTGTCGGCGCTGGACCCGCACCGCCCGTACGTCGACGACATCGTCGTGCCCTGTCCCGTCCGGCCGGAGGCCGGCGATGAGCGCCGCTGCGGCGCGCAGGCCCGGCGGGTCAGTGAGGTCATCGACGTCTGGTACGACTCCGGCGCGATGCCCTTCGCCCAGTGGGGCGCCCCGTGGCAGAACGAGGAGCAGTTCCGGGCGGCCTACCCCGCGCAGTACATCTGCGAGGCGATCGACCAGACCCGCGGCTGGTTCTACACGCTGATGGCGATCGGCACGCTGGTGTTCGACCGCTCGTCGTATGAGACCGTGCTGTGCCTCGGACTGCTGCTCGACGCCGAGGGCCGCAAGATGAGCAAGCACCTGGGCAACGTGCTGGACCCGTTCGCCCTGTTCGACAAGCACGGCGCAGACGCGGTGCGCTGGCTGATGCTGGCGGGCGGCTCACCGTGGTCGGACCGCCGGGTGGGGCCGGACGCGCTGGAAGAGGTCGTCCGCAAGGTCCTGCTGACCTACTGGAACACCGCCTCGTTCTTCCTGCTGTACGCGTCGGTCGCCGGCTTCGACCCCGATGAAGCCGCCGCCGCAGGCAACGTGCCACCGGTAGCTGACCGGCCGGTGCTCGACCGTTGGGCGCTCGGCGAGGTGGCCGCGACCGCCATCGAGGTCGAGGCCGCGCTTGAGGACTTCGACTCCGCGCGGGCCGGCCGCCGCCTGGCCGAGCTGGTCGATGACCTGTCGAACTGGTACGTGCGCCGCTCCCGGCGGCGGTTCTGGGACGGCGACCCCGCCGCGCTCGCCACCATGCACGAGTGCCTCGACGTGCTCACCCGGCTGCTCGCCCCGTTCGTACCGTTCATCAGCGAGACGGTGTGGCAGCACGTCGTCGTGGCCGCGCGGCCGCAGGGGCCGGACTCGGTTCACCTTGCAGCCTGGCCGGCGGTCGACCCCGCCCGGGTCGATACCGCCCTGTCGCGCGACGTGGCACTCGTGCGCCGGCTCGTCGAGCTGGGCCGCGCTGCCCGCGCATCGGCGAAGAAGGGCACCCGGCAGCCCCTGGCACAGGCGATGGTCAGCGCGCCGGGGTTCGCCCAGCTGTCGGGCGAGCTGCGGGACGAGGTGGCGGACGAGCTCAACGTCGCGGCCGTCGTCCCCCTGACCGGTGAGTTGGTCGACGTCGTCGTCAAACCCAACTTCCGGGCCCTCGGCCGGCGGTTCGGCAAGCGCACGCCGCAGGTGGCCGCCGCCGTCGCAGGGGCGGGGGCACCCGTCGACGGCGTTCTCACCCTGGACGTGGACGGCGAGACGGTGCAGCTGACCGGCGAGGAGCTGATCGTCACCGAGACGCCGAGGGCGGGCTGGTCGGTGGCGTCCGAGGGAGGCGTGTCTGTCGCCCTCGACCTCACGGTGACACCCGAGCTGCGGCGGGCCGGCCGCGCACGCGAAGCGGTGCGGCTGTTCCAGGATGCGCGCAAACGCTCGGGGCTCGACGTGACCGACCGCATCGAGCTGTGGTGGGAGGCCTGGGATCCCGGCGGCGAGCTGCAGGCAGCACTGCTTGAACACGCGGACATGCTCAGCCGGGAGGTGCTGGCTGTCGGCTTCTGGCAGGCCAGGCCACCGGTCGAGGTCGCCGGGCACGAGGACGCCGACCTCGGGCTCACCTACTGGCTGCGGCTCGCCGGAGGCTGACCCTTCGCCTCAGCAGCAGCCTCGGAGGCCGCGAGCGGCCGGCACACCTCGCACGGGGTGAACCCGCGCTCTTGCGCCTGCGCTAGGTCGAGCTCGTCGATGTCCCCGACGCTGTCGGGCTCGCCGGCAGCCTCGTGGACGACAGCCGGGCAGCGCCGGGCATGGAAGTGGGGCCGCCCAGGGAGGACGAAGACGCTTCCGCCGGGCTGCTCAGCAGCGACCGCAGCAGGGGCGGTCTCCTTCGGGAACCCGCCGTCGTCGCCGGGGCCGCCGCGAGCGGGCCCGAGGTCGAGAGCCGCCTCGTCGTCACCGGCACCCTCGCCGTGGGCCTGGTCAACCTGGTCAACCTGGTCAACCTGGTCAACCTGGTCAACCCGCGGGGCCCGGCGGGAGCGGTCCTCGTCGTCGTTGTCATGCGCGCTCTGCGTCGGTGCTGGCGCCCGCCGCCCGCTCCCCCGCGCCGGCCGGCGGACGTAGTCGATGAGCACAAGGACGGCCGCGACGGCGGCACAGCCGATAGCCGAGTAGCTGAAGCCGATGGCGACGACGAAACCGAGGATCAACAGAACGAGGGCGATGAGGACGAGCACTCCGCTGACGACGATCAACTCGGTCCCTCAGAGGGTCGCAGATGAGCCGGCCCGTGCCACCCTACGGGCTCCTTCGCCGCGCTAGGTGCCCTGCGGCTGCTCGGCGGCACCGTGGGTCATGCCTGCGGCACCGTGGCTCGTGCCGGCACCGTGGGGGGTGTGCTGCCGGCACCGTTGCTGACGCCGCCAGAGCCGTTGTTCACGCCGACGAGGACCGGCGGTTGGAACAGGCTGCTCGGCACGTTCTCGATGTCGGACGGCAGCCGGACGGAAGCCGGCGGCGACCCGGGCGGTCCGGGTGCGCCAGCGGACTCGTCGGTACGCAGCAGCGACACGGGCGGCGACACGGGCGGGGACATCGGCGGCCCGTCGAGCCCGTCGACGTCCGTGATGTCGACCGCCGCGACGGACTCGCCCGTGTCGGACTCGAGCTCCTTGAGCTGCACTTGCAGGTAGGCCCGCAACCGGCTCCGGTATTCGCGCTCGAACGTGCGCAGGGAGTCGACCTCGCCGTCGAGCCGTGCCTTGACCCTCTCGGCCTTGCTGAGCTTGTCCTGCGCCTCACGCTGGGCGGCCGTGCGGATGACCTCGGCCTCCTGCCGCGCCTCCTGCAGCGCCTGGTCGGCGGTCCGCTGAGCGAGCACGAGCGTGCGGGTGATGCGCTCGACCTCGCTGGGGGTCACCGGCTCCTGGACAGCTACCTCACGAGAGGCGCTCGGCCCGACCTGGCTCGTGCGGCCGGTGCTCGGCCCGGGGCTCGGCCCGGTGCTCGGCCCGGTGCCGACCACGGCGCCGACCACAGCGCCTGGCTGCTGCGCCCGCGCGTGCTCCAGCTCAGCGCGCAGGGACGCGTTCTCCTCCGTCAGCCGGGTCAGCTCGGCCTCGACCAGGTCGAGAAAGGCGTCGACCTCGTTCTCGTTGTATCCGCGTCGTAGCCGCGTGGGGCCGAACACCTTGTGCGAGACGTCCTGAGGCGTCAGCGGCATGGTGCCTCCTGGTAGGCGCGAGTCGCGCGGGTAGGGGCATGCACGGCCGGCGCACACCCCAACTGTCGATCTCCTGTCGGCACTAGATCCGGGAGGCGTAGGAGATCGCGAACTGGACGACGACGAACAGCAGCAGAAAGCCCAAGTCGAGGGCGATGCTGCCGATCCGCAGCGGAGGGATGAAGCGGCGCAGCAGGCGCAGCGGAGGGTCGGTCACCGTGTAAGCGATCTCGACGAGTACCAGCACCGGACCAGTGGGGTGGAAGCCCCGGTTGAGCGACATGACGATGTCGAGGATCGCCCTGGCCACCAGCAACACCAGGAACAGGTAGAGCAGGACGACCAGCAGGGTGCCGAGTGCGCTGATGGGGACTCCTGTGAGCGGGGGTGCTGGCTGCGCGCGCAGCGGCGGTGCGGCGGTGCGGCATCAGGACTGGTTGTAGAAGCCGCCTCCGGCGATCCGGGCCTTGTCCTCTGCGCTGACCTGAATGTTGCTCGGCGACAGCAGGAAGACCTTGTTGGTGACCTTCTCGATCGAGCCGCGCAGCCCGAAGATCAGTCCGGCTGCGAAGTCGACGAGCCGCTTGGCGTCGCCGTCGGCCATGTCGGTGAGGTTCATGATCACCGGGATTCCGTCGCGGAACGCCTCACCGATCTGCCGGGCCTCGTTGTACGACGAGGGCTGCAACGTAGTGATCTTGTACGGACCGGGCTCGGGCACCGGTGCCGCTACCACCCGCGGCGCCTCCGCAATGCGGCTGATCGGGCGCGGCTCGCTCACCCGCCGCGCCGGCGCGGTCTCGAGCTCACGCGGCTCGGAGCGACGCGCGTAGCGCTCGCGCGGCGGCTCCTCGGCCTCGTAGTCGTCGTCGACGTAGCCCTCGTCCTCTTCGGCGAGCCCGAGGTAGACCATCGCCCTGCGCCCCACACCCATGGGCCGAAGTCTAGGCGCGAGCCCCGAACAGCGCCGTACCGACGCGCAGGTGTGTCGCACCCTCCGTGATCGCGTCCTCGAGGTCCCCCGACATGCCTGCACTGATTGAGCGGGCTCCCGGGTGGCGGCGCACGAGATCCTCGCTGGTCGCGCGCAGAGCGGCGAAGGCGGGGCGCGCAGGAACGGCTGCGGGCGCGACGGCCATCACGCCCAGCAGGCGCAGCGTCGGCCGGGCGGCCACGGCGTCGGCCAGGGCGGGGACGTCAGCTGCCGGCACTCCGCCGCGGGTGGGATCACCGTCGAGGCTGACCTGGATGAAGACCTTGAGCACCCGGCCGCCGCCGGCTGCTTGCGGCTCGGACGGGGCGAGCAGCTCGAGCATCTCCACGCGGTCGACCGAATGCACCGTGCTCGCCCACCGCCCGACGGCCCGGGCCTTGTTGCGCTGCAGCCGGCCGAGGAAATGCCAGCGCAGGTCGGGAGCGGCGCCTGCCTTGCGCACCGCCTCCTGGTGCCGGCTCTCCCCGAAGTCGCGGACGCCCAGGCCGGCGAGGGCCAGCACCGCGTCCAGCGGCTGGTTCTTGCTGACCGCGACGAGTACGAGGGATGCGGGGTCACGCCCGGCCGCGGAAGCCGCGCCGGCCACCCGCTGCTGCACCTCGGCGAGCCGCTCGGCCGCGGGCCGATCTGCCCCCGGCGCGATACCTCCAATGGGTGCCCGGCCCGGCTGGGTCACAGCCGGACCAGCCCTGCCATCCGCCCGGTGACGGCCTTGCGCCGGAAGCTGAACAGCGACGGCGACTCCGCCGTGCAGGACCTGTCGACGCGCACCCCGCGCACCCCGGCCAGCTGGGCCTGCGCCGCAAGCCCGGCGCGAAGGTCGAGACCGGGCGTGCCGCTCGCCGTGCTGCACGACGAGCCGGGTGCTGCCGTCTCGACCTCGGCCTGCATGCCCGCCGGCACCTCATAGCACCGGCCGCAGATGGCAGGGCCGAGCCAGACATCGACGGAGTCCGGGGGCGCCCCGAGCCGTCCGAGGGCATCGAGCGCGGCGGGCAGCACGCCGGCTACGAGCCCGCGCCGGCCGGCGTGCGCGACGCCGACGGCGCCCGGACCGGCGAGCACCACCGGCACGCAGTCGGCAACCAGCACCCCGAGCCCGACCCACGGCTCGGCCGTGACCAGCGCGTCGACATCCGGCACGGGTTCGGCAGCGGGCCCGCTGACCACCGCCACCCGGGCGCCGTGCACCTGCCGCATCCACACGACGGGGGTGCCGAGAGCGGCTGAGACAGATCGCCGGTTGGCCTCGACGGCATCGGGTGCGTCACCGACGGCATCACCTAGGTTGAGCCGCGCGAACGGCCCACTGCTGGCCCCCACAAGCGCCGGCTCGGCATCCCGCTGCTGGTCGGCCGGCCCCGGACGCACCCCCACCCGGTCGGTGAACAGGACCCGCGGCACCTACTTGAGGAAGTCCGGAACGTCGAGGTCGTCGAACACGACCCGGCGTGGGGGCTCGGAGCGGCGCGGCTCGGGCCGGGGCTCCTGGCGCTGCTCGGGCGCGGGCTCGCGAGCCGCCGGTTCGGCCCGGCGCACCCGCGGCCGGTCGTCGGGGCTGACCCGCGGGTCGTCGTCGCGGCTCTGCCGGGGGTCGTCGCGGCTCTGCCGGGGGTCGTCGCGGCTCTGGCGGGGTTCGCCATAGCGTGCTGGCTCGCTGTCGCCGACGCCGGAGCGGACCGGCCGCTGGGCCGCCTGGGCGGCGACGGTCCGGGCGGCCTCGTCGCGGACGTCGACGACCCGTTGGGTCTCGGTCCTGCGCATCGACCCGGCACCGGGGCGGGAGCGGCGGTCGACCGGGGCGTCGAACCCCGCTGCGATAACAGTGACCCGAACCTCGTCACCGAGCGCGTCGTCGATCACCGCACCGAAAATGATGTTGGCCTCGGGGTGAGCCGCCTCGGCCACGAGCTCCGCAGCCGCGTTGATCTCGAACAGCCCGAGGTCGGACCCGCCGGAGATGTTGAGCAGGACCCCCTGGGCGCCGTCCATGCTGGCCTCGAGCAGCGGCGAGCTGATCGCCTGCTGGGCCGCGACCTCGGCGCGGTCCTCGCCCCGGGCCCGCCCTATGCCCATCAGGGCGCTGCCGGCGTTCGACATGACCGCCTTGACGTCAGCGAAGTCCAGGTTGATCAGTCCGGGGGTGGTGATCAGGTCGGTGATGCCCTGCACACCCTGAAGGAGCACCTGGTCGGCGCTCTTGAAGGCGTCCATGATGCTGACCTGGCGGTCGGCGGTGTGCAGCAGCCTGTCGTTGGGGATCACGATCAGCGTGTCGACCTCGTCGCGCAACGACTCGATCCCGACGTCGGCCTGCCCGGCCCGGCGCCTGCCCTCGAAGATGAACGGGCGCGTCACCACGCCGATGGTCAGGGCGCCCAGGCCCCGAGCGATGTTGGCGACGACAGGCGCGCCGCCAGTGCCGGTACCGCCGCCCTCGCCCGCGGTGACGAAGACCATGTCGGCCCCCTTGAGGACCTCCTCGATCTCCTCGCGGTGGTCCTCGGCCGCCTGCCGGCCCACCTCGGGGTTCGCGCCGGCGCCGAGACCGCGGGTCAGTTCCCGTCCGACGTCGAGCTTGACGTCGGCGTCGCTCATCAGCAGCGCCTGGGCGTCGGTGTTGATGGCGATGAACTCGACACCCTTGAGCCCGACTTCGATCATGCGGTTGATCGCGTTGACGCCACCGCCGCCGATGCCGACAACCTTGATCACGGCCAGGTAGTTCTGCGGGGCAGCCACGTGGGGTCCTCCGGATGCTTGATTGGTCGGGCTGTCACAGGCGAGCTGGCGGGGGACTCCGTGAGCCCTTCCGAGCGACAGTCTGTCGGACCGCGCCGCAAAAAGGTGGGAGAACCTCACCGTCGACTTCAGGGTTACCGCAAACTCCGGAGGGCCCGCGCGAAATCGGTGAACGGTTTTGGCGGACACTAGGGAGCCCATCGGCGCGGGTCAAGGGGATGGGCGGTTCCAGGGTGCAAACGCCTTGAGGTTTGCAAGCCGATTGAGATTCACCGTCAACGGTGGGTCGAGGGTTCACTATCGCGACTCTGCAAGGACCCGGAGCAGCTCCGGACCCAGCAGTGTCACATCCCCGGCGCCCATCGTGAGCACCAGGTCGCCGGGTCGCGCCAGCCCTGCCATGACCCCGGCCACCTGCGACCACGAGGGCACGTACCGCACCCGCCCGGGGGGCAGCGGGATGGCGTCGGCGACGACTGCTCCATCGACACCGGGTTGCGCATCTTCCCCCGCCGCGTAGACGTCCATCACGACGACGAGGTCGGCCAGGGCCAGCGCCTCACCGAGCTCTGCGGCGAACACGGCGGTGCGGCTGTAGCGGTGCGGCTGGAAGGCGACGAGCAGCCGACCGCCGCCGGCAACCCCTCGGGCCGCCGACAGGGTTGCCCTGACCTCCGTCGGATGATGGGCGTAGTCGTCGACGACGCGCACTCCGCCGACCGATCCGCGGTCGTCGAAGCGCCGGCGGACGCCGCGGTAGCTGGCGAGCCCGGCAGCGGCGGCGGCCGGCGGCACGCCGAGCGCTGTTGCCGCCGCAAGGACACCGGCGGAGTTGAGCACGTTGTGCATGCCAGGCACCCGCAGGGCCACGTCGACGGAGGCCATCTCGACTGGCGTCACGTCCCCGGCCCGGCCCTCGACCGGAGCACTTCCGACGCGGGCGACGTACCGGGCCTGCGGGCCGTCGGTCCAGGTCTCGAGCACCGCGACGTCGCTGGCCACCGACCTTCCGTAGGTCACGACTCGCAGCCCCCGATCGCGGGCGGCGGCAACCAGCGCGGCCGCCCCCGGATCGTCGGCGCACAGCACGATGAAGCCGCTCGGGTCAATTCGTTCGATGAACGCCCGAAAGGCCGCGTGGACCGCCTCAGCGGACCCGTAGTGGTCGAGGTGCTCGGCTTCGACGTTGGTGACCACGGCTGCGTAGGGCGACAGGAGCAGGAAACTGCCGTCGCTCTCGTCGGCCTCGGCCACGAATACGTCACCCGCACCGGCGTGCGCGTTGGAGCCCGGCTCATTGAGGTCGCCCCCAATGGCGAACGACGGGTCAAGCCCCGCCTCCTGCAGGACCACGGTCAGCATCGAGGTGGTCGTGGTCTTGCCGTGTGTCCCCGCGACAGCGATGCCGCGGGACCCGGCCATCACCCCGGCCAGCGCGGCAGCGCGCGGCAGGACCCGGAGCCCGCGCCGGCGCGCCTCCTGCAGCTCGGGGTTGGCCTCCCGGATCGCCGTCGAGACCACCACGGTCTGCGCCCGCCCGACGTTCGCCGCGTCGTGCCCCACGACGATCCGCGCCCCGAGCGCCCGGAGGGCATTCAGCACCCGCCCCTCGCGGGCGTCGCTGCCGCTGAGCTCGGCGCCGCGGGCCAGCAGGATGCGGGCGATGCCGCTCATCCCGGCGCCCCCGACACCGATGAGGTGCACCGAGCGCAGTTCCTCCGGTAGGGGGCGCGCCTGGCTCAACGGACCGATAGTCATGCTGCGGCTCGCTGCGCCGCGCCGGCGGCCGCCTCGAGCACGAGCGCGACCATCCGCTCCGCCGCGTCACGATGGCCGACCCGGCGGGCGCCGCCGGCCAGCGCCGCGAGCTGGGCGGGGTCGGTGAGCACCGGGAGGACGGTGTCGACGAGCCACTGCGGGGACAGGTCGGCGTCCTCCACGAGCAGCCCTCCGCCGGCCTCGACGGTGGGCCGCGCGTTGAGCCGCTGCTCCCCGTTGCCGACAGGCAGCGGCACGAACACCGCGGGCAGCCCGACGGCCGCCAGCTCGGCGCAGGTCAGCGCCCCCGACCGGCACAGCGCCAGGTCGGCGGCGGCGTACGCCAGGTCCATCCGCTCCAGGTAGGGCACCACACGGTAAGGGGTCGGCAGCCCGGCCGGGACGGCGGCTGCGAGCGCGTCCGCGTGCGCGGGCCCGGCGGCGTGCAGCACGGCGACCCCAGCGGCCGACAGCTGCCGCGCAGCGGCGACCACCACCTCGTTCAGGTGCCGGGCGCCCTGGGAGCCGCCGAACACCAGCAGGACGGGACCGGTGGCAGGAAGCCCGAAGCTCTCCCGCGCCCCCGCCCGCTCGGCCGCCCGGTCCAGGGCGAGGATCTGCGGACGCAGCGGGATGCCGACGAGACGGCCGTGCGGGAGCCGCGTCTCACGCGAGCTGGTGGCGACGTAGCGCGTGAGGCGGGCGCCCACCCGGTTGGCGAGCCCCGGCAGGGGGTTGGCCTCGTGCACGACCAGGGGCACCCGGCGGCGACGGGCAGCGAGGTAGGCCGGCAGGGCGACATAGCCCCCGAAGCCGACGACGATGTCGGCATCGGTTCGCGCGATCACCTCACCGGCGGCGGCGACGGCGCGCAGCAGCCGGCCCGGCACCGTGAGCAGCTCGGCCGTGAGCCGGCGAGGCAGCGGGACGCGCGGCAGCAGCTCGAGCGGGTAGCCGCGGGCGGGCACCAGCCGCGCCTCCAGACCCGTCGCGGTGCCGAGCAGGGTGATGCGGGTCTGCGGACGGCGGGCGCGCAGGGCATCGGCTACGGCGAGCGCCGGCTCCACATGGCCCGCCGTCCCTCCCCCGGCCAGCAGGACGCTGCGCGGGCCGTCCACGGCCGCCGCGCTGCTGCCCGGGGCGCTGCTGCCCAAGTCCGAGCCGTCGCCGGGCTGGGTCACCGGTTGGCTCGCCGGGCACGCCGACCGCCCACGCGGCGCACCGCACCGCTTGGCACGCGGGCACCGGTAGCACGCGCCTCGGCTCCCGGCACGCGGCGTTCGGCACGCCTCCCCGACCCCTGCCGAACGGACCCCTGCCGCCCCGACCCCTGCCCCACGAAGGCCTCCCGCACGGAGCCCTGCCCTGCCGAACCCTCCCGCACGGAGCCCTGCCCGCCGAAGGGCTGCCGCCCGGCACTGCGAGCCCGCTTCTCACCCCTGCGGGGCTCGCGGACCGACGCAGCGGCTGCCCCGCCGGCCCCGCGACGGCGGCGCTGCAGCAGAGCCTCCGGGCGTCGGGGCATCCGGCGAGCCGATCTCCGCGCCGCCCGCCGCGCCACCACCTGTGCGGCCGCGGGCTCGGTCTTGGCCAGGGCCAGCAGCATCCCGATGGCGAACATCGTGGGCACGAGCGACGAGCCGCCGAAGCTGATCAGCGGCAGGGGGATGCCGGTGATCGGCACCAGGCCGACGACGGCGCCGATGTTGATGAAGGCCTGCCCGATCAACCAGGCCGTCACCGCCGCCGCGGCGAGCCGGCCGAACGGGTCCGCGCTGCGTTGCGCCACGCGGATGCCGCCGTAGGCGAGGACAGCGAACAGCACCAGCACGAGCACCGTGCCGACCAGGCCCAGCTCCTCGCCGATCACCGCGAGGATGAAGTCGGTATGGGCGTTGGGCAGGTACTGCCACTTCTCTCGCGAAGCGCCGAGCCCGAGGCCCCACCACCCCCCCGAGGCCAGCGCGTACAACCCCTGGACCGCCTGGTAGCCGCCGTCCTGCGCGTCACGGAAGGGGTCGGCGAACGAGGTGAGCCGGGCGAGCCGGTACGGCTCGGTGACGGCAAGGGCAGTCCCGAGCAGCGCGAGCGTGCCCAGCAGGCCGGTGAACAGCCGCAGCGGCGAGCCGACCACCCACAGCAGTGCGAGCACCACGACGACGAGGACCAGCGTGGTGCCCATGTCCGGTTCAAGCATCACGAGCAGGTAGACCAGGGTCGCCACCGGCAGGATCGGCACGAGCAGGTGGCGCCACTCGGCCAGCAGCCGGCGCTTGCGCACCAGCAGGTCGGCCCCCCAGAGCGCGAGCGCCAGCTTGGCCAGCTCGCTCGGCTGGATCGTGAACGGACCCACGCCGATCCAGCGTGACGAGCCGAGCACCGTCCGGCCGATCCCCGGCACGAGCACGAGCACGAGGCCTACCAGCGACGCCAGCAGCAGCGGGTAGGACAGCGTCCGGAACGCCCGCACCGGCAGCCGGCAGGCGATCACCAGCAGCGGCAGGCCGAGCGAGACCCACATCAGCTGCTTGAGGAACACCGAGTACGACGACCCCGAGACCCGAAAGGAGTTGACGCTGCTGGCGGACAGGACCATCACCAGCCCTAGCGCGAGCAGCAGGCCGGCTGAGGACAGCACCAGGTAGTACGACGCCAGCGGCCGGGCAAGCAGCGGGATGCGCTCGGCTGCTGGACCGTCGCCCGCGGACGAACCACCGGACGCGGTCACGGCTTCACCGGCCCCACGCCCGCCCCGCCCGGGAGCCGTGCCCGGCGCTGCCTGCGCTCCGTGCACGTCCGGCGGGTGGAGCGTCGTCACTGCCGCATCACGTGCCCTTCCGGTAGCCGGCGGGCGGCCGCCGCGAAGGCGTCACCGCGCGCCGCGTAGTCGCGGAACATGTCCATCGAGGCTGCCGCGGGTGCCAGCAGCACGGTGTCGCCCGGCTGTGCCACCCGCGCAGCCCTCAGGACCGCATCGTCCATCGACGCCGCCTGCTCGACGGGGACGTCGGGGGCGTGTCGGGCGAGCGCGCCCGCGATCTCACCCGCGCAGGTGCCGATGAGGACCGCGGCCCGCAGCCGGGGAGCGGCGCGGGCCACCAGCTCGTCGAACGCCAGCCCCTTGTTGAGCCCGCCGGCGACCCAGACCACCGACGGGTAGGCCCCGAGGCTCGCCGCCGCCGCATGCGGGTTGGTTGCCTTGCTGTCGTCGACGAAGCTCACGCCGCCCGTCTCCGCGACGAGGGCGTTGCGGTGCGAGCCGGGCGCGAGCCCCGCGAGCCCGGCGCGGATGGCCTGCACGGGGATGCCGGCAGCGCGGGCCAGCAGCGCGGCGGCGAGGGCGTTGGAGACGTTGTGCTCGCCGGGCAGCGCCAGGTCGTCGCGGGGCAGCATCGGGCCGCCTCCGAACGCGAAGTCCGTCAGCCACCCGTCGACGACGTCGCCCAGGCCGAAGGTGACGAAGCGGTTGCCGCGCGCCCGGGCCGCGAGCGACAGGGTCGCCGCGTCGTCCCGGTTGGCGACCGCGACACCGGGTCCGTTCCAGATCCGCGCCTTGTCGGCGGCGTAGGCCTCGCGGCTGCCGTGCCAGTCGAGGTGGTCGTCGGCGACGTTGAGCACCGCGGCCGCGTGCAGCTCGAGACTCGACGTGTAGTGCAGCTGGAAGCTCGACAGCTCCACGGCCAGCACGTCGTAGGGCTCGATGGCCCGGACCGCGTCGAGCACGGGCGTGCCGATGTTCCCGGCAGTCGTCGCGCCCACGCCCGCTGCCTGCAGCACCGAGCCCAGCAGCTGGGTCGTCGTCGTCTTGCCGTTGGTGCCGGTGACCCCGAGCCAGCGCTGGCCCGCCGGGCGCAGCCGCCACGCCAGCTCGACCTCCCCCCAGATCGGCACGTCACTGCCGGCGAGCAGTCGGGTGTCCGGCCGGACCCCGGGGGAGGTGACGACCAGGTCGGCGCCGCACGGCAGCCCCTCCGGCAGGCCGCCTAGCCGAGTTCGGACCCCGAGCGCGGCGAGCCGCTCGGCAGCGGCCTGCTGGCGCTCCCCGTCCGCGGAGTCGAGTACCACGACGTCGGAACCGAGCTCGGCCAGGGTCCTGGCGGCCGCCTCACCCGAGACGCCGGCTCCGATGACGGCCACGCTGAGGGCGGGCCACTCCCCCGGGCCGCTGCCCGCGCTCCTGGTTGGTGGTGGCGTCACGGCGAGGCGCCGTGGGAGAGGAACTCGGCGTAGAACAGGCCCAGCCCGAACGCCGCCGCGAGCCCCGCCACGATCCAGAACCGGATGATCACGGTCGTCTCCGGCCAGCCGGCCAGCTCGAAGTGGTGGTGGATGGGGGCCATGTTGAACATCCGCTTGCGGGTCATCTTGTAGCCGGCGACCTGCAGGATGACCGACAGCGTCTCGAGCACGAACAGGCCGCCGAGCACGACGAGCAGCAGCTCGGTGCGGGTGACGATGGCGATCGAGGCGAACGCCCCGCCGATCGCGAGCGAGCCGGTGTCACCCATGAAGATCTTGGCCGGGCTGGCGTTCCACCACAGGAAGCCGAAGCACGCGCCCATCGCGGCCGCGGAGATCAGGGCGACGTCGAGCGGGTCGCGCGTGGTGTAGCAGGCGGCGTCGGGGCTCGCCGCTGAGCAGGAGTTTCCGAACATCCAGAACGAGATGATGACGTACGCGCCGAAGACCATCGCCGACGAGCCGGCTGCCAGGCCGTCCAGCCCGTCGGTGAGGTTCACCGCGTTGGAGGTGGCGCTGATGACGAGGTAGGCGAGGATCGGGAAACCGACCACACCGACCGACAGGCCGAGGTCGCGGACGAACGACAGGCTGGTGGAGCCTGGCAGCGAGCCGGCGCCGTTGCGAAAGTGCAGCGCCAGCAGGCCGAAGACGAGGGCCACGAGCAGCTGGCCGCCGAACTTCGTCCGCGCCGTGAGCCCGAGGTTGCGCTGCCGCCGGATCTTGATCAGATCGTCGGCGAAGCCCACCGCTCCGAGCCCGGTCATCACCATCAGCACGAGCAGCCCGCTCGCTGTCGGTCCCCGCAGGGTGATCAGGTGCGCGATCGCGTACCCGGCGAGGGTCGCGATGACGATGACGACCCCGCCCATGGTCGGCGTGCCGCGCTTGGTCTGGTGGCTCGACGGCCCGTCCTCGCGGATCTCCTGCCCGTAGCCGCGGTGGCGGAACAGCCGGATCACCGCTGGGGTGCCGGTCAGCGAGAGCACGAGCGCGACAAGGGCCGCGATCAGGACGCTCTTCACGCCCCGCCCTCGCCCTCGGTCTCGCGCTTCTCACCCGCGGCCACGAGCAGGGCGGCGGCCAGCCGCTCCAGCCCGGCCACCCGGCTGCCCTTGACCAGCACGATGTCGCCGGGACGCAGCTCGTCGCGCAGCATGGCCAGCGCCTGCCCGGCGTCATCGACGTGCACCGACTCCTCGCCCCACGACCCCTCGAGCACCGCACCCGCGTGGGTGGCCTTGGCGGCCTCCCCGACGGCGACGACCCGGCTGATGTCGAGCCGCACGGCGTACCGGCCGATGCCGTCGTGCTCGGCACGCGCGCCCTCGCCCAGCTCGGCCATCTCCCCCAGCACCGCCCAGGTGCGTCGGCGTGACGGCGCCTGGCCGTCGCCCCGCCCCATCGCGGCCAGCGCCTTGAGCGCGGCCCGCACCGACTCGGGGTTGGCGTTGTAGGCGTCGTTGACGACGGTGACCCCGCCCGGCGACTGCGCGACCTCCATCCGCCACCGGCTGCGCGGCTCGGCCCCCGACAGGGCCGCCGCAACCACCGGTAGCGACAGGCCGCACTCCAGCCCGACCGCCGCGGCCGCGAGGGCGTTGCCGACCTGATGCTCGCCCACCACCCGCAGCTCGACGCCCGCGTGCTCCCACGCATGGCACAGCCGGAAGCGCGCCCGACCGTCCGAGCCGAGCACGACCGCATCGGCCCGCACCGCGGCATCGGGCGACTCCCCGACGGTGACGACCCGGGCGCCGGTCCGCTCGCGCATGGCAAGCACGAGGGGGTCGTCGGCGTTGAGGACGGCGACGTCACGTGCGGCCTCGACCAGCTCGCCCTTGGCCCGGGCGATGGCCTCGCGGCTGCCGAACTCGCCGATGTGCGCGGTGCCGACGTTGAGCACGACCCCGATCGAGGGTGGCGCGATCGCGCACAGCCGGGCGATCTGCCCTTCCCCCCGGGTGCCCATCTCGAGGACGAGGTAGCGGGTGCCCGCTTCGCAGCGCAGCACCGTCAGCGGTACGCCGAGGTCGTTGTTGTACGAGCCGGGCGGGGCGATGGTCGGGCCGTGGGCCTCGAGCACGGCGGCCAGCAGGTCCTTGGTGCTGGTCTTGCCCGAGGAGCCGGTGACGGCGACGACGCGGACCTCGGGCAGCGCCCGCAGCTGCGTCCGCGCCATCGCCCCGAGGGCGGTCGTGACGTCGTCGACGATGACCGCGGGTACGCCGACCGGGCGGGCGGCGAGCACGGCCAGGGCGCCCCGGGCGGCCGCGTCGGCGGCATAGTCGTGCCCGTCGGCGTGCTCACCGGGCAGGGCGGCGAACACGGCGCCCGGCCCAGCTGTGCGTGAATCGATCGTGACTGACTCGACGAGGGAGGAGCCGAGACTGTCGGCCGGTCCGCTCAGGGCATCGAACCGGCCGCCGGTGGCCCGGGCCACGTCGGCGAGGGTCAGGGTGCTCAACCGGCCGCTGCTGTCTGCGCCGCTACTTGCGCTCGCGGGTGCATGGGCACGGCCGTCACTGCGCGTCGCCACCCTGGCCGCTGACGGCGATGGCACGCCGGAGCACGGTGCGGTCATCGAACGGGGCGACGGTGCCGGCCGTGTCCTGCCCGGTCTCGTGGCCCTTGCCGGCGACGACGACGGCGTCACCCGGCCGCGCCCGGTCGACCGCGAGCGCGATAGCCGCGGCCCGGTCGAGCTCGGTCGAGACCTCAGCCCGGTCTGCCGGCACGACGCCCTGCGCGCCCTCGAGCATGGCCGCGACGATGCTGCCGGGGTCCTCCGAGCGGGGGTTGTCGGACGTCAGGACGACGAGGTCGGCCCTCTCGGCGGCCGCCGCACCCATGAGGGGCCGCTTGCCTCGGTCACGGTCGCCACCGCAGCCGAGCACGACGATGACCCGCCCGGTCACGAGCGGCCGGACGCTGGCCAGCAGCGTGGCGACGGCCGTCGGGGTATGCGCGTAGTCGACGATGGCCAACCAGGGCTGTCCGGCATCGACCCTCTCCATGCGGCCGGGCACGCCGGCGAGCCGCTCGACCCCGGGCACGGCGGCATCCAGGTCGACGCCCGCCTCGTGCAGGACGACCAGCGCGACCAGCGCGTTCGAGACGTTGAACGCCCCCGGCAGCCGCAGCCGGACGCGGCGGTCGACCCCGGGGCCGAGCAGGCGGAAGGTCGACCCCTGCGCATCGAGGGTGATCTCGACGGCGAGCCACTGCGCGTGAACGCTGGATGGGGCCTGCGCGTCAGCGTCTTCGTAGACCGTCCGATCCGGACGGCTGCGGGTGCTGACGGTGACCGCATCCGGCCGCTGGCCGAACAGGGTGCGGCCGGCCTCGTCATCGACGCTGACGACCGCCCGAGCCGAGCGCTCGGGTCGGAACAGCTCAGCCTTCGCGGCCAGGTAGTCGGCCATCGTCGGGTGGAAGTCCAGGTGGTCCTGGCTGAGGTTGGTGAAGCCCGCCGCCGCGAAGTGGCAGGCGTCGACTCGGTGCAGGGCGAGGGCGTGGCTCGAGACCTCCATCGCCGCCGCGCTGACACCCTGCTCCACCATCGCTGCGAACATCGCCTGCAGGTCGGGAGCCTCGGGCGTGGTGCGCGCGCTGGGTACGGACCGGCCGGCAACACGGGTCTCGATCGTCCCCACCAGGCCGGTCCGGTAGCCGGCTGCGGCAAGGCCGGCCTCGAGCAGGTAGCACACCGTCGTCTTGCCGTTGGTCCCGGTGACACCCAGCAGGCGCAAGCCGCGGGTGGGGTCGCCGTAGACGGCGGCGGCGACGCTCCCGAGGACCGCCCGGGGATCGTCGGCCACGAGAGCCGGCAGCCCGGCGGTAACCGCGGCGGGGGCTCCGCGCGCGTCGGTCAGCACAGCCGTCGCCCCGGCAGCCGCGGCGGAAGGGATGAACTCGGCCCCGTGCACCCGAGCCCCCGGCAGTGCCGCGTAGAGGTCGCCGGGCAGGACAGCGCGGCTGTCCAGCGTCACCCCGGTGACGCGGACATCCGCCCCTGCACCTGCACCTGCATCTGCACCTGCACTTGCGCCCGCCCGATGAGCTAGCACGGACAGCGGGATGGGCACGACGCTGCGCGGTCGCAGAAGCTCCCGTCCGGAACCCGTCCCTGCGGTGCCGCCAGAGGTACCGACAGCGTCGTCAACACCGGAGTCGGCAGCGGGCACGGGCACGTCCGAGAGGCTAGCGGGACTCTGGCTCATCGCCCGGCGGCTCGTGGGGGCGGTGCTGTTCATGCTGAGCGCCGCCCTTCTCACGGCCCCTTGAGGGGAAAGTTAGCCGGCGGCGTACCGGTCGGCGGCACGCGGTGCGCGGCGAGCGCGTACGACATGATCTTCTGAAAGATGGGCGCCGACACCGACCCGCCGTAGTGGCCGTTGCGCGGGTTGTCGAGCACCACCGTGACGACGTAGGCGGGCTTGTCGGCCGGCGCGAAGCCGACGAACGACGCGACGTAGCCCGAGTACTTGCCGTTGGGCCCAATGCGGTCGGCAGTGCCCGTCTTGCCCGCGACCCGGTAGCCGGGGATGGCGGCCTTGGGCGCCGTGCCGTCCGCCGTCGTGACAGCCTCCAGCAACTGGCTCACGGTTGCGGCGGTGACCGGCGAGACCACCCGGCTCGGCGGTCCCTGCTGGGCCGGTGTCAGCCCGTCCGAGTCGACCAGGCCTTCCACGAGCCGCGGCGGCACCCGCACCCCACCGTTGGCGATCGTGGCGTAGACCGAGGCCATCTGCAGTGCCGTCACGCTCATGCCCTGGCCGAAGGGGATGGTGGCAGCCTGGCTGACGTCCCACTGCGCCGACGGCTGCAAGATGCCGCTCGACTCACCAGGGAAGCCGACGCCGGTCGCGGCACCGAGGCCGAAGCTTCGCAGCGCTCCCTCGAGCTCCGCGGGCGCACCCAGCATCCGGCTGATCAGCAGGGTGCCGAGGTTGCTGGACTCGGCGAGCACTCCCGCCACGGTCAGCAGTTCCTGCGGATGGTTCTCGGCGTCGTGGATCGTGTACGAGCCGGCCTTGATGCCTTCAGAGGGGGACGACTTGGGGACGTCGATGACGGTCGTCGGCGTGATCACACCGCGCTCGATGCCGGAGGCGATCGTGATGACCTTGTTGACGCTGCCGGGCTCGTAGGTCCACCCCGTGGTGGGGTTGCCGAACGTGCCGGCCTTGACGGACTCGGGCTTGTTGGGGTCGAAGGTGGGCGCCGACGCCATGGCGAGCACGTCACCGGTCTTCGGGTCCATCACGATCGCGACGCCCTTGTCGGCCTGCGCCTCCCGCACCCCCTCGGCCAGCGCCTTCTGGGTGACGTACTGCATGTCGCGGTCGAGCGTCAGCTGCACGCCCTGCCCGGGACGGGGGTCGACCTCGTGATGGGTCGCTGCCGGGATGACCCGCCCCTGCGGGTCCTCCTCGATGACCAGACGCCCGTTGCGCCCGGCCAGCTGGGCGTTGTACGCCGACTCGATACCGGCCAGCCCCGTGCCGTCGAGCCCGGCGAAGCCGAGCACGTTGGCGGCCAGGGTGCCCGTCGGATAGTCGCGCCTGCGCTCGGGCAGCGCTCCGACGCCTTTGAGGTCGAGGGCGGTGACCTGCTCGGCCGCCCGCGGGTCGACGCCGCGGGCCAAGTACACGAACGTCGACGTGCTCGACAGCTTGCTCAACAGCTGCGCGGCCGGCTTGTGCAGCAGCGGGGCGAGCGTGGTGGCGGCGACGTTGATGTCGGTGATGTCGTGCGGCTGGGCGTAGATGTCGCGGGCGTCGACGTCGACGGCCAGCACCGCGCCGCTGCGGTCGGTGATCTGGCCGCGCCAGGCCGTCTGCGGCAGGACCCGCAGGCGCTGCGCCGACGCCATCCCCGCGTAGCGCTGGGACTGGAAGCCCTGCAGCTGGACCAGCCGCGCACCGAGGATCAGCAGCAGCACCACGAGCAGGACGGCGCCGCTGCGCAGCCGCCTGCCCGGCGAGCCGAGCCGAAGCGGCCGGCGGCCCGGGCGGGGACGGCGGCCTCGCAGATCGGAGGTGCGTGGGCCGCCGGGGCCGCGGCCACCACCGCCGGAGGCCGCCGATGTCGGGGCACCCGTAGTGCGGCGGCGGGGCTGCCCCGCGTCGCTGCCGGAGCGCACCCGCGATGCGCGGGAGGGACGGGTGGCAGTGCGAGCTGCGGCACGAGACGACGTCCGCGTCACCGACCGGGTCACGGGCCCACCGGCTGTTGCGGCGTCGCCCCGGTGGGCGTTGTCCCGGTGGGCGTTGTCCCGGTGGGCGTTGTCCCGGTGGGCGTTGTCCCGGTGGGCGTTGTCCCGGTGGGCGTTGTCCCGGTGGGCGTTGTCCCGGTGGGCGGCGCTGGAACGGGCGCCGGGAGAGGCGCTGCCGGGGTGACCGCACGCACCGAACGCGCAGGTGCCGGCGTCGTCTTCCTCGCAGGGGGTGCCACCGCGGTGGCCCGGGCGGACGGCCGGGAACCGGGCGTCGGGGCGGCCGATGGGCGCGGACCAGCGGAGGGGGCAGCGGAGGGGGCAGTAGCCGCCGACGGCTTGGCAGCCCTCGACGCCTGCGCAGCAGGCGACGGGGTAACCGACGGTTTCGGTGCCGCCTTGAGCGACGGCTTGGCCGAAGCCGGTGCGGAGGGTATGGCCTCGAGCGCGCCGGACCACGGTGGCAGCGGCGCGGGCACGACGACGATGCCGTCACCCACAACCACGGCGCCCTTGGGCAGCGGCTGCCCCGGCGCCAAGAAGATCGGCGCCCCCACCGGAATCATCCCGAGGGTGAGGGCCTTGGCCTCCAGCTGGGCCGGGTCACCGAGGGCATCGGCCTGGTGCGCGAGCTCTTGGCGTTGCAGCTCCAGCGCCTGCTGCTGCCGCTGGAGGGCGCTGAGCCGAAAGGCGTCCTGGGCCGATGCCGTGTTGAGCAGCAGCAGGCCGACGAGCCCGACGAGCAGAAGCGCCAGCAGGACGACGACGAACGGAGCCCGCGGCGCACGGCGCGGCGCCGGCACGAGCCACAGCCGTGGCCGCGCGGCCGGGCGACCACTCGGGGTGCTGCCGGTACCGCGGTTCGGGTCCCGCCGGGCTGCGCCTGCCCTCGGCGCCGTGGGAACAGCCCGTGCTTCTGGCGCGTCGACCGACGCGGTGCTGCTGGGGCTGCTGATCGGCTGGGCGCTCACGCCGCCTCCTGCCGGCGGATCCGTTCGGCCGCCCGCAGACGCACCGACGCTGCACGAGGGTTTGCCTCGAGCTCGGCGGCGCTGGCTCGCTCAGCCCCCCGGGTCAGCAGCCGAAGCGTCGGCTGCAGGTGCTCGGGGACGATCGGCAGGCCCGGCGGGACATCTGGGTGCGCCTGCGCCGCCATCGCCTGCTTGACCAGGCGGTCCTCTAGCGAGTGGTAGGCGAGCACCAGCAGCCGGCCATGCCCTTGCAGGGCCGCAAGGGCGGCGGGAAGGGTCAAGGCGAGCCCGTCGAGCTCGGCGTTGACCTCGATGCGCAGCGCCTGGAAGGTCCGCTTGGCGGGGTGGCCACCGGTGCGGCGGGTCGCGGCCGGCACGGCCGTGCGCACGACCTCCGCGAGCCGCTCGGTACCCGTGAAGGGTTCCCGCTGCCGTTCGCGGTCGATGGCCTGCGCGATGCGCCGGGCGAAACGTTCCTCGCCGTAGACCCGCAACACCCGTGCCAGCTCTCCCACCGAATAGCTATTGACGACCTCCGACGCCGTGCGGCCCCTGCGCTGGTCCATGCGCATGTCGAGGGGTGCATCACGGGCGTAGGAGAACCCTCGCTCGACCGCGTCGAGCTGAAGCGACGACACGCCGAGGTCGAGCAGGACAGCTGAGACCGACGCGTGGTCGGTCCGCTCAAGCACCTCCTCGAGGTCGGCGGCAACCGCATGCACCAGCGTGATGCGGCCTGCAAACGGCGCGAGCCGCCGCTCGGCCTCGGCGAGAGCCTGCTCGTCGCGGTCGATGCCGACCAGATGAACCTGCGGCGCGGCCGCCAGGATGGCGGCGGCGTGGCCGCCGAGCCCGAGCGTGCCGTCGACGAGGACGGCCCCCTCATGCTGCAGGGCGGGCAGGGCCAGCTCGGTCACCCGATCGAGCAGGACGGGCACGTGCTCCACCGCGTCCTCCTGCTCCTCGGTCGAGTGCTCTCTCCGGTGTGCCGCTCCGTGGTTGGAGCCAGTGATGACGGACCGGCGACGGTTCGTACCAGTCAGGTCCCGCCCCGCTCGGCCAGGCACCGGGGAAGATGCGTCTGGATCGGGAGCGGGCCGGAACCTGGCTGTACGCCGACACGGTGTTGCGGTGTTGCGGTGTCTAGCTCGGGTCGATTGGCGGCTGGGTCAGATCACCCCGGGCAACACCTCCTCGGTGAGCTCTGCAAACCGCTCGTCGTTGCCTTCTGACCAGCGGTCCCACGCCGTCGCGTCCCAGATCTCGAAACGGTTGTTGCTGCCGACGACGGCGCAGTCTCGGTCCAGGCCCGCGTACTCGCGCAGCCCGGCGGGCAGCGTGACCCGGCCCTGCCGGTCGGGCACCTCGCTGGTCGCCGAGCCGAACAGTGTCCGCTGGTAGTCACGCAGCGCCTTCGCGGTGACCGGCGCGTCGCGCAGGGCGTCGCCGATCCGCTGGAACTCGTCCATCGGGTAGCCGTAGAGGCACCGCTCCTGACCCTTGGTGACGACCACCCCGCCGGTCAGGTCGTCGCGAAAGCGTGCAGGCAGGGCGAGGCGGCCCTTCTCGTCGAGCCGGGGGCGGTGCGTGCCGAGGAACATTCCCGCCGCCCCCTTTCGTCCACCACTGAAACCCACGCTACCCCACTTCTCCCCACTGGAACATTGTCGGCCGTGATCTGGCGGGGTTGAGGCCGGCTCTGGGATGCCGAAGGGCCTGCATCGACCTCGGCCGCGGCAAGTACCAACGCGAGGTTCCGGGCAGACTGGACACGTCCGGTCCTGCAGCTTCCGGGAGGCATGCGCAGTGAGCGACTCCGCTCTTGCACTCGCGCACGGTGACCGGGCTTCCGGTGACCCCCCCGACGTCGAGCGCATCGCCCGGCTGGGCCGCGCTCTCGCGAGCAGCGTGCAGACCGTCATCGACGGCAAGCCCGACGTCGTCCGGCTGGCGCTGGTCGTCCTGCTGGCCGAGGGCCATTTGCTGATCGAGGACGTCCCCGGCGTCGGCAAGACGATGCTGGCCAAGGCGCTCGGCCGGGCCATGGACGCATCCGTGCGGCGCATCCAATTCACGCCCGACCTGCTGCCGACCGACGTCACCGGGGTCAGCGTCTATGACAGCGAGTCGCGCCGGTTCAAGTTCAAGCCCGGCGCCGTGTTCGCCAACGTGGTGATCGCCGACGAGATCAACCGGGCCAGCCCGAAGACGCAGTCGGCGCTCCTGGAGTGCATGGAGGAGCGGACCGTGACCGCCGACGGGGTCACCTACTCGGTCGGCCGCCCGTTCTTCGTCGTCGCGACGCAGAACCCGGTGGAGATGGAGGGCACCTACCCGCTCCCCGAGGCGCAGCGCGACAGGTTCACGGCCCAGGTGGCGATGGGCTACCCGTCGCCGACCGCGGAACTCGCAATGATCGACACGCACGGCTCGGGGGACCCGCTGGAGCTGCTGACGCCGGTCGTCACCGCGGAGGAGGTGGCCGCGCTGTCGGACGAGGTACGGCGGGTGCACGTCGCCGACGAGGTCCGCCGCTACGTCGTCGACTTCGTCGGAGCCACCCGGCGCTCATCCGACCTGCGGCTCGGCGCTTCACCCCGAGCGAGCCTGCACCTGCTGCGGGCGGCCCGGGCCGCGGCGGCGCTCGACGCCCGCGACTACGTGCTGCCTGACGACGTGCACGACCTCGTCGTGCCGGTGCTCGCTCACCGGCTGCTGGCGACCCCCGAGGCGCAGCTCGCCCGGCGGCGCCCCGAGGACGTGCTGCGCGAGCTGCTGCGCACCGTCCCCCTGACCGCCGAGCACGACGCGCCATCCATGCAGGCGGTGGCACCCGCCGGCCGATCGAACGGCAGCGGGCGCTTCGCCCGCAGGCGGGAGCGGTAGCACGTGGCCGTCCCGTCGCGGGCAGAGCTGCGCAGCGCGCTGTCGGGCCTCACCACGCGTGGCCGCTCGTTCGCCGCTGCCGGTAGCAGCTGCGGCCTGGCCGGGCTCGTGCTGGGCGAGCGCGACCTCGTGCGGATCGGCGTCCTGCTGATCGCCCTGCCGTTGGCAGCCGTCCTCTCCGTAGTCCGCTCCCGCTACCGGTTGTCCTGCACGCGCACCGTGGAGCCGGCCCGGCTGGCGGCCGGCGACAGCACGACCGTCACCGTGCGGGTGCGCAACCTGTCGCGGCTGCCCACGTCGGTGCTGCTCGTCGAGGACCAGTTGCCGCGCGAGCTCGGCACGGCCCCCCGCTTCGTGCTCGACCGGGTGCCGACCGAGCAGCAGCGCTCGGTCGCCTACCGGGTACGGACCCGCACCCGTGGCATCTGGCGGGTCGGACCGCTGTCGGTCCGCCTCGCCGACCCCTTCGGCTTCTGCGAGCTGGTCCGCTCGTTCACGGCGAGCGACCAGGTGGTGGTCACCCCGGCGATCACGCCCCTGCCGCCGGCCGGCTCCGGGGGCGACTGGTCACGCGGCGGCGAGGGGCTCGCGGCCGCCCTGTCGCTCGGGGGCGAGGACGACGTCGGCACCCGGCCCTACCGCGACGGCGACGACCTGCGCCGCGTGCACTGGCGGACCACGGCCCGCACCGGCGAGCTCACCGTCCGCCAGGAGGGGCTGCCATACCAGGCACGCGCGACCCTGCTGCTCGACACCCAGCGGCCGGCCGCCGGTGACGAGCACCTGCCGTTGCCGCCGAGCGAGTGGGCGGTCTCCGCCATTGCCTCGGTGGCGGTAGCACTGGCCCGCCGTGGCTTTGCCCTGCAGCTCGTCGATGCGGCGGGCCGGGTGCGGGTGTCGGCGCCTGCTGCGGGCGCCGAGCACGCCGTGCTGACCGCGCTCGCGGGCATCGTCTGCGAGGACGAGTGCGCTGACCTGTCGCTGGCCTCTGCCACCCTGGCCGGCATGCCGGGCACGCTCGTCGCCGCCCTCGTGCGCCCGACCCGGGCTGCCGTTCTTCCGCTGCTGGGCGGGGGCAGTGCGGCGGGCGGGCGGGCGAGCGCCTTCGCCCTGCTCGCCGACGGTCCCTCGACCCGGCTGCGCGGGACACAAGTTGGGGGCGTTGACCGTCGCGGGGACGGCGCGGGCGTCAACGGCGCTCGCGACCTGCTCGCAGCCGCCGGCTGGGCGGTGGGCATCGCCGGCCCGGACACCCGGCTCGACGCGCTGTGGCCCGAGCTGCTGCGCTCCAGCAGCGCACGGGTGCTGGCGGGTCGATGAGCCAGCTCGCGGCACCGCCGGATGGCCGCCGTAGCGCGGCGGCCGCGCAGAGCTCGGAACCGGCTCCCCGCAGTTCGCCTCCCCCGGCCTCGACCGCGCCTCGCGGCGCATCGGCTCACGGAGCTGGCGCGGTCGCGGCGGCGCTTGCCACCCTCGCTGCTGCCACCACCCTGTCGGCGGTGCTCGACAGCGTCGCCTGGTGGCTGCTGCCCGCAGCGGGTTCGGTGGTCGTCGCGGCCGCGGGCGGCACGCTGGCCCGGCTGGTGCGCCTCCGGATTGCCGTGCCCGCCGTGCTGACCGTCGTGCCCGGCCTGCTCGGCGGGCTGCTCTACCTCACCGCGCTGTCCGCATCGTCAACCGCGCGCTGGGGGCTGCTACCCACCCGCGCGACGCCGGGAGCGCTGCGCGACGTGGCCGCCGACGGCCTGCACGACATCAAGGTGCTGGCACCGCAGGTCGGAGAACGGCCTGGGCTGGTCCTGCTCGTCGCGGCGGGCGTGCTCGTCGTCGCCGTCCTGGTCGACCTGCTGGCTGCCACCGTCGGCCGGCCGGCGACGGCCGGTCTGCCGCTGCTCACCCTCGTCGCGGTGCCGGCAGCTGTCGCTCCGCACGGCGTGCCCGGCCTGTCGTTCGCGCTGGCGGCGCTCGGGTACGTCGGGCTGCTCCTGACCAGCTCAGGCCGGCTGGAGAGCTGGGGCACCGTCATCGCGCCCGACGCCGGCGAGGTCCAGCGTGGGCGTGGGGCAGCAGGTCGGCGCATCGGGCTCGGCGCCGTGCTCGTGGCCCTGGTCGTCCCGGCGCTGCTGCCCGCGGGGCTGAGCAGGGGCTGGCTGAGTTCGGGCAGCGAGGGTACAAGCACCGGCAGCGGTGGAGGCGGCGGGCCGACGCTCGTCGTACAGCCGCTGGTGACCATCGAGCAGCAGCTGACGACGGCTGACACCGTCCCCCTGCTGCACGTGCGCACGACCCACCCGGAGTACCTGCGGCTCACCGCGCTCGAGCAGTACGACGGCACGGGCTTCCGGCTCGGGCGCCTCAGCGCCGGGCCCGAGACCCGCGTCTCATCGGGGATGCCGACGGCAGCGGACGGAACCCGCGACGCCGTCGAGGCCAGTGTCGTGATCGAGAAGCGCCTCGCGGAGCGGTACCTGCCGGTGCCCTTCCTGCCGACGCGGGTCGCCATCCGCGGCGACTGGCGGTTCGAGGCAGGCACGGCCACGATCCTGTCGACCCACACCGACACGACGGGCACCCGCTACACAACCACCGCATCGGTGCCAGCACCGACACCCGCCCAGCTGCGCGCGCCTGCCGGACCCGGCTCGGCCTTGCCGCCCGCGCTCCGGGCTGACACCTTCGTCGGGCGGCTCGACCCAGCTGTGCGCGCCCTGCTGAACCAGCTCACCGGGTCCGCGCAGACGCCCTACGACGCCGTCGTCGCCATCCAGGCCTACCTGCGCTCCCCCGCCTTCCACTACGACCTGGCGGGCGCGCCAGCCGGCGGGGCCGATTCACTGCGCCAGTTCCTGCTGGTCGACCGCCGGGGCTACTGCCAGCAGTTCGCGACAGCTATGACCGTGCTCGTCCGTGCGCTCGGCCTTCCGGCCCGCGTCGGGGTGGGCTTCACGCAGGGTGTGCAACAGCCCGACGGGAGTTGGCTGATCACCAATCACGATGCCCACGCGTGGCCCGAGGTCTGGTTCCCGCAGACGGGCTGGGTCCGCTTCGAGCCGACGCCGCGCGACGACAGCACCGACCTCGCCCCCGCCTACAGCGCGCCGACGTCGGCGGCGGCAGGGCAGGCACCGGCCCCGCTACCCGCGCAGGGTGCAGCCGGCACGGCCGGCGACAGCGGTCTGGACCAGACCCGGCTCCCCAGCGAGGACCGGGCAGGCGTCGCCGCGCCGCTCGGTGATCTGGCACCTGCGGCCGCCGCGTCGCACGGGCCGACCTGGTGGCTGTACGCGCTGGGGGTAGCCGCGGTGCTGCTGCTGACCGCCCCGGTACCCGCGGCTGTGCGCTCGCGGCGGCGGCGCCTGCGGCTGGCCGGGCGCCGACCCGGCGGGTTGTCGCGGGGGGCGTGGCAGGAAGTCCGCGACACCGCTACCGACCTAGGCGTCGCCGGCCCCGGCCAGGGCACGCCCCGTCAGCTGGCGGCGCGGTGGTCGGCCTGGCTGGAGAACTCGGCACCGGGGATGAAGCCGGACGCACGATCGGCTTCCGGGGACCGGTCGCAGGCGGCGCGCCAGACGCTCGACCGGCTGGTGGTGGCCGAGGAGCGGCGTAGGTTCCGCCCGCGGAACAGCGCTCATCCGCCGGCAGGGATCTCCTCCGCTGCGGTGCGGGACCTGCTGGCGGTGCTGCGCGACGGGGCTGGTCGGGCAGCTCGGACGCGTGCAACACTCTGGCCGACGAGCGTGGTCCAGCCGGCTGCGGAGCGCACCCGGTCGCTCGCGAGTCGAGTCGCAGCGTGGGACCATCAGTCGGGGCGCCCTTGGAGCCTGTTGACCAGGCTCCGCCCGCCGTGAGAGTGCGACGCTGAAGCCGACGGCTTGAGGCGGCCGGCTCGTTGTGGCCTGACGGCTAGAAGCCGCCGTCCCGCTCTTCCCATCGCCGACGCCAGCGCTGCTCGAGACGTTCCATGAAGCCCGAGCGTGGGCGGCTCGCGTCGCGGCGGCGACTGCCTGCCGGGCGAGCCGGCCGAGGGGTCGACGCTGCGGGGCCGCTGGCGGCAGTGTGCTTGCGCGGGGCACGACGGTCGACCTCCGGGCGGCCGCCGAGGCGCCGAAGATCGCCGTTGCCGCGCAGGGCCGCGACGAGCATGAGGACGAAGCCCAGCATGCCGAGGACGACCGACACCGCCGAGGACGACATGGCGACACCGGCGACGAGCACCGCGAGGCCGACGATGAACAGTAGGAGCGAACGCCAAAGCCGCCGGATCGCATATGTGCGCGGATTGATCGCCCGAACACTGCTCGCAAGTTTGGGGTCGTCGGCATAGAGCGCGCGCTCGATCTGCTCGAGCAGACGCTGCTCGTGCTCAGAGAGCGGCATCCGCGCTCCTCCCCACGTCGGAAGGACGGCCCGACGGGCCACCTTGTCAAGCATAGGCACGCGCGGCGAGGAGTGGTAGCGCCCCCGTGGCCCGATCGCGCAGGTCTTTCTACCCCTTTTTGGGTCCGGTTTGCACCTCCGGACCTCCCCGGGGCGGCCATCCGATTGGTCACCCGGGGTTATCCGGGCCGGGCGCCTCGATCAGGGTGGCAGGCCGCACCACGCCTGCGCCATAGCGACGCGAGGCGCGATCGACCGCCTGCTCGGCCTCACGCCAACCGTTCTCCCGCTCGCCGAGCGCGAGCTGCCGAGCCGCACGCTCCGCTGGAACCAGCGCCTCAGCCCGGACGCCGACCAGCCGCAGCCGAGCCCGCTGCAGCCCGAGTGCCTCGAACAGCTGGCGCGCCGTGTCGTAGACCTCGCGACCGGTGTCGGTGGGGAGCCGCAGCGTGCGCGAGCGGGTGATGGTCGTGAAGTCGGCGAACCGCACCTTGATGCTGACGGTCCTGGCTGCGACGCACTGCTCCCGAAGGCGAGCGGCCGTGCGTTCCGAAAGGCGCAGCAGCTCCCGCAGGACGAGGTCGGCATCGTCGACGTCACGGGGGAAGGTCTCCTCCGCACCGATGCTCTTCTCCGGCTCACCGGGTACGACGCGCCGCTCGTCGCGCCCCCAGGCCAGCGCGGACAGGTGCGCGCCCACCGCCGGCCCGAGCGCTCGCTGCAGCGTCTGCTCCCGAGTCCGCGCCAGGTCGCTCACAGTGCGCAGCCCCAGGCGCCGCAGGAGCTCCGCCGTCTTGTCGCCCACGCCCCACAGGGCCTCGACCGGCAGCGGGTGCAGGAACGCCACCACCCCGGCGGGCGGCACGACAAGCAGACCGTCGGGCTTGCAGCGCGCGGAGGCCAGCTTGGCCACGAACTTCGTGCCCGCGACCCCGACGGAGCAGGTGATGCCCTGCTCGTCCTCGACAGCGGCTCTGATCCACGCGGCGACCTGGGTGGCGGTGCCGAGGCGCCGGGCGGCACCGCGGACGTCGAGGAACGCCTCGTCGAGTGACAGCGGCTCTACCAGCGGCGTGACGGAGCGGAAGACCTCCATCACCCCGAAGGAGACCTCCTGGTAGGTGGCGAAGTCAGGAGCCACGGTGACCAGATCGGGGCACAGCCGCCGGGCCCGCATGACCGGCATGGCGCTACGCACGCCGTGGGCACGTGCCTCATAGGTGGCCGAAAGAATCACCCCTCGCGACCCCGACCCGCCGACCGCCATCGGGCGCCCCCGCAGCTCAGGCCGGCGGCGCAGCTCCACGGAGGCGTAGAAGGCGTCCATGTCGACGTGCAGCACGTGGCAGCCGGCATCAGGCGCGGAATCAGGCGGCACCGGGCCCTGCTCTGGTGGCATCGAGCTCTGCTCTGGCGGCACCGGGCCCTGCTCTGGTGGCATCGAGCTCTGCTCAGCCGGCGGCATGCCGCGACCGCCGCTCAGGGACGCCGGGCCAGCAGGTGCAATGACGACGCCACGACGCGAAGGGCCGGGTCACGGCTGGCTGCCGACTCGAGCTGCTGCAGCGCCACCCGACGGCCCGGGTCGTCGAGTACTCCCCCGGGAACCAGGTCGGAGAACACCCGGACTCCGTGGACTGCCTGCACCTGCATTCCCGCTCGTTCCGCGACAGCAGCGAGGCTGTCGGCGTCGAACCGCCGCAGCGCCCGGTCGTGTTGGCCGGCTCGTCCCTCGGGGTCGGCGAGCACGACCGCCGCCTCCTCGAACCGGCCGGCCAGCGCACGGGCGAGAACGACGGCGAGCCGGTTGGCCACGACGATGCTGACCAGGCCGCCCGGCCGAAGCACCGCACCTGCACCGGCCAGTGCCTCGTCGGCATCGTCGGCGTACTCGAGCACCGAGTGGCACACGAGCACGTCCGCGCTGCCTGCGGGGACGACGTCGAGCAGGGAGGACAGGTCGCCCTGGCGGGCGTCGACCCGGTCCGACACCCTGGCCTCGCCGGCCCGACGGGCCAGCGACGCGAGGGAGTCCGGGCTCGGGTCGACGACGACGACCCGGTGGCCGAGCTCGGCCAGTGGCACGGCGAAGCCACCCGTTCCGCCGCCTGCGTCGACGATGTCGAGAGCGGGCGGCCGGCCATCGGCGTCGCCGGGTTTGACAGGTGTGACGGCGTCGCCGCGAGGCTCGCGCTCCAGGGCCTCGCGCAGGTCGTGCCAGAGGGTGCTCGCCGTGAGGCTGGTCGAGGAGGCCGAGCGGCGGTCAGGCACCCAGCACCTCCTTCCGCCCGGACCCGAGCGGCACGCGGATACCCGCAGCCTAGCCGCGAGGTCCCCCCGCCCCGGCTCCTCGCGGCGACGCCGCAGGGCCGGCGCAGCCGGGCGAGCAGCCGCTTGCCAGGGCGGTGCCGGTCTTCGGCTAGCCGGCGGTGACGACGCTCAGGTTCAGGGCCCCCGAGTTGTCGGAACGGATGGGGTCCTGCACCACGGCGTACAGGTCCTGGCCGGCATAGGGGTGCAGGGAGAGCCGGTAGCGGTGGTCGACCGTGTTGCAGCCCTGACCGTTGTTGGTGACCGGCACCCACGCCGAGGTGTCGTCGACAGCCAACTTGAGGTCGTTCGTCCCGAACAGCGAGACGCGCCCACTCGTCGTGCTCCAGACCCCGTTCTTGAGCGAGCACATGGCATCGGCGACCTGGGTCGTGGCTGTGCCGAAGCGGTAGGTGCCCGAGGCCTCGACCGTGTACGAGACACCCGGTAGCAAGGCGACGGGAGCCACTGTCGGTGCCGCCGCCTGGGCGCTGACGCCCTGGGTGGTGCCGGCCCTTGCCGCGGGCAGCGGCCCGGCCTGCCAGAACGACGTCAGCTGCTGCGCTCCGCTCCAGGTGAAGCTGAAGTGGATGTGGTTGATGTGGCAGCCGGTCGGGGTCCCGTCGCAGCTGTAGGGGATGGGGGCGAAGTTGTTCCACGACCCGTACATCTGCTTGTTCCAGATGAAGTACTGGATGCCGAGCCGGCGCGCCACTGCATTCGCGCGCCCGCTGGCGTCGGTTTCCCGCAGCCAGTCGATCACGGTTTGCCCGTGCTGGCGCTGCGCGGTGTTGGCGTAGTCCATGCCCCAGTCGAGAGCACGGCCCTCGTTGTGTTCGCTCTTGCTGCCGTCGCAGGCGCGCGTGATGCCGACCGAGGCGGGTCCATAGGTGGCGAGCAGCAACTGCTCGAAAGCGACCGGCCCAGGTTTGCTGAAGGAGTCGCCGGGGTCGCACGGCAGCGTCGCCGGCTGGTACTGCGGTGTCGCCTCGATCGCGGTGGAGAACGCCCGCGTCGCCGGCCGGACGTCCGGGGCGTCGCAGGCAGCCGCCGTAGCTGCGGCAACGGCGACCGCGAGTGCGGCGACCGAGCGGCGTCGGAGGCTCGACGAGAGGGTGAGGCGGGGCGAGAGCGGCATGAGCGGGGTCCTCCACGGCTGGGGTGACAGCTGTCGTGGAGGAGTTGTCGGCAGTCCGCAAGGGCCGATCGACCCCGTGGGGTACCGGCATCCGGGTGAATGAATGGCAGCGCGGGGCCACCGGCCCGCACCAGGACGGTCCGTCAGCCACCGGCACTGCCCGAGCTGGAGTGCCACAGCCGTCGGGGCGCTCCCCGGGTACCGCTGCCGGAAGGCGCGACATCGGCGTAGGGCGACTGCCGGAAGCCGGTCGAGTAGACGTGCGGGCTGCCGAAGGGCGGCGGGGCGATGACCGGACGGCTCGATCGGCTCGCCGCAGCACCCTGCACGGCCTGCTCGCTGACCCGGCCGACGGTGCCCATGCTCGCCTCGACCGCCCGCATCCCGCCGTGCTCCCACTCGGTACGCAGGGCCGACAGCTCCCAGCAGCCGGTCGCCCGGATGGACACCCCGCGGGGGCCGGTGCGGCGTAGGACGCCCCGGACCACCAGCAGCCAGGAGTGGAAGACGGTCGAGGCGTAACCCACCTGCGCGTCCTCGAAGAAGGTCGCGTCGAGGGGCCCAGTGGCATCGTCGAGGGTGACGAACACGACCCGCCGCCCCGACCGGATCGGTGGTGTCTGGGTCGCCACCTTGACCCCGGCGACCAGCACCTCCTGGCGGCTCCGGCGGGAGAGCAAGTCGCGGGCCCGGGTGATGCCCATAGCCGACAAGAACGGCTCGTAGAAGTCGAGGACGTGCTTGCTGATGTCGAGCCCGAGCACCTCGAGCTCGGCGCGGACCTGCTCGGCCCCGGTCATCTCCGGCAGTCCCGAAGGATGGGCCTGTGCCGGGTCGTCGCCGAGGTCGAGTGCCAGCTGCACCTCGGCGGCCGGCACGGCACGGGGCGCCTGCGACTGACGGGCTGCCCGGACCTCTGGTCCCTCGTCACCCGTCCCGCTGGGAAGGGCGGCGCGTCCAGACCGGCTCGATGGCTGGCTCCGCGGCTGGCTCCGTGCCTGGCTTGAAGGCTTGCTCCGTGCCTGGCTTGAAGGCTTGCTCCGTGGCCGCCCTCGGGCGAGAGCCCGGCTCCAGGTGTCGAGCTCGGCGACCTGCAGCAGCAGGTCGCGACGGGTGAGCTGCCCCCGGCGCCGGACCGGGGAGCTGACGCCGATGCCGTAGAGGGCGTCGAACGCACCGGCGACGACCATCCGCTCGACGATCGGCCGCGACACCGCGGTCCGGTGCCAGAAGTCCGAGAGCGTCGCGTAGGGCACGCCGGAGACGATGCGGGCGACCTCGGCCTCGCTGATCCCCTTGATGTCGGCCAGCGACATCCGGATGCCGTAGGCCCGGCTGTCCTGCAGCCGCGGGTCGTCCGGGCGCCGGCGGGGCGGCTCCCCGAGGATCTCCGGTGGTGGCTCGTCGAGCACCCCGACCCGCTCCACGCGGTAGGTCCGACCCGAGCGGTTGACATCGAGCCCGAGCACCGCGATGCCGAACTGGCGGGCGTCGTCGAGGATCAGGCGCTTGGGGTACATCCCGGGGTCGTGGGTGAGCACCCCGGCGAGGAACGCCGCTGGGTGGTGCGCCTTCATCCACGCCGACTGGTAGGTCGGCAGAGCAAAGGCGGCGGCATGGGCCTTGCAGAACCCGAACGAGCCGAAGGCCTTGAGCACCTCCCACACACGCTCGACGGTCGGCAGGTCGTACCCGGAGCGCAGGGCCGCCGGCACGAACCACGCCCGCACCTCCGGCTGGCCCAGCGGGTCGCCCAGGGCACGACGGGCCTCGTCGGCTTCGGCCAGGGTGCAGCCGGTCATCACGGAGACGATCTGCAGCACCTGCTCGTGGAAGACGACGACGCCGGCGGTGTCGGCGAGGTACGGCTCGAGGTCGGGGTGCAGGTAGGAGGGGGCGCGCCAGCCCTGCCGGGCCTCGAGGAACGGGGTGACCATGTCGCTCTTGACCGGCCCGGGCCGGAACAGCGAGATGTCGATGATGAGGTCCTCGAAGGTCTCGGGCGCGAACTTGCCGATCAGCTCCCGCTGGCCGGGGGACTCGATCTGGAAGCAGCCGAGGGTGTGGGTCGACTGCACCAGCGCGAAGGCGGCGGGATCGTCGCGCGGCACCGCGTCGATGTCGACGGTCACGGCGTCTACGCGCTGGACCTCGTCGACCGCGTACGACAGGGCCGACTGCATCCGGATGCCGAGCAGGTCGAGCTTGAGCAGGCCGAGGTCCTCGACGTCGTCCTTGTCGAACTGGCTCATCGGGAAGCCCAGGAAGCTCGCCTCGACGGGAGTGCGGTCGAGCAGGGTCCGGTCGGAGAGCAGCACGCCGCAGGGATGCAGGGCGATGTGGCGCGGCAACCCGTCGAGGCGCTCCACGAGCCGCAGCATGAGATCGAGTCGCTCGGCCGACAGCCCGCTGGCGCGCAGCTCGGGCAGCTCACGCATCGCTGCCCGGACCTGGCTCGCCCGGATGTGGGGGAACGCCTTGGCGACGGCGTCGATCTCACCGGGCGGCAGCCCGAGCGCCGCGCCCACGTCGCGGATGGCGTGCCGGGCCCGGTAGGTGTCCATCATGGCGACGCAGGCGCAGCGCTCACCGCCGAAGCGGGCCAGCACCTGCTCGTACACCTCGGTCCGCCGGGCGGACTCCACGTCGATGTCGACATCGGGCAGCTGGTGGCGCAGCGGGGACAGGAAGCGCTCCATCAACAGCCCGTACCGGATGGGGTCGACGTCAGAGATCCCCAGCAGGTAGGTCACCAGGCTGCCCGCTCCGGAGCCGCGGGCGGCGCAGCGCACCCGCATGCCGCGGATCAGGTCGACGACGTCGGCGACGGTGAGGAAGTAGGAGGGGTAGCCCAAGGTGCCAATCGTTGCCAGCTCGGCGTCGAGGCGGTCGAGCACCAGGGCCGTGCCCGGCATCCCCCGCCGCCCGAGGCCGGCCAGGCAGCGCTCCCGCAGGACGGTCCCGCCGTCGGTCCCGCCGGCACCCACCACCTCCAGCTCCGGGAAGTGGACCGACCCGATCCCGAGGTCGGCGGCGGGGTCGAGCGTGCACCTGTCGGCCAGCATGCGGGTACGCGTCAGGAGTGCGCGCCCTGCGTCGTCCAGCCCAGCGAAGCGCGCGACCTCCTCGGCTGCCTGTGCCATCTCCTTACCTGACTTCAGGTAGCCCTCGGCATTGGGCCGGTCGACGTGCCGGATGTCGAGCGGCACGAGGCGGCGGGAGGCATCGAGCACGTCGGCGACCGGCGCGTCGGACCGGTCGACGTAGCGAACCTGGTTGGTCAGCACTGCCGGCAGGTGATGAGCCGCCGCGAACCCCGCGAGCCGCCCGGCGCGCGCCGCCTCGTCGGGGCCGCGATGGTGCACGACCTCGATGACGAGGTCGCCCGGCTCCGGTGCTGCCCGCCGCCATCGGGCGAGGTGAGCCTCGGCTGCGTCGGTGCGCCGGGCCGACAGGGCCCGGCCCAGCTCTGACTGCGGCCCGAGCAGCACCACGAGAGCGCCGCCGGCCTCGCGGGCGGATGCGGCGAAGTGCGCGATCCGCTCGAGCGTCGCCACCGGCACTCCCCGCTCACCTGTCAGGTGGGTGTCGCTGACCAGCCGGCACAGCGCCGCCCAGCCGGCGACGCCGGAGGCGAGCACGGTGACCCGGGGAAGCCGGGGGTCGACCTGCGCGCCGCCGCGCGCAGGAGAGCGCCGCGACACCGTCCTGGCACCGAGCAGCGCAGCCGCCCCCCCGCCTGCAAGCGACCCTCCCGGCAGCGATAGCGAGATGGGTGCGACGGCGAGGTCGACGCCTAGCACCGGACGCAGCCCGGCACCCTGGCACGCCTTTGCGAACCGGACGGCGCCGTAGATGCCGTCGCGGTCGGTCAGCGCCAGAGCGTCCATGCCGTGCTCGGCTGCTCGTTCCACCAGCGCCTGCGGGTGGGATGCGCCGTGGCGCAGCGAGTAGCCCGACGCGACATGCAGGTGGACGAAGGGGTCGGACACGACTCACCCGGCGACAGGTAGCGGTAGCCGGGCGGTGAGCCCGAGCGTGGCCTCGACCGCTGCGAGGAACCGGTCGGCATCGCGCAGCAGGTCGTCGGCCTCCCGCTGTGACACCACCGGACGGCCGGCCTCTGCGGCAGCCCGCTTGGTCGCGCTGGCGGCGAAGAACTCCGCCCACTCCCCCAGCTCGGGCGCGACGCCGATGAGCAGGCGCCATGCGCTCGTCGGCCGGCTGCGCCGACCCGAGGCGGGCCGGGCACGGGCAGCCAGCACCGCAGCAGCGGCGCGCAGCGCCGACAGGTGGGCCAGCGAGTACCGCTCCCGCGGGACCCCCGCCTCTTGTGCCTCCGCCAGACCCTGACGAGCGGCGACAAGCAGGGCGTCAGCCGCAGCCGGTATCCCCCTCGTCAACACCACACAGCTCATCGGGCCCGCGCTCGCCTGGGGCGGCGTGGTGACAGATGTCATCGCTCTCTCCTGTCGTAGTTCTGGACTGCTCGTTCTCGTCATTCCGGGTCAATCCGCAACGCGGACGAGTCGCCAGCCACCGCTGGACCAGTCGAAGCACAGGTCGTAGACGCCGGTGCCGGCGAACTGCCCGGCGGATGCCTCGACCCGCCACATCTCGCGCTCACCGTCGTCGAGCTGCATGGGGCCGGTCGCCGCCCCGACATCGGGGGCTGGTTCTCCCCAAGCGCGTTGAGCCCACTTCGGGGAGGACGGGATGGGAGCCGTGGCCAGCCCGACTGCCCCCGACCGGGGCTCGACCTCCGCCTGGTCGCCCACTACCAGTGCCGATGCCGAGACGGCGGACCACCACTGCCCGGACTCGACCCAGTGGGCAAGGACCTCGCGGACGACGTACAGCCGCTCCCGCCACAGGAACTGCTCCGGTGCGTCATCGCGGCGGCGAACCTCGACCGAGTCGGCGTGGCGCCGGACCATGACCTCTCCCCTCCGTCCGTCGTCAAGACGGAACGCGACTCATCGGCCGCCGGGGAAGAGGCGGTGCCAGGTGCCGGCGGCGCTTCCCCACGCCACCGGCACCCGGCGAACAGACCGTGTGCGTACGCTGGATGCGTCGCCACCTGGCCCGTCTATCGAACAGATGTTCGATGAGAGAACAGTAGCCCCGGGCACCGACAAGAAGCAACCCGCGCCGGTCCGGTGTCAGCGACACGCAGAACGACACGCCCGGCGTAGGGCGACCCCGGGCGGTGCGGTCGTGGACCACGTCGACAAGTTGCGTTGAGACCGCGCGTGTACGTCGAGGGCAGCGAGGGCGCGTCCCACGTCGCGATAGGTCTCGCTCGAGGGTGGGGGATGAAGACTTGATCTTTGTGGCTCGCGGCGAGAGTTTCGCCGCTTAACCCCCTTGACCGGGCATTTTCTCGGGCGGGTCTTACGGCGACGCCTGTCCTGCAGACTTGGCACTACTTGCTCACGAAGTGCCTACACAAGGAGGTGGGGAACAGCGTGTAGCGCCGCCAGGAACGAGGTCTCCTCCACTGTGATGCTTGCTACGGCGCGTGCCTCGCTCGAAGCGTTCAGCGCGACGCTGAAACCCACTGCCCTGAACAACGGCAGGTCTGACCGACCGTCACCGATCGCCACGACCTGGTCCATCCCGATCCCTGCACGACGGCAATGCTCAGCGACGTACGCGACCTTGTCTTCGGGCTCGAAGTGACGAGCGACTCGGCCGGTGAAGAGTCCCGAAGCTCCATCGAGCTCCAGGTCAGCCCCGCACACCTGGGTGAAGCCCCAGAGATCAGCCAGCGCCTGCGCGGCGAAGCTCCAAGACACCGTCGCGAGGAACGCCTCCACCGTTCGCTGCCGCAGCATCGCGACGCCCAGCCCAATGTCATCGATGCTGGGGATCCGTGACATGACTTCGACAGCGTCGGCCAAGGCAACGCCTTCGTAGAACGGAGCGTAGCCCTCCGCAACCTCTCGGTCGCTGACCTCGCCGCGAGCGAATTTGTCCTCTAGGCCCTCGACGATCGCCTCGTGCCCGATCCAAGCACCAAGGTGGTTCAAGGCCGTGGTCCCGGTGACCAGCGTGCCGTCCAAATCAGATACGACCAGGCGCCACGGACAGTCGATCAATGGGTTCACGTCGACCTCTCACTTCTACCCGGTCGAAGAGAAGGACGCTACGGGAGTCGCCGGGCACAATGGTCAAGCCCTTCGAGTGGCGCCTTTGGCGCTCGGCCACCGCGCGGTAGGTGCCGTCACCGCTCCTCACTGCGACACGGCGTCCCGCTGGTCGATCGGCTACCGAACGTCGCGACACATCGGACCCGGCTCGGTGTTCCCGCAGGACCATCGTGAGTGCCTGGTGTCAGGGCACCCGCGCGGCCGTTCCTCAGTCGAGGATGTGCCGAAGGTAGGACTGGGGCTCGTTAAGGTAGCGCCGCCAGTGGTCAACGAGGTGCAGGTCCTGCCACTGGACCGGGGCGTATCCGGTGTCGCCCAGCTGCAGGATCGTCGCGCCGGGCAGGGCGGTGAGCAACGGGGAGTGGGTAGCGCACAGGACCAGGCCACCGTTGCCGGCGAGGCTGTGCAGCACCCCGACCAGCGCCAGGCAGGAGGTGAACGACAGCGCGGCCTCGGGTTCGTCCAGGACGTAGAACCCCGGCTCGTGGAAGTGTTCGGCGAGGACTTCGATGAAGGACTCGCCGTGGCTGAGTTCGTGCAGCCGGGTCCGCGGCGGCTGGCGGGGCCCGGCGGGGAGCTCTTCGAGGTAGGTGTACAGGCCGTGCATCGTCTCCGCGCGCAGGAAGTAGGACCAGCGGGCCGCCCCCGGAGTGCGGATCAGCTGGAGCGCTTGGGCCAGCGGCGACTCGCTCACCCGGGTTGCGTGCTGTGCGTGCCGGCTGCCGCCTTCGGGATTCAGGCCAGCAGCGGCAGCGATTGCCTCGAGCAGAGTCGACTTGCCGCTGCCGTTCTCCCCGACGAGGAAGGTGACCCCGGCGGGAAGGTCGAGACCTTCTTCGAGTAGCTGGGCGACGGGTGCCATCCGATAGGGCCACTGCTGCGGGTCGTATGAGATGCCTTGCTGCCGCTGCACCCGGCGCACCGGTCGCTGGTCCTGCAGCCGGTCGCTCATGCAGCCATGGTCTCCGACCCTGGGTTGTGCTGATGGCCATCCGATCGACCGCCCCAACCCAAGATCGACACAGGGCGCCGCAGGACCGGGCGACGTCGGAAGCGATCGCCCGCACCTCATCAGCACCGCCACCGGGCTCAAGCACCAGACGAGCACGCGGGAGACCTTCCGCGAAGACCTCAGCACCGCCATCGCGGTGCTCCTGCGGTGAGCACCGCCAGCGGCTCCTGACCGAGCGACGAGCCCGGGCGAAGGACCACCTGATGCCAGGCTGACCACACGTGAAGCCGCAGAGACCGCTCGGAGAGGGCCCGGGCGAGGCTGGGCGTGGACTGTGACGACGGCGGGCGCAGCGCCCTGGGACGAGCCGACTCGTGGACGGCCGCGCAAGCCCCCATGCGAGAAGCTCAGGCGAAGGCGTCCCGGTAACCGTTCCGCTCCCGGGTCCGGTCAGGCTGGCTGGTCAACACCGTAGCGCTGGCGGGCGGCTTCCCCGGAGGTGCCGAGCAGTGACGCAATCGCGCGCCAGGCGTAACCGTCTTTGCGGACCTGGAAGACTGCGATCTGGATAGCCTCTTCCACTCGCGCTGGCCCCTACGACATCCGCTTGCTGTACATCGACGACGTCGGCTCGACCCTGGCCTCGACGGATGCGCCGGGTCGGTGGTTCCCGTGGGCCCGGGTCGGAGTCGAGGCCATCGACGAGATCGCGTGCAGGCGGAGTTGTCGGTCGTGGAGCGGTGGTCGGAGGCCGGGCGTGGACTGCCAGGCGGGAACCGACGTCGACCGAGGCCAGCCGCACATTTTCCCGCAGCTCACGGCGCACGGCAATCCGCGACCGGCGGGGCAGGTGCTGCAGCCGGTAGTCCACCCGCTCGACGGCGCGCTCGATCCGCAGCCAGTCGCTCCTCGTCTCCGCCATCTCAGACATCTCCGACGTCAGACACCCTTCGCCTTTGCCAGTGCTGCCGGTGGCGTGCCCGCGAGCACCGGGCCCACCACCTCGGTCAATGCATTCCAGCCGGCCGTCCCGTTCCGCAGGAACAGTCGCCCGACCGCAGTGGGCCGGTAGTACTTCCGCGCCGGACCCGAGCGCGAGGCCACCAGCCGTGACTCAACTCCGGGACTCCCGCTCCAGCCGCGATAAGGCCGGGTACACGCTGCCCTCGGCGATGTCAGTCACTCCGATCTCCCGGAGGCGCTGGACAAATTCATAGCCGTACGACTCCCGCTCGGCCAGCAGCCGGACAAGCAGAAGGGACAGCACGCCCTTGAGCACCTGAGGGTCGTGGGTGACACTCATGTGAGTAGGTATATCCGCTACCTTGTCATGTCTAGTAGTGAGCTGACACTGCTCAAGGCGCACGAGAGCGCACTGCGGCGCCTTCGTACCGCAGCCCGCGCGCGTCTAACCCGCGTTAGCACTCCCGCTGGTTCTTCCCGACCCCGCACCCCGTCGACAGCGCTGTGATGAATGCCCCCGGGGGGGGCCGCCCGGCCGTCCACGGGGCGCTGCTGCGGCTGTAGCGGAACGACCAGCGGCATGGCTGCCCTTACAGCAGCGCGGTCCGATGCTGCTCATGCGGTCCTGGCCCAGCACCCCCAGTCGTCCTGCGCTACCCGTCGTGCTGCAAAGTGAGCCAGGTGGTTCTTCTGCGCTGCGAAGCCCGGGCGAGCCACGCATCTTGCACAACTTCGCGTAGTTCTTGGCGGGTGAGTTCGCCGATCCGGCTGGACTGCACCAGTACTGAGCAGTGCCCGTCGAAGTGCGGGGTGGTGAAGAACGGCGACGTCGGGTCCTGCACCAGCACTTGCTTATCGGACTCCGATTCGACCCACAGGACGATCACGTCCGAGAGGCGCTCGCCGGTCGCCGGGTCGATGGCGTCAGCCCGAGGCGTGCGAAAGAAGACGAAGGACTTCCCGCCCACCTGGTACACCGGATTGCCGCGCGGCCCTCGGTCGAGCGTCACGTGCGGCATGCCCAGTGCCAGTTCGTGCACGTCCTGCACCCGCGCCGGGAGGAGCTCGGGGGGCACGGCAGCAGCGTAGGCGGCTTCGTGTCTGATGGGTCCTCTCCAAGAGAACAGACAACCGGGATGAGACGGTGAGAAGCGTCTCGCGGGTTGCGTGCGTGTCCTACGCAAGAACAGGCACGTTCGCGATCGCACTGGCTGCGGGGGGCCAGCAGTCGCTGCTGCGTCCCGCTGGGGGGGGCGAGTCGCCGGACGACCCGCCCGCCCAGCTGGCCCGTGGCTCCGCTCACCGCGATCGTCATGGCCCACGCAACTGACGCCCTGCTCGAACTCTTCCCCGGGCGGCTCCGGCTGCTCCTCCAGCCTCGACGGAGGTTCCCTAGGACGACCCGCTACCCGCGGTTACCGCCGCCCGCGGTCTGGCCGCTGACCGTGCCTGACAATGCTGTGAGGTCCTTGTCCTCCATTTCCCATGCGTGGTCCATCGAATGGAATGCGCTGTGACGAATGAGAAACGGCAGGTTCCACGATCGCATCCGTTTGCCCTCGCCGGCGTTGTACGCCCGCATGGTGGCGACATACGTCTCTCGGTAGTCACGCAAGCCGCTCGGCGTGAGCGCACCGCACTCCGGTACCCGCATGCCCAATCGCTTCGCGAACTCCTCGCTCTCGGTGCGGATGGTGTGGCGGATGATCCGGTTGCGGTCGCGCCCACCGCCACGCGGCCCCTTGCGCATCTCAGTCGACACTCGCGCCGCCACCGCGTCGAAGAACCCCCAGCACCCGCGCAGCAGCCCGATTTTGCAGTCGATCTCTGTGTCATCCATAGGTTCGTGCTCGAAGCCTGATGGAGAGAACGAGATGCCCCAGAAGTCGGTCGAGCCCGTGCCGACCCGGTCCTCGACGACGTCGAGAGGTCCGGCGGCGTCGAACTCGTCGACCATCCGGGCCGCGGCTGCGACCGGCCGGTACCGCTCGCGATACGACTCGAGCAACTCGATCGCCAGCTCGGGAGTCTTCGCTCCCCGGCTCCAGCCCGGCCAGTCGACCGCGAACGCCACCGCTTTCTTTGCCTTGGGTCCGCGTTCCAGGACGGTGCGAATCGGCATTCGGCAGACGGTACGCCCGCCCTACGCTTGACTTCCAGCAGCCCCAAACGGGAGATCTGTACGAGTTTGTGCGCCGCCCCTGGACCTTCCTCCGAAACCCGCAGCCACCACGAGGTCGCTGGTGAATGGCGTCGTAGCCGCGATAGTGGCCACATAGGCTCGTGCGAGAGTAACAACTTCTGCCGCTCCCTCAACCACAGCCCTCGCGGCGGGCGGCTGACAATCGACTGGGAACATGCTCGAGGCGACCGTCGACTACGCAGTCCTTCCACTCGGCATAGATGGCGTACGGCGATAGGGGTCGAGGGCGACGTCCGATCTTCTCAACGCGACGATGGGTGCCAGTGGCAACGTAACGTTCGACTTGGCCGACACTTGCGACCTGATCACGGTGGACGGACGGCTGGCCACCGCGACCGGTCCTCGCTGCCCGATCCGCATCTTGCGCTGAAGACGCCGGCAAGTCAGTTCCCGTGCAAACGCCACCCACAGGCGATGGCGGTCGTGTATTAGCGGTCCTTCAACAACCCGCGACGCATGGCCAGAGGCTAACGCTGGTCAACGAGTCAGCGACCCAATGGTGCCCAAACTGGAGAGGTCAGTTGACCTTGACACAGCCAATGCCCCTGTTCTGTGAACCACTTCATTCGCCACGGGCGTAGGAGTCGAATTCGAGCCTGGGTGCCACGGGTCTGGCCAGCCTGAACGTGTCACCCTTCGCCGATGACTCGCAATGCGACGCCTTGAGTCGATCTTGAACACGGGTGACGGCTGGTCATTCATTCAGGAGGCGGATCGGCAGTGGCACTCAGGTCAGCGAGGATGGGCGGTCGAGTTTGAGCAGCATCGGCCTGACCTATTGCATCACTGGTCACGGGTGGCCCTTTTGATCACCTGGCGCCCGCGGTTTCGCCTCCGAAGCAGCGGGGGACCCGGCTCGACATATTGCATGACACTTGCCACAGGGCGCCGGCCGTCGTCGGCGCGTCGGGGGCAACACGCCGGACGCCGGCGTCCGCCAGGGCCAAGCGTCATGCAATTTGTTGGACGGCGGGGCGCCCATCGGCCCCGCAGCATCGTCCACAGGCTGCGGAATTGCCCGCATCCCACCTTCGGGCCGACAGAGTTCGTGCATCTGAGGAGAAGCGCGTGCGAGACCAGGCAGGTGAGCCTCCCCGCGTCAGGCGGCGGAGTCGACGCCCCGACACGAGTCAGCGGCAGGTGCTCCTCCTCGTCAGGGCGGGACCTAGCTGCGTGCGCGGCTGGACCGCATCGCGCGCAACTGGGTCACCGACGGGTCGCTGCACCATTTCGCGTACTTCGGGGACCCCACCGCGTGAAGCGTGATCCGGCCCTCGGCGTCGTAGTGCAGCCCCCAGCCGAGCGTCTTCGGCAGCGGCGAGGCCCGCAGGCAGGCGCGCGGCTGAGCGAAGTACTCCTCCCGGAGCCGCTCAAGCTCCGCCTCGTCCATGTCTCGACCGCGCACGCCCGCAGACGAGGCGAGCACGACGTCCTCCTGGGTCCACCGACCAGGCGCGCCAGCAAGCATGGCGTACTGGGCGCTTGCAACCGTCGGCGTGCCGGACCGCTCTGTCGGGACCTCGCCGGTGGTAGCGCGGCAGTCCTCGGCCACGGCAATGAAGGTATTGGTGTAGCTCACGGCTCCTCCTGACGCACCACACCAGCCACTGGCCCCTGGAATGTAGACCCGTCGGCGCAGGTCATGGTCAGCCCATCGTCTTCTGGCCGTCCAGCGCCTCGCGGATGATGTCGGCGTGGCCGGCGTGCTGCGCGGTTTCGGCGACGATGTGCAGCAGCGCGCGACGGGCGCTCCAGCTCCCGCCTTCAGGCCACCACGGTGCCTGCGGCAGCGGGTGTGCGGCGTCGAGGTCGGGCAGTGTGCGAACGAGCTCGTCGGTGGCTGCAGCGATGCGGTCGTAGTCGGCCAGGACACCCGCGAGCGTCTCGCCCTCGAGCAGCCGGAAGGCATCGGCGTAGCGCGTAACGGCTTCGGCGCTCCAGTCGGTGAAGTCCATGAATGACGGGCCTTCCAGGATGAACCGCGTCCACTGCTCCTCGGTCGCGGCCACGTGCTTGATCAGCCCGCCGAGGCAGAGCTCGCTGGGGATGGTGCGTCGGGCGGCTTGCTCGTCGGTCAGCCCGCGCACGGTTTCGCGCAGGAAGCTGCGGTGCGTTGCCAGAGTGGCTAGTGTCGCTCGCCGTTAATTCGCTTGCTAAGTCGTAGTATGGCTCATGCCGCGAACTGGTCGTCCGAAGGCGCCGTTGGAGCTGACCGAGCAGGAGCGTGAGCAGCTCAACCGCTGGGCGCGG
>JAABUP010000354.1_pt1 | contig 103782 bp, 100 predicted proteins | sample 5559201 | NCBI WGS metagenome assembly JAABUP01 (sample SAMN10711887, study PRJNA513373) | rock metagenome | isolation source: Antarctica rocks | place: Antarctica
TGAGTGAGGTTTGGAAAAGGGGTGCGCTATCTGATTTCTGAACTGTTGTTTGATATTGTCTTTTGATGAAGATATTCTGCTTGAAGTACAGGCCAACTGATACGGGGTCGGTTGGGAATGCGACCTTCTTCACTTTGCTCACGGTGAACAACGTATACTCGATGAGTGCAGCCATCATGATTCAGCCGGAGATTGTTCGATCTCATATTGGAGTGATCAACATAGTCGAGTAACAAGGAGTGATTAAAAATCGTAGCCCGTGCACCAGACCAAAAAAAGTCGCGTCTCGGAGAGGGCTGTCACCTGCCAACGTCCTCGTGGCACACAAGATCTATCGTCGCTCTGCCGCCGGCAATACCAATGCCAAATCTCAGAATGCAACTTTCGCTATCCTAATAATATCAATGTGCTTCTGTGAAGAAGTTATAAGAGCACCGAAAAGATGTTTTGAGATTAAAGCATGTAGGTAAGTATTCTGGTGGCCTTGGCGGAGAATTCCGAGTGGCATACATACTCGTAAGGTACCAATCATCCCTCTTCCCTTCCAACCAATCGTCGCAGACCCTGATCTGACGCCTTTCTCGAGAGGATTACCTCGCGGCTGGCACAGGGCTAAATCCAAGTAATGTGATGATCCCCACGATTTGGGCACTCGGTACATGTAGTCGCTAAGGTTTGAGCATCAATAATCATACAGAATTTAGCTGCAGACGTGGAACTTCAAAGATCACAGTCCGTCTACATTACATCACATCACATTACATAGTCTACCTAAAGCAGCCGAAAGGGAAAAACCAGGCCGAGGGCTTCGGAAAGGTCCGGCCCCGCCCTGTCCCGTGCGGTACTCGTACAGTACATGTACGATCTGGGAACGTCGCCGCTCCGAAGCACACCGCCGCACACGACCGACGGACGGGCCTCTGTGTAAGTAGAGTACCTAGATTTGTGGATGGAGCAAAGCAAAGCAAATCCTCTCGGACCGCAGTCACGGCCAAGGCACACCGACCAACCATCTCGGAGACGGATGACTGCATGGTTGACTGGTGTTTGTCGCGCACGATGTTGATGGAACGTTGAATGGATTGATCGTTGGTTTGAACGCCGTTCTATCGCAGTCAACGGACGATATTATGCTGGTCCGCCGACTATAGGGTCCAACTTTGGACAAAAGGCCGGTGCAACTACAGGGCCTCCACGAGCCTTCGATAGGCCATGTCACCATGTCAAGTTACATTGAGAGTGTGAGGTTTGTAGGACGGATGGAAGATGAAGTTGAGAAGCGATGTAAAACATCGATCTGGTCGTGAGCGATATGGCATTTTGAAATTCTTTACAGCTCAAACTTGGATGCTGTTGTAAGCGGCAGTGAGTTCGGCGAGTTCAGCGAGCATATTAACACTGATGCGACAAAATGTAGGGATATGGGCTGTACCGTTCTGGATGCTTGGTTGCGTCTTTTGAATGGGTCTCATAAGTGATCTTGAATCGTATACATGCAACAGTTGAAGATTTTATGAAAAAAAGGAAGTACGTTGATCTTCAAATAAGACGAACTCGAAATGTTAAGTTACACATAACGATTAGCTTCTCAAGGCAACCCTCTCAAACGGAAGACAAGTGTGAAAGATCGAGTGTCCAACTGAGCGACATCGTTTGATGCAAGACGTTACGTCAAGAAAACGATCTCCGAACCCCTGAATCCCATCCCATCATATATCTACTTACCCCCAAAGGTTCTCATAATGCTTAAACCGTTCTTTGTCGGCCTCCGTCGCGTTTTTCTCACCGGCAGCATATTCGCTTGAGCTCTTCAAATATTCGGGGATCAGGCCCGCAGCATGCTCGAGTTCTTTCCGGTCTCTACAGGCCGCAAAAATGAAACGATCCGGGCGCAAGATCGCGAAGTTCTTGTCTCTGCCAATATCGTCGCGGATGCGATTAGGATTGTAGAAATGTGGGGCCGGGCGGTGGATGGCATTCTCCGGGTGGAGAGCCGAGGCAGAGATGTATTCTGGAGCCGTGAGGACGCGGATGATGCATTGGCACTCGGATGGTGGCAAGACAGATTGAGAGGTGTTCGAGAAGTCGTGGACGATGAATGTAGCTTCCTCGGCAGAGAGCTCGCCGCCGGAAAGGGCATCAACGTTGCTGAGGGCCGCTTTTGCGGCTGGGAGGTCGGCGAGGTCATCGAGAACGACGACGAGCTGGAAGAGAGACTTTTTCTCTTTTGCGAAGATGGCGTCGTCGGTGAAACTTGGCATCGCGGGTGCAGGGCCATCGATCGGCGCTGAAAAAACCTGCGGGAAGCATCGTCCGCCCTCGAACTCTCCCAGAAATGGCATTCCAGGCGCCCAATCATATTTGATCATCCCATCGCGCCGCGCGCCGAGCTCGAGGTTGTGTTTCCAGGAGGGCATGAGCTGTATGGTCCATAGGTACCAGTTGCGAAGCCATGCCTTGATGCGGGAGGGCTCATTGCAAAAGTTCCCGTTCTCGATAGTGGAAGCCAAGGACCGCTCGAGTTGTTGCTTTCGCTCCATGTACCAGCCCGTGAAGAGAGGATCATAGTAATCGCACGAACCGCGGCAGGCTATGGCCAAGCGCCATGAGAGGGAGATGGCATCTCGAAAGCCAGAGGCGATACCTTGTCCGCCGACTACGAAAGGTGTGAGCAAGTTTCGTTCGACCTGAAGTGGGGAAAGGAGAATTCTTACAAGGGGGAAAGACGTGGGCAGCGTCGCCGCAGAGAATCACACGGCCGAGGGACCACTTGTTGCAGCTTCGAGCAGAGAAAGAAAATGGTCTCGATCTCACGCAGTCGATGCAATCTAAAGGCCACGTCACATCTTCGGCCAATCTATCTCAAACATCAGCACACCATACAAACTACCATTCGCCAATTTTAGTGAGTGCAAAAAGGCTTTACTCACCCATAACGACTCCCTGGATGCGTCAAGAACGGCATAATGATCTCCCTCGTCTTCTCTGGCGTTGCCATCTTCCAACCATCCTCGCCAGGCTTAACAACGAATTCGAACCGCCATAGACGATCTTGTTTCAGGCCAAATCGGCCACACACAGCCGGTCGTTCCGGGTTGCAAATAAAACGGAACTCCTTGGGAAAGAAAAGGTCGAAGACGTCCTCCGGCTCGTAGCCAAGTTTCCACAGCGGAAAGTCGGGGTGGGTTTCGGGTGTTGGTGGAATAAGGTGCCAATTCAATGCGACCCAGATGGCTTCGTAGCGAAAACTAGAGGCAAACCGAGCGTTAGCAAAGTCTACAATGAATTTGGGGAATATGCTGAAAGTCTCACTTTGGGTTCCTTTCCATTTGGACCCCCTTGGGCTCCAAATATTTCTTCCGCGTAAAGCCAGTCTTGCCATCTGCACCTACCAAGAACTTGCTGCGGATCCTGCACAATTTTGCATTCACGTCCGTGTAATCAACATACACCCATTCCTTATCCTCCGCAATGGCGGTCACGGTGGAGCCAGCCCGCAGCCCGCCGATGTCCTTGTCCATTACCGAGCGAAGATTCTTCTCCATTGAAGGCTGCTTATGGCATATGAACCCGACATGTCCTGTTCCGCCTTCAATCTATTAGAGAGATCAGAATCCATCGTATTTTTGTCTGTCTTGATGGGATGAAGCATGACCTACCGTATTGTAATTGAATTGCAAGAAAGGTGGCGCTTGCAGATTGCCGCCGCCAGGGATAAAGTTGAACATCCCCATGCCTAAGACGCATTGTTTCCTGTCAGCACAGATCAATTTTGTCTTCCATGGAATGGCCTTAGGCCTGGCATTAGCTATGAGGGCTTGCCTTGTGCAATCTCGGTGAAAATCTTGTCATAGATACCCAGTCCTTGTAACAACCGAATACCATCCTCGTCCAAAGCGATGCCTCGCGGATCGGAGGTGATGTCTGGTTCTCGCTCCAACACAACGTGTTTGACGCCTTGGCGGGCGAGGTAAGCGGACAGCATGGCCCCTGTTGGTCCGCAGCCGCAAATAATGACTTCGAAAGTCTCGGTGGAAGACATGACTGGTCAGCTGATAGGGTCAAGAAGCAGAAAGTGGTCTTGATGAAAGAGGCACGAGGCCTGCGAGGTCAAGATGTATATCTTCGAGAGGTCGTGCACGTCAAAAACGATTGAGAAGATCTACTCCGTCCTTCTTGGTCGGTTCTTCTTGTTACCCGCTAGCATCTTAGTAGAGAAAACCTTGATGGAAGTCCTGGTTCAGTCGAATGTCGAGACCAACATGTTCGGAACAGCGTAGTGAGACAACCCGTTATATCATCAATCGTCCATCCGGAGAAGCAAAGTGACAATGACAACAGCAAGTCTCAAAACAATTTATGCCGAGAGAGAAGAGCAATTATCCTGCCAACATGGGGTAAACTATGGGCCGCTCGGAATATCAACTGGCCAGAATGACCCATTACAGAAAGACAAGGCACCACTTGCCGAGGGCAATATTTGTTAGGGTTAAAAATTCAGAAACGGGACTTCGCCCACGCGATAAGGTGAGGTGGAAATGTGGGGAAGGCCCGTCCCCGCATTTTTCGTTCGTCATCGATCCCGCACGATTATAACGATTGATCACAAGACACATTGGGCTGCTTCAACATACATAAGTACTTCATACTATCACAAGGGAAGCCAGACCATGAGGGGCATACAGAGCTTGGTTCAGTCATGTCGTCTTGGACGCATCTAATCCGATTTGTTGCCGAAGAGGACAACCAAACCCACCTTGGACAGCTGGTAGATACGAGTCGAGATGTAGGGTGGGATTCCTACAACAAGGAGAAGATCGAGGCCTATTTGATCGTTGGCACGATTTTCGATGGACACGTTACCAAGACGAAGTTGACAGTCAGTTATGTACGTGGATTTCCCAAAAGGACAAATGGGTAGTGGTTATACCTCAAAAAATCAAGCACTGTTAACGGATCGACTGCGAATAGTTGTTGTGTCCGATCGAGAAGGAAATTTGCAACTACATTAGATGCCTAGGATTGAATTACAAGGACCACGCAAAAGTGAGGAGACAAAACCTCCCGCCTTGATCCCTTTCAGATCCATCCGACACCCCTTCAGGAGGCCAATCTCGCGCTTCCCAAAGCGCCCATTCTCTTCACCAAACCCCGCTCCGCGCTGATCGGCCCCTACCCTGCCTCCATCAATATCCCTAAATGCGCGCAAGACAACACTAGCGACTACGAATCCGAGTTGTGTGCGGTAATCGGCAAGACAGGGCGGGATATATCCGAGGAGCACGCATTGGATTACGTCTTAGGCTACACGGCATCGAACGATGTGTCTGCAAGGAATCTGCAATTCGCAACGACACAGTGGAGTTTTTCGAAGGGGTTGGATAACAGTTGTCCTCTCGGTAAGTGAAATTCGAACCCCAAGAAAAGGTGACGGAGCAGAGAGGGCTAAAGATGGAGATAGGTCCGGTGCTTGTCTCGTCATCAGTGATCAAAGACCCGCAGAATTTGACCATCAAGGGTACCTACAACGGCGCTGTTGTGCAAGACGGCCATACAAAGTAAGTCCCCTCTGCGCCTCTCCTAACCGCCCATCATCCATCAGGCATTGATCTTGTCGCGATCCGTGCAGAGACATGATCTTCAACCTCCGTCAACAAATCTCCTACCTTTCGCAAGGTACGACATTCGAAGCCGGAACGATCATTCTGACGGGCACACCCGCGGGCATTGGCCACTTCCACAAGCCCCCGGTTGTCCTGCAGGATGGCGGTGAGATGCATGTGTTCATCAGTGGGATTGGAACTTTGATCAACAAGGTTCGCTATGAGTAAGTCGATCATATGAGGACGGGAGGTGCAATGAATGAGAATGTACGCTTGGGTTGAGAGGTTGATGTTGGCCACGCAAGAGGAAAATTAGTGGGATTGTGATGAATGCCACCATTTCTTCTGCGGTATGCGATGAATACTTTGTACTTCGTACCTACCTAGACCAGTGAACAGCAGGTAATATCAGTAGCTGAAGAAACATCAGCTCCGGTGATCTTTCCTCGTCATACCTTGTTGCTATGTACGGCCAAACATCGTCATTCGAATTTAAGCTATTGCTGAGCTCTCGGAAGGCAGTAAGGTAGATCCATAGGTCCTCAATTTGGTAAGGTGGCCTCCAGATCCCATCGAACCTGTCAACCTGTCAATACCAAGATCACAGGTCACGTCGACTGAGGCAAAACGTGGATTCATATTGTGCCGCGAGAAGACTGTGTCGACAAACCTGTTCAACGTAGCTACGATGTCGCTCTTCGATCTTCGATGATCTGTTACCAGGTAGGTATTTGGTATCTACATTCTTTGGTCCTTTTTACGAGCACATTGAGGGGAAAGCGGAATTGCCGGACGGAATGTTGGGATCTCACTTTGCAAAATGCAATGAAAACGATGTCCGTTCGCTTGCTTGAGGAGCAACAGCGATGCAAATTGACAGATTTTCGTGAGTCATATGAAAGCATCTCCGTTCTTGACTTGGTGCCATTCGCCTCTCCCTTGCCCTCCTTACAATTTCATCTGCTCAAATCATCCCTATCCTCCCCTGTCTTCCGTTCTCCCGCAATTCGTTAACACACACGGAAGAGAGCAACTCAGTTCAAGAATGCAGCCGGCACCTCGGGCCCCCAGACGGCGAGGGATTCGTTGCCAGCTGGTCCGCGGCCAATCGGAGTGTCTTTGTTCACTCTATCGCCATCGGTGTAGTGCTGTTCTGCTCCATTAGCTCGCCTGTTCTGACCGTGAGTGCTGGTTGAAGATGTTTGGGGGTTATTTGCAAACGTTGAGCGCAGACGGAGATATGTTTGAAGAGGGAGGGACGATAAAGAAAAGAACCCAAGACGGTCAGAGAAAAGAAAAGTGTGACTAACCTCGATCATAAAACCCGAAGTATCCCACCAATAATCAAAGATCTGCGAGCCAAGAATATGCCTCCCGACGCCCCACACAGATGTATATTTTTTCGCTGCAAGCCATCTCCCAGCCACACTCAAGTCAGCCTTTGACCCTTCACATACCACTTATAGTCCCACAACGCACAACAAGCCCAGATGGCGCGAGGGAAAAACTCACTGATGCCCTAGCAACTGGGTATCAAAGTCATGGACCTCGAAACTACAATGGTGGACATGAGCCGTGGGATTACTGCTCATAAAGAAAGAGTGGTGGTCGACACAGTCGTCGTCGCGGTCGATGTGCGCAAAAAGTGCGACATCTTTTTTTCCAGAGGGTGCCGAAGGGTCGTCAACGTAGAGGAAATCACTAGGTACGAGGTTGAAATGTCCAGTGTAGAAGGCAAGCTGGGCCGGAAAGTCCTTGACACAAAGGCCGAAGTGACCGAGCTGTATTGCAGCACTGATGTTCAGATTCTGGCGTGGCAACTGAAGCACGTGGTCTTGGCGAGTCTAAGGGGATGCGGAGAGAAAGGAAGAGGCTGGCAGTCAAGGAAAACAGAGGAAAGCACACCTTATGCACCGCGGCGGGCCCATGCCGGAATCTTTGAAATGTGTTCTCACGGGGCTTGTCCTCCTCGTAGTTGTAGATCAGCTTCTCTGGCAATGGCCCGACCTTGGCTGGCGTCTGCCCAAAAACCAGATTAACGGGATGCCCTTCCGGATCGTAGATGGTGACATTATGCCCGCCGCCAGGGGCGTCAGTGAGCTCTTCGATGGCGGTTGCGCCGGGGATTTTGGAGGCTCTGTTGAAGTTACATGATTCTTAGCTTAACATCTGCGAGGAAACGCATGAATGACGGCGGGGCTTTCAGAGAGGATGAGATAGGGGCCGAAGAGGGCCAAGTACTTCTCCAAATCAGCAAATGTCTCGACCACAAAAGATCCGCCGAGAAACTTCTTCTGGGAACCCTTCTCTACAACGTAGACATAAGGCTCTGGACCATAGCCGCCGAACCAGACCTTGGTGGCTGACTCTCTAACCACGTGCATGCCAAAGTCTGCCAGATGATATCTGTTAGCGGAGACTCTCACACCTTCCAGCTAGCAAGTCGCTATATCACGAGTAAAAAGTGTTATTTTCTCCCTTCCTATGACTTTTGGCACTTCTCCTCAATTAAGCTCCCCGTTGTGCTGTCCCAGTCATCGCACCCTCCTCTCCTTTTCTCCTTGCCTTCCTTCAGTTCCACTTCTCAAGCACTCAAGCGCCTCTGGAGTTTTCCTTGCATTTTCACACAGACAGAGAGATTTAAATACCTTTTAAGAAAGTTGTTATGTCCTTGAAATCTGTATGCATGTAGCGCATATGACTCAGTTTCACCAGACGAATCTGGTCGCGCTCTTCCACTTTGGCATTGTGCTTCCACGTAGCGATGGACTCTGTGGCAAGCCCGTCGAACTCCAGGGCTTGTTTAGAGGGGATCGAAAAGCCTCTATTGGGGGAAGGCTCACGGGAGCTGGTGATGGCATTGCCAGGTGGGTTGAATGAAGCGAAGGAGTTAGTCATGTTGAGCTTTCGATTGCTTGCAAGATAACCCTAAGTTAGTGGAAGCCGCGATATGTTTGTCCTGTCAACAGAGACCTTGCGCCATTTTGCATATGCACGTCGCACGATGCCGACTCCCTGCGATAGGTGTATCTGTCTATCAACCGGAACCGCTCGCCACAGTCATGCCATGGGTATTACGCTGGCATTCTAGTCACTTACCCTCCTTCTTCTGCATCCGGAGCGGTCGACTGACCCCGCATTCGCAACGTGTCCCACCCTCAGACCTACGGTAAAGGTTCCACTCCGTTGCGGGGCTTGCGGGACCCTAAGATGCCCCACCAATCACTTGGCATACTGTCCGCCGAACGATTCCACCTTAATTTGACCATACAAATACCATCGGTCGTAAGTATGAACCATCATGAGATGAGCGCTCTTATACGGGAACCTCAAGCACACCATCTTCCTTTTTCCTCCCAGGACCTTGACCTCTCACACTGTAAGGTCAGTAGTTAAGTACTTTGACAAGTAAGGTACTAGTAAGGTTGAGGCTAGAACTTGTTTAGACTCTATCTCTCTTCTAGAGAAAGACATCAACATGAACACACAACAGCATACAGTGTCAATCACGGATGTGTCATGAACTTCCTGATGGACGCCAATCGCAATGGTAATGCAGACAGTGTTAGACCAAGGTCGTTATGATGTCAAGACAAGCATCTACCGCATCTACAGCGCGCTCTAGCTCTACGCAGCCCACAGACTCCCACCTTTCTGTGTCTCCAATCCATGCGAAAAATCTACGTGGCCGGAAAAAGAACCGCAAATGTCCTTTGTGCCCACAAGTTTTTTCAAAAGCTGAGCATCTTGCGCGACATGTACGATCACATACCAAAGAGAAGCCTTTCCAGTGCGGAATTTGCGGCAGAACTTATACTCGACAGTGTGTCCCCACAGCCGTTCGAAGGCCCCCTGCTGATTCTTATTGCAGCGATACTTTACTGCGACATTCGAGAAATCATTCAGGGAACGAGGAAAATCCACTTCGAAGATCTCTTGCGCCTGGCACCCAAAAGGATAGCGACCGAGGCCTGCCTTTATCCGATCAATCCTACGAAAGTGGCCAACTTGACAGTCAACTTCCGGCTTCCACACCAAATCGCAGTCCTGCTGAATCTGCTTCGGCGCTCCCAGGATTGCAATTAGCCTCTGCCCCAGATGAACATGTGATGCGAGCCCATCGTCCCTCAGAAGCCTTAGATCCCAGACTTCGTGGTTCCTACGCCAGCTTGTCGGAAGTGCCAGATGCGGTAGTAGTACCGCATCTGGGCGTTTTACCATCAAGTGATCTTCATCTACAACATCCACAGTCAAGACCACCTCTGGATGGTCTGCAGCTTATGAGAGCTCCAGCAGTCGCTCCAGTGAACATCTTGCAAGATAATCTATGTATCTCGGCGGAAGAGAACGGCAATGTTCTTCAAACGCCTACGAGCTTGGATTTTTGGGACTATGGCTTCGATCCACACTACCCGTCTTGGCTGGCTGGAGACGATTTTGATCTGAATGCACTGAATTCGTCGATTGCAGCAACTATATCTCCGTACATCTTCCCCCAGCAGGCGATGGCACTAGAGAATGACACTCGCACAAATCAGACCAATGAAGTACAAGATGATTTGGCTGTCACCAAATCCACGGACTATATGAGTAAGCGTTGGTTTACGCATCTTGATGAGGGCAGAACCGGCCAAGTCACTCCGGGAAAAAGCACTCCTCGGCCATCGTCTGTTCAAACCCATGTTGATGAGACCTATCGAGTTAATCTGAATAACAAACTCCGGGCGCGCCTTTCAGAGGAGTCATTGCCTTCGACAAAATTTCTGGTGATTGACCCAAAACGTCTGACCGACTGATCACCAGCTGACGAGCGAAAGAACCTCTGTATACAGATGTACTTGACGCGTTTCAATCCCACCTTTCCTGTTGTGCATGCGCCTACTTTTCGCCCGTCATCTGAGAACTCCCTGCTTCTGCTCTCCATTTGTTCAGTGGGAAGTTTGTTCATAGGATCTGTCGGCGCTGTAGTTCAAGGTACCAAGATCTTTGAAAGACTCAATAAAGCCGTTCTAGCATCAGTAAGTCATTCAGCGATGATCCGTGGTCGGCCTACACTTACGCCAGCAGTGGGAGCGCCACATATCTCGGGTCGGTACAGAAGCTGTGTCGATGGTCCAAGCAGCATTAATTGGACAAACATTTGGTCTGCTTTCTGGTGTACTGTATCACCTCATAATTGAGCGGTTGGACATGCGCTGACGTTCCTGGAATGCCGCAGAACTCAGGTCACTTGGTTATGGTAGAATCTTTTCATGGAACCGTTATTGCGGTAAGTCCAACCTCTCGGGAGCAAGAAGAGAGACCAACCAATATTAATCTTCATAACTCAAGTGGGCGCGAAGAACGAAGATGTTCGAAGAAAAGCAAGCTGCCGCGCAGATCGGTAATCGATCCGGCGATGAGTTGGACAAAGCTTGGAAGGCATGGGTACGGTCCGAGGAGATGATTCGGATCGTTCTCGGCCTTTATATTCTTGACGCTGAACTGGCCGGGATCTTTCATCATGAACCAATTCTTCGACACAACGCAAAGAAACTTCCAGTTGCAGCTTCCAACGATGCGTTCACGGCATCCACGGCGAGTCGATGGGCTGCAATTGTGGCGGAGCAGCCCCGGCCAGACCTGACTTCACAGAACTCTCTGGTAAACGAGCTGACAAGTCCTTCCTACGACAGTCGGGGTGCCATTCACGTTCCGCAGACTTCGGGCCGTTTCGCTGCCTATGTAATTCTTGAAGGCATCGGCGCTGCTATTTGCGAACACAAACAGCAAGGAGGGTCCGATCCAGATGTGCTTGAGCGGTTCAGGGACGCTTTGAATTTGTGGTATGTAACACACCAGAGAAGCGAAACCGGTCATGAGTCAGACCCACTGTGTTTGATGGTCCTTTGGCACTTAACATTCATGTCTCTATTCGCGGACTTTGACTTGCTCGAGCGCGCGATTGGCCGCGACGGCTCCGAAGTTGCAAGATCGAATCTCGTTCATGTCAGCGATTGGGCTTCTTCAATTGATGCGAAGAGATGCGTTATCCACGCTTCGCTTGTGCAAAAGCAGATCGAAACCATGCGCATAGGGACCGAGCCTGCAATCCACGTTCCACGGGCTCTTTTCCTAGCCGCTATCGCTTGGTATTGTTATACGCGCTTTGGATCAGATGTTGGGCTTGCCGTCTCCTCCAAGGAACCACTAGACTTTCCGGAGATCAAGCTCTTGGGTATCAACGCTTCCCTCCACCTGTTCGAAGCAAACGGATTCAAGACTGGCAAACCTTCAGCGATCGAGTCGAGCACGCTGTGTGGTCTGACAGATCTGCTTCAGCGCATTGGACATTGGGAAATTGCGCGGCGATTTGCGGCGATACTCGGATCCTTGATACATGGTGAGACGGACGAAGGCTTAATTTTGTAAGCGGACTACCTTCACGACTGGGAGTTCAACATACAGCATTGCAATGAGAGCATTCAGAATTCCGTGGATATGGTGCAAAGGCAAAATCTGCAGCAATCGATCCTCTGATGGATAATTCACGCTTCGTTGAGAGCGCGAGCTTGCGCGTCGTGGTTATGATGCGTCAACACACACCCCTTAGGTCGGTCTATGGTCCCAGACCTGTAAATCATCAAAGCAGGTTGCGAAAGAGTAGCTTGACGGCCCATCAACGGAGATAACCTTGGCAAATCCGCTGCTCTGTCGACGTTCAGCTTTGCATGTGGTTCGATCTGCATTTGAGGGAAGCGGCATTTCATAGATTCGTGCATCTGCATGAATGACCGACTGCTATCGAGTGGGCTTTGGAAGGCTCTCGGCCTGAGCACAAAGCGCCGCCACTTTTAAAGTTCCGAGGTCCTGTTGATGATATCTCGCTTCATAATCATGCCGCCTTCATCTGTATCGATCAGGAGCCAGACTTCGCCAATATTCACCTAAATTGATGCATGGAATTGTTTTCCAATGTTTTTACCAGGCTGCATAGCTCATTGGCTCAGAAGTTGTTGAGAACAATCCCTGGACAAGATGGTTCTGTTCCAGAAAGCCCGGTCTTGTGGGACGTGCGGGGAAGTGATGAGTTGTGGGGACTCCGGAAGTGCCCCTTTTTCAGCATTTGAGCTTGATACTTGATCCCATAATCTGCAAGCCTGTGCGATCCGATGAGCAAAGAAAATCATACAAGGAACACGTCTTCGCACCCTTTGGTTGCAGACCCCTGACTGCATTGAGTGCTCCGCATTCACTTGCTTTCATCCGGAGCACTATCCAAATCACCTTCTCCATCGATTTCCCAATTGGAATCAATCACTCGATTGCTCGACAGATTGTCTCTCCTCTCATATAATGGCGGTATCTCAAGATAAGAGCGCTGAAATCTTTCGGCGGGTGGAGAGGGACCAGCACGTTGAGATAATACCTGGTACGGAGCTCATGGCCGACATTGCCGGAGTCCATTTTGTACATGCACACAACGCTGCACAGGCTACTGCGTTGGTGCCTCAGCCATCTGAGGACCCTCACGACCCACTGGTCAGTAATTACACACTCCAGCACGTCCTTCCTCGCCATAATTGGTCAATTGACAGGTCATCTCCTGTGCTACCGATCAAGCATCTGACTGGAGAGTAGAACTGGAGTCGATTCTGGAAGATTGCTACCCTGATCAATCAAAGTGTTTTCGTGTTTCTCACCGTACTTACGAACCTTTCCATTGCGCCTCTAACGCCTGTCTATATGGCGGAGTGGAATAAATCCTTGACACAAGTTGCGCTCTTGGTTAGTAGTCCTCTGCCCTGGCTGTCTTCATGACTGATCCACCTCTTTCTCAAGACTGGAGCGTGTGTCATCACGCTTGGATATGCAAACTTCATCATCATCCCTTGCGCCGACATTTTTGGACGACGCCCAGTCACGCTCGTCTGTTGCCTGATCTGCTTTGCCGCGAGCATTTGGCAAGCGAGTGCCAGATCTTACGAGTCCTTTCTGGGGGCTCGTGTCATCAGTGGACTTGGTGCGGCGGCCAATGAAAGCATCATGACCGTGGTTGTTGCCGACATTTTCTTCTTGCATGAACGAGGTAGATATGTTGGATTGTACTTGTAAACACCCACTCCAGACTCCAGAGATATTCCTGTCCGCATGTTCAGATACTAAACTCTTCTAGCTGGTGCTACTTCATGGGACTTATGATTGGGCCCATCATTTCCGGGAATGTAGCAGCACACGTCTCTTGGCGATGGTTCTTCTGGGCATGCACAATTGCCCAAGGCATCAACTTTGTCGGGCTTGCCTTCATGTTTCCAGAAACGCGCAGACTTCAACGGCCAGGGAAAACACACGGTCAACCCTCAAAGAAGTTAGTCGAAGAGCCTAAAATGACGGAAGCAACTTTAGCAGAAGTTGAAGACGCTGCTGTCCATGTCGATAATACTGCTGCGAGCGAAGAAGGCATTGTAGTCGACCGATTCCTTGGCCACGGACGCCCAAGCAAGGCCCAATTCAGCGTCTTCCAGCCTACCGATCCCGAAGCAATCAAGACAGTATTTCGACATATTGTCACGCCTATACAGATATTCTTCTTCCCCATCGTGTTCTGGGCTGCTATGTCCATGGGCGCTGCTGCCAATGCTCTATTAGATGTCAACTTGACTCAATCTCAAGTTTTCTCGGCTCCGCCATATAATTTCAGTCCCGCGAGTGTAGGCTTCATCAATTTTGCCTTGGTCGTTGGCGGAATTATTGGTCTTGCCGTGGCTGGTCCATGGTCAGATTGGGTTGCCATGAGAGCCACGAAGAAGAACCACGGGATCCGAGAGCCAGAGATGCGATTACCGGCCCTGATCCCATTCATTGCAGCTGCTTTGGTTGGCTTGACGGTACGTTGAGCGCTCCGCTGCTCCTTTGCAGCGATTCTGTCACGTAATGACGCTAAACTGCCGTAGGTCATAGGAGTGGGCTACCAACGACAATGGCCATGGGAAGCGGTCGTCATCATTGGCTTCGGTTTGGCAGGGATGCAGGTCGTGAGCATACCGACGATTGTGATCACGGTGAGGCAGAATCAACCTAGACTCGATCCGCGGCCAAGCTGACGGACCTCACAGTATGCGATCGATTGCTACAGACCCATCGCAGGTCAGATTATGGTCATATCGACCGTCTGCAAGAACACTTTTGGCGTATGTTCGATTTCCTATCCTGGTAGTAGCAGAAGACTGACGAAATCAGTTTGGGATGACATATTACATCAACGACTGGGCTATCAAGAGCGGCTTTATTCCACCACTCATGCTGCTTATGGCGATGACCGTCGGTTTCTCTCTCATCGGCATGGTTCTTTTGATGTTCTTCGGGAAGACAACGAGGCGATGGACTCGCAACGCAAAAGTGCACGACTTCTAGGCTTCCTGGTCTGCAGCCTGGTTTCCTCGGATACTATGTAATTCCACTTGGCGTATGGAGTGGGCTGGGTGACAGAAGGATGGTACCTGAATGGTCGAGGGACGTCGGAGCGATAACATTAATTAGCCTCCAGCCCGCTGTCAAACTCGACGGGGCAGTTCTACAATCTACCACACCATCTCAATCTCTCGCAATCCAACCTTATTTCGTCAGAAGCCGTCCCTTCTGACGGTACAAGCTACCTACATGCAGTGAAAGTAGAATCGTAGATGCTTGACAGTTCGCTCTGTCCACGCTAACGCACGACCCGTGGCACAGCGGCCAAAACCCAAATACCTTACCTTACAGCGTGTAGTCTAGGTATGTGCTGCCTGAAACCAATCTAATCCTTCTGGAAGTGTGACAGACACCAAACATCTACCTATGTAAACAGTAGGTAAATCTGTCAAAGTAAAACCACGCACCAGATATCGTGAGGAGTACGGATGTTGGCAGGAGGCGGCCCAGTACTCGGAGCCCCATCCTCACTTCGTAGGGAATCTTGTCTTTCCTGTCAGAGGAAGAGAGCAATAGAGGGTGAGCATTGGGCTGACTAAGCGACTTACGATTTACGATTTAACTTACAGGTGTTGGGCTGACTAATGTCACACATTTCTAAAGCCATTGCAAACAGTGTTGCTCGATACGCTGAGTTGAGTGACCGAGTATAGTAATTTTGATAGGAGCAATCTGGTAATTGAGCGACTACGTACGGAACCTTTACACCCAAGTGACGGCAAGAACTCACTTATTCTCACAGTGCAAGAGAGAGCATCCATCCGGAAACAGCGTCAAAACCCTCTTGGTTTGGAGGAGGCCTCTGCCTGCGAAAGTACTGTTGTGCTGTATCATCATACCTCAACCACCTCCCGACAACACCTCGCACTTCCCACAGCTACAGCTACAGCTACAGTCCAGATCACAACTACAGCTACAGCTCCAACGATCGAACCACCAGCGGCGCAGGCTTCCCACCACAACATCACCCACATTCACCCACACCACCCCCCATCCACCTCCACCTCCACCTCCACCGCTCCCCCACCATGTCCGAACGCAAAGTCCTCTCAAAATACTACCCGCCGGACTTCGACCCCTCCCGCATCACGCGCACGCGAGGTCCCAAACCCACGGGGCCCAAAGTGCAAACGGTGCGACTGATGGCGCCCTTCAGCATGAAATGCATATCGTGCGGCGAATACATCTACAAGGGGCGCAAATTCAACGCGCGCAAAGAGACGACCGACGAGAAATACTACAGCATCGCCATCTACCGCTTCTACATCCGGTGCACGCGGTGCAGCGCGGAGATCACGTTCAAGACGGACCCGAAGAATATGGACTATACGTGTGAGAGGGGGGCGAAGCGGAATTTCGAGGTGTGGAGGAGCAAGGACGGGGAGGGCGGGGAGACGGAGGAGGAGAGGTTGGATCGGTTGGAGGCCGAGGAGGAGATGGAGAGGAATGCGATGGTCGAGTTGGAGACGAAGACGGTGGATGCGAAGAGGGAGATGGCGATCGCGGATGCGTTGGATGAGATTCGGACGAGGAATGCGAGGAATGAGAGGGCGGGGAAGGGCGGGGAGGGCGGGTTGGTGGGCGTTAGGGATGAGAGGGATGAGGAGAGGGAGAGGGTTGAGCGGGAGGACGAGGAGATGGCCAGGAGGGCGTTCATGACGGAGACGGGCGAGAAGGTTAGGAGGATCGGTGACGTTGAAGAAGAGGCCGCTGTTGGTGATGGGTCCGGTGCGATTTCGGTGGAAGAAAGAGAAAAGGAAAAGGCAAAGGAGCTGATGCCACCGCCGACTTTCAAGCGCATACTCAAAAAGAAAAAGGACTTTTCTGCGGCTCTTGGGATAAAGAAGAGGCCTGGGCTGGTGTGAATTGCTTGGTGGGCTTGGCGTTGGCTAGGTGGCGTTCGTAGAAGCATGTTATCACGATATTCAACACTCATTTACGAGAAGACGTTTTCAGAGTATACATTACACTTCGTGGAAAAATAAAGCTAAAGCCGTGCTGTGACGACCTGAATTAAACAGCCGATGGTATACCAGCAACGCCTTGCTAAATCCAGTGCCCCTTTCCCCACAATCCCAAAGCAACTTGAAATCCTGCAAAGAGCAAACGCCATATCCACCCCTTTAGTAACGCCTACAAGTAAGGCATCCACAAAGCATCACTCTGCGCCAGATTCGTCGGATTGACAGCCCGTGAGATCAAGTCGATGACAGTCTGATTCGCCGGTAGATTACCTTCTGGTGGTCGAGCGAGACTCACCGCCTTTTTGACGATGATATCACTATTCGCTTGGACGGTCTCCCGGAGCTGGTTTTCTTGCAAACCGCTGCGGTGTTGTTGCGTGAACCAGAAGATCATCTCGTCCCTGACAAAGATACTAAGTTGCTGCTCAAGCTCGAATTCTGGTTCGGTGAGGCAACGTGCGATAGCCATGATGGCGCACGAGAAGATTCCTTCCATCGCGATAGGGCCCATCAGTGTCTGCAGATTAGGCGTCAGACGGAAGGGTACTGGTTCGGGGTTATGGAACACGGCTTTCCCAGCGGCCATGGCCGGGATAAGTTCGGAACCCCAGATGTTACCCGTGGCACGAGCGATTGAGAGCTTGTGAGGGTAACGGTTGTTCATGTGCATTATGTATGTCATAAAAGTGAGAGTGGCGAACTGATACGAGAATTGACGGCGGAAAAGCCAGAAGTCGGCAAAGTTGGGATAGATTTGTCGAAAGTATTGGAGGACAATGGTGTTGGGAACCCATTTGTCTTGGATTGCGGTGAAGGCTTCCATACGGAGGTTCTGAGATTGATCAGGGTATTTCTGTGCATTGTCATCAGCTATGTCTGCGAGGAGGCCAGCTTGAGTTATACTCACGTTGTTCTTCAGGTCCGCCAAAGCCCTCAATTTGTCCATGGTAAACAATACAGGCTCGTCCTTGTTCATCCCATGTCTTCTGCAGTGATCCTCGAAAATCCCCTGCAGAGAGATATAGGAAGCATCGTCTTGTACCAAACGGATGTGAGGTGCTAAGGGTACCATGAGCGGTAGATGAAAATTGAGGTTGCGGCGTCGGCTCTCCTTCCGCTTGGAGAGCACGCCGTTGAAGATCCGGAAAAGCTGTAAGATCCTCTCTTCCCTTCGACAGTGCCGAGCAGCTGGATGCTGAATCGCGAATGGATGAATGCTGCCATCGTGACCTCGAATTTTGAGTCTGCGATGGCAGACACCAATGCCTCGGACAAGGTCAACATTGGGCAGGAACCGTTCAATGCGGATGAAGTCTTGATTTTTGTCTTTGTGTTGCAAGTACTGGCCGGGGACCTCGACCTCATCAAACTTCTGGAAACGAAATTCGCTAAGATGAGGGCTATATAGCTCCAAGCTCGCGTGCGGAGATCGGCGATCAAGCTTCTCCTCAAATTTATCACGCCAGCGGCGAAGCTTTTGGATATACTCATGCATGGTCGGCTTCTTGGTGACAAAATCGGCTTCGAACGACTTGCGAATGTGTGCCGGTAATATGGTCTCTGCGAAGCGAGTGATGTTTGCCTCTGTTGCAGGTGGTAGTTTGACGTCCTGGGCATACGAAGTTGGCATACGACCAACATACTGTGGCTGGTTAGCAAATGAAATTCGGTCGGAAGTGAGATAAGTTACATGAAGGTTGTTCCATACCGATAAGCCGTCGTTGAGGAGAGCAACGATGAGCCGATACGCGTCCTCATCCGGCGGGCATTTGAAGTGCTTTTGAATCTGATCGACCATGGTCTCCATCGAAAGCGCTAGTAGCGGGAAAGCGGTCTTAAGTACAGACATGATTTCATCAGAGTACTCCCATGGCTTCTTAGGTACTAGCGGCTGTGTGGGTTCATGATCCGGGGAGGATTGAGTCTGAGCGTTCGGCTCTTGTTTCGGTGATACGCTGTTTCCGTTCTGTTGTGATGCAGCCTCTCCGTTCGCAGTGTTCGGTCTCGAAGAGCTACCTGGGCGCGGTGTGTTCTGACTGTTCTCGGCGGAGCCCTGCTTGCCTGGTGGGGATCCCTGTTTTACCCTAGTTGTCTTCTCCTGCTTCTGATCTTGCTGTTTCTTGATGGCAAGCATGTCTTCCCGGTTTGTCCTCAACAAGAAATACAATGCTTGGGGGTAGATCTTGGCAATCTTCACGAGTACTGCTCTGGACAGCCTCGCCTCCCGGCGTGACAAGCTTGTGAGTAGCTGAGGAATGAAGGTGATCCAGTACCAAACTGGTGTCTCGCCCTTGAATTCCTCAAAAGCGCGAGAGATCTTGTTCTCTGCGTCATCAAGGCTGAGAAGCCATAAGATACGACTCAGCAACTTTCTTGACTTGGCATTCTTGTAGAGCCCGGCAGCTTCAAGATAGCAGCTCACAGCTGCGGCAGCGCGCTCCATGTTGGTGGGATCTTCCTTGAACATATTGTCGTTGTAGTAACCCCACTCAGCCCAAGCCTTTGGTAACCGAATATCATAGTACAGGGCCGTTCCGAAGGCATCGTTGGCTTCATCTTTGTGGCTGAGCTTGGCAAGGAACATGCCTTTGAGCGTGAAGAATTCCGCTTTCTGTTGTTGGCCAAAATAGTTGAGATTGGTGTTGTTGATGACATCTAAGCCACTGGTGAGTTCGCTCCAGTTCCGGTAGTGACATTTCGCCTGTTCTCTAAGCTTGAGGAAGGCTTCCTGAATCTCTATGTTGGGCAAAGTGTAAATTCGGCTCAATTGGTTGATGCAGACTTCAGGAAGCTGGTGCTTGCGAGCAACATGGGCAAACCGATTGATAATCCAGGCAGTCTCATGGAAACCTCTATAGGCGTATGAGTTGCCCGTAGCATTGCCTTGTTGGGGAGGAAGCAGGTTAAGATACGTCCCATTGATGAGCTGGAAAATATGTTGTCGCCAAGTTACCAGATCTTGCCAAGCGTTGATGTCGTCCCACACATTAGGAAGCCGATCTCTCCATGTGCCAAGTAGCAGCTTTAGCTCTTGTGATTTCGTGTCCAAGTTATTCTGGTTTGTCTGTGCTAGACTAGCGCATATGACACTGGCATCGTGAAGCTCAACCAGCTGTTGAAAGCTCTGTAAGATCGGTATATGAGCATTCGTGATGCGCTTGGGTAGCTGGTGCCATTTCCGAATAGAGAGTTGGATCGATTCATCACACACTCTGCTGAACTCCTCTGGACGCTCGGTCTTGGCGTGCAGCTTCAGCAGCGACATGAAAGCCTGGAAGAAAGTTCGTCTTGGCGTAGGCGCATCAGAAACGGCCTTGATTATTGAGTCCAGCTGTTCTCGGTTCTCATTGCCTGTCCACGTTTCGAGATTCCTCCAGGCCGACTCGAGTAGGAGATCATTGAAATTTTCATGCTTGGCGAAGTCGCTCAAAATCTCCCATTGTTGTAGCTTCTGTGCACAAATAACCCAGTGGTCTTCCCAGAGCATGTACTCGCCTTGGGAATAAGGCACCGTTCCAGTCCTAGCTTTGATTTGTGCAGCCTCGTACAGCTGCTGGGCTTTATCCCAGATACCGTTTTGTTCGTACGACAACGCAGCGTTGGTCTCGACGAACTTACAACGTCTTCTCCAAGTACCGTAGAAAAGATCATCTTCCTGCAAACCAGCGTAGATCTCCACGAGAGCGTCGAGGTTGCTCTCCCGAACAAATTGAGAGTCGATCAACGGTGTAATGGCCGCTTCTTCGAGGTAACAAGCAGCCGTATACCAGGCGTCGTAAGTCCGGCTCAGAAATTTCATGACATGGGAAGGAAGCTTGAATCTCGGCTTGGCTCTGACGGTACCTTCCAGTAATGCCTGCACAACATTCGGCCGTCTGTCGACTTGACGTTGATGATAATCCTTCGTAAGTAAAGTAACCATGCCCTTCTCCAACTCCATTCGGTCATCTCGCGATAATGCAGCCCAGAAGAGATGGAATAGAGACACCCAGATTTGATACGCAGTATTCGAATCCGTATGCTGTAATTGGCAGAGAGGTTCGAGAATATCCTTGACCTTGACATCCCCTAGCTCAACACAGAAGCGTCTGTGTTTGGCCATGAAGTCCTCAAATTTGTCATCCAACATAACGCTACTCTTTCGCTCATCCTTGCTATAAGTGCCAAACAAAGTAGACGCGGGGAAGGTCTTGAAATCATCTGGATGTAGCTGCACGGGCGTCGCCATCTCGATTGATCCAAAGAGGAGCTGAGACGCTTGACTGAGCCAAAAAGAGTCTGCAAGTGTATCCCAGTTCTGTGATGTCAAAACGTAGCTCAGTCGCGCACCCGCAGTCCGAGTCAAGCTACGGTCAAATATTCCCATAAAGCGATTCCGCATTTCGACATCTTGTGCCCTTGTGCCGACCAGGAAAGCGTGTTCTAATCTTACAGTGAGCTCGGTGCGAGTTATCTTTGGGTCCTCGTAGATGCGGATAACGAGCTCCAGGAACTTGTGAAGGAGATTAGTATCCGGTCTAGACTCGAACAGCAGCATTTTGTGTAGGACTGCAGTTTTCTCCTTCAGCGTCGGCCACGGCTCGTTCGAATCAAACACCCACGACTCTACCATTCCAAGGATTTTCAAGCATAGTGTTGTGTTTTGAGATCTCTCAACTAAAGAAGCTAGCACACTGAGGAAGGGTCGACGTTGCTCTCCCAAACTTGACATTCGTATGGATATCAGGTCGATGGTCTTGAGAATCAAATCCGTTTGTATCTCCATTTCCCGGGGATCCGGTATGCCAGAAGCGGCATCACCAGCGCGCAAACCAGACGGCAAGACTGTCTGACCGGGCAGTGCGTTGTAAGCCGTCACATGATCCTTTGCGAGCTTCTGCTGAAGCGCCTTCATGACATGTGGGATATGCTGATCCATCTCTTTTGGTCTTCGTTGAGACAATGTCCAGAGAATATTGATGCTTGCAATGTGGTTACCGGCAGATAAGGTCTCTGTTGCAATGGCCGATAAGGAGGTGACAAATTCTGACGATGGCGCCTCCACATCAACCTCTTCTTCTTCTTCACTTTCTTCAGGCAGAGCATCCAGGATACGCTTGACCAAAGGTTTCATTTTCCGCACTTGTTCTTCGTACTCGTTGAAGCTATGTAAGCAGTCTTGAATCTCAGGATTCTCAGATCGGAGGGGCTTCTCAAGAAGCTTCTGAAGATGCGAAAGATGTGAGATGATCCACTCATCGGACTTAGTATTGACGACGACCCGCACGATTTGCAATGTGTTGATGATATTCGTGACAAACTTCTCGTCTGGCTTGTCCGTCTTTTCTGAGGCAAGGACCACCTCGGTGATCTTCGGAAACAGCTCCACGTCCAAGTCTTCCCAGTATGCCGGGAAAAGCAAATCTTGAAACAACGTCAAAGCTTTCTTACACATCTCGTTCGAAGGCAAGAACTCCTGCACATGAGTGGGACTTAGCTCTCTCAACTTGGCGGAAGGTACAGGGAATCGCTCAGGGAGGGCAGTGATGAATTGAACCAGATACTTGATGAGCATCATTCTCAAGGTCGAAGGAATCATATACTCGGTACGCTCAGTGGATGCTGGAGGGCCTAAGGTGGCCGCTGAAGAGGCAGATGCTCCTTGAGATCCATCCAGCTTGCGCTTCCTGGTTTGTGGCGACTCAGAATGGCCACGTGAGAGTGTTGGCGCAACGTTTTTTACTCTTCGCTCCTCCCATTGCCAAATCAAACCGATGAGATTCAATGCAAGCTTCTTGCTTTCGTTTGACGGGTTAGGCGGTTGCGTAATCTTCGAGAGGGCTGGTATGATGAGGGGTACGAAATGCTCCCTGGCATCGTAGAAAAGATCCGGATGTCGCACAATGAAATTAAAGATGCTCATCAGTTGCTGAAGGTTCGAACTTTCCTCGGCGAGGATTTTCCTTGGTATCCTTGTCCAGTTCGTGTACCGGGGATCCACCAGAGGAGCGGAAGCACCGGGGGCACTGGGAGGGGTCATGCGCTTCGGGAGAACGGGGGCCATGAGCTCGAGTGCTTGGGTTACTAAGGCTCGTCCCTCGTTCTGATGAGCGCGCAGCAGAGCGGCATAAATCTGGTTCACAATCTTTGTGGGTGTCTCGTAGTGCGCGATGAAGTAGGCGATGAGCACGTAAGCGGCGTGTTTATTGATGATGTCCTCTAATCGAATGTAATTCCAACCAAACTTGATTATATCCTTGCGGGAGTCTGCTACGAGGTTGTGATGGTATTTGACGAGCATTGCGGACATCTGGAGTAGCTCCATTCGGGAATGATCTATGCCAGGCTGTCCGGTATCTTCACCAATGTCACCTAGCTGAGGCTTCCACAGCCGGTTATGGATTGCTTCGGTCATGCTCTTATCCATGAGCCTTGAACCTTTACCGAGAGGTACTGGCGCATTCCAGGTACGCATGATATCCATGGCAAATATAGGGTTGACCAGATAGTGGAAGGCGAATGCCTTGGTTTTCTGCGATGACCCACGCGGACTATATAGGTCCATACACCGTAGTACAATGATACGCTGGTAGTCGACGGAATCACTCGAGATGATATGAGCGTAGATGAAGTTGAAAATGGACGGACAAAGCTCGATTTGCTTAGCGGTGATGGCGTCTATGACCTCGAAGAGGAAGTCCAGATCCTGAGGAGTGTGGGTCAGATAAACCGTAAATATCTCCATCAATTGCTCCCCAGCTTGCTCTACGGCCAGACGTAAGACTGGAGATATTGTGTCTTGTCGCAGCTTACTTTCCAACTCCTTCCCTGCGGCCATCAGACGTTGCCTCAATATCTTATGCGAAATCTGACAACTGCCGCTTGCCGACTGCAAACAGATGGAGTGAGCAGCGTGAACGCCATTGATTGAGGCTGGAATACGCTTGTCGCCGTCTCGAAGATCGAAGGAGGCTTTAAGGAACCCCTCATAGTCAGCCGTAACCACTTCTCGCAGAGGACCGCTCTTGTCTTCGGCAAGGATCTGCGCAAAGAATCGGCCATATCTCATTTCGTGCAGTCGGAGAGCGAAGAAACTCCAAGTCTCCTTTGGGTATCTGTTAAGATATTTGACAAGCGGCTCCCTGAAAGGACTGTAGTGTGTTCTCCGCAGTTTTTCCTCGAGCTCCAGTACCCTGTTGATTAGAGCGTCCATGAATGTAATAGCCGCTGGCGGTAAAAGATGAAATATATTCAGGATAGCCGCCAGAACTCTCATTTGGCGACTCTGCTCTATCAGCGTGAAGGAGATCTTCTGTAGCGTCGCTGAATCTGCGATCGTCTTCATGTGATCTATCAGCCTAGAACCAATTTCGACTTTGAAGTAGTTCGTCAGCAATGTCAGTAACCTGGCAAGTCCGTCAAGCCCCTCAACGCTCAATCGCTTGGGATCTTGGAGGTTCATGAGTATGGGTCTAAGACCGTTTTGAAGTAGGTCCTTCGGAAGTTTGTTGGTCTGGTTCAGGACACCTTTTAGACCGGCGTTGGCTGCATCAATGACATCAGTAAATCTCGAGTACAGGCATTTGAAGAAGACGGAAATGATTCGTGATCGGCTTTGAATCTGCGCTGAAGTAGCAAGGTCTGGGAAGCTCATGGCCATTGATAGCAGTCTGATACAAGCGACACGGAGGCTGACGATTGACTCAGATGTTCGTTGCTCACTCGGTTTTGCGGCTAGGCTTTCGTCGTCAGCATCAGCCAATGCAAGCGATTCCATCAGGAGACGATTGAGTTGGTCATTGAACTCAACGATGTCATGCTGTAGTCCCAGACAGAATGTGACTGCTTCAATATACCCAATCTGGATCGCAAACGGCAGAGCCCGCAATGGCTTGTTATAGATTGGCTGTAGAAGGCGGTCCTTGACGGGAGCTAGAAGCTCATGCACTTCCGCGCCTGTGACCTCAGCAATAATAGCAAAAGCCTTCTGGGCAGCTTCGCGAACATGCTTGTTCATATGTGCAAGCTCGTAGATGAGGAAACCGCAGAGGTTGAAAAGCCTGCTGTGGTGATCCTTAATGTCTTCTTTGGAGACATTTTTGTTACATCTCCGCAGCAAGAGCTCGAGAGTTGCCTGAGCCTTGATGCGTGGACTGGCTGGTAAATCTAGGGGCATGTCTTTCATAACATAGATCAGCGCCCGGACAAAGTCGACCTGTCTGTCTGTCACCCAAGAATCACCAAGGTCAAGTTTTGTGGTTACGAGGCCAATGCCCAAGCTTCCACCTGCCTTCGTATACCACTCTTCTTCGTAACAATTGTGGCAGAATACTTTTGCAAGATGGCCGAAGAACTGTAGTTTTTCAACCCTGTTTCTGGCACCAAAGATTGCAGTAGCTGCGTCATAAACATTCTTGATTGCATCCTCTGCAGCGTCACGGACAGCAGGTTCGTCGGATGCAAGAGATTGCACAATGGCCTCAGCAAGGACTCTGCTGTCAATGTGAAGTGGTCCTTCCCCTGATTTGACATCGAATGGTTTTCGACGGTGTTTCTCTTGCGCCAAGGCTCGACCTATCTCGAGAATAGTGAAATGTCGACAGACGTCTGCAATCAAGAGGGAAGCTTCGCTTCTAAGGTCGGATATTGAGGTCGCAAGCATACACGCCTTGATCAGCTTCTTCAGCGTTTCTTCTTGGGCTTCCTTCTTCGTGATTGATTTCTCCCGTTCAGACTTCTCCATGAAGTCTGAAAGAATATCATACTTACCCTCATATAAGTCGTTTGCTTGTAGCCGGACAAGTTGTGTAAAATCGTCGGGCAGGGCGTCGAAGCCGATGTAGAGCTTCAGCTGACTGCCCAGCAGTTTAAGCGCTTGCTGCTTGTAAAATCCATCAGACTTCTTCGCGGCTGCCGCCTTCGGAACTTCCATCAACTTTCCAATAGCTAGATCAATGCCAATATCCGACGGAAATGCTCGGTCTTTGCTTGACCCGACGAGTCTAACATCGATACTGCACTCGTCATCTGCAAATTGCCGGAACGTCAAACCAGGCGGACCATTGAGGAACTTGCGATTACGACCGCCAAGCTTCCCGAGGATGCGCATAGTGGTATGAGCGTGGAAGTGGCTATATGGGTTTGGCCGGAGATGATCCCACAAAGCCGCCATGAGATCGTCGATGACAGGCGCCATGATTGGGTCGAGGTAGTCGGCGGTAAGGTTGTCAACACAGAGTTCCAAGGTACGCAAGCCTTGACCGACTAGCTCCGAACCAGCTCGAAGCGCAATCACAAGCGGTCTCATCAAGTAGCTGAGATGGGGTAGTAGGTTGCTCAGCCGTGCAGGTACCGTGAGACAAAGCTCTACATAGAGATCTCGTTCTTGTGGCTTCCGTGCGGCCATGAGTAAGTTGTTCAGAACCTCTAGGAGCATCTCCAGGAGCGGGAGGATCTCCTTGTAGAGATGCTCAAACCGTCCTCCACCGATACTTCGGAACAACGAACGTAGTAGCAGAAAATAGTTCATCGGCTCTTCAGCGGTTATCGAGAGCTCTATGGACTTTGTGACGATCTTCGTGACATGAGGCAGTAAAACCTGCTCATTTGGTTGAGAGAACAGCGTTACCGCCATGAAAGATAGCTTGAACATCCTCAAGAGGATAGAAGCTTTCTTGATGTTTGACGTTCCCACATCTTCAATTCGCTCCATGAGAAAATGTAGGAGCATGCCGGCGAAACTAGGTGAAGTAGCTTCGCTGGCCAAGAAGAATTGCGGGATATGAAGTAGCGCGGTATGCTCGAACATCATCTCGTAGAGGCGAGGGATCTCTGAGTGGAAGACTTCATGAAATGTCGCTGGATCGACACTGTGAAAGACTGTAGCGAAAGTCTCAAGAAGGTCTTTCTCTTCCTTGCCGCTCTGAACCATGTAATGGTTCGCAAGAAATTCGACAGTGGAGGTGTAGTGTGTCTCGGTTGGTGGCTGCTCCAAGCTGTAGTATCTAAAGACGTGGGCGCCCTCTCGAAATAGCTTTGTGATAACCTCAACCTCCTCCGCATTGTAGCCATACGAGATCTCTTGCCAATTAAGCGGGGCGTTTGCGGGATCAACAGGCTGCGGTTGCGCGTTGCAGAGTTTCAGCTGGTAGAACATGTTCTTCAGACCGTTTACCAAGTTCTTGAAAAGGAATTTGTTATCAGCTACTGGGTCTGCTCCTCGATCACGGGGGTTGGACGTCTTTATCGGAAGGGCATTGAATATGTCGATCTCGTCCCAATCTGGAGGATTATCTTTGTCCGCAAGATAGTCCTCTGAAGTGGCATCTATCGACTGGTCGGAATACAGCTTTGTGAGCTTGACAGCATTGTGGTATTGACGATTCATCGCAGCAAACTTATCCCCAATGGCGTCTAGGATCATAATGAGAAAGTGGCGCGCGTCTTGCTTGTTTTCTAGCCTTCTTGTTATAGATTCTGCCATGTTCAGTAGCAATTTAGCGCTCATTGTCTGGAAGCTGGTGCCGGGAAAGTCGTCATGCAGATTTCTGGTGTACACCTCGACAGTTCTCCGAATCTGATCTCGGCTCAGGGACTCCCGAACATGGTGGATCAAGTCAGCCAGCATGCTGTAAGCCAGAGGGCGCATAGTCTCGTAGACCGTCAGGCCATCACCGATCAACGTCCGCTCATCCAGCAACTCATCGATCTTCTTTAGAAAAATCTTCCGAAAATTGAAGTTGATGATATGCCTTATCGCCACCAGCAGCTCTTTCCTGGCTCCCGATTTTTCCCGTGGGCAATCCTTGAGCAATCTTACCACGACGTCTGGCAAGGTGGGCAGGAAGTCCGTCAGTTGCTGAGAGTAGACTCTGAGCAAATAGGCCAAGAAGCTCATCGTCTTGACCTGAGCAGTGATGAACTCGCCGAACGCGGCGCGGTTTTTGATATCCTTGCTGACACCAGTGAAGATCTTGCCCTGCGCCTTGGCTTCTGCATGTGCTCGCTCCTGTGGCTTGGCTTGTAGAAGCAGTACCCCTTTGATGAGCGGTACGAAGAGCTTGACGTTCTTATAGACGCAGTTTCGGTGGGCTTGGAAAATAGAGACAACAATTATCGGGCACTCGGCGAGAACCTTGAAGGACTGCATTCCTTTCAGCAATGGTCTTGTACTTTGCTGCTCCATACCTAGATCTGAGACCGAAGCTGATGGAGAGCCAGGCCGTGGTGACTGAAAGTTCTGCGAATTGCCCGGCGTCGAAGGTATGCCTGCCGTACCTCCTTGAGTTGGACTATCGAACGTATCCTTTACAGCCTGCTCCATTGTTTCGAACATCTCCTGTATCAAGTCAAGAAAAGGTTGCACTTTCTTCTCCGTCGCCTTAGTCTGATGCCTTTCAAAACTCATTAATGTCTTCATGCAGAGCACCGCATTGTCTTCATTCTCGACCTTGACCAGTCCCATAAGAAGGTCGAAGATGTCCGCAGCATACGGTTCAAGGACTTCCGGTGGGCTCATGGGCAGCCGATGTAGGATCTCAAGAGTGCAATTGCGCAACCTCTGAAGTGGAGAAATGAGCTTGCCATGCGGAATGTGTTAGGTGTGTGGCGTGTGATGACGAACCTGCTCCCATGATGTGCTTATAAAGACCGGCGGACCCTCCAGCAGCTTCATAAATACTGGCACAAGTTTCTTAAGGAAGATCAGGTACACTGGCCCGGAGCACAAGAACTCGATGGCATCTCTGCAGTCTGTTGCGACAGTGACCTTGACTTTTGTGTCTGCAAAGAAGAACTTAGCCAAAGTGCTGTAAATTCAGGCCAACTCTTCCCACAGCTAAAGAAGTCCCGTCGGTATAAAGCACCCTTCAAGGGATGTTGTCATACCCAAGTTGGGGTCCCCTAGCTTTGCGGCGTAAATATCTATCTGTCTCTCCGCCATATTTGCCCTTCGATCCGGATGTATGTGCTGTTCAGCTGGCTGAATGGCAGTGCGCCAAGCATGCCAGGCCTTGCGGCCGGCCGATCGTGGACTCTATGGTGCAGTGTATAGTGGTGGCCTTCATAGATCGCAGGTTCGACGAGCCGTTGCTTCAAAGTGCTCTACGTGTCGCAAACCGTGCTGGTCCCCAAGCCGTTTGAGAAGAAGTCGTCAAAGAAGTAAAGACAATGATTGTAAGTGAAGCCAAATGTGGGGTCGCAAGGCTGGCGGTGTTCAGTCGCATTCACAATTGGGTCGGACGCGAGGGTAACACTCCACTCCATCGCATCGCAAACTTCAGAGGGAGGGAGTCGTCTTGACCTTGAAGAAGGCAGATGTTCAAGCACCGCTCCATCTAATCCGTATTGGATATAGTGGCTATCCGGCGTATGGGTTTCACTGGTGTATGTAATCGTTTTAAAGCCGAGTGAAACAAAGAATGCTGCCGCTTTACACAGCGAAAACCGCACTTGGAGACACCGATAACTACCTTGACCATTATTATATGTAGAATTTTACGCATCGACGTTTACATGTCGAGCACTGCGCCATTCTTCCACTCTGGCTTTCTAATAGGGTTGGGAGTGCTCGACGGCAGGCCATCGCCATTAAAACATGGCACACACATCACGGTAGTACTTCCTCATCGAAGAGCGCAAATCTCCAAGAGTATCCCAGGTACAGCACGACTACGGGGACCAAAGAACTTTACATTAGCTTCAGACAGTCCTCGGAGCGTCTTCAGGCAACAGAACACGCACTTCCAACCTGTCCTCAACGTGTTGACTTCCACTGGACTGAGCCAGCTTATCCTGTAATGCCGCTGTGAAATGCAGGGACTGTAGAACCCAGCATTCTAGTAGCTTAATTTGTAGCATGAGAGGAAGTAGTCTATATCATTCTCTCGAGTACAGACGCCACCCCGGCATCTTTTTCTGTAGATGAAAAGAAAGAGAGGTCGAACCAAGTCGGTGCCTTGTCGAAGCCCACCTCCTCAGACCTGACCCGAGACAACCTGACAAAAAAGAAAAAAATGTCTTCAGCGTAGAGATGGAGTGCGTACGTTCGCTTGCCAGTACTATGCCCATCCTACAATGCAAATCCAAGAAGCAGCGACTGGCGCCACCTGTGTACAAATGCCATACAACAACACCCATGTTCCATGGTCGCCCACCGAGCCAAGATGCGGAGGCAGAGGATAGTCGTCAACCAGCCCTGGGAATCGCGTTGCTAGAATTCGGCCGTGACGTTACGGGTGGTGTGGCGATCCCGCCGCCAGAACTTCGCCTCTCTATTCGAGGTTGGCCATCGCCGCTTGATGATCTAGTGTCATCCGATGGCTGCTGACGACGCCTCTGGAATTAACAACAAGGTCTAGTGTCAGAATTCACGCACGCTATAAATCTCAGAAGAACAACGCGGCGCACAATCCGAGTCTCGAAGGCCAACGTTGAAATGTGATGCTGCAAGAGCAATCATCACGACAATGCAGGGGAGCCTACCGAGTTCTGTCTCTCATGGTCTCTAAGCCTCCGTTCCTTGCCTGGATTCTCGTCTTGGAGCTTCAGGGCGTCTAATCGCTTTTGACTGTCCTGCGTCAAAGGATCGACATCGTCGATGCGCAAGGGGGTATTCAATTTTGAGCCTTTGGCGCTGGTCAGAGGTGGGATGAGCGATGTCGTGCAATTCTGCTTCTGCTTGGCTTGTTCGGCGAGTTTGTCCCACTTGCTTTGTCGTGCCTGCTTTCGCTGGTCTGCGGTGTTCTGCATTTCTGTATAGTCGTGCGAGCAGTCGTCGAAAAGTTGCGGGTTGATCTCCATAAAGAGTTTCATTGCGTTATATACCATGCCGTGGATGGTCCTAGATCGTTGAGCGGATGATTCATGTGAAGCTTGGAAGTTGTAACGAGACCTACCGATTCCAATGGCCTTTCGAATTCTCGTACAATGGCGCAAACATGATAGGCAGGATGATCTCTACATTGTCGCTAACCAGATTGCAGAAATACTCATTATTCCAGAAGTATAGTGCTCGTTCAGCCACCTGTACCACAAGGTGAGCGCTAAGCTTAGATGGCTACGGGTAAAGGTCCATACTTGAAAATGAGGGCTGGCCACCGACTTCGCTAGCTGGTTGAATAATGGCTCTTGCACCTTTGCAAACTCCGCGGGATCCATAACCTCAAAGATGTCTTCAACCTCGTTGAGAAACATGACTTCCTTGGTACTATTGACCTTAGGCCAGTATCGTAGTAAACCAAGGACCACCTGCGTACTAGGTAAGCTACATCTCCTAATCTTGCAATTGTTCCCCTCACCTCTTCCGTCAATGCAGCATCCTTCTCGAGAAATTGAACGATGCAGTACGCCAGCTGTGGATGGTACATACTCAAGCTCTTCACCTTGTGTAAGGGTATCAGCACTCTTGTCAGGAACAGCTTATGCTCCTCTTTCAGTGGAAGCGCAAAACCATTAATGATGGAGCCAAGAATCTCAAGTAGCTCAGCAATGCCATTGAATCTTTCTGTCTCGTAGATGAATTGAAAGAAGACATTGTTGATTGACCGTCGGATGTAGGATCGAAGATTGAGGAACTTGCCGTATATACGGTGAAGTGTGGTTTTGAGGAAATCACGTTCTCGAGGGTCTTCGGAGTCGAAAAGTTCAAGAAGCTTGGTACAGGTCAGCAGCGGATGAGAGAACTCAATCGACTGGACCACTTACCTGAAGGACGAATTGATGGTCTATGAAGCCTTTTGCGACGTTGGTGTTGAAATCTTGACTTTCGATGAATCGCAAGAAAAACTCATAAACCACCTGGATATGAGGCCACGCTACCTCCAAAACTGGTTCGTCCTCTTCAGGATCGAACGCCTCGCCCTGTGGGTTCATAGGCGGCGGTATGGGCCGGAATAGGTTTTTGCTGAACATGTCCACGACCCGAGGGTACATTGGCTCAGTGATAACTTGCCGATTGTTCGCGACGTAGTCCAGCAGCTCGTGAAGCGCCAATCGCTTGATCTCCTTTGACTTCATGTCGCCGCTCGCATCATTGAAATCAAAGATGATGTTGCATTGATCGATTTTCTGCATGAAGAGCTCTTGCCGCCGATTTGGAGGCACTTCATGGAACCCGGGCAACTTCTCCAGCTCTCGTTGCCTTTGATCGGAGATATCGAATCTTGATGAATGCTGGCGCTTCGGTGTTCTAATACCTTCTGGGACATCTTTCGGTGTTGTCTGTAGGCGATCGAAAAGAAGTGATTTCTGTCCAGCTTTCGGAGGAGCCAGATCGCCCGGCATGGTCTCGGCAGCCCCTGGTGGAGGAATGTGCTAAATAAGCCTTGAAGTTAGCCAAGATGGGTAGAACCGAAAATCCGAAGGCCGCATTTCGTAGAGCTCAACAGTGGGACAAGCCACGAGAACCTGCATGTTGCCGAAAGACAAAGCACTCACCGGCGCACTGGGGCTGATCACAACGCTTGGTGCAAGAGTCTGGCCTTGTCTTGTAGGTGTACCAGGTCCTCCGACTCCTATAGGAGAGCCTATGCCGCCAATATTGTGTTGTGAAGCCAGGAATTGCTGTCCAGCACCTAATGAGCTGGGCAAGCTCTGCTGCGCAGAGTGACCCGAATTTACTTGTCCACTTGCCCCTGGACCGTTTTCGCTTGGCGGTAGAGGCTTATTCTTCAAGTCATTCAGTGCGGTGGTGGACGAAGTAGGAGTGTTATGGTTCGAGCTTGCTGGAGACTGAGCGTGATTTGATGGAGCCGGTGTCGAAGGGGAGGAAGTGCCGGAGGTTGAGTCTTTCTTCTTCGATGACTTGTTTGAATCTTTTGCTCGCGAGAGCTGCTCGTGCTGAGTACGTTAGCCGCTTCTTGTGCCTGTCGCTCGTGTCCTGACTTCCGCGAGAAAGCCATCAATTTAGTTTCAACTCTGAGTGAGGGACCCTTACAACTCTCTGCCTGAAATTCTTCATGTCGAGATGCTAATTGAAATCCGCTCATGTACGAGTACCAACATACACTAGGGTGATCGTTTGAGGATTGTTAATGTTGACACGAGTGACCTCGAGGGATCGACGTCACTTCCTCCACCAGCGCAGCGCGCAAAATGCGCCTCTCAAGCAATTAATTTTGACGAAGAGAGACAGAACGATAGATCCGTGTAGATATGGCAACGACGGAGTGATCCAAAGACAGAAGTAGTAGTGGTTGTTCAATGGCTCGTCGCCGGACTTTCCTTGTCGCTTCTGATGCGTCTATCGGCTTGCTTTCATACTGGCTTGGAGGACATCATGGTAACTTGAGATGTCATGTGGAGAATCCTACCATAAGGCATCGATTCCACGGCGCTGTGCGTAATTGTGTGAAGCTCAGAGCTCGAAGTTGGCTAATAGCGGTGATGTCCGGCGGCGTCTTAAATTAGCGACACATTTGGCCTAGTGGCTAGGTAAAGGCGGGTTGCGGGGCGCCATCCAATCGCATTTGCCCTCGGCGTCTGGAAGCAAAACACTCCACTACAGCGTACTTGAAAAAGAAGATGCAATATCAGCAGCAGCTGAATTCACCCTGAAACATTGCTCAAGAAGAGGATTTCTCTGTATCAGAAGCTATATCCCCTCTTGTTGAGCGAATATCCTTGCATGGATCACTTTCTGCGTACCTCTGTATCTCCACCTAGGGAAAACTTAGGAATCTCGGCGGAGGCTCTTTCGATGCCCTGAGCTCAGGGCTCACTCAAATCATGACTTTCGAAAGAAGACAATGATCGAAGCTAAGAAACAAGCATACTCACAAGCAGCACCTTGGAGCAGCGTTCCAGGACTCGCGATTGTGAGTGTAGAACACCCATTCATTATCAAAAACATTGATAAGGGCATCGAAACTCTGGGCGGCAATGGTAGCATGTTAAAGGTAAGTTTGTCCCACCGATTTGTTATCAAACACCACCACAACGAAACTAATTGAAGGCTGTAGCTTGTGCGGCCTGACAGCAAAGACGGTGTTATTGGACTATATATTCGTCCAGAGGATCGCATGTGTAAACCGATTATGTCGAACAACATTACTACAAGGAATGTTGTACTACAGATCACCGTTCCGAAGAGAACCGGACGAAGAAGGAAAAAAGGCTCCACGGAACCTTACATGGACCATGCGGAGACAAATGGACAACTATCGACTGGATTTACGAACGGAGATAATCAGGCATCGGCCCGGTCAACAAGACATAGCAATGCAAGCTACTTATTGCGAGGCTTACGGGACAGCGAATGCAGCTACAAAATCAAGCCAGTAGGGGTGATCGAACAAACTCATCGCTTTCGAAGTAAGTCAGCTATAGATCAAAGCGTAGAAGTTCACAAGGAGCGCGGAAGATATGACACTGATGATGGTAGGTATGTCGGACTTCGTGTACTCGACTACGAATAGCCCGTTTATGACAAAGATCAGAGAGACCATTCTACCATTCCAGTGTACCTTCCAATGCTTTTCGATATCATGTGAAATGTTGGATTGACTTCTTGCAGATAACGAGATGAAGCAATTCTCTTTCGATCGGAGTAAAGGCGTAAAAGTCAACACTGACCTGATACCCCCGCCGGCCTTCAGTCATATTTCAATTCCTTTCAACTATTCGTGAGTGGACGATGCGAAAATGCTAGAGGTCAAGGTTTTGAATGAAGACTCAGCTAATGTGAATGTTTCCAGTTATCGCCAAAACCCAGCTGTCAAGCAGACTGTCGATGACTCTGGCCGTCGCGTAACGATTAATACCCAATCTGCCGCTAAAGTCTTGACCCACCTAGTCCCGTACGATGTCACAACTGTGCCAAGTAGTGCTCCAACCGACGTAGCATCTTTCGATAGTTTGGATTCCACACTTCAACGAGCCATTACTCAGCTTCGCAGCCTCCTCGAAGAACGACCAATCTGGACTCGTCGAGCAATGCTGAACAAAATGACCAACAAAGAGTATGTATATACTTTCAAACACGCTTTCCAATATGTAGGGTACATGTTCCGCTCTGGGCCTTGGAGAGACGCCGTAGTCAAGTTTGGTGTGGATCCAAGAACGAATCCAAAGTACCGTGTCTACCAGACTATGATGTTCCAAATGTATACAAGAGAGCCGGATGCTGCCGGACCTAAGAGGTGGGAAGATGAGCGGACGAAGTATGCCAAATCAATGCGAGGTAAAGAGCACAACAAGCAGAGTCATCTCTTTGACGGCAAAAGGGCAGACTTGGACGGCAAGGTCTGGCAGGTCTGCGATATCACGGATCCTTTGCTCAAGTCGTTACTGGACACCAACTTCTTGCGGGAGGAGTGCGATATCAGATCGGATGGATGGTATCACAACGGCACCTGGGCTAAAGCAAAAATCGTCATGAAAGCTAAGCTCACGAAGATACTGGAAGGTGAAACTCCGTTCGACGTCGACTACGCAAAATTACTAGAGATTCCCGAAATCATTGATGCTTCTACGAGGAAGCAGGCCGTTCTGAGAGGCAAAGGAACACCACAAGAAGTGCAGTGGGCGAGTGACATTCGGACTTCCGCTAGTTCACCAGCGAAGCGAAAGCCACTTGGTTCTGACCTGGCTGTGGGTGGGAAAGCGCATCTCCGTGAGCAAGAAATAGTGGTTGACCACGGTAGCGCAGGAGCAGGTGCACAGTTCCCCGAAGTTCATTCTCGAGTGGCGGAAGTGGTGCTTGAACTTGGTCGGAGTGAACAGGATCTCGATCAGGGCGGCTTGATTAATGATGCTGATATGGAGACTATGGAGACTATGGAGACTATGGAAGACATAGATGCGGACGAAGACGAGGAAGTTATGGAGGTCGATGATGATGTCGACGATTGAAATTTCTATCATCGGACTGCTCTTTGCGGATATTATCTCGAAAGGTCGATGCTTTAGCGATCCGTCTAGCTAGCATTTGCGTACTGGGTATTACGTTCATAAGGGTTGTTCATGAGGCTCTAGAGAACACTCTACCTCCAAGTATCGTTTCCAGTGGGCAACATTCACCACACACAAAAGACCGACGTGCCACAGGGCTGCAGCCTCATCGCCGAAGCCAATACAGTTGCGTTCCCCATCTCCAGGATTTGCTACTCGCTAATTAGATAACCCCAAGCCTCGTGCAACACCTGAACCCAAGAATATCGCAGTTCTCACTTGAACCGTTCTGAACCGCACGATCGAACCTTCTCATTCATAATGCCGTCAGATCTGGTGTTGCACGAGAATTGTTCCGGCCTACTATCTCAACGGTTTAGCTCCTCCAGCTCTTTTCAACAGAGCAGGTCCATTGCTTGGGTTGATCTGCCCCAAATCGACCATCTCCGGAGCCATCAATATCATATCGCACCTATCAGCGACCAATATCGATACCCACACGGTCATTTTCGGTCAAGCGATGTGTACTTACTTCCGTTTCGGCCGTCAAGGGCGGAAAAACTTCACAGAAGCTGTTATGGGTCTCGTCCATGGGCAGTCTCGGTGATGTCATATATTTCGGCTTTGGAGCAACTCACCTCATCAGAGACCTGACGACGACGGAAGAGGGAGGATGTCTGGTTGCTATATGCGCCGCACTATCTCCTTGTTATCACGAGGATGTAGCGGCAGATATCCTACATGAGATGGCCCTGTTTCACAAGATCCCAAACAGACTGGCACCATCGATATTGCAGTGGAAAAATCTGCTCCATTCCTGTGAAGGAGCCTTTGCTTCTACTTTCTTTCCGCTCAGGCAGAGTATCTAATGCAGCTACATTCCAGAAGCAATCGCCTCTCCGGCGACCCTGACGCTCATACTGACTTGAGAGGTTGCGCAAGCCCTGAAACTCTCGCGGAAGCCCTTATCGCTATCGGGAAAGTCTCCACTGGCGAGCTGCTCTCGCTGACAATTATGGGTGGTGCCGCTGCAGAGTGGTTGGCGGCAATCGCTGAATGGCTCTTCGATCTGAACGTCATAGTCTTAGGCGCTGACGGAGATCTTTCGTATCGGAACTGTTCAGCTGAGGATGTGTCGCATGTGCAGGTCATCTACCGTGATGAAGATTTCGATCAATAGGCACCGCAGCTTGATTTGGTAGGGAAGGTGTATCGCTTAAGAGATGCTACCAAGCTGCTACTCGAAAGAGAATGCATTCAAAACTCCTCCATACTCTGCGGTCGAGTCGAATGGAAATCGGCCCTCTCTCTAACCTTTGGTTCTGACTTTGACCGGCTTATGTCAATGTCTGAAGCCGCGGGGACAGCTATCGGTAGCGCCACAAGGGTATTTGAGGCTATTGCAGCCTCAGAAGGGGGAATGTGCCCGCTAACTGCGAGGAATTGCGCTACCTACTTCTTTCTTCTCGCGAAAAAGGTTTCATCAGCCTCGTTACCGAGGTTTTCCCAGAACTTTTGCTTTTGACCATAGCAATGAATAAAGGAGTCAGAGTCAGCTTTCAAGAAGCAAAACAGAACTTTGACGCAAGCTGCGCTCTCCTCAGGACCGGTTGTTCTTGTGGGATCTGCAAGTCTGAGGAGCACAAGAAGTACTACGTTGAAGAAAGGTTCTGCTGCGCAGTGCTTCTGGAGAGCCTCTTCGTTATTCTCCGATCACTCTCTGGCATACCTCTAGATGCAACCCTCTGTCCGATGAGAAGCGGTTTGGAGGCAATGTACCACCACCAACGTAAGCTCAAAGATAGGAAAATAACTGATGAGGCAGTGCTATGGTATGGTCCGGTTGCTCTTACTCTGGAGTGTCCCTTTATTTCATTAGGACGATTTTTTCCAGAAGACTTAGCGGTACAAAGAATGTTAGTCGCGGCACAAATCTTCGCCGGAAGACACATCAAAGGCGTACAGTGGGATGTGTCTGCGATGTGCGTGGCAGGTATTTGTATCTATTCTGACGTCTATAAGGAGTTGTCGGGCGATTTGGATTCCATCACTCGGTGTCACGTCATACCCGGCCAAATCCAGATGCATGGTAGAGTTTTCGACTGCATAGAAGATCTGGGGTACCATGCGTTCGAGGCAATGCGCCTTCGAGGAAGAGGGGAGGTGCGTTCTGCACTAGTGCCATTGACAAGTCCAGATGAGGTTTTGGATACATATAACGACATAGCTATACTTGTCAAAGAGAGGACAGATACTCTTCAGGTGGGATTCTTGTTAGCGGCCTTTCGACTCCTGACATACTTCTCACTCCCTCAATCCTATCGCTAGAATCAATCAGAGCGTCAGGGATGGTACGCTGCGACGGTCAAGGTCGCTCCAGAGCAAGATCGAGTACAATCACCGCGACGAATCGCACTCTATCGATGCCAGAAGATGCCAGTGTTGGGCAAGCAACACAACCGACAGATAGAAGGGACGCGGACAGCTTAGACGGCAAAAAAAGAGAGAGGTCTGGCACTTCCGAGGCAATGCGGTGGCCAGATGTGTAGCGTTGATACGGCTTACACATCCAGACGCTCGGCATAAACCCATGCTACAACATAGACCTTATTTGGACTATTCTATGCGAGGAGCCGAAGCTTTGGACTGCGAAAAGGTAGTGATTCTGTCTAGCACTGGGGACCCGTAAAGGTCTTCCGACTCTGCCTTTGGTGGTTTGTTCAGCGCGGACGTTTGGACGATGAAAACCTTCTTCATTGCATGATGAAACATGACCTGTTCGATGCACTTGCGGTTCGCAATGTCTTTAGCTATCTCATGCGACGACACAATATTCAGCCTTCCCGAGCATATCTTCTGATACCTGAGACTGTCATGATAGAAAGATATGATCTCTCCACAATCAATCCGGAAACCAACACTTCTGACGTCGAATTCGCCAATCACATACGCACCGCCTAACAGCCTCTGAAGAACTACCCCAACCCAACCCCACTGTCTACCCCAATTCCAAACATAACCCAATCCCGCGTTTCTTTCCTCAACGCCTTAATAACAAACCCCCTCCTCCCCTCCACCCCTCCACCCATAACCCACCCCACCCAGCCCCAGCGCGCCTCTCCCCACCTTACTCATCTATCGACTCCCACACAGACACCCTTCCAAACGAGACGTTACCCCCCAACCCCCAACCCCCAACCCCTCTCCCCAAACCCCCTCACCCACACCGCCACAGCCTCCGCACCCGGCTCCAGCACTTAAACTAATTCCTCGCACACCCACGTCCGTCCACCACGTACTTCGTACAAGCACAAGCACACCCCTCCACGCTAGCATCCGGACTGAAACGAAACCCCATCTCCGACACACAACTCATGCCTTCTTACCCCTGAAAGTCAATCCCACTACCTATGTAGCTAAGGTAACAAGAGTCCGATCCGAACGACATGCTCCCCACCGATAGAATAGAACCAATATCGAAACACGCACAACACACGATCGATGTAAACACCGTGCCCCCCCTTTTTTTTTTTTTTTTTTTTTTTTGGAGAGGGGGGGCGGGCGCTTCTCGAGGTGAAGTAATAATTCGGATTCAGATGTAAACGTCCACGGCCCTGACCTTCCTTCCCACTACATTTTGCGCACCGGTTGGTTATACATACATACATACATACATACATACATAGGCTCGGGTTGAGTACATGTAACCGGGGACTTTCGGACCCTAGAATAGCTCGGTTCGGCGCATGGCCTGGGTCTGTCTCTGTCTACATACCTTAGTCTAGACACGGTGGGTGGGGTTGTGTAGAGTAGGGTTCGGCTACGGTTTGGTGCTTGCTTGAGCGTTGCTTTGTATCTGTGGTTTGGTTTGGTTTGGTTTGGTTTGGTTTGTTTGTTTGTTTGTTGGTGGTGGGTGGTTGGGTGGTGGTTGGGTGGTTGAGTGGGTTTACGTACATGGTAGGAGCGGAGATGAGATTGGTAGGTCTGTTCGACACGGGGCTGGGGCTGGGGCTGGGGGCGGCTTTGTGGTGGGGTAGGTGAAGTGTATGGAGTGTTGATAGGCGGTGGCCGAATGGTGGTTGATGGTGTGGGTTGGTGGGATGCGATGGTAGAGTAGAGTAGAGTAGAGTAGATATACTACGGCCTTGCTTTTCGAGTCTCGATACGTTTTCGTTCGGACTCGGGCTGTACGAGTACATACTGTAAGGACTTCTGAGCTTTCTCTGAAGGGTAACGATCAAGGATCTACAAGCGTAATTAAAACATTGAGAGATCCATCTCTCGTAACCTTCCATTCGAATCAAAGCGTTTTCATCACTATCTTCAGCTTCCTTTTTGCTCATCACCCAACCCACCGCCTCGCGCTAAAGAACAACCTCCCCCAAGGTCCCACATCCCCTCACTCCTCCAGCTTGCCCTCCGGAATCCAACTCCCCACCCCTCCCAGCACCGTCCGCTCCGGATGCGGCATCAGCGCCAACACCCTCCCATCCGGTGTCCTGACGCCTGTTATCCCCCCTGGACTCCCGTTCGGATTGAACGGGTATTTTGCCGTCGGTTGGAGATGATTGTCTACGTAGCGAAGTGAAACGAGATTTTGGTCGAATGTCGTGGATGGTGTGAAAGAGGCGCGTCCTTCGCCGTGGGCGACTGCAATGGGGAGTTTGCTCCCTGCCATACCGTGCAGGAACACAGATGGTGTAGTTGGGTTGTCGAGGACTTCGACCATGCACACGCGTGCTTCGTACTGTTCGCTGATGTTACGCTCAAAGGTCGGCCAGGTCTCCGCGCCGGGGATGAGGTCTTTTAGCCGGCTGAGGAATTGGCAGCCGTTGCAGACGCCTAGAGTGAAAATGTCCTTGCGCTCGAAGAAGTCTTTGAATTCTTTGCGTGTGTTGGGGTGCAGGAGGACGGATTTCGCCCAGCCTTGGCCGGCGCCGAGGACGTCGCCGTAGGAGAAACCGCCGCAGGCCGCTAGCCCGACAAAGGAGGAGAGGGAGACGCGGTTGGAGATTAGATCTGTCATGTGTACTTCGATGGCGGAGAAGCCGGCGGTGTGGAAGGCAAAGGCCATTTCGGCGTGGCCGTTTACGCCTTGTTCGCGGAGGATGGCAACACGGGGTTTGGTGAAGATACGGGAAGAGAATGATAATTTGAAGGGGATTATGCTTTCTTTTGGGTTGAAGGTCAGGTTGTAGGAGAGGCCGGGGTCTGTACGAGAGAGAATGTTGTTCTGTTCTTCATCGGCGCACTTCGGATTGTCGCGAAGGCGTTGCATTTGGTGCGAAGTAGACGACCACCGTTGCTGGAGATCTGATCTAGATCGACGATAGATGCATGTAAACCCATGATAGATGCTGAGTTGGCTTTCGGAAGAGCGTGGCACACGTCCAATTTTCTTGATGAGACCAGGTGGTGGACCACACGTAGCATAGCATCGGTGAAACTCAATCTCGTGCTTTTTGTGCACTTGGAAGACAACGCCAAGCTCTTCGTTGAAAAGTGTGTCAATTAGACTTCTGGTGTCGGCTTTGGGGGTGAGGTTGTCGAGCATGACCTCCAATCCACATCGTCCAGCGAACATCATCTCTGCCAGTGTCGTGAAAAGCCCACCATCGGAGCAATCATGGTATGCAAGTACTATGCCAGCCTCTTGCAACTGCTGAACGGCGTCGAAGAAGTCTTTGAGGAGCTGTACATTCCGTACGTCGTGTGCCTCGTCTCCTACTTGACCGAAGACTTGGGCTATTGCAGAACCACCGAGAGCTTTGGCTCCTTCAGCCAGGTCAACGAATAGTAAGATCGTCTCCCCGACATCTTTCTGCCGTCGTAGTGTTGGCGTCCATGTCTTGGTGATCCGTGCAACAGGAGCGAAAGCTGTGATAACCAGGGATAAAGGCGCAGTAACTTCCTTCGAGTTTTTCGAACCACGGTCTATCCATTTCCTCTTCATAGACATCGAGTCTTTACCAACAGGTATGCTGATTCCGAGCTTCGGACAAAGTCCCATACCAATAGATTCGACAGCTTCGTAAAGCGCGGCCCCGTCGCCGGGATGACCGCTGGCCGCCATCCAATTAGCAGACAGGCGAATTCTTCCCAATCCACCGAGAATATCAGCTGCGGCAATATTCATCAAGGACTCTGCAACAGCCATTCGCGCTGAGGCGGCGGGAGAGATGAGGGCTAGAGTTGGTTTCTCGCCCATAGCCATAGCCTCACCAGTCTTCATGCCTAGCATGAGAGATGTTGCGGTGACAGAAACGTCGGCTACTGGTACTTGCCAAGGCCCAACCATCTGATCTCGGGCTGTGAGGCCACCAACGGTCCTGTCCCCAATTGTGATTAGAAAAGACTTGGAGCCGACGGCAGGCAGTGCTAGTACTCTGTTGATGGCTTCGTCGAGTAGCTCTTGTAGACTCCTTTGGTGGATACGTCAAAAAAGTATTATCAAAGGCTGGCAAATCCAATCGACTCGACTCGACAACCTTTGACATCTTTGGAGGCTTGCCGAAGAGAACAGACATCGGCAGATCGATAGGCTTTGGATAGTCTTTCGAGTCTCGATCCAACAATATCAGCCTCTTTTCTTCCTCTTCCTGCCCGTAGCTTGTCCTACAACTGAGTAACCACATCGCTCTCTCTTCGCTACGCCTTTGAATGTCGGCAGGCCAGCTTCACTCACGGCCATAACGTATCTTTCCTGAGCCTCGCAACACCAAATCTGCAGTGGGCTCATGCTCCTATCTGCGTTGTCGATCTCCCGTAATTCAAATCTGGCACCTAACCCAGCATCATGCACCAGTTCAGGCAATGCGTTAGACAGACCACCAGCGCCGACATCATGAATGAACTTGATTGGATTATTGACGCCCATTGCAGTACATGCATTGATAACCTCTTGAGCTCTCCTCTGAACCTCCGCATTTCCTCGTTGTACACTAGCGAAGTCAAGATCCACCGTACCTTCACCGGAAGTGATGCTTGACGCCGCACCACCACCGAGACCGATGAGCATCGCTGGTCCTCCAAGCACAATAACGTAAGCTCCAGGCTCGACGATTTCCGGGTCTGAGGTCTCACAACACCACCCGCAATCATAATAGGCTTATGGTACCCCCGAATCTCACTCTTGCCACCACCAATGGGTACCTTAGTCGACAACGTCCGAAAGTACCCAGTCGTGCACGGCCTGCCAAACTCGTTATTGAATGCCGCACTACCAATAGGTGCTTCGAGCATGATGTCCAGACTACTCGCAATGTGCGCCGGTCTTCCAATGTCCAGCTCCCAGGGTTGCTCGTGCCCAGGTATTAAAAGATCAGAGACGCTGAAGCCTGCCAGTCCAGCTTTGGGCCTTGATCCTCGGCCCACAGCACCCTCGTCTCTAATCTCACCTCCTGATCCAGTTGCCGCGCCTGGATAAGGTGATACCGCTGTTGGGTGGTTGTGTGTTTCGACCTTTGCCAGGTAGTGCACTACCTCCTTAATCTGCGTCCATTCGCCTGTTGAGTGATTTGGAGCCCAGAAACCGGCATTCTCCCCTTGGAGTACAGCTGCATTATCACTATAAGCACTGATGACATATTTAGAGTTCTTCTTGTGCGTGTTCCTGATCATATCGAAGAGACTATAGGGTTTTTTAACTCCATCGATCGTCCAAGTGGCATTGAATTGCTTATGCCGGCAGTGCTCCGAGTTGACCTGCGCGAACATGAAAAGCTCGACGTCGAAGGGGTTTCTTGCAAGAGGCCCCTGTAACGAGTACGCATCTACAAGGTAGTCTATCTCGGAGCGATCAAGGGCAAGACCAAGTGTTCGATTAGCCTCCTCCAGTACATGCCGTGGATCGGCACCCTCAGTATGCATTGGAACCGCTTGGGCCGGTGCTGGTGCATGCTCTGCGAACATCACTGAGAGGTCCGGTGGTCCGACACCTATAGTCTGGGTCATTCGATCATGTAGTAAATCTGCAAACGGTATGCTTCCAGTATTGACTGGTTTGTCTATCGTGACCGAGATGACCATCCCACGCTCTACGCGCTTGACAGTCTTCTCGAGCCCGCACACGTGCGCTATGCTGGTCGCTTTGGAGCTCCATGGCGAGATTGTCCCGGTCCTGGGCGCAACGTAGAACAGACATGTATTGGGGTCTTTTTGATTGGAAAGAGAACGTTCATCTCCCGCCAATGAATCGCCATAGGTAAGTAATTGCTCCAATACAATCTTTTCAGGCACACCAGTGTCTCTATGTAAGCAGACATAATGCATCCATCTCGCCTTCACACTGGTTGCACCTATACGGTCCTGAAGAGTTCTCCGCCGGAAGTCCGAGAAGGCAGGAGACCTCTCGAGGGTAAGATAAGTTTGCTGCACCATTGTTGCTTCGATAGTGCCGAGGTGTTCAATACAATAATCCTGGAGCGATCTGTCTCCTCCGGAGGTAATGTCGAACACAGCTAATCAACATTATTTGCCTAGCATGGTTAGAAATATAGATCTAACCAGGCATGATCACTTTCTTAGAGACCAAAAGGAGGATCACGCGGTTGAGGTTCAATTATTGATGACACCTCGCGATGTTTGTAGAGATATTTCCAATCGAATTACGAGCCGGAAGATGCCGAACGATTACGCTAAGCCCTACAACGCCATACTCTATGATTTGATAGCATGTCAGGATTGTGTCCAGACGTTCCTGACACACGAGTATGCAAACGGTCAGCATCAGCGATATTGAAGTATCCATATCACCACCATTTGTCAAACCAGATATGTTCGGATTAGCCTTCTATCGTTACGGGCAAGTTTTACTGTAACCCATGATCAAGGAGCGTAATTGTCCGGCTCTACGCGGAGCACAAATTTGTATAAATGTATCCCCGATGTATACACGGATATCATAGAAAATAATGTAAATGTCTTTGAGACCAGCTCAAGCTGAAATGTATTTGTTTCGCAAAAGGATAGCCACCTTTTCGCCCACGTAACGCTCGTCCGCACCCTTCCTTCCCCCATGGCGGCGGCACTCCTCTGGGACTTGCCTCCTCTCCCCACACCGGTGTCACCTCAGCCGTGGTGGGACAGGGGCGTCAGGGACTGGAGCCGGTGCGAATATGTACGGTCCAGGGCACGATTCCAAACCGAGCGTGCACTTCGTTACACTAGCGGGGTCGACATGGTTCTGATGGTGGTCATTGCGGCCTTGAATGGCTGTGGGGAGTCAGTGCCCAGTGAAAGCCCACTGTCAAGGAGTAGAACGAGTACGCACCTGTCACATCAACCGGGAGGCCTGAGGCAAATTGTAGGCCAAACAAGGAAAGAGACACAACAGAGTGTAGGATCGAGGAAGCCTTCATGTTGGATGCACTGCTCTTGCTTCAAGCCAGAAGATATCGTAGGAAAAGAGAATGAAGCTGATTCTCAAGAAAAGAAAGTGCATTGTTGTACTCATATATGAGTAAACACCGATAGTAGACCTTTCCCTAAGCCGGGCAGAGATTAAGGATCCCATCCATCGCCAGTGACTATGACCAGGGTCCAGGTTCGCACAGTGAGCGGGATGCTTGGAGTTACATAGGGTATCCTCAGGGTACTGATAGACGCCTAAACCAGAAGCAAAGACGCTGTTGGAGCGGCCGATGATGATGAAAGTAAATATGCGCGAAGATGCTCTTGGTCGAATTCTGAAGAAGACAATTCTTTACCCCTGACTATAATGTCTGTGGCGGGGACCTTCACGATGCCGGCCGAGATCTGATGCGCCGCTAAAAGATGCCTGATCCAATCCCTACCAATATATCACGTCTTATCGACCATCTCTTGATCTTGGTGCAATCGAGCAGTGTATGGTCCATTGGAGGAGACCATCTGGGCTCCAGAGCGGAAGAATGTACCGAAAACTACATGCTTCCGTCTATAGAAAAAGAAGTATGTCAAAAGTCTTTCGGGAACGACGTTCCCCAGACATCCGATATCCTCAAACAAAGCATCGCATTCTTCAACAAGATGCACCGCTGCAAGCGCTCTGTGGTGCGCGAGAAGCTGACGGTCCAGCATGGCGATGGGGTGTAATGCAGAAGTTTCAGGCACGCGCGACCCGCCATAAATTGCACACGTGCGCAGAGATTTGGGAGCGGCAGGTACCCATGGCTTGGAAATTGGACCAATGCACGTCATTCATCGTTTTCCCAATCGAGTTTAGAGAGATATTTAGGGTTATGGTCACGCCCGCGGTTTGGGCGGGTTTCGAAAATCTAAAGGACAGTCATCTGAACCGATGAATTTGTGCTGCTGCAATGTAGGCAGCCACCTATCAATTCTATCTATCCAATCAATGAGGAGGTCGATGCGCCCATGTGTACTGGAATGCTTATACCAGCCGTGAGCGGCAGCTGATGATTGGGAAAGTGGGTCTCGTATGTCGAGAATATCGAAAAAAAGTTCTAACGCTGACCATATGAAAAAGGGGTAGACAGAATGATGTGTTATAAGAATGCTTGTGAGAGCGTTGACAGCCGTCGTAATTAGATTAATGAGCGTAGGGGTATCTTCGAAGCGACTGTGACAGCGCTGGCTAAATGAGTGCAATGGTAGTATCAGGCAAAATCATGAGTAGAAAACATCATCCCAGCAAGACAAAGACCGGAAAGGCGTATTGACAACACTGTTCCTCACGCAACTACTATTCTTCGCGCCAAATTCCCATCCTGAAATGGGGAGGTTGGGATCTGCATCATCGTGGCCCTTTCATTTGTCCTCCGCATAAGCTTCTTCCCCTTCTTCCGCCCTCTGCCTCCAACGGGTTTGTTTCCCGCGAAGTTGAGATTGCTGCTCAAGCCTCCCTTCCATGCGAAACTTGACCCGGAATCAGCCCGCAAGCGGAGCGATCGCTGATATTGAGAGTGGAGACGAGGTGGGTTGAGGAGATAGGGGTCGTAGTCTCGGTAACAAGGCGTGGGTCGGATGTCGAGGCCTGGGAACTCGAGGAGAGACGCTTCATGTGCGATGGCAAAATCTGCTTGAGGGAGGGTTGGGAGATCGATTTGAGGGTAAGGAGGACTGTCATCCTGCGGCGATAGAGAGCCATCTTCCCCCATTTTCACCTCTACTGCTTCGTTGGCAGGATAACAAGAGCTTGACGCGGCTGCGGACTTCGTGGAGTAATGAGATGCCACACTGCCATGTGCGTGGTGGGAGGGTGTCTTGACAGGGTTGCTGCTGCGACGTTTTTGCATTGGGGCAAGCCTTGGGATGTCGATAACTTTCGGCTTGCCGACGTTCAGGATGTTGACGACGATTGCGATGCCTGTCATCACCTCTGCTTCAAGAGGTGTGATACCGACGAAGTCGTTATTGCTGTCCTGCTCAACATGACTGGTAGGCTCCTCACAGCCGACATTATCGAAGTTTTCGTCAGGACTTGGCGAGATTTCCTCCTCACTGGAGAGATATCGGTCGTGGAGGTCAGATTTCGAGTAGGTTTCAACTCGTAGATGCTTCCTTGACTTTTGCCCGGCAGGCAACGGCGCCTTTCTTGGTGCCGGGAAATCCATGGTTTTCTGCCTGTGATGGTCTCCATTCTCTTGGACAATCCAAAGCTGACCATCCCTTCCACTGCCGGTACTGCTGTAGCTGCTGTAACTGTTTCTACACGTTGCACTGCCCAGCCGGTGCTGGCGATGAGATACAGCAGGCATCTCGGTGTGCTGTGCCAGAGGTCTTCCCTTCTGCGTCCGCACAGCCGCTTGTCGTGGAAGTAAAATTAAGGGATCACAACAATGGGTTGGGTGATTTGAAAATACTCTGTGGCCTTGACACTAAGTGAGCAGCGAGTGAGACCGACACAATTTGTGTGCTGAGGGCGTCTACACTGGCAGTGCTGCAAGGAAAGAGATCGGTTTCGAAAAATGCAAGAGGTAGGGTTCTACATGGAAATATGTAGAAGCGTCTTGAGCAGCACCGCCCATCTACAAAAGAAAATGCCTCGATCCAGTTCGGTCCGCGTGGACACGGATGAAGCGCAGTTAGTGTTGTAGTGCCAAGTGACGACGGAAAGTGGTGTGGATGTCTCATGGTCGTCATTGGCTGGGATGGCGCGGCAGCAACGCCCATCGCATGCTCATGGTCGAGGACTCCTACTCGTACATCAAAGTAAGGTATTGTGATAATGTCCGGCCCGTTTCTTCGCATGCAGACTGCCAGTTTAATTACCCGACCAGCCGTTTCGACACGGCAATGGGTATCGTATCTCTTTCAGCATCTGGCAGACTCATCGCGGGCGGGTCAGGTACGAAGTACGATCGGAGGCGAAAAGTCACGTTAGATGTGCATTTGGAAACGGTAAGACTGAAGCGCCATCGACCACAGCAATCGATCATGAGCCATGAGCCATGTTTAGCGGGCTAACAGTGCAAACGGCACTGGAATCGTTTGGTTCGCAAAGAGCAGTTGTTTTGGATGACATGTTTCCAAGTTTCGATGTCACCGCATGAAACATTCTGGAAGCAGATCTTGCAGTACGTCATGTGTTCTAGACTGAATCATGAGATCAAGAGAACATGATCTGGAAGCTACATGCTCGACATTATTCTCTACTACGCCGTCCGAAACCCACTGTTTATGTTTGCGGAAAAGGAAAGAATGGCTCCGTACATGAACTTGGAAAGGAGAACGAGAGAGACAGTGGCAACACCAAGCGATTATAAGCGCAGTATATACATCGAATAAACCTCCGCCGCCCCTATCCTACATTAGCCGTTGTGCCCCGAAGCCAGCCGTAGTGACTTCGATAAGTAACGTGGTCAATTGCCCTCGTCCGCCATAACCGCATCATATCTTTGCCAGTCGTTTTCGGAGAGTAATTTTCGAAGTAGATCCAATTACCGATTAATGCTTTTCTAAGTCTAGATGGGTACGTAGTTTGTCGAAAGCTCAAGCCTTCCGTGACCTCGTGACCGGACCATTATTCGTGCTTCTTCCAGACGCATTTGCGTCCACGGTGCCATTCGGCGACCCCTTGCTGTGCGTCATGGCATCTCGTGTCTCATCGACAGTAGGCACTTCCAGGTTCTTCAAGTCAATCGCGGCCTCCTTTGCCGTGTTACTTCGCTTTCTGCCTTTTCGGCCGCTCTTCTGGTATGTGGCAAGGTAGAACGAAATAAAAAGGAGGAGGTATGAGCTGAGGACGGCCATGCCGGCGAAGGCGGCAAACTCTTCTCCGGCGCACTTGCCTTTGTTTGGCATATTTGGAAAGTATTTCGAGGTAAAGTACGTGTAGGAGGCAAAATAGACGAAGCCTGGAAATCAGTCAGTGTGTGCCTGGTAGAAGAATGTCGACAGGACGTACCTAGGTCAAGTATGAATTGAGCAATCTGAAGCCGGGTGATCCACTCCTTCCACCAGATACGGACACCTCGAGCACTTTGAAAGTAGTACCAATACATGACCACGTGAACCATCAGATTCAGAGTAATCGGGACCCAAGAGACTGCTGTCAAACCAATAAGCTGAGTGTAGCACAAAAGAGCGGTCGCCCCATGATGGTAGGTATGCAGAAATGCTGGAATTGTCAGTAGGTGCCTGCTTGATGCTTGACACCGAAGCTTACTAAGGGGTTTCTTCTTAAGGAAAAGGAAGACCGTGTCAATTAGCTCGACGTATTTGGTGAGGTAGTTCAGCTAAGAGGTGTCAGTATTGCGGCTTCCCAAGTAGCATTCGCCGTAACGTACGTAATACAAAATAACTAGAGGGTTTGTCCATCCTCCTTTATGGTCGCAGATTGCGTAGAATACGCCATGTCTCCAAACCGTCGGCAGCAGCTGCTCAATGAAGAGAGCCAGAAGTCCAGCGCTGATGATTGTAAGATAGAGATTGTGAATCATGAATAGGCCGTTCAATTTATATGCTGGGCGATTCTTCATGAATTCCCGTCCGCCAAAGATTATGATATAGTATGCCACCAGTACACCCGCCGTCTCCGTGATTGTTGACATGGGAGTTACTCCGTCGACGAATCTGAAGTCCTGAGGCGAGTAGCCCTGGACCGAGGAGTAGAGCTTGTCGAAGATTGGCCATAGCGCAATGCCAAAAGGCCGATCCAATGTTGGCAAAGGGATGCTTTTCAGCGCATCGACAGACATTGTGCCTGAAGCTGTCAATTCCTGAAATCAGCTCCAGGCGAGAATAGAGAAATGAGGACAAGAGCACAGGTAACGGTGGTGCGTGTCGAGGGGTCGAGGGACAAGAGCTGGACAACCGGAAGAAAACAAAGCGTAACAACGGACAATCACCGCCGGTAAATGAGCTCTTTGGAAGGAGTTTGAGCTGCTGAAGAGTCCTAGGAAAGGAGTGACAATGAAGGGAGAGGACTGTCGCAATGCCTTTTCGACAGCTCTACCAGATAATTGGCCGAGATTTCTTGCAGAGTTGGCGAAAAACGAAGTTGGATCGGCGTAACCGTTAACGGACCCCTGAGATTAACGTAGAGCCCGGCATGTGATTGAGGCTTTTAACGATGAATGGTCCCTGAATCCTGCACTATGATTGGTTCATCTTTCAAATTGCGATCCAGTTTACTCTGATTATCTCTTTGCCTTGCCGTAGTACATCGGCTATTTGACGCCGTCGCAAGCTCAGACCAGATCTGGGAGTGTGACCAATAGATCCCCCGGCTTCGACCTCGGGGCAACCTGACACTAAATTGTACCTTGCGTCCGACAGGAAAAGAGAGACGTACATTTCTTCCAATCATTATATGTCAACATCCTCGCGCGCTCATACAGGACCTGATTTTGTGATCAGACAATATCAATATTCACGATCGAATAATACGCAACGCGCTACGAGGGGTCCATACTTCCGCTGGTGACTAGGTCTAGCTGCCAGCGTTGGATGGTGTGTTTTTCAGTAATGCCTGTTACGACTCTCCTCAATTCATCAGCATTCGAGACAGAAAGCGTTACTCCAGCCACGCTTCAAGATGCGCGATCTAACATACGGAGGCGTTAGCAGAGAGCGATTGACACAGATGATTGTATTGCTGCAGATGCTCAACGAGACCCCAGAAAGGAGCCGGAGAACCCACTGGATGAGTTTGTCAAGCAGAATGGCAGCTCATCATCCCGGGTGCTGAGTTCAAAGGAAGAAACAGTGCTCGTCAAGATATAGGCATTGCGAGCAGCATCAAGTGATGACGCCTGCAACGTTGTTGGCCTTTGTGAGGAAGTCACGATCAACGAAGCTTGACCATCAGAATGGCTGTCGATTGGGACGATATCCGGGGCGTGAAGAATGGCTCTGAAACGAAAGCAAGAATACTCGAGAGTATGGCAAAGCTAGGTTCGTTACCATTGGCTCTTGGTCATCCTTGACAGATCTTCAGTACCTACTAGAGTCATCTGAGATGCGACGTACTCTTTTTTGAGAAGCGGTTGCTTTAGATCACAATCAGATACACTCCTCTGCTGAGATCTAGTCATGCAAAGCTCAAGTGTAACTACAAAGAAAACCTGCAGACCAGGCCAAGGTTTTGCCCCAATAAGCAAAGGCCGTATCCATATTCTTGCTTGAGCAATCCGCTCAATTGGAAAGGCGTGCTTCCTCTGTGATTGATTCTACAAATTGCACGGAGGATTCATTATACCAAGCACTAGTGGGAGGCGTTAGGAAAGATGGGCACTGCCTAAGAGCATGAAGGAGTTCGGAGTGCTCAGGCTGAATGACGGGGTACTATCATTGGGTTAGTTAAGCAGAGCTGTCGGGGACGCAATTACACGTGTGCTCCAGGTTGATAAAAGGTCTCACCCATGTCCGAACGAGCGCATCTGCAATCTGGTCTGTGTTTGCGCACTCTCGCTCAAGCAATATGAAATCGCATCTGCACTGTCACCGGCAGACAAACAAAGATTACACTCAAATCTCCGCTCAACAAAGCATAGGATGGCCATCCACGTTAAGCAGCCGAAACACCGATACAATCAGGGCAAGAGCCCTCAGTCGAGATGAAGACAGCGTCCACTGCTCAAGCGCTGCAGGATGTGTCAACCCTTTCGATCTTCCATCGCGGCCGCAACATCGCTCTGTCAGAACTATCAATCGTCAAACCCCGGCGTTGACTGTAGACCCACTTCCACAGATTCTTTGACCTCGGATTTGTTCTCCCTAAATCTTCCAACAACGACTAAAGACACGGACAAGGCGGTTTGGGGTGCCTTTATCGAATCTTATAATACTATTGCATGGAGATACTCCCCACTCAAGCACAGAGAATATATCTGTAAGGATTTGACAGCAGCTGGACAGCCTTTGAGGGAGGCACAATACAAAATCACCTCACACTACCCTACCAAAGCTCTCTCAGAAGCAGGACAGCTTCTAAGTTGCAACCACGAGTAGTGATACTTCCTAATTCTATGGACGGTCTTTTGACTTGCACCGCGTACGCTACAAGCCGCGGGAAGTCGTGGCCGGGATGCGCGGTGCTCGCGAGGGCATTTGCGGTATCTGCTGGTCGGAGGGAGAGTTGTGATTATTGTTGCGCATCTTGAAACTTATCACGCGCAAGGTCGACGATTTGGTGGCTATCTTCTGTTTCCATGTCTTCGCCTTCCAGGTAAAGGAGCCAGAAGAGAGATTTTGGGGTGGTTACCTGCCTTATCGTAAGTTAACCCCTGGATAGATGAATAACTCTTATAGGCCTTCGCAGATGGAGGGTCACATGTGTTGAGGTATGAGCAATGAAAGTCGTCGAGCAGTGCTACCAAAAAGAAGAGAGTGCCTCATGAATGTCAGGGGTCATAGGAACTAGAGACACGAAGGGTTACTGTTGAGATGACTTCACCTGAAATTAACAGCATGTGTTCTGTATCGTAAGAAGGGTATACTGCATAGATTACTGAGTCTGCCGCCAGCTGCGCCCTCAGGGTTCTTTGTACTGTACAGCTGAAGTGACCCGTGCAGGTTCCAAGCTCCTCGGTGTCGAGATGATGTCAACGTTTCCACCTCAGTTTGATAAGTGCTAAGCCTTACCATAGGGCTTAGCACTACTAGCCCCATAGAGCAACGTTGAGGAACCTCAGCCACGAGGACGTAGGCGTGTTCAAGATCAAAGTGTGCATCTTTGTAGCACAGCATGAGAGAAGTTCATTATCTGTTTCACTGACCATGTACTTAAAGAGCAACTGCATTTTCTTCTGACCTCTATATTTGCTCTTGAATGAGTTGTGCTCGAACAAAGTGAACCCTTGTCTTGCAACTCTGACACTGGGCTACTCCGACAATCAATCTGAATTGAGAAAGTCGTTCTTGATTTTCATGTTAATGATATTCATACTGTCCGTTACAGTGCGCACTATTTTGCAATTGCTTCAGTGGTTGCTTCTCCCCTTCTGCCGCTGATTAGCGCTAGACGGCAACTGATCACGACACTCAAACTGATCACCTCGTTTTCATGTTCAGTAATACGGAGCTAAGCGACGAGGTCCAATATGGCAAATTGGGCTTTGATGTCTTCATCCTAATAAGCAATGTCCGTGGCCCTGATTCGAAGGCCTGAGCTGCTACTGAATTTCTCCTTCAGGAGCAATGAGCCGCCGATTCACTTGAGGGTGCCCAGGAACAGTGGAATCGTCTTGCAGACAAGTACATTGGATTAGGCAGCCAAGGTCGATTCGTCAGTATCTACACGAGCTTCCTCATTCGAAATGTCGTGGCTGACTTTCTAGCCATACCATGAAGTAGTTCGGTATAGAGATGGCAACGCCTTATTCACCGTAGAAGCAAATCCCCATAGGCTCCTCAGCGGCCCGACACAGTCCCAGATCAATACTATCCTACAACCATTTCAAACCATATGTGAGCGCAACATCAACGCTAGATCCCTTACAGAGCAACTGCTCTGGCTTCGAACGTGCTACGGTCCCGGCACCGACGCTCGGAACCGCCAATTGCTTTCCTCCGGCAGGAGCCCATGTATCTCGTTACCAGTCCAGCAACCGACGACGACGAGTGACCACTCAACGACGCAGCCATCTACGATTACGGCACCGAGTGGTCTCAAGTGTACCGGTGGTTCCAGGATCTCATCGATGGCTTGGTGTAAGTGGCTTCTTTCGAACAGCACGTCAGACAGGCACAAACAGAGTGGGCCGAGGAGGACGAGGAGCTCGCTCGGGAGACCGACGGACCTCTTGGTGTGCTCGAGGACTACATGCAGGGTCGTTGTGTGACAAGCTGCCTCTTGGTCGAAGACGAGGAGACGCTTCAGGACGGCTTATTGCTGTTGTTATGGCCGGACGAGTTTGGGCATATTGTGCGGAAGTATAGGATCAAGCCGGAGCGAGTCATGGATGTTGTGATACCTCTTGGGGATGGGTCTTGGAAGGATGATGATTTTGAATTCTGGGCTGAAGACGAGGTTGGTGAAGATTATAAGCAGGAGGAAGTTCGTGGTGGTCCTTTTCCATATCCCAGCGGAGATCATCGATCCTGAAAATGAAGTGGCATTGAAGTTGCGCTATCTTCTCTATGGAAAGGTCTCCCAAGCCCTGTGCTTATACGCAGTATGGAGTCCCAATTACGGGAAATTCTAGATCCGGACCAGATTCTTGCGGTACTGGGTAAGGTTCTAGAGCAGCGGCTCTTTATGGTTATTGGTATACTAAACAGAGCTGGGATGGATAGATGGCAAGGGGACCTACAATGCGGTCACGGAATGTGGGCCAATATGCATATCGAACAACACCGACTGCCCTCTCAACGTTTGCTGGGGATAGGTCTCCTGTCGTACACAAAAGCAGTTACCACGTATGACTCACATTCCCAATTCAGTCAGTGGTAATTCTGCGCGACTACATCGGAACTCTGCGATACCAAATGCCCGAGTGGCAGTCTTCCCATCGTGTAAGACCAAGTCTACCACTTTTCATCACTCCTTCTCGAACATTGCACCTAGCCGCCCGCAGTGCACGGAAATCATCAATGCTCTGGATGTCACCTGTCGGATCAGCTACCGCAAGCCTTGGGGTATGTCCAACCGGAGTCGATTGCTGTCGGAGGTTTCCACCTACTTCAATACATCGCTTTTGCATCTATCAATAAGAGTTTTCACATCACAAATACCGCTGGTGACATGGTTGTTCGTGGATCTCAATTGAGAAAACGCTACATTGAACTGCGGGTGAACATAGCTGTAGTCATTCATTGATCCATCAACCCAGAGATTCACTCTAACATGGCATCGACTGTGGACTCAATTCGGCGACTCTCGTTGACTCAGTGGTAGCGTTCATCCAGAAGTATGGGCTCAGCGGCATCGATCTTGGTAGGTACCCCTTAAGGTGAAGCATTCCGATACTAATGATTACCGACAGACTGGGGGTTTTCCATTGCGAGCATTTGAGGTGGAGTACAGGCAGACTACAATAACTACGCGCGATTGGTCTCCGCAATCTGTGCACGATTTCACAGTATGGATCCTCCGTGGGAGCCTACAGTCACGCTTCCATCCATTTCTTGGTATCTGCGTGGGCTCAATGTCAACAGTATGCGGATACATGTCTCGTAGGTTAGTGTTACGATATATGATATCCTTGGTATTTCAGGACCAATTCAACTATTGGACGGGTCTTTACACGGCAGGTAATATGAACATCACGGAAATCGTCCAAGATCTGGATCTGTTGTGGCGACACGGCAATGATCCCAAGAGAGCCGTCATGAGCTTCGGTTTCTATGACGGTCTTTTGTGATGACTGTTCTAAGCTGCTATGAACCTTGATGGTCCTATAGCTGTGCCGGACTCCGAGCAATCTGTATAGCTACGCTGGATTTCGATCATACTCAGGTTTGTGGGGGCTCAAACTAAATACGAGTAATCCAGAGTACTAATTCCACTCTAGAGGTCGGCCCAAGAAATTGAACTCTAGAATTTACTATGACCTGTCGTCAACAGTCAAGCAAATGGTGTATTGGTCAACCAGTGGAACTCAGGTTGTGACAAGCAGTTTTCCACTGACGGGAAGTCGTCTCGAGGCACGACGGGAGTCATCATTTGGGCCGTCAGTTAAGATACTATGGAATAGTAGGCTCTCACTGTTCTCCACGCGTTTGGTTATGTGCTGGAGATGGTCTATGTCTATTGCAACCACCGCACCGATCTTGAAAGTGTCTGAGAATATCTTATCGCAGCGCCAAAGACACCTCAACCAGGCTACCAGAACATACTGGAGAAGGGCCTTTCGCCCGAGCCGTGTCTATAAAGCTTGCAAAGGACTACAATCTGCCAAGTTACCACATCGATCTCGACAGATCGAGAGAAACACGAATGAGGCCTACGAGCTAGTCTTGATTACACTTGCACTTGATCCAACGCTCCGATACAGTCAATATTCGGGTTGACCATACCCATCTGCTACTTTATCGGGCCGAGATGACCAACAGTCCTGCGAGTAAGAATAGCTCGGGGGCTCCCGAGTATCAGTTATACGCTGAATGGCGCTCCAGGGTCGACGCTTCCAAAGTCAAGCACCGGAAGCTGCAGAAAAGAAAGCAGACAGGCTTGATTGGGGCGACATACCATGCGAAGCACTGGTTTGGCACCCTTCTTAATTGGCTTAAAAAGCTTACTACTGTCAAGTCGAAAGATGTGGAACACCCACTGACGCTCGTCCAAAAGAGTAGTCTTTTATACCGTGCTAGGACTGGGTGCCCATAATCCACGGCATCAGCAGGTCTGAACATCAATAGGGACGCGTCAGATGCTATGGAAGCATGATGGGCGTACGACTTCTCGGGTACAATCGTCCCACGCGGTATCCCCGATACATACGCATTCTTTGGGCTAGATCCAAGCATCTCTCATGGAATTGCAATTAGCACAGATGCAAAACTACAATATCTGTCTGATACACGAAAACTGATCAACACTCTCTCCTACCAGGGCTTGAGCATCAAATGAACAGCTACTGTCGGACCGAGATTAGATGTGTACGGCCAGGTGTGGTTCGCCAATCTCTCGAAAACCCAACACAGGATTGCTGATCATGTCGAACAGGCTCTAGGCGTATTTCAAATTGTTAGGCTGATGCAGCTCGGTGCTCAGTACGAAGTACAAACCTGAGCCTGCCGAAGTTTACTGGCCCGACAACGGCGACGCAGCTGGTTGTTCGAAGATTCAAGACCTCATTCAGCTCCCAGAGCGGCCCGATGCAGGTATCGTGCGACGATTTGGTAGCAGCGTTCGAGCATCCGCGGACCTTTATACTTCGATTAACTCAGAAGTCAACATGGACATACGGATCGGTGGCTGCATGGGACCTTTAGAAAGGACTCTCATGGGTGCGCAGCTTGTTGGGTTCGTCGACAGTACGCTCCCATTCACATCGAAGGCAAGCCCCAGCAGTTCAAGCGCAGTCAATCACACAGAGTGGACTTGTTGTACAATCTGAGGTACGGAGGTTACGCCAACTCTGCGAATGGATTTTACAACCAGGCCGTCCAATCTCGGAATCTCTTCTCCTCTGCTGAACAAATCACACTATATGAGACCTCTGGCGTAGCATCATCTAGCGTCAGTAAACGTGGATCAACAGCGTCTCTACCTCAATTGCCCCCGACGATGCTTACTCAGTAGTCTCGACAATAGGAAAAACTCAGTGATTCGGACGTAGAAGGTATCTAAGCCGTTCGTCTGACCTCGGTGTTGCCCGTCCGCTGACTTTGCGCACAGACACTGAATTACTTGACGATCCCGACATCTTCATCAAGGCGTGTGGCCTCGAAATCGGTGGTCCTTTACTCACTGTCCATGGACCCGTATCAAGCTTACTTCGTAGTCATATAGAGCGAGAGAAAATCAAATAGATTAGCTCTACTTCAGCGCGCTCCAATCACTTTCTATACGGAACAGCACAGGTGAACATAAGTGATATAATCACCACCTTGGCTATCTTCCATTTGGGGCAAGTCCGCATCGAGGGGACGCGCCTCTGTCACGTCAAGCTTAGAGACCTCAACGTATCCGCCCAGAGCCGAAAACTAGCAGTGGCACTAGGTACAAGAACAAGAGGAAGAGCAAGAGCAAGAGCAGCAACAGCAACAGCAAGATAGCGTCGTCGTACTCAGAGAAGAGAGCATCACCGGGACGCGGCTTGAATACAAGAGCTTTATCTCACTTGGAGAAGTTAAGGCAAATGCAGACGGTGATTCCTTTGCTAGGCATTAAGCTTTGAATCTAGATTGGGGTATGGTTTGGCTGCGTTCGCCGTGCGTGCCGATTTCACAGCCTCGAGGTAGGGTAGGGTGGTGCTTAAGCTATGACGAGTAAACATTTCTCTGGATACGGGGCCTGGACACGGAGGTCTGCAGTATATTGGTGTAGCTGTGTTGCAGGATTGTAAATCTAATTCAGAAAAGTTCTTGAAAAAAGAAACAAGAGACAGCGAGGATCTTATCATTTCGACAGCTTCGCAAAATCGCAAAGACCCAATGTGTCAACGCCAGTATCCTTCCACCGTTTCGGTCAATGTCTCTCATGACAGCGTCCAGTCCACCCACCCACTTAAACGCCATGCTGCCCCACAAAGGTATTCCGTAACACACTAGGAGCTGTGTACGTGTGACTATCGATCTCTACCGACGCTACCCCACGCCAACCGCTCGGCCAGCATCTCCCAGACCGGCTCTCCTCCAGTCCTGCTGACAGCTTGCAGGCCAACGCTGACAAAGCCGTAAAGGCGGTCAAACTGCTCTCGCATCTTGCGTAGTCTGTCCGCGTAGGTTGTCTCGTGGGCTGGGATGCGACTTGTATCGACCTCGTCTCTGTCGTCGTCGTCGTCGTCGTCGTCGTCGTCGTCGTCAGAGGATGATGATGGTGATGATGATGAAACAGCACCATCTTTTCTAGAACGACGCCGGTGTTGCGATGCGGCTTGGCTGGCAGTGGAGACGATAGAACGGTTGGTGAGGTCGAAGAATTTCTCTCCCGCGTTAGAAGCTTGGGTGTCGGAGAAGAGAATGGTGAGATCAAGGAGAGATATGATGGCTTGGTGGATTGGTGCTAGTTTCTTTGATAATAGACACTGATCCTCGAGATGGGCGATGTATGTCTCGTGAACGGCGATCATAGCATCTACATCTTCAGCGGTTGCCATTCGCTTTCGCATGTCGGCTGTGGACGGAGCTAGAACGGTTTCTGTGAGGTATGCGTAGAGCGTGTTGGTGAACCAGAGTAGACGTAGGCGAAGTGAGTATATGTGGTAGTTTTCTATATCTTCACTATCTAGTGGTGACAGTCTGTATTCAAGAAGGCGTTGGCGTTCGACTATTTGCTTTGCTCGCCGGATCTGCATAAGGAAGGTAAAGACGCGCTGGTACGTGATGGTAGATGACTTCTTGATAATATTTGCCACATCCCATGGTATGTTGTACTCGATCGAGACACTCTCAAGTATCTTGACTGAGCGCCGTCGATTCTGGATATCCCTGTAGCCTCCGACAGCTGATCGTACTGCCAATCCTTCTGTGTCGACGAATTGAAGGCTGCCGTAAACGCCCTGAACAAGCTCCGTCAGAAGGAATCGGTCGTTCCAAGTTTCTTTGCGGCGGTCAATCTTGTCGAAGATGGTTGTAGCTATGATACTTGAGAGCGCACCGTCTTTAAGGAAGTATATATACTCAAGAGCGTCTAGTGACCTCCACAAGCCGCATTGAGAGAAGAGGCGATCGCGCAAGACTGACAAAGAAGTATGTTGCTTGCTGTTCATCCAGTCGTCGAAGGCCATGTCGAAGAGTTCGGAAAACGGGGCGAGCGAAGTAAATGAGCCGGACAGACATACGCTCTTGTAATCCAATTGCGGCTCTTGAGCCTGTTCTTCGCAGAGGGGATCTTCAAAAGCGCCCGACTTCCTGAGAAACACCACACTCTTGCCAATCTTGAAGATCTTCTTAGCGGCTGTATGGAGGAAATTTGGTGAATGAAGGTGACCTGGAGAAGCCTCCAATAACCTATACTGCTCAAGTAAGGCTGGTTCGGTTTTCTCTCTTATCATGGAGACAAAGAAGGTCCGATCATCCTCAACAAGTTCTCCATTATTCATCCATTGTCGAATAGGCTTCAGGTATGTTTCGAAGCATTGAAAGAAAAGCTTCGCCATGTATTCGAAGCTTTCATCGTCTCCTGAGGCTTGATTGGAGGACGCGCGGTTAAACAGTAATTCCAGTGAACGGAATGGTTCGGCATTGCAAGTCGCATCCAGGTCTGCTACAATTTCAGACAGTTGCAGCAGAGGTCGTGCAGCAAGTTTCATGTCGCTGTAGATTCCAAGTAGGCTGACGACCACCTCTTCTTGCGGCGCAACAAACTGAGTCTGCATCTCTGATAACGTTTTGGTGAAGTTTCTTAGCCGTTGTTCGGTGGCTGCTCTGAATGTCTGCATCAGAGGAACGTGCTGCTTCTTGGCAGTCCATGCTCGAAGGCGGTTCAGCTTTGTACCCGTTACAGCGTAAGAGTGCAGAATGTGGCGCAACGAATGTTCGGAAGAATGGCGCAAGGCATACTTCATATTCAAAGAAATAGTTACAGGATCTTCGAGCTTGAACAATGAGGTTGGTAGTCCTGAGAGCATAAAAAGGGCCTCCCTGACTGCCTGAAGCTCAGTAATAAACCATAGTCCGTCTAGTTTGTTCGTATCATGGAGATCCTCGGCTTGTTCTCGAGAGACTTTGACCTGCATCGTCCAGAACTGAGCACCAACGACCTCTCGAAGAGCATTGTCGTCTTGGGGAACAATGTAAGTCTGCGCAAGCGCACCTCTTTCGTCATTGTTATTACTGACGCTGGGGACCTCCAGCTCTTGACGTGAGAGGTCTGGTGTACTAATTGAGCCCTCATCTTCCGAAGTATCAGCTGCAAAGTCGACGGTGCTCCACACGCCTTCTTCATCGTCCAGAGGATCAGCTGCTAGAATGTCTGACCATGTCAACGGCGGTGGCGGGTCCGGTGGCTTGAGAAGCTCGAGGTCCTCTACGTTGGAGTTCTTCACCGGTTGGTCCGACAGCTGTAAGAAAAGAGACAGGACTTCTGGCGTCAAATTATACGGGACTTGCTCAACTTCGGCAAGGCGGTCCTGGAGTGCGTCGGCCAAACCGTCATGATTCAAGACTCGGAATTTTTCCTGGAGTCCCTTGAGGCGGGCTGCGACCTCGAATTGGTTTGTTCGAGGGGATGGATGCTTCAATGCGTGAAATGCAAAATCCTGCCATCGTCTAAATTTTCCCGCGTCTTGCTGTCATAACCATGAGCCCAACCAAGCCTCGCTGCTACCGGGGAAGGATCACCTTGCTTGAGTGGCCTGTAATGACAGTGATCAACTCATCCGTCAGCTCTCCGATCTTGCTGGTATGCGTCATAATCATATCATACTTGGTCTCGAGACCTCTCTGGCACACAATGACTCTGGAGTAAAGTAATTCGCGTTTCACGCGGTCTAAGGCTCGAAGGGCTGACGAAACGCATGAAAGATGTTCCAGCGCGATGCTAGTGCCCGTTCGGTGACGAAGCTTAAGGTCCCCTTTTAGGCTTGGGAAGTTGCACGACATCCATGTTGTCCGACAGCCTTACAAGGTATTGTTTACGAATACTAAAAGGCGCAAGTTCCTATTCATTCTGCTAGATGAGGTGGATATTCGATATAAACGCCCCATCATGGCAATCCCCAAGCCAATGCGAGCACTGGCGATAGTGTCAGGTTTGGTGTTCTTCTATCTCGTTTTCCAGATCTTCAGATCGCCGCCGTCATTAGATGGAGCAGGGGATAAATCAGATGTCACGACAAGAGATCCGAATTTGGACCGTACGAAGCACCACATCCATAGTTGAGTTCCCATATGCTGACACTGTGCAGCCACGGGAGAGCCAGAAGGACCATTATGGCGCGCAGATGATTACGCACCCGATAACCCGAATTCTCCTCGTATCAATGCTACGTTACTGTCTTTAGTACGGAATAGCGAGCTAGGAGGAATGATCCAATCGATGCGCGATCTGGAAAGGACATGGAACAGTAAATTTAACTATCCTTGGACGTTCTTCAACGACGAGCCCTTTACGGAAGAATTCAAGAAGCGAACCCAGGCGGAGACAAAGGCGAAGTGCAATTATGGTGCGTATACGGAGACTGGATGCGCGGGATCAACAAAGTAGCAGATGCTGATGTATCTTGCAGAAATTATTCCCGACGACCACTGGGCCGTCCCCTCCTGGATCAACAACGACCTCTTCCAAGAATCCGCCGAGATCCTCAAAGAGCAAAATGTCCAATACAGCAATCTCATGTCCTACCACCAAATGTGTCGCTGGAACAGCGGCATTTTCTACAAACACCCTGCCCTGGCCAACACCCGCTACTACTGGCGCGTAGAACCCAAAGTCCACTTCTTCTGCGACGTCGACTATGACGTCTTCCGCTACATGGAGGACAACAACAAGACGTACGGCTTCACCATCAACTTGTACGATTCGCCTCAGAGTATCCCGACCCTATGGCCTGAAACGATGAAATTCCTCGCCGCGCACCCGGAGTATATACATGGAAACAACGCGATGGACTGGCTAAAGGATAGCGCAAGGAGACCGGAGCACAACGAAAAGGCGAACGGATACTCCACGTGCCATTTCTGGTCGAATTTCGAGATCGCGGACATGGAGTTTTGGAGGAGTCAGGCGTATGAGGATTACTTCAACCATCTGGACCGGGCCGGGGGTTTCTTTTACGAGAGATGGGGGGATGCGCCGGTCCATTCGATTGCATTGGGCCTATTTGAGGACGCTAGTAAGATCCACTGGTACGTCACAACCTCTCGCCAAAAGAGTGCTCTGAATGTATCCCTGATTGGATGCGTAGGTTCCGAGATATAGGCTACCAGCACATTCCGTACTTCAACTGCCCGAATTCACCGAAGTGTAAGGGCTGTATGACTGGCAGGTTCACCGACGGAGAAGCGTTCCTGCTCAAAGAGGATTGTCGACCTAACTGGTTCAAGTATGTGGGGATGGGTTAACTGCCCCATGTAGTTCCGATTTTCCTATCCATTCATGATCTAGCGCAACTCTATATACACGTCGATATGCCCCTGTACTATATTCGTATCCGAGGTGTTTGGCGTTTGTTGGAAAGCGGTCTTTTCATCAGTATCAAGGACTCAATTTCAGCTTTCAGAAGTCGGTCTTCGATTGTAGATAATCACAATGATTATGGAGTGGCGTCTGAAAAAGGTACTACACTCAAAGAGCAGTGTGGATCCGTGTTTGTTACGACAAATCTCATGACAGGGACTAGAAAAATTGTACAAGTATTTACGTCCACGAGACCCCGTTCTAGGACAGCCGTTGTAACGCTGTCTTCTCCAAGCGACCCACACCCTATACGAGCCCAGTTGTCCCTACCATCCACTAAGTCCACTTCCCTCCTAACACTGTCACAGTTACCGTCCCTGTCAAAGCTATCTACGAGGCTTGTGCGTCCACGGATGAAGAATATAGTTTCTCTGGATAAAGGTCTTCCTTCAAGTTGACGCCAAGCTCTTCCCGCAAGGGCTGAAGGTCGCGCAGGTATTCGTCGTATTGGCCCTTGTTTTCCACCTTTGCCTTGATGCCTGTATTCATGCCACCATGTCTAGTCAGCTTGTATTCCCTGAACTCAAGTCTAGGCTGTGAAGGGGTATGACGTACCTTCGAAGATCCGTACAGCGGTGGGGTAATCGTTGACTCTTCGTGCTGCTTTCAGGGCTGCTGTGATGACTGCGGGGGATGGGACGAGATCGTATGCGAAGGCGTTATTGAGGTTTCGCTGTGTCATGGAGGGATTGATTAGCTGTGTGTTCGGGCGTGCGTAATGGGACGATGGTACAGGGAAAGTATTAGAGTACCTGCAACTCGAAAACATCCTGCACAGAATCGAATTCTTTCTCGTATCTGTATGTACCAAAGTCACTGTGAGCGATTGATACCATACGGAGGTGCTTCCGGCAACCGAGCTCCCTCAGTCACCAAGCTTCCAATTAGCGCAGCTGAAAGGCCATCGCACCTTGCAGAAAACTCCTCAAAGCTCTCCTCCCCATGCGGATCATGTGGATCATCCGCCCTTCTAACGCTCGTGCTGAAGCCGCTACAACCCACGAGGACAGCAGACGGAGCTCCTGCTAAGATCGGCACCCGCCGCGCCGTGTACGAAGATCTGAAGAAGGTCGACGGCTGCTTGCGCGTCGCAAGGCGGAGGAGAGTTATCGACGACATTAGGAAACTGATGGGCTTGTAAGGCTGCGAAGACTTGGTCGTGGGCAATGCAATTTGTATCCCCGTCCTGGAGATGGAATTAAGCTCGAGGTCGCCGACTAGCTAATCTACTGCCAAGACCAAAAACTCGCTTAGGGACGTCTTCACTCTACGAATGCCCCAGAATTGCAAAGCCACAAGAGCTTAGCAACTTGCGCATTTTATTTCTTAATAGTGATGTACCTAGGATTGATGGACTAGTAGATGTAATTTTATTGTCATATCTTACCGAATTCGTTGCTTTCACCCATGGAGTCAATCGTATACCACTTCCACACGATAAAGACCGTCAGCACGGCAATACGGCTGAATTTCTGTTCATGATTGTCCGCTGACAGTCGTCGTAACCATATCTAGGCAGACTGATCCATACTCCGAAGACAGCCTGAGAGGAGCATTAGCCGAATGTTGAGGAGACAAGGCTACATATCGACTGGAGTGGCATTTTGGCACCTGTGCAAAGCCGAGGGATAAAGAGCAACAATAGGATTGCAGTCTGCTATAGATGGAGTTACGCCTGTGGACCTGTACATCTAAGGAGTACTCTATGGCCAGCAGCGCACCCAATCTCAGCTTTCATTTCCTACTTCATCCAGACAGTATTGGGTGAAGACCGTATCCTGTCCATAACAGAAACACCTCGGTCGTTACAACCTTGTTTGACTTCTCTTTCTTAGCCTTTGGAAAAGCTGTGCAAGCTCACAATGTGCGAGCTTCGTCTGTTCTTCTTGGGTTGTTCCACAACATTTAACCATTTTGATATAACTCGGACCCCTAAGCTCGAGATGTTTATTTTCCCATGCTGCGATCTGGAAAACCAATTGCGGAAGATCGAAGAGAGATCGACAGCGAATGCCCGCAGTTATGCCAGTGGGCTTCAGTCAATCCATCTGGAAATCAACGTTTAGCAAGGTTTGTGCTTAGAGCGAGGAATCCCTTGGATAATCTTACCTACTAAAAGCAGTTACCACACCGACTATGCCAATGATATTGCTCCGTCTTCATCCGCTCGTAAGACGCCTCCTTAGCATTGCAGCTGGATTCCATCTCGCGTAGTGCCTGCTCCGCCAGCTCTTTCTTAGCTTGTGAAATCGCAAAAGCCTGACCTTGTGCTTGGAAGACATCCGCTGCGAAAAGACCACCGGGTAGCATTAGCTCCCGGACACGGTCAGCGCCAGATTTGCCCATATATGCGATACAGGTGGGAGCCTTGTCAAGGGAGTACTTCTTAAAGGTTTGATCGGACTCTGGGGTATTCTCGTAGATTCGGTGACCAACAGTGAAGAAGGTTTCTGGAATGGGATTTTTGTCTTGAATTTTGCAAACAGTGAGGGTCTTTAGGTGTTCCAGTTGGTACTTCTCCGCTAGAATGTACATACTCGCGAGTTCATCCACCAGAATGTCTTTCTCTGAGTCAGTGGACCCGTAATCACGAGCGTACAGGTACTCGAGCAGACGGCCAACCTCGTCGGCACCATCCTCTGGAAGGTCGATGTGCTTGAGACTCTTTGAACGAGGAGTGACAAAAGCGCGCGAGGACTGGCGACTGAGAGAGGACCGATTTGTGGGCTGTGAAGGAACGCTTCTGTGGCCCAACAGATATTGTGAAAATTGAAGAGTCGAACCGCCTAGCAGGTCAAAGAAAAATTTCAGTGATAATCTACGTTAGATAAGGATTAAGCAGGGCGCCTCACCGACCGGATCTGTCAGGGAGGATTTCGGGGTTCGGAGCAACTCTAGATTCCTTAGAGTTGTGGTGAGGATCCTGAAGTGGATGCGGCATATCTTCTGTCTCAGATGTCTCAGAACGAACGGACATATTGTGTGATATTTATTCTCTAATACGCTAGAGAGGTTGCTCAACCAAATCAACGTTCAACGAATGGTGATGCCAAGGTTGTTGGATTTATAAACTGCAGCACGCCCATGAATCTTGGACGGTGAGGTAGTTAATCCTCTAAGCTGTCACGGAGCTGCAGAAGTGTTGAATCAGTAGTAGTCTAATAGTGAACAAGTGTTAAAGCATGTAGTAGTACTACTATGCTATGAGACATTGTAGTGATGTGTAAGTTGTTAAGTTATTTTGGTAGAAAACTTTTCGTTTATGTCATGTGAAATTGCAATAGGACAGTGAATAAAATATTCACTGAGGTGTTATGCTGACAAGTATTACCCAAATGCGATAACACTGAGATTTAGTCTGAACATAACACTTTGCCTGAGGTGTGTATAACACTGTAGGGCAATGACGCTTCGCCTAAGGTGTACAGATAAAGATATCCTTCATCAAAGGTGACGTGGATTTAAAGTAGTGAAAGCGTATTGTGATAAACAGAGGATCAATATGAAGATCATAGGTCCAATGTTCTTAGATCCGCAGCCATGTCTCGAGTTGTAGTTAGATATGCATCGGTTTATGTCAGAGATGTGGACGTTGATGTTTCGGCGCGTCTACCGCTTGATCCCGACAACAACCATATTCCTTGGGCTCTGCTCGTAGTCAAATACAGCTTCTACCCAACAGTTCTTTACCTCCTTCTGCTCCTTTAAGAACAACCACCTATCTACCACAATCACTGATTCGACAACCCCAGCACTAAAGGCCATCAAGCTCCAAACGATACTTAGTTCCTTCTTCTTCCTGTAATATGTCTTCTCGTAATCCTCAATTTCATCATCTGTAAGGCAGTCCACCTTCTCTGCGATGACTTGCCCACGTTTAGGATCCTCTGCAAGCTTTGCAACTGCACCACGCACGTACGTTGTGAACGAAGCATAGCAATTCTTTCGCAGGGAGCCAATAATGATCGGCTGATCTTCTCCGCTCCACTCACGAGGGCTTCCTCCGACTGTGTCATCTGCCGCCGATGGCTTCCTGACCACGCCGCGATCGAGGAGGATTCGCTGGAATAATGCGCGAAAGAAGTGCCGGGTAAAGAAAGCCTCGCTCTCTGCTGCTGTCCAATTTTGAGGCGCTTGAACGGCCATCATGCGTGCGGTGATGTTCAGGCGAACTCCTTCCCCTTGCTTATGGTGGTAGGTGGCCAGTCGCTCGGACACTGGAAAGCCATGTGGATCGCAAGCTGAGGAAGTGCGGTCCAAACGGGCATTTGGCGGTCGTAATGTAGGCAGCTTATAGGTTGGAGGACCTAAACGCTCAGTGACAAGATTGTAGCAACACCCAACTAGAGCAACGGCTGCTACGGAAGGGTTGAGTGTGAGAGATCGGATGCCGTGGTGAAGCAGGTTACCGCAAGAATGGAGCGAGATGACCATGAGTTTTGGACTCGGTTCGTCATACATTCCAACTATCTCGCCATGAAGAGGTCCTCGAATGGAAGTCTGCGAGCTGGATAGCGAAGAGCTGCGCTGAACCTTCAAGGTGTTTCTCAGGTCTTCGAGTTTTCCATCTTTGATTGGTACCGCGAAGTATTCGTTGTGGTCGTTGGCCGGCAAGAGGGAAGGGCTCGCCGACTGTCCAGCCGTGATCTGGTCAATCACAGGAGTAAGGTCACCATTCTGTATCTCATGCTCAATGTACTGAACACTTCCCTTTCCTTCGTTAGAGGTATATACAGGAGCTCTGCTTCTGCTATGCTTGTTCTCCATTGTTTCCACTTGCCTGCAGCACATCCAGCTCGCCTTGGTCGTTGGCAACGCCGTGTTAATGTCGATTGAACTGGCATTTTGCCCTGTCTGCAAAGATCGAAATTCTCTCTTGTTCCTCGTGATCTTCTCCTTCTTTGTGAGCTTTGCAGAAATATCCATACCTCTAGCACCATCAATGTTGAGCTTCTTGCTCTCGATGGCAATGACATGCTTGCTGTAGGGCTTGCTAGCTAGGGCGCGACCGAGATAGTTCTGACCTGAGCCAAAGTCAACAATGTGCGTGATCTCAGCGCCACTATTCTTAGCAATATCTGAAGTAAGATCATCAACATATCGAGCGAAGTTCTCGACTTCATGGACCTTCTTAGGTTTCATCCCTACAGTGACATGTCTTGCTAGTGCCATTTGCTTGGCATTTGGCGAAAGTAGATCTTCCTTGGTAAATGAATGGAACTCTCTGTTGAGGGAGTGCCCTCGAATGTCCCGGATGTATTCGAGGAGACTATCAGGGGGTGATGGACCTCCACGCCATGATGATGGCTTCGTAGAATTCGCATGGCATCGCCTATGTTCTCTCTTACCGGGATCGTCATTCGCATAAGAAGGACCGACCTGGTGCAAATCCTCTCTCATCAAAAGATCTAAGATGTCCGCCATTTCCTGGGTGAGGAACCATTGCCTCCATGACGTAGGCAGAACAGTACTATGAAGATCTGGCTCCTGGGTCAAGAAGTCCAGGATGTGAACGCCTCCACACAATTTCTGGAAGAGATCTGAGGACGTTGTAAAGTCCAGCAGTGATTCCACGAAGGTATCCGCATCCGAGAAGCCCTCCGGTAGTGGTAAAGGTGAGGTTGGTGCCATGAAGGTGTTCAACATACATCGGGTTCCCTTCGGTCGGACATATACTTGTACACAGCACAGAATTGCTCCACGATCGAGACGAGCTAAACGAGTGGATCTTCGTCCAGATAAAGGTTGTGCTCGAATCTGGTTTGACTTCTGCACGGCAAGTACCGATGAACGTGTGGTCGTCGGCGCGGCCTTATCGAACGGTCAAACACTCCTAGGATGTGACAATATTAAACATCAAACACAAGTCAACTATGATATTTAGATACCTGCCAGGATTCAAGATAGCAGCCGAGCAGACTCACGCACGACGATATCCAAGATGATGTCCTCGACGACCGAAGACGATCCCTTTCTTCAGGTTCAAGCGTTGGAAGACCACATCCATTACAAGCTATGTTGCCTCACTGATATATCTCGGCAGTGACGTACTTTCAACGCTCAACAATACACGACCTCTTTTTGCCTCTTACCTGCGCATCCGCTCTCTGGCATCATCACCTACATCTCATGAACTTGTTCAAGCGCGCAACGAGCTCGAATCTACCCTCCAGGACCTCAGCTCTGATCTTCTCGATCTTGTCGAGAGCATTAATGCAATTGAACACGATCCGTATAGATATGGCTTGGAGATTGAAGAGGTGGAGAGGAGACGTCGGCTGGTGGAAGAAGTAGGTGGAGAGGTTGAGGACATGAGAGAAGAGCTTCTCAAGACAGTTGCTGGAGCACAGAGGAGGAACCAAGGGGCGAATCGGCAATCCTTACCTTCACCTTCTGTATTCGACGAACAAAAGCCGGATGGTGATGATTATGCAGCATTTGAGCAGCAGCAGCAGGTTGAGATGATGCATGAGCAAGATGAGGCGCTTGATGGGGTGTTCAAGACTGTAGGGAATCTACGACAGCAGGCGGATGATATGGGAAGAGAATTGGAAGAGCAGAGAGAATTATTGGACGATGTGGATACGTTGGCTGATAGAGTGGGTGGGAAGTTGCAGAATGGTATCAAGAGGGTTGGTTGGGTCATCAAGAAGAATGAAGGTAAGCACAGAATTTCACAGCGCCCTTCTACATTGATAATTGACAAGACCTATAAAACTGCCATTGACATGGCTAACTCTCGGGTTTCTAGATACCATGTCGAGCTGTTGTATAGCCTTGCTGATCTTCGTACTCATACTACTTCTGATCCTCGTCCTTGTCCTTTAGGTCTGCTACTAGAAACTTGAATCACTGCCGATTACGACTCTGGGAAAACGAATATAAAGGCCCAGGCCGATCGGTACAGGACCCACAATTCTATCTTTAGCATTTCCGATCCCAAGTCCAAGATGGAGAGGTACTCCTTCACGCTTCGACCCCAATGACGTACCCAGGGGCTTGATGCGGCGACTGTGCAACCACTCCAAATCAAAATAAGGCTTGCAATAGCCAAGTCTCGGGTATCACCCTTCGGTCCGAAATCCGGAGGCCTTCACACAAATCATGTTGGTGCCTGCCGATCAGCATCGAGATGGAGCCTCAGAGAGGGTAAAGCTGCCTAATTACTCACTCGAGTTCGTCCACAACACTGCTCGCCACAGCGGCTCTCCGCAGGCTTTGAGACGCTAGTACAGCATTTCAGAGCGTACTTATCGATCGTCAGCCTCAACATATCATGAACACGGAGGAGAACTCATGTCGCTTCATTCGTGTCATCCGCTATTTTACGAGAGACCGAGTCGTTGGCTATTCACGGGAAAAGTCTCCTCACAGTGTCGCCGAATTCACATTTACATCTACGCCGTGAATATCAGAGGCTTCGCTTGGCATCGTCACAAAACCCCTGATCTGTTGCCTGTCTTCTTTTTCTTCTCTCCCTTTCTTTTCCAAACACATCAAACTACTCCCGAAGATCTCTTGTGCGAAGAAGATATTTCACCAAGCTACCACAAAGACGACCATCAATAACCAAACCTGGTAAGTATAAGCCCTATCTTATCTTCTATCCCTCACACCGTCAATCCTGTCCAATACTGATCCGTCCACTGGTCAAGCCAACAGCATGTGCAAGTTCGAGAAGATATTCTACACCTGCGGCCATATCGGTCATCGCCGCGTCAGCTACTGCCATTTCGCTCGCAACGACTGGCCACTCCATCAGTGCTTCGGCGTCAAAGTCTTGGTCCGAGACTGGCAAAGTCCACATCCATGTCGGGCATGTGGGGGTCCTTAGATCCGGTGAAGAAACTATGGAGGTGATACTTTAATCAAGTCGAAGGTTCTTTGGGAGGCGGCGTGTGCTTCACTTGGGGATTTCACTAACTCTCATCTCCTACGGTCACCGGATACATGGCGTGAACACGAATAGATCTTATTTTTCTTGAGTTGTGTATCTAATGAAAGATTCTTCCCCCTGGCAAAATATACGATCAGCTTGACGATAATGGTGAAGGGATTTCTGTCCTGAACTAAGTTATGTCACGCTCGCTGTATAGACCTAGAACTTACCGTTCCGACACGTTAATGAGCCTTTACCACCGCAGCCGTATATTAAGCCCCCTGTTCCTTCTCTTCCACATCTGTCAAACACTCTTCCTCCACTTCCGAAGAATATGATCCTACGCCACGCTTCCTAAATGCCACCAACATCCCCTCTCTTCTCACCGCTTCCCTCATTCCCTCTTCCTTATGAATCCCACCATCAGCAGAACGCCAACACCCACTCTCCTCCCTCTCAGAGCGCCTATCCACGATCATCCTTTCCGCCCAACCTCATTCCTTGCCGCTCACTCGCCCCTATTTCGCCCCGTCCCTCGCATACACCCGGCCCTTCTCCCCCAATCTTTCAAACTCTGCACTTAATCTTCTCCCCACTGTCTAACACCCACCGAGGAAAAAACAATCCATCACAGCACACTCTCCTTCCCTGAACGCTCGCTCGCTCGCACGCTCGCTCGCTCCTTCCTCCGCACGCACCAAACAAACAACCCTTCAATTTCCCCTCTTTCCTGTTCGCTGCCGAGACCATTGCGCTGCTGCTGAAAGGTGGCGAAGTATCCGCCTCTTCTCGCCAGCAGGCTTCCGTCGGTGCCGTGAGTGGCTGAGACATGGGAGCCAGCCCCTCGGCTTGCAACGGCAACACATGATGCTGAGCTGGCTGTCCTTGAGGCGTCCTATGCCGCGGCACGGTGTCAAGACTGATCCTCCGTCCTCAGCACAGCCATGGCAAAACTTCCAGGGCCATGACAGCTAGTGATGGCACGGCGGCCACCGGCAAAAAGACCAGATTTCTCTGATCGCCCGGCTTTCGGCTCGTCAGTGAGGCCGCGAAAGGACAGTAGCAGTCAGTCAGTCAGTCCATGGCCAGGTACGGTGTTGTGATCTGTACGGTGACCGGCAATGGGCCTGCCCGCTTGGAGATGGGCCAATGTCCGAGCGGTAAGCAGGCCCGAAAGTCGAAGAAGATGAGATCCAAAAGAAGCGTAAGGTAAGGTAAGGTAAGGTATGTGCAAGTCGGTAGCGGCGATCCGAACCGTTTGGTGTGCCAACCCCGCTGATGTACGAGTATTGTACGAGTACTTTGGAAGCGTGCCCTTGTGCAGCTGCTTTGGACGAGTCAGTGGGACGAGTCAGCCAATGGGAAATCATCACCAGCTTGTCAGCCTTGCCGTCAGCAGCACCGGAGCCACAAGGCTTTAAGTAGGGAAAAAAGCAGAAATGTTAACCACAGCTCCGTTGACACCGGACATCTGACAGATCGATCCCCAACCCCAACGCCTTCGTCGCCACCACCACCAATCGGCTCTCACCCTTGAACATCCCCCGTAAACTCTTGCTCTTGTCTTTGGCCTCTCGATGGTATGGTGCGCGATTCAACGCTGCCGCCAACGCCTCCACTCTGTCCACCCCCATTGCTGTAACAATCACCTTGGTTGGCGCTGTGTACTCCTCCAGCTTCTCCATGACTAATTCGACGAGTTTTTTGTCTGAACCATCACACTCAACTACTCGATATTGCACGTCCTTCCGCGTCGTCGGTGTTTGGAACAACCACAAATTATCCCTGATCCAAAATATACTCTTGCCTTTCAGTTTAAGCCCGTACGCCCTCTTCAACTCCCTTAGCCTCTTGAAAGAAGCTAATTCAGGGCTCAAGTTGGAGTTGATTCTGGTTCGTCTTTAGTTTCGTTCCATGATCATGTCAGCCATTGACTTGTATCTTGACTACCACTTCTGGCTGCAAGATCATACCGCTAGACTTTGCTTGAGTATTGGCTTGGATGAGATTCAACGAAGTGCTTTTTGATACTTGAAAAGCGGCGCCTAAAAATGCCACGTCCTTGATTCGTATTATAGTAGGGTCTCGGCTAGGTGAAGGTTTCTCTATAACTGTTTAGCTGTTCACTTCTTCTAGAGCCACTGTTATAATTTGACTGCCCCTTCCACGCTTCTATTCCCCTTTTATTATTTTACTCTCCACTTTTCTTACCTCACTTCCATTCTCTCATCACCTAATTAATAGCAAATGCATGATGAAATAAAAAATTGAAGTGAAAATCTTTCCAGTCAGCAAGGAGGCAATACTCAATTCTATGCTTATTGATTTAGGAATTTACTCTACTTCTGGCCCGCACATTGAAAGACTAAGCCGGCCTCTCAGGACAGAATAGGATGAAGCAGCAAATTAGTTCGATAAGAGTTTTTGGCTTCCTCTGTTTATCTTTTGTACTAAACGAACAATATGCTCAAGCGATGCCAGAATGATGCATCCCCTATCTACATCCTGAGTAGTAGCAATCATCTACTTGTCGCAGGTGAGTCGACATCTAAGCCACGGTTTTGCCCTGAGAAGAGCATCGAGTGGCTCTTCAGCATGCTGGACGGGCGATCTGTATATAATTAGCTGAAGCACCTTCTCGTCAATCTTTGAAAGACTCACAATGTCTGGAGTACAGCTTTCTCTCATGCTCATCAAAAGTCGCTGCGTTGCCTGACTTCACGTCCTCTCTCATAACATCAAGCTTGCTTTTTGGTTAGACCCGTTGAGGCAAGGAACTGCGTAGTCTCTCTTCACTTGATCTCTTTTCGCTTCTCATCCCACTGCGGCTTCTCGGCCATCAAGCCGATGACAACAGGGAGTGCTTTCAGTGCCGCTTCCACATTGAGAAACGCAAGCCTTGTCCGTCTGGCCAATACGTCGACGGCAGTCTGAGCGTACTCGTGGCGCACTTCTCCATCTATGAATGGGTAGAGCGTCGATATCCTCCGACCCTGAACTGGGAAACGTTTTTCGGTGGGAGAAGAGAGAGCGGCTACCTGCCAGGCTCTCTCGCCGTACGACTCGGTCAGATGCCGACTTACGTCCGTCTCTATGCCGAAATGTTGGATGAGGTTAACAAAGAGGGTTTTGGAATATCCATGAGCGCCAATCAGTCGGACTTGATGCGTTTGACAGGAACCGTCTAGTATCGCAGCGTCATTGAAGCTGTTTAAGCCGCTGATATCAGGTATGTCAGACACTTCTCTCAGCTTCAACTTGAAAGTCTTAATAGCTTCGTCGACGGCATCTTCAGCCATTTGACGGTAAGTAGTCCATTTGCCGCCAGCACAGGTGAGTAAACCCGAATCTGATACCATGACAAGGCGATTTCGCACTAAGGACTCTATATTCTTTACTTTCAGATCTCATACAAGCAGCCGAATTCCAGGCCATGCTGCAAGGACATCGCTACGGCGGAAATTAATGTCGGGTGCAAAGTAGCCTTTAATTTCGGATAGGATCCAGTCTATATCTTCCTCTGTAGCAATTGGATTCTGGGAAATCTTGGTGGGAGCTTCCGTTGTGCCAGCAATGGTGTTTCCTTGCCACGGAAGGAAGAAAATGACTCGGCCATTGGAAGATGGATCGATAAGACCCATTTTAACGGGACTCAAGTAGCCAGGAAGCACAAGGTGAACGCCTAAGCTTGGAGCGACAATCTCATCGACTTTCTGCTCATCCATCTTCCGGGTTGAATCTGTGAAAGGACCCGTTGCATTGATAATGCCCTTGGCCCGGATGAGGAATCCGTCTGCTTTCTTACCCTCTCTAACTTGGACGAGATCCTTGACTCGAGCCCAGCAGAGCTTCCCGGACGCATCCTTCTGAAGCTCTGTCACCTCGAGGTGGTTGACGACCGTGCTACCGTAAAGGGCTGCGGTCATTGCCAACGCGACGTTCATTCGAGTCATTATAGGCGGCATCGTAATAGACCATGGCGCCAAACAAGTCATCCTTCTTCAACATTGGAAATGCATCCAGGGCCTTGGATTTTGTAAGAAAATACGAGCTTCAATGCCTTCAGACCTGGCAAGAAAATCATAGAACTGCGTACCCGCGCAAAAGTATGTCGCCTGGTACCATTTCTGGATAGGTAGCATTATAGGTAACCAGGATGATAGATACGGTGCGGTATCAAGGAAATACTTCCGTTTTTGCAATGCTTCTTTCACGAGCTTGTACTGATTGTAGTCCAATTCCCAAATGGCCTTTTCCAGATATCTGACACCACCATGGACCAACTTGGTGCTGTTACTGCTTGTATCACTGCTAAAATGGTCCCTTTCAACGACCGCGACTTTCAATCCTCGTGTAGCCGCGTCAAGCGCAATGCCCGCGCCTGTCGTGCCAGGCACCGATGATGAGTAAATCGTGGACATTTTCGTCAGTCTGGGCTTCCTGCTCGTCGGCCGGTGAGCTCATTGGGCCACCACACGGTATCCATTGCGACAGTCCTCACTTGCTGGGTGATTCCTCTCGATCTTTTCAGATCGGCAATCTGTTCTTCTCCGGTCTTGATTTGCGGAAATCTGGGGGGAATCAGAACGCATCCGTCAGTCACTACGGGCGGCGGGACTGCAGCTGGGTCGGAGCCTGGGATATTTCGTGGTCTGTAGGACATGTAAAGGACGGCACCTCCAGCGGCAGCAAACCCGGACGTGTAGAGTAACGGCTTTGAGAAGGTGACGAAAAGAGAAGCGAGCAGCCATTTGCGGCTAGGCTATATAAGAACAACAGTCACGGCGCGATGCCGTTGGAGCTGCCGTTGGAATCACACGGCAATGAAGCTCATGCGATCTAAACTGATTGCGAAGAGTGTGGAGCATCGGGTTGGCTACGCCCGAAAAATTGGAGTTTGGCGGGGCTAGATCTCGATCCCCCAATCCATGCAAGCTACTAGGTATGATACGAGCGCTAATGTAAATCATGTAAATATTCTCTTCCTCGTCCTGCCGAGCAGAGTAGCATGGACCTGCTGTACTCTACTATTGCGAACACTGTAAAACTCTCATTTGTGCTTCTTACCAACGCTGCCATCTGAATACTCCTGCACACTCTCATGAAAAATCGATCTGTATGATATCGGACGATAGCATGTGAAAAGACAATGTTGGATCAAACTTCGCTGTCGGAATGAGATGACCAATCCGCGCGAGTTGGTCGAATCAAACGTTTCAAGCCCATCCAGGGCGTGTTGATTGGGCTTTCTCCGGTAAATAGAAACACGTCATAAAGCCAACCTCCGAAAGTGCAGCCAAAGAAGGGAGCGACCATCGGTACCTGCAGGCGGAGTTAGAAAAACCGTCCAACTCTGAAGGCCGACGTACCCAAAAATAGTAGCCGCCGGCAGACCAGACCTCATGTCCATAACCAAGGAAGTAGGACATCAATCGAGGACCAAAGTCTCGGGCAAAGTTGATGGCGTAACCGGTTTCCCATCCGAAGCAAGCACCAATTCCGAAGATGACGAAGAACAATCCAAGAGGTGTCAGGTTACCTGCTCCCAGATTTCCATCATCTTTAAGAGCGTAGATGCAAAACATCAGGAGTGTGCTTCCAATGAACTCTGAAAAAAACTGGCCTGTCTTGGTCATGAAAGCAGCTGGATATGTGCAGAAAATGCCAGCCGTTGCTGTCTTGGAAAAGCCTGGTACAGTGCGAATGTTGGGTCCTCCCTCAAACACATCAATGGCTGATTTGTAATTCGCATAAACAACTCCAGAAGCACAGAAAGCCCCCAATGTTTGTGAGAGCATATAAATAGGAAACTTCCGCCAGGGAAATTTGCGAAAGACGCAGTTGGCGAAGGTGACTGCTGGATTGAGGTGAGCTCCAGACATGCCACCGGTATAAACACCAAGCATCACACCGAGGCTGATCCACTGATCAGTATTTTGTCTGGTACATAAATCGTCATATATGCTTACCCCCAGCCCCAGGATATTGACTGATAATTTCCATTCTTATCGCTGCTGAGCACCACTTGCGCAACAACGCCGTCGCCAAACATAAGAAGGATGAAGGTACCAAGGAATTCCGAAAATGCATCTCTGCAGGTATGCCTGATGCGACTCCATAGAAGATCGGGATATGCCTCCACGACATCCGCTTGCAGAATGTTGTGATCGATCAAAGGGCCATGTTCAGCGTGTGGAAGCTGTCCTAAGGCCGAGCTTCGCCTTTGACTGTCCTTGGGTGGACTTGGGTGATCGATGTGTGAGACGGTCAAGCCACCATTAGCGCCTTGGGTCGAGGCCGTCCGTTCCGATTTGGTGGCCATGGAGTGTGTAAGAGATGACGATGGAATCAAGTCAGGCAGGGAACCATAAGTGCTGTCGATGATCACCGCACAAGCTTATGGCTACTCCTCAAGCGGATGAAAGATGATAATTGAGTTGCAGCAAAACTCTTGGTCTATATATGATGTTGAACCCGCACCAGACGTTGCTCGATGCGTTCCCACCACGTCGGCTCAATTGGTCCGCGGGTAAGTTAATTTGAACCGAGGCGTTGCTGCCGCTAGCGAGGGCAGCATAACGCGTCACTCCGCCAGCCACCGATCTAACCCTAAACCTTAGTCCGTCCGTGATGACCTAATTATGCAAGCATGGTAATAGTTCATGCACTTCATCGCGAGTCGGGCCAGCTCTCTCGATCTCAGCGATTGGTGATTCGGATGTACATTCCGCTTCCGGTGGTCTGTAGTCTCTTAGCCGCTATGGTTGCGCGCAATAGGTGATAGTGCTGGGTGCGGAAGGTGGGGAAGGTGGGGAGGGGGGTTTGAAGGAGAGTGTAGGATTCCTTAAGAATCGAGTTATCGGGATGGGTGCGACGCGGGTGCTGTGTTTTGCTTCGTAGGTGGGTGGATTTCCCGCGGTGGAGGATGTAGATTATGGTGATGAAGTTGTAAGTGTGTCTGGAGGGCGGAGGGCGTTCCAATGAGGAAAACGACTTGAGCGTAGAGTTGACTAAGGCTAGGAAAGGAGCTGGGTGCTGAGGAGTGCTGAGAGCGGATCAGAGATCACTGTGGGAAGTGGAGAGGTAGATCTGTGGAGGTCGAGCGAGGGATCGTGTGATTGTGTGGCTGGAATGTAAGCTTTTTGTCGGAGAAAGAGAGCGTAACGGAGAAGACACTAATAATCTCTCAGAGAATGAGTAACCCGATTGCACTTAAAGCATCTCCAGCGTTTGCCATGTAGGTAGTTCCGCGCGGGTAGGGGCGTGAAGGCTAAGATATCAATGGAAATGTCAATACCGCCATGAAAGTCTTTAGAAGGTGCTTCAACTTGCGCGCGGACTCGCGCGCGGACTCGAGAGAGAGCAGAAGGTAGATATTAATGTATATATGCGTGTAGTATGGCACAAACAGTGAAAGGACCATGATGCAAGATCTCGTAGTAAGTACGCTCATGTTTGTCTAGAACATGACAGTTGGAGTACGCGTATGCCAATCCTCCACTCCCAAAGCCCCTTTCAGCCCTACACCGCCTAGACCATCAAACTAATCCCAACAGAGCCAAGCTCCGGGAGCTAAGTGTCGCTTCCGTGAAAACCTTCCCTAACTGCTTCACTTCACTTTCCCGATCCACGTAACTCTAGCCGGACGTGATTTTGACATTCACTTTCACAAACGGAATTTTCCATCGCGACTATGGCTGATGTTGCTGAAGGTGAAGGCGCAGGAGTGGAAGAAGGGAACGATACACCAGTCATGTATGAGGAACTAGCGGAGATTGAGAAGCAGTTTGATGATGTTGAGGTTGAGATTCGTACGTCTCTCTCAAACCTAGCTTTACTTTCACCCTTCCACACTTCAAATCAATCAACCTCGCTCCCTTACTGACGACGACAACAGTACGAAAACAAAACACCCTCACCACCCCCCTCTACGCCAATCGTGCCTTCCTGATATCCCGCATCCCCAACTTCTGGCCCCTCGTCCTCGAACAAGCACCCCCAGACATAGATACCTACATTCAACCCTCCGACTCCGAACTTCTCAGCTCGTTAAAAAGCCTCCATGTCGAGAGGTTCGAGATCGCGTCTGGACCGGCCACTGGCGCTCATGGTCCCATCATCTCCGGGACAAACGGCACAGATGGAAAAGGGGAAGGTGATCCAAGAAGTATACTAGTCCGCTTCGAATTCGCCCCAAACAACTACTTCACAAACTCCATCCTCGAAAAGAAGTTCTGCTACCGGCGCTCCCGCGACGGCTGGGCCGGCTTAGTCTCGGAACCCGTACGTATACAGTGGAAAGAGGGCAGGGATCTGACGGAGGGTTTGGGCGATGCTGCTTGCCGATTGTGGGAGGCTGAGAAGAAAATGGATTTGGAAGGACGTGGGAAGGATGGGGCGGGTAAGATGGTGAAGGGGAAGGAGAAGAAGAGAGAAGGGTTGGCAGAATACGTCCACCTCCTTCAGAAACTTAAATCCTCTACGCCAGGCTCGTTGAGTTTCTTCGTGTGGTTCGGCTTTCGAGGGCGAGATGTTAGTGCTGAGGAGTCCGCTGATGCAGTACGCAAAGAGCAAGAACGGAGAGCTAGAATTAAGAAGGGCGAGAAAATCCCCATCGAGCTAGACGATGATGATGATGATAATAATCTGGGGGAGGGAGATGACACGGATGATGAAGGATATGAGATCTTCCCCCTTGGCGACGAGTTAGCAATTTCCATAACCGAAGATTTATACCCTGGCGCTATCAAATATTTTAGTAAGCCCTTTACCCTCTCCCTTCCTCTCTTGCGCCCTCCTCTCCTCTTCCCCCTCTTCTATCCCAGCAGGAAAAATATCTACCCGCGTTGGTCTCGAGCGGTGCCTGATTCTGTACGGATCTAACATGAAACAGCACAAGCACAAGAACAAGACACTGTCTCCGAAATCGATTTCGAAGATTCCGATTCCGATTCCGATGACGACGACGAAAACGACGACGATGAGGCCGGAGTCGAGGCGATGGGGTTAGAAAACTTGAGGGACCTCGTTCAGCAGGAGGGGCATGAAGACGGAGACGGCGTCAGTGGGGATGAGAGGGACGACAGTGGGGACGAGAGGCCGCGAAAGAAACGCAAGGCCCAAACCACATAGCGAAGAGATTTGTACTGTACAGTACCTCGTGCAGCAGAGTAAACGCTACGCGTCAAAGAGGTCCAGCCAACCAACGATAGTCTAGACAAGAGGCCGCGCACAAACATTCACATTCACATTCACATTCCAACCCCAATCCTAGATCCCCTCACCATCAATCAGTCCCTCCCCTCCTGACACAGTCATCTAGGCGCCAACGCGCACGTAGACTAGGCCGACCACATCTCGTCGACCGTCAGCCTCGAATCCCAATCTTTGTTCGGGGCCCATTCTTACCAGCAAGCGCGTGGACACGACACGACACGACACTCAGCACGAGAATAGAGGAGCGAAGAGAAGAGAAGAGTTAATCCTCCTCCGAAAAAAGTCAAACCCCCATCAACAGCACACACATCAACCTACCCACCTACCTACCTTACCATCTATACTATTCTAACATCAAAACTCAGCTAAGATACAATAGCTACAGTAGAGTACATGTATGTATGTAAATACCAAGCAGGACCACCCACAGCAAACCTCATCCTTCGCCCGCCTCGCCTCGAAGCTCAAAAGTTACATACATGTAGACAGAGGAAGCTTTTCGGCAGGCATCCCCACCTGCTTACGTACGTAGAGAGCAAGCGAGCGAGCTTGTCGGCGTGGGGTGGACGGATATAAATTCCTGTGGTTTGTAAATTGTGATAGGATTGTAGGTGGTTGTTGTGATTGTGTTTTTGGCAGATGGGGTGAGATGGGATGAGATGGGGTGATGGACACGAGCGCTGGAAGTCAACGGTTGTGATGGATTGCTCATGCTCATGCTCATGCTCATTCCATGAATTTGGATTTGGATTTGGATGAAGACAAACGTGACCGGACAGTGACAGTGGGGATGAGATGAGATGAGATGAGATGAGAAGAGAAGAAGAAAGAAAGAAAAAGAAAGGCAGAGCCTAGATGTGATACCTCGGAATGCATCGAGTCTGATTGACAATGGGTTGATAACAGAGTAGAATGTCAGTGTCAGCTATAGCTATAGACTAGCTATAGCAAGCCATGTACTCGTACATACACAGACCGAACTCTCAGAAGCACAAAGCTTTCGTTGAACATTGACGATTTAGCAGTGCGGGTATGCGTGAGATGAGATTGGATGCTCGTCGAAATCAAACATGATCATAGGTATTTGTTCTCATGGCTTTTTGATCGATGGTCGATCAGAGCGCTATTATAGTGGAATCGCCCAGTACTATTTTTGTGTGTTCCTCCGAACAAGACGCCATGCAATGATTGTATCCATAGCATCTCGGAAATGCTATACTATCCTTTCGGCCCGTTCGTTCGCCAGCAATGCATCTCCCCTCTCCTCTCCCACCTCGCCCACCCCATTATATCTCCCTCTACATCATCCACGTCAACCCATTAGCCTGTTCCTCCACCGGAAAAGCCTCTCTGGCATATTCCTCGATCCCCCTATACCCCTCCCACAACCCCAACGCCTCATCCGGCGCCTGCAAATCCGGTCCGAAATACGGCGCCTGGTGTTTCCCGAAGAGCACACTGATGCCGTCCAGTTGCGCCCGGTAGCCGCTGGGGATGGCCACTTTGATCTCGATCGCGCCGCGCGTGTACGTCACGGGCCGCGAGATGCCGCGCGAGAAGGCGGCGCAGAGTTCGCGTGGGGTGAGGAGTTGAAAGGCTAGTGCTATTCTAGAGGGAGGGGGAGAAGGGTGTTAGTGAGTTTGTTTGGTGGGGAAGGAGAGGGAGGGGTAGGGGGCGTACCGATGTCCTGACCATTTTCTGGGTCCGTCTTTGAAGATTTGTAAGACTGCTGGCCCGACGTCGTGTTCGGCATCTAGCCAGGGTAATGGGACGTCAGGGTGGAAAGGCGCCTTCCACTCAAAACTCCCGTCGCTCTTCAACTCCATGCAGAACAGCGGATACGGCAAGCTGGTGAAGTTGTTGTTGTATATGCCAGCATACACAAACGTCGCCGGGAGTCCTATCTGCCTGACGTAATTCTCCACCGTGAATTTGGCGCTCCAAAGCGGTAACGCTGGCCATCCTTTACCGTAAACGCTGTGATCCGGCATGCTACTGTAGACATAGTGCTGTATACCTGCCTTCTTCGCGGCAAGCGCCAGTGACCGGCCAATGGCCACCTCATCGCCCCAGAATGTGGTGTTGATAAAGGCCAGTTGCGCGCCAGCGAATAGGTTCGCTATGAGCGTTTTATCTTCAAGCGAGCCCACGACAAGCGTGACGTTCGCGAGTGTTTCCAGCTCTTGTGCCACGATGCCATCCTTGGATCGCAGTTGGGCGCGTACTTGGTAACCGACGGCAGAGGCGACACGCGCAAGGGACGCGGCCTGTCGACCGGTGGAGTTGACGATAACGATTGTCTTCGGGGGCATTCGGGAAGTGGACGAGGGTTTGTTGAGGTGTTTGAAGAGGGAAGTCAGGAATAGGTTGATAGAATGGTCAATGAGAAGGATCAATGACGTTTTAACAGAAGGTAAAGTAATCTTTCAAACAAGTTGTGCCGACGGTGATGTCAGGCGGTGGGAAGAGAAAAGTCTAAAGTGAAGTAGGGAAGAGGAAGACAAGAAAGAACGAATAAGGTGGGGATAAGGTTCGTGCAGGGCTATCTTCGACAGGTGCTCTAGTACTCGTACAAGAACGAAGTACTTTCAAGTGTAACGACATCAGTGTCAAAGAAGAAGGTAAAAAGAAAGGCCATCTCAAGTTCTCAAGGTTGCCAAGCAAGAAAGTGTGGAGGAAATGCGAATAACTTGCTCCCAGGGACGTTAAGTAGCTCATAGTCACAGCATGACAAGTTCTCGGACGGTGCTACAAAGTACAGTTGTCCGTCATTCATCTTGACATGAGGTTGATCGATTGGCACTGCCAAGTATCCTCGGCTTGTTACGTAACCCAGACGAGGAATTTGCTGTCATCACCAACTTAATTGCAGGCGAAAATGACTTCAAGGAAAGATGAGGGGTTTAACATCCCCACTTTCATCACACGTCAGGAAAGAATATACGGATTGTTTCCTTGACAGCGTCAAAATGAATGTCGAGCGATGCGATGTTGATATGCCTGTGGAACCAACTTGCGGGGAAACAAAGAAACGCCAATGTCGATCTGCCGCTATATGGCGAGAATGTCGAGATAATGCTGCTATGCGCCGCTGCCAATTCTTTGACCGCGTGCACCGTCGTCCAGGTCTGTAGATCAACGATCCTGTACATCTGTACGGGTACATGTACTGGATCGTCTTCGAAACTGGAAATATCAGTTTGGTTGACATCACATCACATCCCGCAAACCTTAATATCTTTACAGTCCGAGACCCCCTCCGAGTTTGGCTGGAGTACGTGTACATGTAGGCTTGACACCAGCTTTGGTGCTCCGCGGATATCCACATCACGGCTGCAACCCATCAGGCCCAAGTGCGAAGCCGGCATCCATGGTCTACCTTATAGTCGATAGCTGTGACACTCTGCTTGACGGCTCGATCTTTCATGCGCCTGCAGCTCGCCATATGTCAGGATCCCGCCTTGCGTGCAGTCTTGCCGTCTCTATCTCTTCAGCATGAAGATGGGCTCCGGATTCGCGCAGCAACTGCACGTGATCACTCAATCCAGCATTCGCGGCCAAGAACAGTGGTGTACGCCCAGTACGGTTACGTAGGTGAACGGAAGCGCCTTCGAGGAGAAAATACCGCAAGATCGCCAAGTTCGGTCCCGTGGCTGCAAGGTGCTATTACCGTGTCCATCAGTACCCGAGGTGGGCATGCTTCACTTTGATTATATACGTACCACGGGTGTGTTGCCTGAGTAGTCAGCTTCGTTCAGTAGCCAGTTCGACTCTCCCCGCAAGATATCTCGCACTTGTTCAAGATCGCCTTTTGTGATGGCATAGCCCAGAGCGGTGAGATTGACCAATGTCGGGGATAGCTGACCGTTGGGATGCTGAAACACCGTCCGTGCCTGTTCGGTAAGTTCACCCCGTGTGGAAACAGACATTTGCTTGGTAACATCCTCCGAAGCCGATTCTGGCAGCGCAAGCAGGTAAGATAGCTTGGTCAACGCAGCTTCCGAAGTCAGGTCATGGCCAGGTACAACCCCTGCACGGCCTAGAAGCATCGCAGGTTCGTACAAAGGGCTTACACTGCCGGTCATGCCTGGGATTCTGGTCAACATCAACGCTCAAGCCTCAATCCCAGATATGTGCCTACATTGAGTGACGTTGACAATGACGATGCCTCTACTCACGCCTTCCGAAATGACTCTTGTCATGGCACTGTCTGGACCACCGGGAGCGTTCCCGGCTCCAAAGGTCTCGAGTACCAATCCCCGTAGACCTTCGAGCTTCAACACCGCATCGAGCATCTCTGGCTTGATCCCAGGAAATATACGCAAACAAGCCACATGAGCTGTGTCCAAGTTTGTCTGAATGCTGAACGGCTTGATATGAGTCGGCCGGTAGACAATGTCCCAAGCCACATGCGTCTTCAGCGACGTGATCGTAGCCAGCGGTGGATAATTCGGCGAAGCAAAGGCCGCGAACTCGCTCGCGGCGATCTTCGTTGCACGATTACCGCGGAAGAGCTTATAGTTGAAGAAGAGACAGACTTCTGGAATCATAAAGTGCCCTGCAGTGATCAGTGACCCGAGAAGGTTGTCCGTAGCGTCATTCTGCAATTCCAACATCGGTGCTTGTGAGCCTGTCAGGATAACAGGTTTGCCAAGATTTTGAAGCATGAAGCTCAAAGCGGAACAAGTGTAAGCTAGGCTGTCTGTCCCATGAAGTACGACGAAAGAGTCAAAGAGCTGGTAATTCCTATAGATGGTCCTGGCTATCTCCGTCCAGCCTTTGGCGTCGATCGAGCTGCTATCCAATAGCTCCTCGAATTCCAAGACTGCATATCGGACCCGTCTTTCGTAGGTACTGACCGGTGTACGCAGGCTCCGAAGTAACGTCTTGTCCTCATCGTTGACCATGACTTCGATCGGGTCCGGGGCTGAGCCGTCGTTGAAGGAAGGTCGAGGCGCCAGTCCAGCCTCTAGAAAGCCCCTCGCTGGTACAAATCCGTTTGGTGACCGCTTCATACATATTGTTCCACCTGTCATGATGATAAGGACTCTAGACTCAGGAATGTTTGGTGCTCCTTTAAGATCCCCCATTGTAATCGTCTCCGCAAGCACTGGTAGTATCAGAATGCTATCACTGATAAAGCAAGCCGACTCTGCAAATTTTCAAGAGTACTTGAGATGTAAATATTAGCTGTAGAGCTTGTATATAATACTTGCAAGTCTTCGAAATCCCGGTATGTGTCAATATCAAAAGATAGTGAGATCAACGTATTGGAAACTTCTAATGTAATGACTTTGAGATACTGGAGAGAAAGTGAATTGAATCGAGAGCAGAGAAAGTAGAAGAGAGACAATCGAGGCCATTGTGCAAGCTGTAAGGGATAAAATAAACAAACTTTGCCTAGTTTTGCAGCTAGCTTGGCCGGACTCAAAGAGAGCGCTGCTGCTGCTGCCATTCCAGCATCTTCAGAGATAATCTTAATCATGATGGATTATGCGAAAGGAGCAGTTCGTGGTTCACTACATGTGTGGCGTCTGTCCTGAAGTCATTAAAAAGTTGCTGCAAGAATTTGAGATATGGGACTCGGCAATCGAAGAGCTTCAACGTTGCTTTTTCTGATGACTTCATATATACAGTGAGACAATGAAAATGTACCGGAGGTATGAAGTTCGCTGTCGTCATGATCCCAACGTACATCAGCTATATTCTGCGGTTCGTACGTTCAGGTATTTCGCAGTCATCTTCTTGATCTGCGAAATGGGAACGAGGAGTCTCAATGGTTACTCCTAAGTGTGTACCTTACAGAGCGTTTGATTGCAAAAGTGTACTACCGTCAAGTTCTCCACTATCATCGATGTGCATTCTCGTTTCTAGCTACATGTACAGGTGTGACGCACAGCGTCATCTATCTATCCTGAAGTAGCTGCATACGCTTTCCGTTAAAGCCATGTACTGATCCAGAAATCCACCTAAGCTTTTTGTACAACCGGCGAATCGCTAGCTAGATTTGCCCGTGTCGGTGCTGGTGCCGATGCAGATGTCGTCGGTGCTTTCCTGGGGCCAGGGTGGACGTCGCAGTGACTGTAACCTCCTGCTCCACAACCACGATCTCATACGCCTGCCGACCCTTGGTCATGTATGTGGTGCTAACCGTTGATAAGGCACCACCTGCTGCAGAGGAGGGGGGCGAAGTGGTATCTGGATATGGTGGCGCGGAAGAGGGAGAGGAGGATGATGGAGACGACGAAGAGGGCGACGACGACGACGAACTCGAAGTGCTGACGACCGCTGCAAATATACCACCCACGGCGCCACCGTAGCTGCCATCCACTGAAGAAGCCACCGCAGCAGAGGAGTACGCAAGCGTTGGGACAGATGAGGCTGCGAACGTTGGAGAATGCGACGATTGGCCACCTTTTTGGTCGGAACCGCCACCTGGGGATACCTTCGACGCGTATGCAGGCCCGGACTGAACAGGGACGTTGCCAGGAAGCCCGTCACGAGGACCGTGGCAGTTATCCCCTTTGAGCTCTGTGGGCGTAGGGAATTGGCATGTTTGAGCCTGTGACTGAGACTGAAGTTCGAAGATATGGCAGTCCTCTACCTTCCCGGAAGCGTTGGTGCATTCCTTTACAGCTCGTTGGAGGGTGTCGCCGTCCCAGGCAGCGATAAAGTCGCCGTGGTAGCCAAATCCTTCAATTCATTGTCAAAATGGCGGTCCAACTATGAATAGGCTGGAGGACTTACCGGTAGGATCACCGTTCGCAAGCACAAATTGGCCATCTCTACCCTTGTATGCATAAGTATTCCAGATTGTCTCAAAGAACAGTGACACTAGCTGTGTCTCGTAGCCCTTGGGACACGTGCCTGCGTTGACCAGGCTCGGATAGGCGACATGGGACTTATGGTCGGCGGAGTCAAGCTCGTTACCGTTCCAGCACGAGGGAAACATAAGCTCCATGCGAACCCCATCGGTACAATGAGCGTCGAGGTACGATTTATCTGGAAGAAAGTGACGGTACAAAGAGCCTTCAGGTGCGATCGCGTAGTTGAGACAGTTGAATCCTAAAGCTTTCTGCGCGAGGGCGGCTTGGGACACTTGTTCGCCACTCCACTCAGACTTGGGAGGATCGGGGACTGGCAAAGAGAAGTTGCGCAGCCTAGTGTCACCAGCGATCATCTTAAATCCTTCTGGGAATGCTTTTATGTTTTCGCCATAGAGGAGGTAATATCTGAAGGTACTAAGTCAATGATTGTACTCTTTAAGGCTCAAAACCGTGATGGGTGGATGGATCGGCTCCTTCGTCATTGGGTTCTAGAGAGCTAATGACAACTAAGAGCAGAGCGCAAACATCGAACGAAAGCGCGCATTTTTACTTTTGTTCGTAGAGAAGCAGATAGGAGAGACTCACGCGAGCATACCACCAACATTTTCAACCAGCTCAGCTGTACCATTGCTATCGACAAAGTATAAGGCCGGAGTCCAGTACGCCGATTTGTCCTGAGTAACTGCGCAACTGGTACAGTTGGAGCCAATGAGATCTTCAGGGCTAGAGTTGAGACCAAACGCTGATAAGAAGGATATTGTGATTAGCATGTAGATCATGGAAGTCAGACGCTCGAATTTGCTCGCTGCGACAGCGCACAAGAGCTGGTTCTGAACTTGGGAGATTGGGTTGTCTTCATTCTAACGGAAGGAGAACAGGATGAAACTCACCGCCGCTACCAAAGATTGCGTGCGTGTGATCACTGGGCGCGCCAGGTTGGACAATCGGATCGATCCGGGCAAGGCCGGAGAGAGCTTGGCAAGGTAGACGCCAGAATGCATGCGCAGTACCGGTAAGGTAAACACAAATCGTCGCCGCGGCGATAACGAAAGAAGTGGTGGACCTCATCTTTGCGATTGACTTCTCTCACCAGGAGTGAAGATTTCGGATGGAAGTGAGGCTGGTGAGATCGCAAATGCAAAGATATTTGATTGAATTGTATTCCTTAGCTTTCTGTCGATAGATAAACGCTCTTGATCACGTTTGGCCCTTTTGTTGGTCCAAGGCCGTGAGGTTGACGATTCAGTGTTGTAGAAAAAGTGAAGGTTTAGGGTAGGGCGCCTTTGACAAGAGTCCCTGCGACGTGGTTTGTGCGACTGGCTTCCGGGGTACAGCGCTCAAATCCTAAGGGAAGCAGAAGATTGTTAACTTTGATTGTGCACGCTGTGTCAATGTAGTGATTCAGTCTTAAGATCATGGGCGGTGCGCAAGAAAGAGCTTCAAGAAGTGATCGCGACTTACTATGGCAACTTGATGTCACACAAACTTGGTCAATGTCAGAGACCAGGATATCCGGATAGTTGCTTCAGGTTTTGTAGAGGCTGCTTGCGATAACAGATGGACGATTTGGTGCGGCGTAGTGCCTTCAGCTCAACTGAATTACTTGCTGCACTGCAGTGAATGCTAAAGGTATCCAACTCGATGGTGCTTAAGATATCCAACTCTTCGCGCCGTAGCCTCTTTGACCCTCGTTCTTCAACGTCTCGTCCAACCTCGCGATATATCCAACCAGCAGCTGTAATTGAGGAGGTTTCGGATCTTTTCTCGGGGTTTTAACTTCGCGCTGTCCTCTTGAAGATGGTATGACTTATATTCAAGATACTAATGAATGACACAGCCGGCGATGGAGCGAAATGAATGACTTCAAGTTCGAATTGCTAAGGAGCGACAAGATAATACGATACACGCGCAGCAAGACAACGTAACGCGTTCAAGGAATGTGAAGAGTAAAGGGAAAGGAAAGGAAAGGAAAGGAAGGAAAGGTCGAGACAGAAAGGAAGAAGTCAAAATGGCGGGAATGAAGGGATCCAAGGCCAGGGGCTGATGGTGAGACACCAACACAACATGGCAAGATTGGATCTTCACTGCACGGTCCACCGCCTTCAATGAAACCTGGGACTGCCGCCCAGCTTCAGGCTACAAGTATCGACAAAATTCAGGACACGAGGTCCTGAAACGCCGGCTGGTCCAATGAGATGGGAGAGTGAGGGATATGCCTGCTGCTGTGCTGTCCCGATTCCGGTTCGCGATGCGAACACAAGCGCTACTCGGCAACGAACAAGAATTACGTAGTAGGGAATTGAATTGAATGGCTTTACGAGGACGACTACTCTGTACGATAGGAGTTCATTGTTAGCGCTTTGACGGTGGATGAGATATTGCCGCCGGAAAGACGGGACGGACAAGAGGGCGGTTGGTTTTTCTCCAGACGGAGCATGGATCTCCAGATGTAGCCCGTTCGTCCAATGTTTGGTCTTGGCGGAACTGTGCCGTGTGGGCCAGTTGAATGGCTGTGGTTCCGCTGACATGTTGCAGGTTGGAGAAGTTCTAGACATAGCTGTGAGACTTGAAAGAGGGAGCTTCAGATCTATCTTACTCTCATTCGATGCGGGGGCTTACTGTGTCGTGATGTTATTGGTTCGACATGTCTACACAGATAATTATCTAGCGCAGGAATGGTCATGAAGATCAAAACACCACGACTGGTTATATGCCAATGTTGTAATACCCCAAGGTAAGGAATTCAGCGACTTGGTCCAGGCTTCATCTGCGTCCAATTTCCGTCGATTTCCCAAACGCCAGCCTTGGTGTAGTCACCGGCACCACTCCCAATCATATACCCAAACCGGAAATATTCCCTCTCCGCCTTCCCTTTCCTTTTCCAAGTGAAGGAATCCATATCTTCCCCATCATACCACCTATATCTCTCGACGTCGTTGACTAGCACACTGATACCGTCATACGGTCGGATCGGTTTTGCCCATCCAAATGTGATATTGCTGGCCCCAATGACTGGCGTCGTGATTGTTGGCAACAGACTACTGAGCTGTCCATCTCCGAGTAGCGCTGCGGGCGTCTGCAGGATGCTATCGAAATCCCAGCGAGCGACGCCGTTGATGAAAAGGCCTACAAGGATGCCTTGATATAGCAGGCTTGGCCTCGTCTGGATTGAAGTCCCGGGAAGCAGAAGTAGTGCAAGGACATAATGATGGATGCGAAGGCTTAGATTGGGTATTGCCACACAGACCAGTAGAGCGATGCCCATAGAAGCATAGATGGCCAAGTAGCAACGGAATCGGCCCTCAAGTCGCAGATACCAGATCTGTCCTAAAGCGATAGTGAAAAGAAGAATGACAATGATCGAGAGAGCGAATTGAGCGCCAGGTTGCTGCTGCAGGTCGTGTGGCGTAAGGCGTTGGATCGGAATGAAGTCAAAGGTGTAGTTGTTCAGTGCACCAACCCAGGCGCCACCAAGCCACAGGACCAGTTTTTCGATTTGGGCGGTAAGACCAGAAAGCTGATAGCGAACGCAGTACCGATAGATGACAAAGCCAACGAAGGTCGCGGGCAAGAAACGGCCAATACAAAGAGAGGAAAGTGACGGGTAATCTGAGATGTTTGGTGGATCAGAGACGAGGCCGACGTGTACAAAGAGCATAGTGAAGACAGAAGCGAAGAAGATGGCTGGAGATGTTGTAAAGATAGAAAGGATGCTCGTAAAGATGACAGTAATAGCCAATAGCGGCCATCTGAGATCTTCGACACAGGCGGGGGCGATTCCGGAGATGAACGTGAATGACTTGGGGAAACTCGAATCGAATGATGCGCTTTCAATACCATTGCGATAGGTACCGGTGTAGCGGCTGTGCTCGCCAGCTAGTGACACAACACCACAGCCACCTCGATCCCGGCTGACAACACCTGCGTGGATTGCTGCTTGGCAGAGAAAGGAGTCTCCACGGTAGATTGGTTCACTTGCAGGCAGACCAAATCCATCATCTTGTGGTCCACCGACAACAAGTGGTCGGTAAATCAATTCCTGATCACCGACTGCGTGTGGGTTGAGGACCTTGACACTGGCGCAATTTGCAGGGCAGCGGAAAGCAAATGTGGCGTTGTCGAATGGACGACAATTGTTGCCATTGAGTCCACACCCATTACCGCCGGACCTAAGAAGATGGATTAGAAGATACCTTCCCTTCAGAAGGCTATATGCTTACCAATAGCTTGCACCACACCATATCGGTTGAGGTTTCCCGTATCCCTCTATCACGCCAGCAGATGCTGAGTGATTCAGCACGAGCGAAAATGTCAAGATCCAGCAGAAATAGAAGAATACCAATAGCGCCGCTTTGTGCTTTCTTTTCGGAAGGAATCTGTCTAATAGCCTGATCGGAGCTTCCTGTATTGATGGGAAGAAGGGCCTGATTTTCTGTATCTGCGGTGGATCAGGCCCCTTTGACCATGCAGCAAATGCCCGCGCAACTCTTCTCAGCGGTAAAGGAACCCACTTCCAGTGAAATGACTTTGACGACTCTCGCAACCAGACTGGGAGAGGAAGTTCATCATCTGGGCCGGTGGAAGCGGAGTGGACATGTAAGAGGGGCCTTTCCGTTGTCGATGCCTCGGGCCGATCCTCGTCCTGCCACGGCGATTGCTCGACATGGTGCTCACCGTTCTCTTCGGCACCGATGCTTGGAGACATGCTTGAGCTGAAAGTACATATCAGCCTTGCGCATGATGAAGCATGTGATGGACTCTTGCCTGCTCAAATTCCACAATGCCTCATCCAAGTGCTTTCAGATGCTCCTTGCCTAAGCACCATAAGCCATCCAACACCAAATCATCCCGAGTCGGCCATGACGGCGGAGAATGTCAGAGAGCAAGAGGGCGAGGTAAAGTACATGTAGTCTAAGTTATTGGTGTCTTGCATGGCTGGCGGCTTACCTTCCTTCACCTCCGATTGGCGTCAGTGTTAGCGTAACCTGGAGGGGAAGGTCGCCGGGATAAGAGATGTATCGATAACGATTAAGCCGAGAAAGCTTTACAACGTCGATATCGACCTCAGCGATTCCAACTTTGGATTGGGATTGGGCGTGACCATTGTGTGATGTCGATGTCTCCTTGAACAATAAGGTACTCGTAACAATAACAATACATGTATGCAGCTTATTGATAGCTCCGAAGTCCGATGGCTGCACTCCTTCGGCTTCTGTCTGCCCGATGATAAGCGATTGGCTCATTGATTACCATCTTATGCTGTCAAACCTGTCATCGAATGTGAGTCAGGCACTTTCACCGTGGCGGCGCCATCATTATTCCTCATCACCACAACTCTACAGGTTCGAGAAGTCCGACTCGCGAGCGATGTAAGATACGAGTAGTTCGTTACATCTTCTGCCTTGAATTACGCTGTGGTCATGGAGACCTCTATGATCAAGGATAAGCTGCCAGCACCGGTAGACATTTCCCATCACTTCTCGAGAGTCACCAAAAATCGGGCACAAAGTAGCATCAAGGACTTCTACAAGGTTTTATTGGCATATCTCCAAAGCTCTAATAACTTCACGCTGATGAAACTGTAGTACTTTGCCATACCTGGTATTGGCAATCTTGCCGGAGGTAAGATCCGCTCTGGCGCCTTGCGAGTAGGAAAGCACTGACAACTTCAAAGGATTACCAAACGCTTCATTCTTCCCATATGACACACTCGAAGCCTCCGTCGCCCTTCCTCAACGCTTCACACCTACCCCAAACAAGCCAGTAGATCCTCCTGGTGATCTTCCCACGGAATCTCCTCGATCATCATCGAGTACCCCACAATCTGCCCGCGTCGTTGTGCCTAAAGCCTCAGGCACGGAAGACATTCTTCGCAAGATCGATATTACTTCTGCTCTTCAATACGGCACCGCACAAGGTTATCCGCCCCTATACTCCTTTCTTCGCCAGTTCACGCGCGAGAATCTCCACCCGAATGTCCCGTATGCTGGAGGTCCCGAGATAATTCTCACGTGTGGCGCGACTGATGGATTTGGGAAAGCGATCGAGGCGCTAAGCAATGAGTGGAGCGAGGAAAAAGACTGGATTAGGCAGAGGGAGGGCTTGCTGGTAGAGGAGTTTGCATACATGAACGCAATCCAGGCGGCTGGGCCGAGAGGTTTGAATATTGTGCCAGTAGCTATTGATGAAGAGGGGATGAAAGCAAGCGGTGAGGGAGGTCTGGAGGATGTACTGAAGAATTGGGACCCGAGTAAGGGGAAGAGACCGCATTTGATTTACACTGTGACGTGAGTTCTTCCCTTAGTAGAAGGGTATAATAGTGAGAATGCTAATCGAGACTTCTCAGCATTGGCCAGAACCCAACGAGTGGCACACTGGGTGTGCAACGCCGGAAAGACATATATGCGTTATGTCAGAAGTATGACATACTCATAATCGAAGACGACCCATATTGGTATCTGCAGTATCCCTCAGCAAATGCTTCCTCCATCGCGGCTCGAGGTTCCCCAACCTCCATTGATGCCCAACCTGGCCAAAATTACAACTCAGAGAAGTCATCAGGCTTTGACTTTCTCGACTCCCTCGTCCCTTCATACCTAAGTGTAGACACTGAGGGTCGCGTGGTCCGACTCGACACCTTCTCCAAGACCATCGCACCCGGCTGTCGCTTAGGTTGGATAACCGCTCAACCCGCACTCGTGGAACGCATACTCCGCATCACGGAGACATCGACCCAACAACCGTCTGGCTTCGTTCAATCCATGGTCGCCGAGTTAATCATGGGCCCTCAAACTCCCAACGACGGCGGCAGAGGTGGCTCCAAGAGCGGAGAAGGGTGGAAAGTCGAAGGTTGGGTCAGATGGCTTGAAGGTCTCCGCGGTTCGTACGAACGCCGCATGCAGACTATGTGTGGGATCCTCGAGTCCGGCAAATTTCTCGTCAAGTCAGGAAGACGGCAGTCAATGTCCCCGGAATGGGGTGTCGTCGATAAAGTGCAAATGTTCGACTTCATCTGGCCTTTGGGAGGAATGTTCGTCTGGGTCAAACTCAACCTTTCGACGCATCCGCTGTGGAAAAAAATTGATCACGCAAAATTGTCGCATGCCTTGTGGGTCCATCTCACAATGGAACCGTATCGCGTTCTTGTCGCTCCCGGGTTGATATTTAGTCCAACGCCCGAGATCGCAAAAGAGAAAGGGTGGGAGTTTTACAGGCTCTGTTTTGCGGCAGTGGATGAGCCCGATGTGGAGGCTACGAGCCATAGGTTTGTGGCGGGTATGAATTCGTTCTGGAGGAAGAAGGATCTGAAGGACATTGAAGAAAGCGTGAGGAGTGGAGTTGAAGAGGGATGCATTCAGATGTGAAGGCGGTGATATGAACGAAAGTACAAATGAATCATGGACACCCGAAGGCGACGGGCTCCTCACAGTCCGGATTTACGGAGATATATATATTCATTTCGCAGTACATATCCTAATTCACCCCGAAATCTTCGAGCCCTTTGATCTCGCTAGCACATATGATATGTACAACCGCCATTCCCACTCTTCACCCTCAACCAAAGCCTACCTACTTGCCTACTTGTCAACTGTCTGCCGTGCTAACGAGCTTCCTTGACTTGCCCGTTCCACACTAGGTGCTTTATTGGCCTGGGATCTTTACTCTCCGTTCCCTCTGCAGTATTCAGTATCAGCCCTTTTGTCATCAGGCTCAGGTGCAAGGGGTATCCTGCTTGCTTCTGGTAGGGGCTCCGATCACGACTGGTTCTTTCTGGAAGACCAGGACGAGAGGTAGGTGGTTCGGGAGACATAGTTGACTTCCAGCGCAGCTGTGGGCCGGATGAGCTTCGATTGATCTTGGGTAAATGATCTGAACATTTAGACGGTCAGGACAGAGTGAGTTGCTGGTTGAAGTTTGACGGTAGCCCGAGTGATCCGTGTCGAAAGCTGGTTTCTTGTACAAATCCGTTGATACCACACCTGGGCTGAGTGGTTTCTCATGTGCAGCCAGCAACACAATCTGTCCTGAGCCGTGACAACTTCGATCGAGCAACGCGACGTGAGACTATCTGGAACCATACCAGACCTGTACCCAGGAATCGTTGAAGCCTGCAGTCAGCGAATGGATGTATGTCGTGGAGGAGATCATTCCATGAACTCAATTAGCGAAACCCCGAAGCAACTCAGTATCCAGTGCTACTATCCTGCCAAATTCCGTCACAACCAGGTAACATATAATGACATCCATATTCCCAATACCACGCTGCGCGCCTCTCGAACTGCCGTGTTAAAATCCTCGGCTTTGCTCCTTTCCCTAGAAGGAATGAAACAACTTCAAAATGTCTGTGGCCCAAAGCAACGTGGATGGGAGCTCCAAGGTCACCTCTGTTAGTGTCGATTTCTGCGCCCTTTTTGATGAGGTATTCGACGGTTTCGAGACTTCCGCATGAGGCTGCGCTGTATAGAGGTGTGCCGTAGACAATTGAATGTGTGTTGACGTCTTCAACTATCTCCTCCGTAGCCAGGTTTTCCAGCAACCGTCGGATGAGATCAAGTGGTACTCGGCCAGAAGCTACGTTCAAAGGCAGAGCTTGTACGGGACTCTTGATCCGCCTGTTTGCACCTGATTCAAAGAGAAATTCAGCGATATTACTTTGGGGCCAACGCAAGGCAAAGTGCAGTGGGCTCAAGCCATCCTTTGTGACTACATCAGGATCTAAACCGACACGCAAACCCCATTGGGCCAGAGATGGGCTTTTCTCAACGACTGCGTAGTGAAGTAAACTCCATCCAAACAAATCCCGAGCATTGAGGTCTGAACCAGATTCTGCTAAGGGTTCAACGGCTTTCAGATGACCTTTTCCTGCAGCTGTCAGCAACGGATTTCCGTCCCGGCGATCCGTCGCATCCAAGGTAGCACCGAAGCTGAGAAGCTGCCGGATAAAGTTGACATGTCCGTTTCCTGCCGCAAGGGCCAGCAGTGATCGGCCATGGTCATCAAGTATGTTGACATCAGCCTCTTGGTCAATGAGAAATTTCACCATCTTGTCAACTCCAGACAATGCAGCCATATGGAGAGGGGTGGCACCTGGGTATACGCCGCCTTCAGAGCGCTGCAGGATCGGATTTAGGTAATCGTTTTGCTTTGATCCTTTGTACATGTAGTGAATGAGTCCTACTAAAACATCCACGTGGCCTGCTTTAGCGGCAAGATGCACAGCGTGGAAACCGTCTTTGTCTAGACTTAAGGGCTCTGCACCAAGCTCCAGAAGCTCCTGGATAAGGGGAGCATATCCCAGTATCGACGCAATGTGGAGAGGTTGAGACCCGGCGAATTTCGAGGCTGCGCAAGCAGGTGAAGAGCAATTGGCACCTTCCATTACAAGCGATTTAGCAGGGTCCGGGCGATTATCCTCAACAGCAAGCATCAGCGCAGTACAGGTGCAAGCTTCGTTGTGTGGTTCCGTAACGTGTTCAATGTGCGGTCCCCCCGAAACCACACGTTCAATAGATGTTGGTGCCAATTCGTCAAATCTAAACCACGGTCCATCGAATCTTGACAAGGGTTCATCATGTGTTGGCGGAGAACAGGTCGTGGGACTCGAGTATACCAGAAGTGCATGATCATCTAGAGCTTGATCGCGCCCATACTTCTGTATGATCTTTGCGGTCTCTCTGTTGCCATACCTCAAGGCAACTAGATCTGCCGTAAGCCCACTTCTATCAGTAGCTTCCCGTTTGGCTTACTCGCAGCCATGTGTAGAGGAGTCCACATGTTCAGATCTTGAGCGTCAACAGAGGCTCCTGCAAAGATTAGCACTTTGCAAATACTGCTGTCACATCAGGCAGCAGCAAGGTGAAGGGGTGTTTCGCCAGAAGCCGCACAAGTGTTGACCGCAGGAGCCCCAATCTCATCCAGAAGACGTTTCAAAGAAAGTGGGGACCCTCTGGCAGCAGCACTATGGAGCACTGTTGTGATGAGAGTGCAACTACCACCAACCGAATAATCACAGCCTTTGCTCTCAAGGTCAATGCCAATGTCCGCAGACAACATGTAATTCAGTATGTTTTCATTGCCTTCCCAGCTTGCATAATGAATGAGGTCCATGCGAAAAGTATCCTCGGTCTGAGGATCTGCTCCGTTATCCAGTAGAGTTTGAATAGTGCGCAGAAGACCTTTCCGTGTCGCTGCTGCAACCAGAAGAGGAGGCCTTGCTCCGGATTTGCTACGTCTTCCGGGGAGAAGCTCACAGGGCACGGAAGCATTGAGATCTTGATTTGCCTCAATGAGAGCTGGAATCATCGTGTTATTGCCAGCCTGACAGGCCAGCAGCATACAGCTGTTCTGGTTGGAATCCAAGATTGAAAGATCCTGTGTGGATGCAACAAGCGGCCGGCAAAGATCCGCACCTAGTTCTAACATTGCAGCTCAGTGAATCAAAAGTCTTCCGTCCTCATCCTCTCCATTGCAATCCGACTTTTCACGAGTTAATAGTAACTCAGCAACCTTCTGATCCCGCTCATCAAGGGCAAGTTAGTCACACGCACGCCTTTCGCATGTGGCCTAATCCTGTTGACCGCTTCCATCAGTTTTCTTCGATCCCGACAGGACCCTACATCAATTTCGAAGGGATGTCTACTGTAGTCAAGGACATTTCTGCAGTCGGTTACTTTGAAGTGTAATAGAAAGCCGCACAGTTATTGTTGGAGCATGTCGCCATCAGCAAACGACTCTCGATTGCTACGAAATTCCGAGGTTCCTATTCAACATTAGGGCGATCGCCCGCCGGCCTTGCTTTGGCTATAACGGTACACTCCCTCATCTTCCCAACAAGAGTACTACCTAGTACCTTTTCCCTTGGGCTTCTTGAATACCGGCTCAGTCGTCTGAGATGATGGAAGTATGGGCGCACTCTCCTGCGAGTACGAGGGAGTCGATTGGCTATCGTCTTGTTCGACGGACTCAGCGTTTGACTGCTGCGAGAGGGGCTCGACGAGGAAGATTTCCGGATCGGGCAGCTGATTAATAGCGGCACATATTCTTTCGAGGTGGATTGGAACAAATGTATCGTATATGTTCCTTGTGAATTTGTAGGCCGTCCATTTGTCCTTGCCGTCTTGAGCAGTAATGTCGAATTTATGAATTGCATGGCGATAAAAGCGAGTCTCAGCCCCATCGATCAGAGCATAATGACCATAGATCCTTACGGCCTCGTTGTCGTGTGAGACCGAGAAGGCAAGGATTTCTCGGTGAAGCTCGTCTTGACGGGACACCGCTCGATATAGTTCGACAACAGCGTTCACCGCAACGCTGGCACTGTGAGCGTTCTGCCGATCTGCGATGTTGAGCGCTTCGTTGCCGCATTTCACCTCGGAGGTCAGGAATGGAAAATACATCTCATCTGTGGCTACAAGACGAGAAGTAGTTTGCCAGTCGCCAACAAAAGGCTTGAGCTTCTTGAGCTGGTCGCGTGTGAATGCAGTCGACTTGAGTCCGACGGAGAAGTCGGGTTGTGCGCGGGGCCCGTTGACAAGAGGAATGGATTTGATCCAGCTTTCATCGACATTTTCGATCAAGTGTTTGAGGTTGACGCTACCACGAACGTAGAGGATTTCAGCGGAAGGAACAAGGAGAGGAGAAAGGTCCCGAATGACCCTGGTCTCGTTCCGGTTCCGTACTTTCTCACAGATCCTTTCGAATAGATCGTCATTGAACAAAGAATCTTGAGGGACTGTCTGCTCTGTATCCAGCAGAGTCTTGCACAGGATCTTACAGGCATCCGTGGTGGCTTCCTCATCACCTTTATCCATGTAGATGCCAGCAGATGCAAGTATCTGCTCGTAGCGTCGATTCTTGACAACAGGATTTTTCCCTTCTCTGAGAGAAACACCACTGATATCTGATTGTTGGTTACTGAGAGAAGGAGTCGACCTTTTCCTGGTGAGTGATTGACTCATGTTACTGTCTTGTTCGAAATATTCCCGAGGCCAGCTTCCTTCTTGAACCCAATGATGCAGATGGACCTTGCTATTGCTGGTAGTACTAACAGCTCCCTGGCTTAATGTGTCCTTAGCAGGACAGCTTGGGGGTTGAGTCCGCCGTCGCTTTCGACCAGGCTCGTCCTTGTTTTGAGAGAGTGGATGCTCGACTTCTCCAGCTTCGGTCTTGTAATTCCGATTAGATTCGTGGTTCCGCTTTCGCTTTCGATCAGGATTTGAAAATCTGACTGAGGCCGATGAATCTTGTGGTGACTTTGCGTCGAGTTAGCCCGAGTAACAAAGTAAGGGAAGAGAACATAGAAACATGCCTCTACACATGGAGTGTGACTCGTAGGCGAGGGAAGTTGATGTACTTGCTCCTGGCTCTCCAGTTGCCCACGGAGAGGTTGTTTCTCTTGCAGACGTGCGCTCTTGCGAAATGGCGTGAGAGACTGCTTTCGCTGAATACGGCAGCGACGTGCTGCTATAGACTGTCAGCTGGAGGAGGTTTGGGGTACACCATGGATGTTTTACCTTGATCGTCCAATGGTTTTAGCGCTGAAGGTTGCCGCCCGTATCTTTTAACGTCTGGCTTGGCTCGCGTTGCGGCCATATCGATTGGGATGCGAGGGAAGAGAGACACGCTTCCTCATTGCCGCTGAAGAGCTGTAGGGTAGTGAGTGTCACGGAAGACGCCGACAAAAGATGTTGTGTTGTGGTGCGGCACGAAGCCTTGGCGACACAAAATCAACTGCCGCCTATTGGCTTGTCGGAGAGGTGAAACAATTTTCCTCCTTCGCTCGGCGTATTAGTCATCATGATCATCCACAGCCCTCTGGGCGTTTCCAACTGTTCAATCTCGGCCAGCGCTGAAACGCGTCTTCAGGGGCAGGAAGCCGTGAACCAGAAGTGGCAGCCCCGGGGATTGGGTCAGGTCCCAGATGACGTATGGCAGCACCATACTGTACTCTTTCGTGATCCCTGATATGGGCTCCTTGGGTATCTCAAATGGGATCCCATATAGACGGAAGACTCAAAGGCAAGCGGCCTGGGATCTGGCGGAAGACGGACTCACCATCCTTATCGACGAGCTGTGTTCCGTGTCCCAGCTCTGATTATTAAGAGGTAGGCTCCTGCGTTTTGCCCAGGGAGCTCGAAGAACCTTCTGCATATTAACTCAACAATGCCACCTAGATGGCGCTGCCAATGAAGCTAGGAGTTTTGACACTCATGGTTCTCGTTCGCGCAGATAGGAATCGGTCAACCCGGGTTTATCGTAGCCTGTTCTAATCTCAAATTGCGTAATGGTAGTTACGAAGATCTGATTTTTCACGAGACCGCTACTTTCTTTTGGAGTGGGACGTGTTCGCTACGATTCTGGCATCTACTTTCTTATAGCACTGTAACTCCAAGCATGTCGGAAGACCTCCGCAACGAAGTCCAAGCTATCAACAGCATCTATGGCCCTGATACCCTCGTCCCATTACCGCCCACAACCACCAACTCCGATATAAACGCAAACACCTACATCCTGAGACTCCCGAACCATTCAGTAGCAGTACGTCTGCATTTCCCAAACGACTACCCCCTCTGTCCACCAATAGTGCTAGGCACGCAACATGTGGGCGAAGACGTCAGTAAGGGCGCTGGGACGAGGATCGTGGAGGTTGTGAGAGACGTGTTGGGGAAGGTGTTTAGAGAGGGCGAGGTTTGTCTGTTTGATCTGTTGGAAGAGGTGGGGCCTCCGTTGGCCGGAAGGGGAGACGGAGAGGAAGAGAGTCATGGAGCGATTCGTGGTAGCGAAGAGGGTGAGGCCGACTTGGAGACACTAAGGCATCAGAATGCCTCTAAACACAATGGCGGCGTTCAAAGTACGAGTACTGGCCAGGAGCAGCAGCTAGGAGAACCCCCACCATGGACGATCTCAGAGGTCATCATCGAGAAGAAATCCGTCTTCATCGCGCGCGCAGCGCCCGTCATGTCACTTGCTCAAGCTGAACAGTACATTTACCACCTGCTATCTACAGACAAGAAAGTCGCCAAAGCCACGCATAATATCACCGCATGGCGTATTAAAGGAGAGGGCAACACCACTTTCCAGGACTGTGATGATGATGGGGAGACGGCTGCCGGGGGTAGGCTGCTGCATCTCATGCAGGTGATGGATCTGTGGGACGTCGTGGTGGTTGTTACGAGGTGGTATGGTGGCGTGCAGTTGGGGCCGGATCGGTTTCGGATTATTAACTCTGTGGCTAGGGATGCGTTTGTGAAGGGTAAATATGTGAGAGTGCAGGAGAATGGGGATGGTGGTGGGAGGAAGAAGTGGAAGAAGTGAAGAGGTGATTTGAATTCTATGATCTGTTCTTCTATGGAAGTTGCCTGACATACCGATTGGTAAAACTCTTGCCGCGATTTGCTTGACTTTCACCGCCGAGGTTGTGTAAACTGTGGGGGAAGCCGCCACCGGAGTATGACGACGGGCCTGCATCAAGCTGTGGTGGTGGTCAAGGCTAAGCGGAGACCATTCGTCAAAGATCGGACAAGACTTAAAAGCACGATGACCTTCCTCATCGCGCATCATGCGACCGGAGCTATCATGCTCCAAGTCGTTCGTGGAGAGGACGACTGCTCAGAGCTTGCTCTTGGGCTCTACCAGCTCTTCCACCTTCGCAAACTGATAGTAATAATCTAGACTCTGCGGGTTGAGCAAAGTTCCGGAAGGCTTGATGATCTTGCCGGAGACGATCTGCTTCACCGGCAACTCGACCTTTTTGAGGTTCACAGTCGTCTACTCCTGATCAGAGACTGTTTCCCAATCCCCAGACTACGAAAGTACGTACCGGTATTTCAGGCGTCTCGAAAACGTATCGCGGCACATGTCTCGCGCTAAGCCCTTGCCTAATCGCCGTCTTGACGTCGTTCACCAGCTCTTTTGTGAATTTCTCGCCCGACTTCATCATCAAGAAGAGCATTACGCTTTCATCATTATCCTGCGACCGCCGCTGACCAACACATATCGAGTCTGCGACCTGCTCAGCGAATTGCGCTTCGAGAATGCTGTAGATCTCGGCTGAGCCGAATCGGACGCCGGAGGGGTTGAGGACACCATCGGCTCTCCCAAGGAAGATCAACCCTTTCGTGATAGGATGGATCATTACGAAGTCGCCGTGTGTCCAGACATCTATGGAAGCATGAGCTTCATCGACACGATAGATATACTGGTCTTACCATCAAATCTAGCGAAGTAGGCGTTGAAATACTTCGACCCATCGTCGTCTCCCCAGAACTTGACCGGCATGTTGGGAAATGCAGCGGTGGCTATCAGTTCGCCGGGCACACCATCCGGGACGGGGTTGCCCTTTACGCCCTTCCCGCCTTCGTCAAGCTGGTCGTACACGGCAATTGGCGTCCCGAGACTTGGACCTTGGCAGCCTCCGACATACACTGGCATAAGTGGATTTTCTGTGCCAAATGCACCTGCGAGATCTGTGCCTCCAGAGATATTGGCCAATTGGACTCTTGGCGGAAAGCCAACATCATAAAACCATTCGAAGAGGGCATCGGAGAGGACCATCCCAGTACTGGTCACTACTCGCAACGCACTGAGATCCGTGACTTCCCGAGGGCTGATGTCGTTCTTTTGGATCTCGTGTAGATATCGAGGTGATATACCCAGATGGGTCACCCTACCTAAATCAATCACTTCCTCAACAGGTAGCTTGTAGGAATAAACATACCTCTGCTTACCAATCAACTTGATAAACGTCAACAAGTCTGGTACGAAAGGACTCCCGTCATACATCACCACCCTCGCCCCAAACAGCAACGCCTGCACACTCCCGAGATACATAATCCACCCGGTGGTCGTATACTGCAAGCACACACTCTCCGGCCCCGTCTCCCTATGCAACCTCCCCTCCTTCACAGCCGACAACACCACCCCACCCGTCGAATGCACAATACACTTCGGCTGCCCCGTCGTGCCCGACGAATAAACAATCAAAAACGGCTCCGCAAACCCCACCCTCTCAAACTCAATCTCCCTTATCCCTACCTCCTCTTTCACCACGCTCAAAAACTCCCCCAACGTCCTCGTCCCAGGCACACCACTCACATCCGCCGGCCCCTCCTCGCCCACAAACCGCGGCTGACTCACCACCCCGCTAAACACCTCCACCCCGCGCATCCCAGCAACAATCTCCCCCATCTTCCCCCTCAAATCCACCCTCCGCCCATTATAAACTGCCCAATCATCCACAAACACCCACACCGGCCGGATCTGCACCAACCGCTCCAACACCCCCCTCGTCCCCATGTCCGTACTACTACTACTGAAAACGCCCCCCAAACTCGTCGTCGCCAGAAACACGACCAGCGTCTCGATCGAATTACTCGCCACCACCGCGACGCGATCCAACTTTTTCACGCCGTGCGCTCTCAGCGCCGAAGCGAGGTGCCCGACGCCCTGCCGGAGCGCGCCCCACGACAGGTGCCGCACGGAGGTGCAGCCTTCGCGCACGGAGGTGAGTGCTATTTTGGAATCTTCTTTGCCGTCAGTGGAGTGGTGGGTGGGGGAGGTGCCGGGGGAGAGGGTGTAGAGGATGTTTTCGGCGAAATTTAGACGTACGCCGCCGAACCAGGGGGGGATGCTGTCCATGCGGGCGGTCTCGGAGACGACCTAGAATGGGTGCGTGGTGTGAGAATGGGGTCTGGCTTTGCTTTGCCTGGTGTGGGAAGGGAGGGGAAGGGATGGGATGGGAAGGAATGGGATGGGAAGGAATGGGATGGGATGGGATGGGATGGGATGGGATGAGATGGGATGAGAT
>JAABUP010000355.1_pt1 | contig 103600 bp, 86 predicted proteins | sample 5559201 | NCBI WGS metagenome assembly JAABUP01 (sample SAMN10711887, study PRJNA513373) | rock metagenome | isolation source: Antarctica rocks | place: Antarctica
CTCCGGGCAATATGTCGAGAAAAGCCTTCTTTCTTGAGAGCTCTCCGGATTGCCCTTCCTGATACGTTCCAGCCTAGTCTCGTTGCTACCTCCTCGTACTGCATACGTCTTGTTTCTTTGGAGCTTTGTATAAAACGGACTAGGCGGTCTCGACAGGGCGTATTTATGACTGGTTTGGGGCCTGATTTACGGTTTTGAGGCGTAAGTTGATGGCTAGTAGCGTATCTAACCTGGCGAGTGGTAATTTTGAGGTGTTTCGCTATTCTCTCCGCATCCCAGCCGACTCCACTAAGTGTTTGTACCTGAATCCGTTGATCGCGGGTTAATTGGGAGCGTTTTGGGGTTGATGGGACATCCATTATGCGTTGGTTAGGAGAATATGCTGGAGAATCTATTGGAGAAGGTAGATTTGTATGTATTATTACATGGAAACTTCTAGAAATGAACGGTATTTCAACTAGCTTTTGCCAAGACGCTTACATTTAACATGGTTCCTACCGTAGTACGCCTCCACACACAGGGCTCCGATGTCAGAATCTCAATCGAAATCAAAATCATTGGACCGCTGTCCCTTCCCCATGACCAATGGACTACCTGGTCAGACTATGATGGTGCTTTCAGAATATAGGTAGCTTCGGAAGAACGAAAGCTTGGACTCAGGGAGCGCCTGATGCACCTGAATCGATCAGATGCTGGCCCTTTAGATGGCAGCTACTACTACTTCTTCTATCAATCACCGTCCTTGTCGCGGACCGCACCCTTAATCTTATATGAGCTTGACTAGATGCCTTTCTTATTTTTATCTCAGCTCCCGCAGTGAGAAGTCCGACCATCAGTCCGGCGAGATTGTTTGTCATGATAAATGACTACCACGGTTGATCTTATCACCACTTGTGGACGCTTAGGATGCAAGTGTTGTTGGCTTGCAGGCGTCAAGTTTCGAAGCCCCTGTACCTGGTTATGAGCTTCTTGACACTCTTCTAGAAGGCCTAGGACTTGCACTACTGCTGCAATATGATCCAATATCACACAGTAGCGTCTGAATTGACCACGAGTACCCCGCCTTCCAAAGCAGGATACAACCTCTATCACTCGCTTCCCACACCCTCCAATATCAGTTTGAAGAGGGGCATGGTGTATGCGCATTGACTCTGCTCGGTTTAGCATCCCTCTATGACAAGCGATATGACAACAGCTCGATCGACATTGTCGAATTTGGGCTCGATACTCGAGGCGAGGAAAGTAAGGCTCGCCTGTGATTGGCTGATGGGCACACGACCTTCCACCTTTGGTAGGATTCGAAATTGATCTCAAACATAATAGTATATCGGTAAATTGGGCAAGTCTGCCAAGATATCTTCGGCCGTCCTGTGACTCTACTGGAGACAGCTTCTCTTACTGGAAGCGTTGCGTTGGGTGCGATTTTGGGCGAAGCACTGTTCATGTGTGGACAACATGACTCTCTTGATAGGTAAGGCAAACAGATGGTAGAGGCTGCCAAGCATGGCAAGGAACAACTCCATCATATGATTCCACCGTAGACTGCGATGAAAGATCGCACATGTTCGAAGAAAGGGAAGTGTGAGCAGGCATGTAAGCGATGGAACGGTAATGCGCAGTGCTCGAAACGTTCCTATCCAACACTCAGCACTGTTTCACGATTGTTTTAGGTGCCGTTCCATAGCCTGAAGGAAGCAGCCTTACTTTGCATAAAGTATCTACCTTAGAGAACGATGGAAGAAGGCAGCCTTGTTGAGCAGGAGCGGATGCCCGCCAAGGAAAATTTTGCCGCACTGAGGCTGAGCGCAAGCGCGGCACGACGCAAGGCGCTGTCCAGACGACAACATCGCGAGTCTTATGGAGCCATTTCGATCCCTCCTTCTTCAGCAAAGGCAGCCAGCAGCTTTCAGTGCAGCTTCCGGAGGGCGTATGCCCGCCACAGGAGCTGGTGGCCAGATAAGACTTCTGATCGAAGCTAAGAGACATTGATTATCAAAAGACAGACGACTAGACTACATGCTAAATCAGGTCTCCTCCTTGTACGGACCGGCATGCAAACAAAGAGCTAAATGAGTGTATCAAGCCATAAGATAACAAGATCCTGTAACCGCCATTGCTGAGTTGCGAAAGAGCAAATAAGACTATTAAGCCAAAAGAGGTCTCCCACACAAGTCCACCGAGTGTATTCGCAATATATGAGCAAATAACCAACATGTATTTCATTCTTGACGTTCGTGAGAACCTTTCTCTTTGGGACTGCCAATCAGCCTCCGTGTCGAGGGAGTGGCAGCAGCTCAACCTCTCATTCGTGATCCAGGAGGACTCTATCGTTATCCGAGTCCTGATCACTCTCTTCAAAAGGCCCCTCCATCGCATGTATATCCTGGACTGTACCAATCGAACTGGAAGCTGGAAGTGGGCGACCTTCTTTCTGTGGGATGTTAATTTCTGTGACTACTTTCAAAAGGGTCCTGGCGTGGATTGAGCGTCTTACAATGCACATGGGGCACAAGGCTCTTGGTGATTTTACCTTCAGTGTGCAATCATATTTATCCTTGTTTGGGCACGGATACTTGGTGTAAGTGATTGGCATGTCGCTTGGCAAAAGGTCATTCGAGCTATGAGTGGGTCCACGTCCTCCACGTCCTCCATTCTGCATAGAGTGTTATTGGTCAAGACATGGATGAGATTTGACCGGGAGTGTAAAGGTATAAGGGGCTGACTCACTATGCACGCACCACACTTTAGTCTTGCTCCTCTCACTTTCACCTCACTAGTGCAAAGTCCACCATACGCCACTTTATCATTTATGCAAGGGTATTTGGCATATCCTGGTCTGGAAGTGAAACCAAGACCAGATGCCGATAGTGATGGCGATAGCAGTGCGCTTTCTGTGGCATCCTCACAGACAGAGGTCGCGAACGAGACGTCATTGGCCCCAAGTCCCTATCGAAACCCCTTGGGTCAGTTATGGATGGCCAATATACGAAGAAGGGCCCTTTACCATGTTCTCAAGATGAGAAAGGTCCGTGATGTCAGAGGCCATATGGGAGCCACCATGCTCATTGACCCACTCGACAGAATTACATGTGAGGTGAAGTCCTACCATGATGCTAATAGGAGGATCGATAGCGAAAGGTTCAGTATTATATCAATCACAAGGCGGAGAATGGTTCTGAAGCAGCAATATCTGATTGAAAGAGTTTTATGGGGAGCAGGAACGAGCTTTAAGTAATGGAAAGCAAATTTAAAGGAGTCATGAAGAACACATGTGCAATAGAGGATCAATGACGGGGCTGAGGGACTTCAATCATGGCTGATTATTCATCTCTAGGTCCATGGTGATCCATGGCATATTGTTTGGAAGTTCGGGGCACGACTTACGATTGGGCACTTCCAACATTGCAAACTACCTTGGTGTGGGAGGCGTTGCGGCTGCCTGTGCACCTCGACGAACCATACATCGTGAACTCTTCATGAACGAGTCTAGGAATACGATTACCTCCGCTGACAGCGGGGTCTTTTGGCGTCCCGATCCTTGACTAGGCATGGTCATGACTCTCTACGCAGTCTCTTGGTCATCTTGGGAACTTGGCCCTTGACCATCTTGCCGTGCCGCAGAGCTGAGTATTGCCGCCGCCCATAGTGAGTATCCAAGCCCCATTGGGAATGACTCTTCTCCCTCACTGCCGAATCAAGCCTCTCATTAGCAACATCGGATGTCGTCAAGAAGATACATATACTTGTAACCGCCCGGCAATATTTTCCGCAGAAGCCGCAATACAGACGCGAAGCCAGTAAGAGCCTGGGGATCATAATGATAAGGTGTATGAGTTGCAGCCTGGGCTATCTCGTCAAGTCGACTGAAATTGATAGGTCAGGACGAAGGGAGGGAACAAGGGTTTGACAGCTTGACGACGTTGCCGCTTCCGCAAGCGCAGTATCTGATCAATCCTACAGGACAGTGGGACGCCTTCACGACAGGGCTGAGCTGCAGCCTGACATCCTGTGATTCAATGGCTGATCCTGAAGGATGCGTAGGTGTCGAAAGGAGAAGTCGTTTGACCGAGCCGGCGGGAAGGCGCATCGACTTCCGATCACGTGACCCTTCCTTGCTTGTCTCTTATACCCGAGGGTGTGATAATAGAGAGCATGACTGAAAGGGAAGACGAACTGCATTAGTGGTTGTGATGGGCTCCCTTGAGTTGAAGGTTGGGCATGAAGGATTTTCGGATTTATCGATCTCCGCACAAGACCTGGGCAGATCACAGAAACATTCTGAAGCCGATGCAAATGAACAACCGGCTTAGCTTGAAGGAATGTAAGGTTATGAGGATCACTTCCCTACGTCGACAAACAAGACATCAACAACCAAGCGTAATGCCCACTAGTCACCTCGCACAGACTCAGCCGACGGAGTCATCCCCAGGCAAACACGAAGTAGCCGCCTTGCAGGTGTCCCAGAAGTCTCGATATCATTGGCACGGTCATTTCGGAACCCTGCAACAGTGCACGGACGTTTCCCATGTTCGCATTGGGTAGTGGGAGCTTCGTACCATCCAAGGAACCTCGACCACTCCTCAGCCCGTGCCCCACGAACATGGCGCTCAGGAAGTAATGTAACACGGATCAACAGAGCATCATATCGATCGGTGTCCAAGCGGGAGGTAGAACTTGATTCGTACAGCGTTCTGGCCCAGTACCGCAATGCCAAACTCTATAGCCTTCTCATTGGTCCGAGAATTTGACTATTTGCAAACCACAACACCCCTCTAAAAACAGCCATCACCCACACGGAAAAATTCCTGCTATCCAACAACCAGCCCCAATTCCCAAGCACGGCAAGGATTCATTTGTGACAATGCCACATCTCCCCTTCCCACGCACCACATCACCGGAAATTACATTACATCACACACGATGAATCAAACCAAACCAACCAATATAAATGAAGTGCAGATGAACTGGAATTGAGATGGAATGTCCCTCACCATCAAACCCCAACCAATCAGAGCTCTTGCGTATGGCGCAGTCTGCAGGCGAGATAGAATCTGTGATTTGTTCTGCGCGAGCCGTATACCTCCGTTGTATTTTCTTTTTTTCCAACCATGGGAATGGGTTGCGGAGGAGATAAGTTCTCGCGGTGTTGTGGGCGAGTGGGAGATATGGGTGGGGATCATGAGATTGACGAGGGATTTTGTCGGGGGGAGGGACTTGAGAGGATTCATAGAGATGACATACGGATATCTGCTCTTCATGGCATCTTTGCACTTGCGTATCGTATGCTCCCATCACTCGTTGAAGCTGGCCTTCCGCAGCAAAGCAACCCCATAGCTCCATCCTCGCTACCATTCACCCACTCTCCCTCACAACCCTCACTCACTTCTCCCCCTCCTTCTCCCCCCTCCCCTTCTTCGCCTCCCTCCCCCTCGCGATCCTCTCCAAAATCCGCTCCCGATCCTTATCGATCTTCAGCTTCGTAATCATGACTTTACTCGGCGCGATGCCCAGCGGCACGCTCTGCCCGTTGCTCTTCTCGCGCGCGACGCGCTCGACGCGGATGTGGTATTTGAGGCGGTATACCGAGGTGACTTTTCCTTCGCGACCTTTGTTGGAGCCTCGCGTTATGATGACTTCGTCGTCTTTGCGGATGGGGATTGAGCGGACCTGTTGGGGGGAGGGAGGGTTAGTGAGGGGTGGATTGGGGGGTAGGGATTTCGGAGGGGAGGGGAGAGGGAGGGAGGGGAGGGGAGAGGGAGGGAGGAGAGGGGAGAAGGAGGGAGGAGAAGGAGGGAGGAGAGGAGGAGGTACGTTGTGTTTTTCTCGTAGTTCTTTGTTGAGGGGTGCACTCATTATTACTCGTCGGACGCTGGAGGGGGCGCTGAAGTGTGCTTTGCGGGATTTCCTCCGCGAGGAGTGGAGGGCTGGGAGTCATTTTGTCAGTTGCTTGGGGACCTGGATCTGTAGTAAGAGCCACATACAAGTATTTATCTTCGTCATGATGGCGGTGGGTTGTATTGTCGCTCACTGTCAGTCAAAGATGTAGACTGGGTTTCCTAAGGAATTGTTGTGCGCCAGTGCGCAAAGCCAGAGATATAGCGCTAATCCTGTTATGGCTGGCTTAGCGAAGAGCTCCAAATCGCGGAGTCGATGAGCAGCGCGCCTTATGATACGTTGTGCATGTTTTTCGTACTTTAGATATATCGCGTAATTGGACGCTCATATTGTGTTCATAATTGACTTTTTGAGATTCAGCTACCTCGATGACACTGAGGCGATAGGTTGCCCGTATCTTTGACGGAGGTACAAGATCTTGGGAACTCTGCGCTCCAGTCAGGATTAGCACTGTCTACCATATTCGGAATGTCATACAATGGCTATTCAAAGCTGAACCACACCTACTCACCATACTATCAACAAGCGCCGGGCCAAGATGGGCGCACACCATATACCGACCATGCAAGGGGAAATAAAGGCTATCAATCCAACTCATATCAGCCTCTGAGCGCCTATCAGAACAGTCACTCTCAACAGTCAGCTCCAGCTCAGTCGAGCAACGCGGGCATGGCATACAATGATACAGGGTATGGTGGTGGGCCTTCCAGCGGAGGACAAGACTCGAGAGCAGCGTACAGCAATAGCCGTTCGTCAGTAGATACCACGGCTCTGGGCAATCTGGCATATGCGTCAAGCTTGGGTCGGGATAACACCGATCTTCAGCAAACTATGAGCTACAATCGCTCGCAAAACCCAGCGAGCTATAGCATGCCGAGTTCATATGGAATCAATCACAGCAATACTCTGCAGTACGGAGGTGACCATCAACGAAGGGATAGCACTGCTTCCCCAGCGACTGCAAGGGAAGATCTCAGGGTACGGCCTTCTATATCATCCCCTTCGCTTGGTTACCCTCCGGATAGCGGTAACACTGGGTATCAATCGCCACAGATTCAAGCTGGGCCAGCTCAAGCCCAGTATACCGGGACGAACTATGGTGAGCCATACCAGGCCAGTCAGTACAGCAATCCCTCAAGACCAGCTAGCGGCCAAGCCGTACATCGCCCTTCAACGATAACGGGCTCGCAGGCTGCGTCGCCAGTCGTGGCTCCTGACCCGAATCCACGCCTTCACTCAGACGGAAATTACAGAAGAGTCAGTACAGGCGGACGGCCAGAAAAGCCACGAGTGTCCACTCCACAGCAGCAATCCTATGGGGGAACGTCTGCTGGACCCCAAGCTGGAAACTTCACCAAAAATTCGCAGCCAAAGAAGGCTGCTAGTAGTTCAGCTCCCATTAAAGCAACACGGATTGCTACTCCGACATCTGCAAACAACACCGCTTCGCAGCCATCGAATGGTTTCCGAAAGTCGACAGATCATCAGAGCAACGATCATGTAAGCCAGAGATCGACGCCTACAAACCCTCAATTCCCCACTACAGTCAACCCGTCTCAAGTATTCAACGATGCGGAGTATCAACGCAGACAAGCAGCCGCGGCTACTGAAGCAGAAAACACAAGAAAGAAAGCAGAAGATGTTCGGGCTACCGCACTACCTAAGGATACATCACCCAGCATCCCTCCGAGCGCCGGTACCGATGTAGATGCTGCGAAGAAGGAGCAAATGGAGCTGGAGATGAAACAGATGATCGAGAAAATGCGGGATTACGAGTCAAAAGACCCATCATTATTCTCGCAGATTTGGGAACAGGTCAAGAAGGGACAGCCCGCTCAGCGGACTTCACAGGTCGTGGCCCACGAATCTTCGGCTTCTCCAGTCGTTATGAACGACCAAGCACCAAACCCTCTTGTTCAGTTGCCTCCGGAGTCTGAATTGTCAGCCGCTGATGGCGAGTCACTTCCACCCAATTTTGACCGTGGTCGCTTTCCGGCCCAGCGCCGTAGACGTGGCGGGGCGACTTACACACCAGAGAAGAAACAGGCCACTCCAAAAGGTTCGGCAAAGTCTGCATCCGCGAAATCCAATGTGGAAGGAAATCAACCGATGCAGAAGGCTGTGAGGGACTCTCATAGGAAATCCGATTCTTCGATGCCCCCAGCTCAGACTACGAATCGGAGTGTGGGACATCAGGTAGAGGAGCTGCAGTCTCAAGCAACGCCAACCAGCATACCTGCGTCAACTTCAGGACTGTCGGCTATACCCACACCTTCTGCAACTTCCAAGGCACAGGCCAAGCCACCGACTCCTAAAGCCTATGGGACATACTGGCCAGAGCATAAGAAAAAACAGCTAGCAGATGCCGCCAGGGTTGCATTGACCACCACGCCGCAGAACACCGGCAAGGAGATCACGCCGGATGAAATTCACAAGCTCCTTGACCAGAATCCTAGCTACATCCAGCTATGTGAGATATTAGAAAACAGAGGGTTTGTGATCGATCGAGGTCAATTCGCTCGCCTTCTCCTCTCTGCGGTTCCCGATTTGGCTCAAGGAAGTTCACCGAGAAGTCCTGCGGCTTCTTCCTCTCATCATGGCTTGCCCACGCCATCTACAGCTCCACCGCAAGGTGGTCTGTCAGCAACCTCTAAACCCAATTCGATACCTCCAAATCAACAGACGAATAGATATGTCACGCCGTACGGGATTCCAAATCAACCAGGAAATCATCCCGCTCCTCAGGCCCAGATGACCCCAGCCTCTGGACCATCCAGAGACTACCGCTATATGGATCCTAGCAATCCAATGAGCATAGACAAGCGACGGCAATATCCTGTTGCCCCGCCACCGCCTAGCATGTATAATAGCCATGGGGTACTGTATCCAACTGGGCCGATCCCACCGTCACCTCAATCTGATCACAGTTCAGCTAGAAACCATGTGCGATGGCAAAATCGTCCTGCTACTTCGGTCCAGCCTGCCTTTAGTACCAAGCAGGATCTGGCGAGAAAGAGAAGCTTTGGGGAAATCGTCGATCTAACTCAGGCCATGTCCGAGGATGAAGACAATGAGCCTCCCAGCCAGCGCCCGCGGGTCGACGATACTACACTGAAGGTATATACCGCCGGGAGAAGCGTTAATAGCGGCACGGCTACTCCATCATCCGTCAAGGATACCACGAACCTCGAGGAATTCAGACACAAGCCTACGGGAAAAGAGGCGTACCTACGAGCCCCAAATATCATAAGCCCCATGAACAAACGGCAAGACGCATTACGACGCTCCAGCTATAACCCAAAGACCATCTCCCGGGATGTTCTGCTCGCTGTAGGAAAGCATCCAACGATGGCTCCTCTCAATTCGCACCTTGATGTTCTGAGGGACAGATTTACAGCGGTCAATAATGACTCAGATCTGAGTACGTTCCGGTGGGATCTTGTAGATCCAGGTGGACCGCCCCCCGTACAACATACCACAGTAGATGAGGTCTCTCATCAGTCCCGTCGATCTTCTGGCAAGCATGTCCGCCCGCGCATTGCAGTCGTTGTTGGGGGCAGTGGGCCCATTGAAGTAGAGCCAGGTAAGTGTAACGTCTTCAATACCGGCCTCATTACTGACATCCTACTTCAGGTCAAGGTCGGCGCCGGAATACAGCCTTCAAACCTACCAGAGGAGGACGTTTTGCTTCTAGCAGTCGCCCAAAATCTGCCACCATTCCCGACCCAATCCACCCAGAGACGCCCCAGAAAGACGTTGTTAGCTCCCAGGGTGGCATTACACGGACCAGTCTCAGCGACTCAGGCTTCTCGCGGTTCGTACACAACGATCTTCCGGTAATGCTCAACAACATCACGGGAGCTAGCGTCAGAACGCCTATCGCTCAGCTGTCACAGGCACATACCCCAGCGAGTGGCTCTTCGGGGAAAGTGAGGGTTCCAGGACGTAGAGGTAGACCTCCAGGGGCCAAAAACCGAAATACGCGTCCTGATAAAGGCACCCCAAAGAAAAATAAAGCCCCTCTGGCTCAGCCTCAGCCTCAAGGGCAGTCACCTCAAGATACAGCTATGGCCGACACTCAGGATCCTTCAGCGCTGCTTGATATTGTGATACCTATAGAAACACATGCGGCTCCGGTACGGACCCCCAGTAGCTCACTGCAAGGCCGTCCTCGCATCAGCACCACACCGGCAGGGCCAAGTGGCCTTGGACAAGCGATGAGCCCATCGGTAGGGGGTATAGCTGTAGTCATTCCCTCACGTTCACCCAGTGTCATGGAAGGCTCTCCCGTCAAATCTGTTAGCTTATCGGCAAACAAGGCTCCACCGAATCCAGCGCCGAAGACAAGTATGAAGCAATCACCTGCGCCTTCGTACAAGGTCTACCAGTGCCGCTGGGACCGATGTCCAGCAGAGCTACACAACATCGACACACTCAGGAAACATGTTCGCAAGCATCGCCACGTGAGGGACTTCGATGTAGCATTCATTCCTTGTCTGTGGGGAACGTGTGGCGATAGCGGGCGGGATCCTGCAACGTTCGACTCGGCGGCAGCTTTGGACGAGCATGTTGCAAGGCATATCAATGCGGTTGCCCGGGCGTCGGCAGTTCCGTAAGGTACGCCGTGTGGACAGCTGTTGCATTCTTGTGCTGGCCCGTCTACAGAAGACGAGGCTTCTGAGGAGATGAACGATTCGGACGATTGACTGGCGATACATAGTGCAGCGACCACACACCCTGGACGCTCCATGAAGCTCATGGCCGGTCTCCCGCGAGGGAGAAATCGGACACGTGTTTCATGAGATGGATCAGCGGGACTAGTATCGATTGGATGTCGAGGAAAGGAACCACCGGATTCCTATGGGTCTTGAGCTTACCTACCTCACGATGACTCCAGAGACAAGCTCTACCGATCTGAGGTATATCAAAAGTGGGCTCAGGGCTGAGACATATGCGTCCATACTTTCTTCCTACGATGTTTTTAGCTATCTTGATACTGATACCATTACCGATCTCAAGTCGAGCGAGCTTCGAGGTTTGAAAATATTGTCGCTGTAATATAGAAGGATTTTACAACATACAATTGAACGATGCTTGGGAACGTCACTCTGATTATTAGTTTCCGTGCTCTCTAATTCATCAGCCATCTCATACGCTTCTATTCGACGCTTATGCTTTCGAACAAAAGCATTATTCGACGCTGAAGTATCACAAACGCACACTCTACCACCCGCGTTCAACATACAGACCCGCTCGTCCATCTACCCTCTCTCCGATTCCCTAAAACTACACTCTCTCCCCACTCTTCCCCTACCTATTCAACATATCCCCCATTCCATTCCATACCCCCATACCCGCCACCTCACCACTCTCTCACACCACACCCTACCTCCTTCCCACCATTTCCCCACCAAAATCTAGCATCCAGCCCCAGCCCCAGATACGATCATCAATCCTTATCATCAATCCTCATCCTCATCATCATATCACTTCCTCCCCCCTCCTGCAAAAAACAGCACAGGGTGGCAACAGCGTATGTGTAATCTAATAACTTGCTTTATTGTGCCAAGGGCCTGAGGCATGTTTTTACTATTTTACTAATTGGGGGGGGGATGTGTATGGTGGCTTCATGGGGGGTTTTTGCTTTGGGGAGGGTAGGTGATAGATAGGTGTTTGTGTTGGTTAGAATAGGCTTTGAGGTATGAGTTGGGATTGTGGAGTGGGATTGTGGAGTGGGAGATGTTTGGTGTGTGATTTGGGTGGGGGCGGGCGGAGGGCGGGTAGTTGTATGGTAGACTGCGAATATGAATCAATGTACCTGCAGTATCAAGTACAGCGTTGTGTGTTGGATATCTTTGCACTATGACAGCTACATCGTAAGATTTGGTGGAAATGGGATTTTGAAATTTTGATTACCGAACGAATTTTCTACTGCGCACTAGATGGGAGATTAATGGGAGATTGCTGGAGACTTGGTACGTTGATGTTGAGGTTGCGCATTTGAGGGTATACTGTTGTACTGTTGTACGAGGGTGGAGCATGTAGGGTGGGTGTAGGGTGGAGTGGAGTACTCTATGATGTGGCTTGGGAAGGTTTATGGGGTTTTCTGGGATGAGGATGGAGAGTGTATGTGTTGTAGAGTAGAATAGGAGAATTGAACAGAGATGGTGATTATCTGGGGATGTGTTGTAAGTATACATGGTTTTGTGTAGATCATTGTTTAAGATAGTAGGGGAAACACAGCTGCTCGTAAGACCATGGAAATTCAAGGGAGTGGCGAAAAAGGCTGGGGGCGATGAGGGTTGGAGAGTATATATTGATACGATGGAGCAAGGAGGACGTTTGATAGCGTAGCATTCCGAATTGATAAATGAAAATCGTAGCAATAATAAAAATGTATTACAGTTCCTCCTGATCCCTCAATAAGTAAATTCAGAAACACCCTCCCTCCTCCCTCAATCATACAACCCAAAGTCCAAGTTAAGCCCTTGCGATAGTCATGGATAAGTAGCTAGTATGAGGGAATAGGCGTGGCTGTTGGCTCTAGTATTCGGTTCACGACCGGTTGCACTTCTCTCCTTTCTTTCGGACGGGGCGTCTCGCAAATCCGGGGTTTGCCATCAATTTGACAGAAGCAGAAGTTTGTGCAGGCAAAATTCCCATTGGGAAGGGGCGTTTCTGGACTATCCCTCTTGGTACTTGTGCTGCACGTCACTGTGGGTTTATGAGCGTCAGGTGTGCCCTGCACACATCGCGATACTGTAGCAGCGGTCGTCTTCGCTGGCACGGGTCCAGCAGCAATAACAGGTGGTTTCGTCGCTTCTGGTGGGACACCTTTGGGAAGGCCTCCGGTCTGGCACCATGAGTATGTTGTCCCACTGACTGTTCCGCTGCCGATGCCGGCGATCGTGCCACCCCGGCACGAGCACTCTAGCTGAGGAGCAGTGATTCCTTCGCTTGGAATTGGAGCCACCCTGGAACGATAATTAGTGAAGATCATGGGAATTCCTTGTCTACGACAGTGTTGAGGAAACTCACGTAGCGATGAAGCAGCCCGGAATTGCCACGACGGTGTTCGCTGATGTTGAGCTTGTATCCTTACAGTCTACTTCATCGCCGTCTCTGAAACCAGGAGGTATGTCGGGTGGGCATGTACCTGAGTTGGCAAGATTGTGCAGGGAACAAATCTTAGGAGTCCTGTGGATGCAGCTACCTGTTTGTAATTTATCCTTCAATTTCTTGACTCTTTTCTTCGGATCGTCGTCGTGAAGAGAATTTGCAAGACTCGACAGCCCTAAGAAGTATGCACCGAGCCCCGCGATAGTTCCAGAAGCTAGTGTAACAAAAATTGGTATATAAATAAGCCCAAGCAAACCTGGGGGTAGAATTATTTTGCATACCATACGAGGTGCCTTCAACCTCAGCAGGTGCTCTATAACCCCCAGTAATGGCATTCGGAACCGTGAGATCATTGCAAGGGGCGTATACTTTGATAACGTCCACTTCATTTGGTGGATCCACCTTGCTTCTTGGCCATAGGCCTCCATCTATATCGACGCCGCCAACGACCATCATATCGGGTATATCGGGAGGGTTTCCGTAGGCAGAGAGCTGTGGATACTCGTCTACAGCCTGTCATAGTAATATCGTTAGTACCCAAGTCGTGACACCGATATAGGTACCTACCACGTTAGGAGGGCCGAAATTAGGACTATTACCAGAAGGTGTAATAGGCTAAATAGTGGTCAGTGTCTCTATACCGTGGTTGATTGCAGAGTGGTTGCAAAGCTAGTTACCATCAGACCAATAGCGATGCAGGCGTTGAGGTATCTCCTCAGCTCTAAAATCCAATCGAGCTGCCGTCTGCTGTCATATTTCACTTTTAAGAAAGCCTGCCTATTCCAACCCCAGGACATATTCAAGATTCCGGTCGCGGTTGTCTCCTGTTATACGTTTAGCTGCTTCCCCAAATTGAAGCAGATGCAATATCACAGACATGTCCAATATAATGATTGGTTCTCCAGTCGTTGTAGGCCTTGATCACACCATCCAGGTATGCCGCTGGGTCCCCCAAGTAATTGACTCGCACTACTACTGGATTACTTCTTTTCGCAATGCCGTGTTTCCACCCTGCGGCCTTTGCAAGGATTCCTGTGCCATGGCCGACGCCTCTAATGTCATTCTCGGTGGCATCTCGAGGACGGGAACCTGAAGCATGCAGCCATCGGACATTCGTCCGAACATGTCTCGAGAATTCCTGTGGTCTGCGTCAACTGTACCCTTTTGGTCATCTGGAACGTAGAGAACACACGTCATCATTACGCAAATCAGCGCCAGTGTCAACGATATATACCATGATGTCTCTTCCTGCGGATCTGTCGTACACAAAGTCTTCATGATTACTGACTTTTGCTCCGTCTGGCAGAGAGACAAAAACCATTTCCGGGTCTATCTTGTGGGAATTTACGTATCCATCATCGCGCTTCACGAGGACTTTATCTTTATGGACGACTGTGCCACCAGAACGCTTTGTTGGGGGAGTGCCAGCACCTAAGGCGTTGGAACTAGTGGGGTCGGGACAATCTTGGGTGCATTCTTCGACAATTGAGCTGACCTGGACCATCATCAGTCCGCAAAGGCTACCATTTCAGGTGGAGAGGCTTTCTCACATTTGGATCTGCTTCAACTTTCTTGGCTTGATCAGGTGTTAAGGAAACGCTCCAGAAGGCCACCCCAAGATCGCTACCATGAGCAGATACAGACTTCGGATCAGAGGCTACGTCTCCTAAGAGCTTGCTGATTGCTGTCTCTCGGTCTTTGTTGGTGGAATCCTTAGAGTATATGACATAATAGCTCCTGTCTTCGCGTGTACCTATCGACAGACCATCATCGGTGGTTGATCCTGCCTGAGGCATGCCTTGGGATATGGTGGCTAGCAAAGAGATCACTACCAACAGCGGTAAAGTCAGCCGTTGCTGGAGCTGCATATTCAAGGAAAATCAGAGGGTAATGTAAGATAAAATCAACGGAGTACACGAATTCACAGTGTTACTGCGAGAGTCAAATACAGATGATGTTCGCTATTCTTTGGCTGGGAAGAGGCCTTTTTATATCTGTCTCTAGGACTTTAGATTGACTGAAAATCCCAGAAACCAACTTGCGATATGCCCAAGCTGAGCTCTGACACAGCCTTGTCCGAGGATATGAATTATGGAAGGCGCCACCCTGAATCTCCCCACCTTAGTCCTAGTATCAAGACAGTAGAAGCTCTAGACTTGTCGACCTTGATGCTGATTTGGTAGTTCATCTACATAGCCTTGTAGAGGAAGGGGTGTTGCGCAGCAAAACGCAGATGTTGGATTGTTGATGAAACGCACTGGAGGCAAGATATGGCGGTTCGATTGCACGAGATCCAGGGACCACGCCATATGTTTGACCTCACCGCATACGCCTCATACAGCATACTGAGCCACGTCCACAGGAGACCAGACATCGCAGCACTTACCGCATGCGAGCTTAATGATGGAAAAACGTCGACACTGTTCGGTGAAATACAGACATGCGTAGGGTTCTAATCATAACGTCCCTTACCTCTTTATATATATATGTATATTATCGCCCAACGCTGTCCCGAAGGCTAGTAGCCACCAGTAACACACACGCAGTCTCGTGTGATCTCGTTGTGTAATATCACTTCATTGGCTGCAGGAACATGAGTGGTGATGTGCTGATAGATCTTGGACGTTGCACCTCAGATCCTGTGTTTCAATAATAGATGAAGGGGGTGAGCGATTGGATACCAAGAAGCCCACGTTGCGTCTGAAGTAGACCGTAAATTCAGATGAGGAGTAGGATTTTTGATCTGTTTCGTGAGCAGATACGGCGCTTAGCAGAACTTGAGACAGCTAGGCAGTGTGGCAGTGAATGCGTCAATTCTCCCATCTCTAACATATCAGCCTCACATGTGTCAGATACCCTCGCGCCAGCCCTTTGGACATAGAGACAAGTCCGTATATTTTCCGGAGATTATCGTCGATGTATATGACTTTTGGAGCGTGGTGAGTTACGTAAAGTAGTTCGGCTATGGACTTGGGCTTATGATGTTCGGGGCGTGCGCTTAGGTTCCCGGGGCCGACGGCCCGCGGAACTCAGGCGCGTATAGGTATGCGGATGTTGCCGGTGAAGTGTGCAGGATACACGCGGCTACGGGCTCACTTACTTTAGATATGTCTGCCTCATCTAAATACTCTAGATTACCAACTTAACCATGTAATTGGAATTCTTCGATGACGAGGACGACCAACGACCAGTTCCGGAGGAGATCATTCAGCCCGTGCCTACTCACCCATTCCCTTTCCTGAGGCTTCCTCGCGAGATACGCAACCTCATATACGGGCACGCCCTTGTTCGTCCTGGTGTTGGACATTACGTTGAGCCTGCTCGCACCTGTTTTATGCATCACAAGGGAGGTTATCCCAGCAGCTGGACCTCATATTGGGGAAAGGAGAAATCGACGCGCCTTTTCCGTGTGAGCCATCAAGTCTCGAGCGAAGCGACCGAGATCTTCTACTCGACAGTCCCATTCCATTTCCCAGTGACAATAGATGTCGCCTTGGTTCACGACACGCTTCGAGATACCTTACCGCTTAGAGCTAGGAGACTCATTCGTGAAATAGGTTTCATGATCCTGATCAGAGGTATCCAACACTCATTTACTGCCCAAGACGATGAGGAGCCGCGACTAGCTATCGAAGCTGCGGTGGGATTGTTACCCAACATACAGCGCGTCGAAGTAACTATAGCATGTGTCGGCCATGACGTACCGGAATATCAGGTCATGGAAGTAGTCGACCGGGTCCTGAAAAAGCTGGGTCCGCTGAGAGACATGCCGGGTCTGATCATCTGGGAAAGTCCAAATGAAACTAAGCAGTGTGCTCATATTATAAACGAGGTTCGGAAAGCTCTTGGGCGCCGATGAGCAGAGGAGCGGAAGCTACAGACATTCATTGGCCTCTACGTCACGGACATACATAAAGGAGGATCTGTGTCTGAGATTTCGACAAATTCTTGAATTAAAGATTCTCCATGGAACAAAGACAATACTTCGATGACCTCACCCAGGATTGGAAAGCATCCAATGAACTCATTTCCTGACGATCAGCGAGATATGGCAATATGAAATTGAAAGGGGCATGTGGAATATCAATACCTGAAATATAGGGAATCGATATACGACATCTATGCAACAAGCGACTAAGGCTAAGGTCTACATACTGCCCAAGTACAACATAGGCAACATTTCGCGAAATCCTCGCCCCAAGGCAATATCTACAGTGAGCAACGAGCGGATCCAGCAGCACACGAACGCAATCCCCCCCCGCTCCTCCATGCTCCGCCTTACTCCGCCTTCAACCCATCACCCCTTTGGCTCTTTCTTGCTGCCCTGCTTCACTTTCCACCTTCTCTTCCCATACTCCACTTTCCTCCCCATTCATCCGCGCTCCCCCGACTCCTCCCTCCTCCCTCATCCTCCCTACCTCCCCTGCCTCCGCTCTTCCCCGCGGACGCTCCCTCAACACAGCGTTCCTCCCCTTCCCCTCGAACATCGGAAAGAGCACGGCATATCCCAGCCTCGTGCCATCATTGTGAAAATATCGACCGTCAAACCATCGATCATCGCGCCTCAATATAACAAGTATGCCTTTGGCTGAAGAGTTGGATAGGGGTTTAAGGGTAAGTAGTGAGTTTGAGGTTGTGTGGAGGGTTTGGGAGGTATGAAGTGTGGATAGGAGGTGAATGGAATCTACGTTGTGGAGAGCGGTGAGTAGATGGGAGTTGTGGAATACGGAACGTGATGATTTAAAGAGGTTTGGCTCGGGGAGTTGGATATGGAGGATGATTTTGGGAGAGTGAGGTGTGTAGAGGGTATGCAGCACATATGTCTTCAATTTTCGTTGTGTGGTCGAGTAGGGAGGGAGAGTGAAGAGGATGGAACTAGGTATTAGAGAAGCTATAAGGGAAGAAAAAGTTCGAGCGTTTGGGTGATGGGGTGTAGATGTCTTCAAATTGCAATGGTGTGACAAGGTCGTTCTATCGAGCGAGAGAGGGCGAAATCGTGATAGGCTGGGTGAATATAGTTGTCCCGGTCTGGAGGCGATGATACTTTGACTCTTCGGTCAAGGTGTGATCAATCTATGAGTCTTTGCGTGTACTGAGTGCTTTGATATATCGTTGCCGAAACACATTGTTTGTTCCGGAAAGGACAGGACAAAATGTAGATATACTACAATGCAACTCCCAAAGCGAGAACAGGGTTGAAACCATAACAGCACTCAAACAGCTTCAGCTTACAAGAGTATATATCCACCATTTGGCCGATTCTTCACGAGGTACTCGTATCACCCCCATCGACCCCAGAGGGATTCATCGTTCCACCCATGGCCCCACTCCCAATCTTAGTCCGCCCTTCACTCGTCACTGTCCAGATCTGGAATTCCATTTCCCGAAACACGTCGTACTGCGTCATGAATTCTCCCACCCCTCTGAGCGTCGTTGTCAGATCTGCGTAGGTGTGATGGCGTGTCACGGTGGGGTTTAGATCTTGGATATGCACAAAGGCGAGCTGTTTGTAGTTGAAGGTGTTGAGTTCTGGGATGGTGTCTGTGGGTGACTATATGGATGATTGGAATTAGTTCATTCCCTGTCATATTCCATTGTATATTATATAGATGTATGTGCAGGAACGAATACATGTGGTGCATTGAACACGACCTGAGATGACTTGGAAGAGACAGAAAGTACAGAGGAAGGGTAACTGACTTTGCCGCATATTACGGAGAGACCCTCAACGATGGCCATGAGGGCGTGTACGCGGATGATGGTTCTCATGGTGGTGTAGTAGTAGAAGTCAAGGACAATTGACGAACCCGGAACGGGGTAGCGCCTTGAGTCATTGAGGAGTGTCCTGAGTGTATAGTGTGGTCAGTCGCTAGCCGTGAACGGAGATAATGGGTCACAGAGATAGTTTACTGAACAGAAGATGCTGATGGAACGGTGGCAATCGTCAAATTAGGCTGTGAATTTGTATGAACGTCGCTCGAAGATTGAAGCGTAGCTCCGAAGGTAAGAGATATTTGCAGAACAAAAGAGATGAGCGATAAGGATCGAAGCTTCTTCATCGCATGAATTGTAGCATGGATATTGTAGTCACTGAACAAACTCGAGTCCTCAGATTTAACAGGTGGAGCCAAGGAGCAGAGGCATGCGGGATCTGGAGCAGATGACCTTAGGCTATATATGAACATTGAATTCGTAGAGAGACTTTTCCCGCGTTTCAATGTAACGTGGAGATGCGACTTGCGCGAGGCCAAGAGCGAAGCGTCACGAATAGTCGCTTGAATCTCAACCTATACAGCTCTTCTCGTTCGAACAGCTATACATACACTTCTCGCCTGTTTATAAGTCTCCCAGATCGTCCCAATTATCTAGGTCCTGGACGGACTTTGAACCTCGCTCGGTCTTGCTGCCCAAATTTCGATTTTTCTTCCACTAAACATCTTCTATTATCACGATGGTATGGAATCGCTATGATTTCGACGTGGTTCTGCCGTGTGCCTGAGGTGCTGCTTTCGAGGAGACCTTCTCGCTAGGTGCTGTTGGGTCTTCATGTATGGCATTGACCTCGAGGAAGTGGTATAGGACGATGAGGAGCATAGCTAGCGAGCCAAGGAAGATGGCGAGAGTGTAGAGATCATCGTCGGAAATCATCGTTGTGGTTGTAGATGGGGTGCCTCAGCAATGACGGTCCTTGCTGCAGAAGGGTGGAAGGGGATTCTGGGAAGGATCTGGGGATCAAGAGATTTAGCTGGGCTCAAAGCGAGTGCACGGTAGAGTCTTACAGCCTTGGGTGCTTTGCATTAGCACCAACTTTGGGCCTTTGGGCGGGGGAGGATAATTTCAAGGATAATGAAGGTGGTGTTGGGAGGGAAGTGTAGGTAGCCGCAAGATGGCGCTAGTGTTCTCAGCCCTGTGAGTCCGCGATTCCCCACCACAAGTTCAATATCCTTGTCCGGCCAGTACATGAGCAGGACGAAGTGAGAGCCTCTCTGGCCTTGCTGGTATCTTCAACATCTACCCCCACGATTTCGGTACGCAATTAAAACTTCCATCTACGCCGTTTGACCCGCAAGGGATACCCTAACGTCATCCTCCTCCTAGCCCCCAGACTCCAGTCATGCCTCCGAAAAAAGAGGAGAAGAAGGCGAAGCCTTCGTCGACAAAGATCGTTCAGGATAAGGTCATGTTTGCCCCCGTCTGCTACCTGGGTGTAATACTAACGCCATTTCCAGACCTTTGGCATGAAAAACGTCAGTCGATCTTACCCTTTAGTCAAGGCGCCCCTCGGTCTACAGGGATTACTGTTGACTGCCATTATGGTTTGCTAATGAGGTTGGTGGTCAGAAAAAAGGAGCTCAAGCCCAAAAGTACGTCCAACAAGTCCAATCGCAAGCCGCCCAAGCCAAAACTCCAGAGCAAAAGAAGAAAGAAGCCGAGAAAGCGCAGCGAGAGAAGGAGAAGGCCACCTCGGAAGCATTGGCGCGAGAGACAGCGGATCTATTCAAGCCTGTACAGGTTCAAAAAGTGGCATTTGGCGTGGATCCAAAGACGGTGTTGTGCATATTTTACAAGCAGGGTAATTGTGAGAAAGGAAGGAAGTGTAAATTTAGCCATGATTCAGCAGTGGAGCGAAAAGGAGAGAAGAAAAATCTGTATCAGGATACACGGGAAGATCAAGACGAGGCCAAGAAGAAGGATGATATGGCTGATTGGGATGAGGGTGGGTCGCAGCAAGAAACGCTCCCATATTTTCTTGATTGTGTTGAAAGTGATACTAACACGTTAAATGCGTATAGAAAAGCTCCGACAAGTCGTAATGAGCAAACACGGCAACCCAAAAACCACAACCGACAAAGTCTGCAAATTCTTCGTCAACGCCGTCGAAGAGGGCAAATACGGCTGGTTCTGGACCTGTCCCAACGGCGGCGACAAATGCATGTACAGACACAGCCTACCGCCCGGCTTCGTACTCAAAACGAAAGAGCAGCGCGCGGCCGAGAAAGCGCTGATGGACAAATCGCCCCTCAAAACACTCACGCTGGAAGATTTCCTGGAGAGCGAGCGACATAAACTCACCGGGACGCTGACGCCGGTGACGCCGGAATCGTTCGCGAAGTGGAAAAAGGAGAGGCTGGATAAGAAGGCGGCGGAGGATCAGGCGCGGGAGGCGAAGGAGGCGACGGGGAGGGCTATGTTTGAGAAGGGTGGGTGGGAGGATGATAGCGAGGAGGAGGAGGAGAGCGAGGAGGAGGGCGGAGTGGATGATGATGATGCTGACTGGGATATGGAGAGTATGAGGCGGGAGACGGAACGGATCCGAGAAGAGAATGAGAAGAGGCGGCTGGAGGGTGTGGGTGGGCAGGTGGCTATCGAGACCAATGGGCATGAGGATGAGGATGGTGCTGTGGGTGTTGATGAGGTGGAGGCGGAGACGAATGGCGTCAATGGGCATTCTGAGGATACATGATTGCGGCGCATTTGATATATAGGTATCTGATTTAGCGGCATTTTAGGATAACGACCGAGGAAGACATTTTTGGACTTGTGGACATTTCATGAATCTATGATGCTATGAGTCTGTGATACTATAATGCTATGATGTGAGACCTCATCCAGATAGCCAAGTAAGTACTCGTCTACAGTAAAGCAGGTAGCTAGCTGCCGTTCATCTCCTTGACGGACCTTTAGTCGCTTCCTTCCTCCTAATCTTATCGACCGTCCTCTGCAGCGCATTCTTCACCTCACCTTTCGAGAACGTCGAGATGTCGAAATAATTCGGTGCGATATCCTATTTTGGATCAGTACATCTACTAATGAGAGTCAACGTATACGAGCAAGACTTACCAGCAACCATTCAGGCTTGACGCTAGTGACAGTTCTTATATAGTTCTTGGTCGTAAGCACGAATTCATTGTACACCAACCATTCGCTATCCTGCTGTAATACCGTGCTCGGGTGTAGGATGACGTTCTGGTTATCCTTGACCGTAACGTAGGTCTTGCTGCTCCCTTCTTTCTTAGCTACTTGCATGAAAAACCCGGCGACGAGCGCGCGGCGGATGTTACTGTAGTAATTCTTGTCTTCGAATGGAACACTGACGAGTTCTAATTCGTGGGTTCCCATGATACGGCGGAGTTGCAGACGGACGTTGTCGGCGGACTGGAGGGCTCGGAGTGATAGGAAGTGGTCGTGGCACCATTGTTTGGGGTTTGCTAATGCTTCGGGAGATTTGAATGCGTGGTAGACGTTTAGCATTGTGAGATGGTCACCGTCGGGATGTGCGAAGAGCGCTTTCATTTCGTCGGCGCGTTTGCGGGCTGAAGCGGGGCGGACGAAGATCTGAGGGACGGAGAGGAGAGCGGTGAGGGAGAGGACTTCGTTTGAGCAGTAGAATTCTGGGGATGAGATGAGCATGACGGCGAGTGTTGGGTCGAGAGGGAATTCCGAGGCGAGTTTGCCCAGGTGGGTGAGATTGCCGTCGTCATCTAGGCAGGCTAGGTAGTTGAGCTCCTCCAAAGCACGCATCATGGTCTCAGGCGCTGGGGGATCCATGAGATCGAAGTGAACGAGGTCATCGATGCCAAGCTTTTTAAGGTCGAGAACGGTGGATGAGAGATTGGAGCGGAGAACTTCAGGGTAAGTGGTTTCGATGAGCTCTTTCTTAAACGCTGTTTCGGTGTATAGCCGGAAGCATTTCCCTGGCCGCGTTCGACCGGCTCGACCGGCTCGCTGTTGCGCAGATGCTTTGGATATTGCAGATACGAGTAAAGACTCGACTCGAATACGAGGAGTGTAGACCTTTTGCTTGCTGAAGCCGGGGTCGACAACATACACGATACCGTCGATAGTAAGGGATGTCTCGGCGATGTTCGTCGAAACAATGCACTTCCGCCCCGGAGCTCCTCCTGGTCTCCTCGGCGGCGGTGCAGGATCGAAGATACGTTGCTGTTGGTTTGGAGGGAGCGTGCCGTAGAGAGGATAGACTTTCAACGGACCGGCATCGGCTTCGCGAATCATCTCGTCTGCTTCGAGGCTGATCTTGCGGCAGGCATCCTCGATCTCCTCCTCGCCCGTAAGAAACAACAGGATATCGCCTTCTGGCTCGCCGGCATGTATTTGCAGTACGGTTCGCAAGGAAGCTTCAACGTAGTCCCGCTCCGGCTCCGACGTGTAGAAAATCTCGACGGGATGAGTACGACCAGGCACAGCTAGCAGAGGTGCGTCGTTGAAGTAACTCTGGAACTTTTGTGCATCTAGTGTAGCAGACATGATCACGATTTTCAAGTCTGGTCTTCGCTTCGCTACTTCCTTGAGCAAGCCCATAAGCGTGTCGGTCGCAAGCGTGCGTTCATGTGCTTCGTCAAGGATGATGGTGCTGTATTGATTCAGATTGTTGTCATTCATTGCCTCTCGAAGCAGCATACCATCCGTCATATATTTGAGGATCGTCTTCTGATTGGTGACATTCTCAAAACGAATATTGTAGCCAACCTCGTCTCCCAGAGTAACATCCATCTCATTGGCTACACGCTGTGCCACAGACATGGCCGCGACTCGACGTGGCTGCGTGCAGGCTACGAGCTTGCGCTGTATGTGCGGCTGATCATCAAACAGGATGAACTGCGGTATTTGAGTGGTCTTTCCGGAACCGGTCTCTCCGACGAACACCTATTTCTTGTCAGGGCAGGGAAAGCCATCTACAGCTGAGCGTGCTCTTACTAGGAACTGTGACTTTTGATACAGCTTCAGGAATTCGTCCCTCTGCTGGTGCACTGGCAGGTTCCGCCTCGTTTTGAGAATGTTAAAATACTGCTTCGATAGTGGCTGCCCACTGAAGGGGTTATTGGGCCCATTCTCTGCATTTGTCGCCATTGCAGCTGTGGTCTTATGCCTAGGCAGCCTTGCCAATGTGGAGCTATCTGATACGCCATTCGTCCTGCTCGTCCCCTTTCCGTAACCGTTACTATAGCCATTGTAGCCAACGTCCCCTTCGTCTTCTTCTTTTTCTTCATACATATGAGCCAGGTAGGGATTCGACCTTGGATCCTTCTCTTTCTTCGTAAATTCCTGATGGGCGTGATCAGCAGGGCCAACATCCTCCTCTTTCTTCTGACGTTTTCTGCTCTTTGACTCGCCGCTCGTCCCCTCTTCTAGCTTGACGGTAGTTGGCAAACCATTGGTCTGTTCGACTTTGACGCCTCCGGACCTGGGCATGTTCATCGTATATGGATCTTCATCAGAGTCCATATCTTCGACCCTTTGCCGCTTCACGCGACTGTGCTCCTGGTCTCCGAGTTTTCGCGCCGCCATCTGTTTACAGTTGATGACCGCTAGGTTCAGCCCATCTCCTGGTGATGCACTAGTAATATTTTGGCTCTGTGGAGCTAAATGTGATATCGCGCTAACCCGATTGGAATCAATGCAGGGCAAGGGCAAAATGGTTGGAGGATATCGCAGCGCAAGGTACAGCAATCTCAATTGCAGCTCTTTAATGGTATCATCCTCCATTCCGTTCTCTTGTTCGCTATCTCTTCTTTGACGGATGCGCTACTCTCGTCAGACCGAAGAGGGGTATTGATTGCAATGTGATTGTTGTGCTGACCACTAACTCATTGTGGGCGAGATGGATTCCCCAGAGTCTGATGATTACGTTCCAACCTTCTATATTGGCCAACATGAAAGTGATCGCGTCCGTGTCACTCCAGAACTCTTACATCAAGCTCAAGACTGCAATGTGAGTAATGAAGAACCTGCGCCATCACTTAATGGCGGGCTGACTTGTCCAACATACAGTATGATATGCTAACAACTCCCATTACGACTCCCATCTTTCGCGCTCGTGTCTTGACATTGGTATCGAATCATTTGGAGGAATTGGAAAACAATCCTAATGAGACTATATCAATACCGACCATATACTCCTTTTCGCCCTTCGATACTCCCCTGGCCCCCAGCGAAACCGTGTCCCAACTGCTTGCCGTGGCCAGTCCATGGATCGATCTTTCCTCTCCGGATCCCGTGATCTACAACATATCCCGTCAGGTCCTCGAGCTCGAAGTAGCCTACGCTGCGTTCTGTGGGGTAGGGAACATCATCTTGCCAAGTCCCAAACTACAACACGGTAGGCTACATGGCGAAGGTATCGCTCGGTACGCCTATGCCATCAAGGAGGCTCTGAATGTTGGGCAATATACACAGCTTTCTGTGTCCCTGTCAATGATGGACAACCCCGTAGATGAAGAGGACGATGACAACAGCAGTCTTGCGGCGTTGGCTCGTGGTAGGTACATGGGGCTTTCCGAAGAAGGCTACGGGAAGACCTCAATGGAAGAAGGCGCAGAGGCTGGTGATCCAGAGACTGGCAGTCGTTCGTCTAGAAAGTCTGCGACTTTTGACTTTTTTGGCACTTGGGATGCATGGAATGTCATCAGGACAGTATGTAAATACAGCAATAGGCTTTTCATAGGTAAGAGCCGGATCACACATTCGTTCCAATCACTTTGTCTTCTACCTTTGAAGATCTTCTTCCTTGTGCTTCTGACACGGGTCCTTCTTGCACCGAAGCTTAAGATACAATTGGGATGAAGATGTCTGATGAGTTGTTAGTTCCCTTGTAGCTCCTTATACTTCAAGATGGGAAACTTAAGGACGCTGCTGATTAATGTTGCGGTAGCCTTGTCCATACCACGTCTACTTCCACCGCTAAGTGTTCAATCCAGGTGGCACTCTGAACCTCTTCGCATATTGCAGATCACCAAGAAGACCTTCGAGGGGAATCGCAGGGGCTACCCGTCCATCAGCAAGTACCACCAGGCACTGCTAACCCGGTATATGCGCATTCGACAACCTCCATGGCTCCTACTTGGCGACGTTGGCCCAATCCCTGGAGTAGAAGCCCCTGACATACCACCTATGGTCGGTACCTCTATGATCGGAGAAGACAGTTTGGCCGATGCTGAAGATCCTCCTCCACCAACACCTGCTGAGGCATCTGACATCCGGCGCAGACCTCGCCAGAAATCGAAAGATCCGACACCTCAACTGAGCTACCTACGGGATTTCCAACATCGCCAACCACCACGTACAACCCTGGAGAGATTCGGCGCTGGCTACCAAGATTACCTTCAAGCTCCTCTACAGCCATTGACCGACAACCTCGAGAGCATCACCTACGAAGTCTTCGAAAAGGATCCGATCAAATACAACCAGTACCTTCTAGCCATTCAGCGAGCGCTCCAGGACTGGCACGATCAAGGCAAGCCAGCCTCGGGAACGGACGGCCGAGTTGTGGTGGCGGTGGTGGGAGCTGGTAGAGGCCCATTAGTGACTCGCGCTCTGGAAGCCAGCGACTCCACCGGCATCCCCATCGAGATGTGGGCGTTGGAGAAGAACCCGAACGCATTCGTGCTGCTCCAACGGCACAACGAAGAAACCTGGGGCGGTCGCGTCAACCTCGTAAAGTCAGACATGCGCTCTTGGAAAGGCCCAACACGACAACCAGCGCCGACACCAATCCACACATCAACCTACACAGGCTCATGGCCACTCCAAACCCCCGAAGATCCCCAAAATGACCCTTTCAACCCTGCCCAAACGCTTCCAACATCCCAACCTCAACCCCACACCCCTGAACCTCAAACCCACATCCCAATCGACATCCTCATCTCCGAACTCCTCGGCTCCTTCGCCGACAACGAGCTCTCCCCCGAATGCCTCGACGGCATCCTCCCCCTCCTCAACCCGACCCACGGCCTCTCAATCCCAACCTCCTACACCGCCCACCTAACCCCCATCGCCGCCCCCAAACTCCACGCCGACATCGCCGCCCGCGCCGCCACCGACCCCGCAGCCCCGGACACACCTTACGTTGTCATGCTGCACGCCGTCGACTATCTCTCCACCACCTCCCCCCGAGCCCCTTCCTCATCAACAACAACAACAACTACCGAATCGCCCTCTCATCCCCCATCCACATCCACATCCATTTCCATCCCCCAACCCGTCCCCAACGTCCAACAAGCCTGGTCCTTCACCCACGGCCCCATGCCCCCGCTCCCCGCCGACTCGAGAAACAAACACAACGAGCGCCACGCGCGTCTCCATTTCAACCTGAGAGATAGAGCCGTATGTCACGGCCTCGCTGGATATTTCGAAGCGGTCCTCTATCCGGGCGTGGAGCTGAGCACCAATCCGCTGACGATGGAGGGGAAGAGTAAGGGGATGATGAGTTGGTTTCCGATTTTTTTCCCGTTGAAGGTGAGGATTTTTCTTTTGATATTTACTCCTTTTTTCCCTCTTGCTGTTTTTGCTTGTGGAGGGATGGCTGACGTACGCGCGTATGAGGACAGACACCCCTCTACGCCCCCGACGCCTCTACGCTTACGGTGTCCATCTTCCGCGTCACGGATAATCGGAAGGTGTGGTATGAGTGGGTTGTGGAAGCTTGGTCGCATTTGATGATTGGGGGTGGGGAGGGGAGAAGGGTCAGGCTGGGGGTCAGTGAGGTGGGGTGTTCGAAGGGAGGGGGGTGTTTGATGTGATTTGTTGGGGAGGGGGTCGGAGGGTATGGGATGGATGGAGGTGGAGGTTGGGGTTTGGGGTTTGGGGATTTTTATCGAATGGCTGATGATGATGGAGGGGGTAATGAATTAATTGAGGTGTATGGGGATGTCCGAGGTGGGATTATATGAGAGTGAAAGGTTCTTCGATAGTCATGCATATTGGTATCACGACAGTGAGTCACGATACGACGAGCTAGGATCAAAGAGACTTTTTCTTCTTCTAAAAGTGGGTTGTTGCATGTAGTGTAGTGTCAAAACCGTCCACCCCTGGGTATTTGTAAATGATAGTATCCCTCCCGCGCTCTATAGTTTAGCTCTTGCTGCTGTTGAGCGGATAGACGTGTATATGTGTAAGGTGCCGCGGAGTAAGGCAAGCATAGCACGAAGAGTGTACTATGTACTTGATTGCCGTGTGTAAGTCTTTCAGCACGCGAGCCAAGATGCAATGAAAGGATTAATTTCATTGGCTTTCGTGTCCCGTCAGCCCCTTTCGAATGGCAAGTACGCTGTCCACAATCACCGCATCGATACCCTCCTTGACTTGCAGCTAATATATACCGTCAGCATATCCATTCCTTTCCCCCTGAGTACATTCTTACCTTCACTTTCTCAGGATCATTATTCAACGCTCCATAGCTGACGCAAACCAATCCCGATTCCTTCACCACCCTGACAAGCCGCGGGCTTATCACCAAAGGCTCTGCAGCGGCCACAACGCCAAGGAGGTTCCATCGGGACGCAAAGCGGATGGCCTCTTGGAGACTACTGGCCCGAATGTCGCCGACGGGGGAAGTGCCTGCGTCTGTGAGGAAGAGGATGGGTATCGAGGGCTGCTTGAAGGAGAGGAGAAGGCAGATGTCCGGATTGAAGCTCGAGAAGATAACATTGCGCTTCTTGCCCAGGTCGTACACCTTTGTGAGGACGGTATCGACAAAGGAGTTCAGTTCGACGGCGTAGGTGTCCATCTCTTCGGCCTCGCTTTCGTGGAGCATGGGGTATTTCATTTCGATGTTGAAGCCGATGCTTTCGGGGAGCTTCTTGAACATTTCCTCCAATGTGGTGAAGGGGGCTTGGATGAAGTTGCCGCGACTGTTGCCTTTGAAGCCTTTGGACTTGAAGTCGCGTGTATGCTTCATGCGTTCTCGCATGTCTTCTGAGGTGTCGTCGCTTGTTAGGTCTCCCAATGACATGGAGCGAATTTTCCGTGGATCCGCACCGTTGATGGCTTTCGCAACAGCTTCGTTGTCCAGGACTGGAGACCCTGGCCGTGACTGGCGGGGATTACGGCCGTTGTTGACGTGAAGGAATTGCTCGAGTGTGAGAGTGTGCACTGGGGCATCGATGCCTGTCTCACTCACGAGAAAGTCGTGATATATCACGGGTACGTGGTCCTTTGTCAATTGGACATCGAATTCAACATACGAGGCTCCTAGATTAGCGGCTGCAATGAACGATTGTATAGTGTTTTCGCCAAGCTGCAGCGAGTTTCGAGCAGCGACGTTCTTGCCTAAGCCTCGGTGTCCTATCACCATGGTGGAGGTCATACTCTTCCAGTAGGTCAGGTCCTCCGCAATAGTCATGTTTGGATGAGTGAAAGGCGTGATAATGAGGAAATTGAAGTTGACCGTGCCGATAACCTCAAGGGTGTTGGCTGCTACAATTGGTACAGCAACATCTCCCTGCAGCGAGATCCGCTTAGAGCCAACGTTGGGTTTGACCGTTGAGAGAAGTGCAACCCCGCGGCCAACGATCTGGTCATTAGACCCGGCGTATGTTGGCACAATGTCAAAGTACATCTTTACCTTTGTGACATCGGGTGCGAAGAATGCGAATGGCTCTGTGCTAATATTATCCTGGACCGGCAAGTCGATGATCGATTCCTCACCGCGCGCTCCGATAGCAGAAACGACGACTGATAAGGCAGTGTCAAGCTGCGTAAGATGAGCATCTGCCAAAGGGATACGATCAAGATTGACTGCCTCGACAGCTTTTCGGCTATCCATTGATCCGAGACTGACAAGTATCATGGCATCCTTTGTGAGGTATCTATGGCCGTAAGTCTTGATAGGCTCCATACTCTTCATAGCACCGCTGCCATTGGGGGTACCGTTTTGCTTTCTGCTTTCATACGGTTTGCTAGTTTGAGAGGGATGAGCTGAGGGCGAGTCAGAATCGGAAGAGGGTGGGGATGCTGTGACTTCGGTCAGAAGTCTTGCGACATCGATATGTCCTCTCAAGACCGCGTGTTCTGTGGCTGTCCACCCAGAAGTGTCGGGCTTCTCCAGGACGGCTCCTGACTTGATTAGAACATTGACGATACCGATGCGGCCCTCAACGCATGCTATGAAAATTGGGGTCCATCCGTAGGTATTTTCTGCAATCTCCGTGTTGGCCTTTTGGCTTCCAATACCATCGAGTAGAATGGAGGCACACTCTACGTGGCCGGAACGAGCGGCGGCGTAGAGAGCTGTCTCGCCTTGATTGTCCTGATAGTCAAGATCAACTCCCGCCTCTACCAACAGCCGTACGATGGCCGTAAAGTTGGCTTCGACAGCCAGGGAGAGGACTTCGCCAGACTTGGACATGTTCTTGCGAATCGCAGCTTTGCAATCGCTCGTTCCTCTCCAATCTTCTGCTTCAAGTAAGGTTTTCGTAGTAAGCGGATGCCCGCCAATGACACTCAGATGCAGAGGAGCATATCCATCGACGTCTTGCCAAAAGGGAGCATCTATCCCGTCGCTGACTTCGAACTGACCCCAGGCTTGCATTCTTGTGATAACGATCTGACAGATAACCACGAATCCATATTGAGCTGCGTAATGTAGTGGCATTCGTCCATACACATCTCTTGCAAATAAGGCTTCGCGCTGCTGTGGGCGTAGCTTGTCTAGTATGTACTCCAGGAGTACAACAGCTCTGTCTTCTCTTCCCAAGCGACTATAGCCATCAAGCTCTTTCGTGGAATATGTTGCAGGTGCAAGGACTGGGGCCGCTGCTGGTTTAATGTAATTGGCCGTATCCACATTCGTGTCCTCCGATTTACTGTCAGTGGCTTCTCCATCACCTGAAGTCTTGGATCGTCCAAGGCTAATTATGAGACGGTGTATGACATTCCGCTTGTTGATATCGTCTCCTTCGTTGAGCGATTCGATTTCTTCCAAGAGCTGGTCAATGCAAGACTTAGCTCTACAGGCAATAGCTCTTTGCAAGAGATTGAGAGCCATGATAGGTGGTATTCTGTCTGCTGAGTCTTCTGTGTATGCGTTGGATTGAGATAATAGATCACCCATTCTGCCCGCGTTGTCCATACGGATGGCTGAGTCCACGGCATCCAGTACTCCAGCCGGTAGGCTCAGCATCGCCTTCGAGGATGCGCGCTTCAGAGAATGTGAGGAATGGGTGGAACTATCGTCGTCGCGAACCTTGACATCGCCGAGCTTCGAGAGCCAGTCATTGACGAGCTTCATAGTCTCCAATAAGTCGATATTGGTAGCAAATTGCTTGGTGTCAACCTTTGATTCCAGGTATCGCCGCTGCGTCGAGGCTTGTCGCAGTTTCTTGTCTAACTTCTTTGTGATCTTGACGAACCCTCTCCTGTTGACCTCTCCATACCATTGTAGCTTCCTCAATTGACCGCGTAATTCTAAGAGAGCACCCATGATGTCTTCCACCTCATCTTGGTCGATGCCACCATCAGTCTCGAGGGACCGCCCATAGCGATCCTGCAGCAACTTGAGCCGACGAGCTGCATCGGCAAACTTCTTGTTGTAGAACGAGTCAACATCCTCCAGATTGCGATCCAAGGAGAACAAGAACTCTGCAGCTTAATTAGCATGCGATCCAAGAGGCCCCCATGTGAGCAGCATGCCAGCCGTATCAGCCACATCTCCCTGCTTGACATCCGCAGCGGCTGACTTGATGAGCTTCTTCAACGGCTTGTACTTGATGTATGAGGTTGCCCACTCAGGCACCTGGTTGCGGGGGAGGTTGCGACCAAATTTCATGTTGGCAGGATTGTAGTACTGCGGCTCTCGTGAGCTAGCAAAAGAGGGTGAGTCTCAATTGAGGTGAACGTAATGAGTTAAGAACATGAGGATGGGCGCAATCTGATCCTGCAGAAAGCGAACAGGGAGAGTGCAGATGCCGTGGACTGAAAAGCCATTGATGTTGTAGTCGCTTATCCCCGTTACAATCAGAGGTAATTAGAGATAATTTGGATGCATGAAGTGGACTGGGGAGGGTTGAGGGCGGGTCTTGACACAAAATGCTTCCTTTTGTGCGTGCTTGTTTGGAGGCGTTTGGTTGGCTGTCGGGAGTAGCCACGGAGAGTGTAGGAATGCAAGAATAGGATAGGGGAGGTCCTCGCAGACGACAGGGTAGGCGTCGTGAAGTCAACAACAATGCATATGTGTCGAACGAGAATAGATGGAGGGTAATATCGTTTGAACCCAATAAGTTACGGAGAAGCTCATGCAACGCTAATCTCCGAGACATACGTATAGTATCTCCGCCACACCTGCAAAGCGTGTTGTACTCGATGCTGCGAGGACGAAACGGCATATCACAGGACTGCATTGGTATCTGAAGCTATCCTATGCTACAACCGTCGACTTGAATATCTACATCGCTCAACTGGTTCGTTTCCTCTGGTTTCCCCGCCGTATTGATAGTATTATATTGGCTCATCTCCTCCCTTCCTTCGATGTTGTGATATGCTATGCTTTATCGAAGAATGGCAGGGTACTGGTAAAGAAAATGTGTATATCTGGCATACTTACCGGTGATGCGAGGCGTAGCAATGAAGAAAAGCCTCGACTTCAGACATAACTCCAACCAGTCCACCAGTGCGAAAAATGCTATACCATGTATCGAGTTGCGAGCCGATTGAAAGAAACCGAAAAAGGTCTCATTATGTCGACACGCGCTGGATGAGTCGTAATGATTTTTACGGAGTTCTGCGTATCGGACTTATTAGGATGTGCGGGTCCCAGTGGCAGAAGACTGCGGTGTCAACGCAATCTCCCGACGCTCGTTTGCCGCTATCTCTTGGAAAAAATCCTCGACTGCGCCACGGTGCCATTCGTTATCGGGCGATTCACGCTGGATCTCGTAGTCGGCTGCTGTGACACCCTTGTAATCGAAGTCCGGATGGCTCTGCGAAGCTGTCTTCGAGCCATCATCGTTGCCGGAGGGTTTTGCGTCGGAGCCGCCGTCATAGCCATAAATCATTGGCGCAAGATAGACGGCTGCTAGATTGTTCGTGCTCGGATTCTTGTGGTCCTGGCATGCCGAGGGAGTGGCAATAATCTGTGTTGCGGCATATGCGGTAGATGATGGTAGGTTTACACGCACTTGCTTTGAAACAGCCTCGTTGCCTCGATGTTGACTAACAGAAGCGGTATGAGCCTTTCCAGCCCCGTCGGATTGAGGTAGGTAACCATGAGCTTGGTAAAAGGAAGAAGCTAAGGACGAATGGGCTTTGCTGACCGAAGCGTCTGGCTCCGATTTGAAGAGTGCAAGGGAGTCGGACTGCTCCCTGTCTTTCAAAGCGAACTTAGTTATTGCGTCTCGCACTTTCTCAACTGATGATGCGTTTTCCTTATTGGCACCACGGGCTGACCCACCGCCGCCTCCTCTGAGAAGACTGTTCAAGCGATCAGCAATGCCATAGCCGGTGCTTAATATAGATTTCGAAGACTGCGTTGAAGAGTATGTTGGATTCTTGAGCATCTTCCGGAGGAATTGATGGGAGTTAGCCTCGAAACTTGATTATGCGTTAGCTGAATTCGATATCGCTAGTGTGAGAAGTGAATGACTCGCCTCGAAACATTGATGGACTTAACGTCGAATGCATCGCAGCTGCTAGCAGCCACAGTATGATCGTTCATACCAATCGGGATATTTACTTTGGCTACCATGTCTGCCCCTTGAGCTTTGAGGTCTGCGATCATGTCCGGGGAAAATGGGACAGAGCCGCACTCCTCGTCTGGTCCCCATGAACTCCTAGTTTCTGCGGATAACTCATAAAGACCTACTGTTGTTCCTGTGTTCTTGCACAACCTTGATGAATTCTTCTTTTCGTATATCGGATGTTGGCCAGCCGAAACTGAAACCAACTCAGGGGTTATATCCAATGTTTTAGAGGTGATCTTAAGGTCTTCCACAGGCTTTTGCTCAAGCGCCTCGATCAATTCTGGTAAAAAGTTGGACTTCGAGCCCGAAAACTGTTTTGCAAGGGTACTCGTCGAGGTTATACTGGGACTTGTGCTCCTCACCTCGATTGAACCCGAGGAACGTGCCGCAGGCGCCTCGAGGCGGCCCTCAACGTGTTTTTGCCGAGGTTCGGCTACATCTCTCGACTTTCTCGACTTGGCCATGGTGTCTTTCTCCACAGTTGCTGCATGTATTATTCGAGAACCACTGACAATGGGATTTGACGAATTGGGCGCTTGCATTTGTCGAGGCATATCAAGTGTCGAACGCGGCACAGCGTCTCCCTCTGTCAAGTTCATCTTTCTACTGCTTCTGAAGCGAGAGTCTATGTACTGATTGTTGATCTTGTTGATGTCCAAGGGTCGAAGACACTTTGCAGAATCAAGTCCATGGTGCCACTTCACGGCCTCATTGTTGGTCACACGTGGGAGAACCGAAACAGCTGACTTTGGACTACTGGAGGAAGTATTCTTATCGTTGACGCGAGCTTGAAAGCGACCATGGTCTAAAGTATGTGGATCTCCCACTTCTACCTTGGCCCCCACAACATCGTAGGCCCATGTCCGAAAAGGTGTGTTCGGTAATTGGCCCTTGAATGCATAGTACGACCGAGTGACGTCCATCCTATCTTTCATGCTCTCGGTTGTGATTGGATCCCAGCCTGAGAGTCTTGGTGAATTGCGTGCGTTGTCGACCGTAAGTGGGGGGAGTGGTGCATCTTTGCGACGGAAGTTGAAAGCACTATTCTCCCAGTCCCATGGACGTGGGTTGGTAACATGATCCGGGATCTCTGTAGGTAATGGGATGGGGTCTCGATCACAGATGGCCCACCAAATGTCTTGCTCCGCATCGTAAGCTGGATCTTTGCTCGAACCACCAAAGCATCCATAGCGACGGGCTTGATCGCGGACTCCCCAGATAGCCTCCTGAAACTCGGCAACAGTCGTACAGTAGGTTTTCTTATCTAGGCCCCAATTGTAAAGATATCTGCTAGCATATTCAACATCCTCATATTCGACGACACGCATTGCCGGGTCCGAAGGATTCAAATAGCTGGACGAAGAACCTTGTCGATGCGAGGTTACCTGGGTACTTCCACTTAGATCGTTCGTGTTCTGAGCTTTTCGCGCGATGGCAGCGTTGACCATATCTTTGACATTGAAATTGGACTCATGGCAAGTATATGGCTTGCTCATGTTGGTGTGTCCAATTGGAGTATTCTGGTCACTGCAAACGCGCTGTCCAGGGATCCCGCAAGGGCCACTAGAGGTCATGTTTGGTACGAAAGGCAATGCAGCTGGTGAAAGAGCTTTGCTAGTCGGATTGCTCTGGGTATCAGCACCACGTACGTCCGCCTTTTGATCAACTGAAGGTTTGGCGGGTGGAGTGATGGGAAGACCTGTATGTGGTGCGATGATGGGTATTTTGCGACTGTCCCTTTCTTTGCTGACGCGAATCTTGTCAAGAGATTCAACGAGGTACCTTCGTTGTGCTACCAACTCGGTGCGCTCTGCGGCCGTTATCTCAAAATGGTATAGGGCCAGGTGCTTGTCGATGTTCGTAAGCTCCTGCTTGAATGCTGCTTCCTTGGCACCAGTGTGCTGAGTAAGTAGAGAATCAGATGTCTTGCGATTACTGGATGCCCGAGACCCGTTCAGGGTATTTTTAGAGGGGCCTGGCGCATTAAGAGCTTGTGCGGGCAGTGTAAACGGCGGGACATTTGAGGGCGTTTGCTGAGCGCCTAAAAAGCCCTGCTGCTCCGATGGCTGATGCAAATACTGCAGTGGCTCCATTATTGTGCTAACTCCATTCCAGTACGTACGATAATGCAGACCACTGCAAGATACAAGTGTGCTGCCATCTGGGAAGACTGCAAGAGGCACCATGGCTACTGGTGTTTGCACCGCAGGAGACATGAGAGGCTGGTAGCCGTACTGAGTACACTCGTAAGGAGCGGCGTGCATGGAATTTGCCGGGAAACCAGACTGGCCAGCGAAGGTGTCAATTTGGCCTGAGGAATAGCCACCAAGTTTGTCGGGGACCATTAAAGGCGTTTCTTGTGCCTGTATGCTCTGCTGCTTGAGAGCTGAAATTACCGACCGCCCTTCCGTCTGGGCAGTATCTACATTCGCCAGCCGTCCTCGAACGAGATCGTTCAGCGAGCTAAAATCAAGCATCGGTGGTGGCGATGTCGGGCCAGCTGGAACGATCCGACCACCTGCGGTCACTCTATGGTGTGGAGGCGACGCATGCTGTTGGAGAAAGCGTACGAAACCATCGTGACGCTGTAATGGCGGCGGTATGCCTATGGGAGGTGGAGGTTGACGGTTCAATCTGGGGATGGCCATGAACTTTGATCCGATGGATGGGCGATAATCGATGTTATTAGAGGTGATGCTGCCGCGGGAAACATTTGATATATCGGAAAGGCCACGAGAGCGAGAGGGAAGCCGACGTGTGTTAGCCGCTCCCATGGACTGGAAGATGTTCTCTGCAACAACTTGATCAGTCTCTGCAAAAGAAAGCGAGAGCAATGGAGGATGGGCAAATCGTTTCACTCACCTGCGATGGCTTCTGGCTTTACGCGCAACATGATGAAGACTGCACCTTGCATGTATCTCATGCCTAGTAGAGTTGGAATGGTATAAACAAGCTTCGAGCGATTGAGGTCTACTGATGGAGCAGCGCGGTGTGGCACGGCATCGCCGTCATGATTTGTGCAGCTCATGCTTCGAGGAGGGGGCGTCACAGGTTGAGTACAGTGAGCTACGACTTCGGGAATGTTTGTCTGATCTTGGGTCGACTGCTCTTGTACCCAATCCGAGGTTCGTGCCATAGCTGGTATCGGGACTGGCTGGCTGATGTGACTAGTATCGACGCTTGAATGGACTGGCGAGTTTGCGAATGATTCTAGGCCCGAGTTAACACTCTTCACCGCAAGGACTCGGACATCGGCCCAGCTGTCAGAGGAGTCTAGCAAGGAAGACATGGTGATGGGGAAGAACTCTCTACAGGCTCATAGCTGCCTCGGAATTGTGACTTGATAGAACGTGTGCCTTGGGGTGGGTGGGGCAACGCAACGTCCGGCTTGTGATCTTGGAAGAATGGAGGACAGCTGCAAGATGACCCACCTTGAGCCAAAGGAGGTTGAGCTTCCCTAAGCTATGAGCTCGTCGGCTTCGCCGATACTCCAAAACGAAAGCGAATGTTGGGGTGATGGTGGTGATCGAAAGGTTGTTGGCGTTGAGGAGTGAAGGAGTTTGTTCTACATCACAGGAGATTTCGCTAGCGTGGTTGAAGTAGCACTTAGTAGTAAGTCTTGCATCTTCTAGAGCAAGCGCGACTTGCAATCTTATCTTTAGTCATTGTGATGCGTACTTGCCTTCTCATACCGCTATACTATCTAGGACTTGATCGAAGCTGCGTCCCAGTAGCACTGTTGCATGGATTATCAGTCTTCCCCACTTCTTATGCTGAAGAGGTTATGAGCAAACAGCAAGCGTGACTGCGTTGGCAGACGCAAAAGTACTCAGGCTCAGATAGTATGTCTGGTTTGTCCATCCTTGCTAGCAATAGCTGAGGGGGGACAGTGTTGGGTGGGTGCTTGCTACTCCCTGCCAAAGTGAGCAATGCTTTCTGACAGCAGCAGCAAGATTCTCGCTCCAGTAGGCGGGCTGTTCCACTATAGGATGAAGCCTTGCTACGGACATTGGCTCCTGATGGGATATCCAATTGGCTGTTGCGGAAGAGCTCGTGTCGTACCTTGCGAAGGGTGCGACATGACTCAAACATAGCATGCAATGCTAACGCAGTTGACATGCTGAATATGTGAGACTCCATGAGTTCGCTAGAACTCCCCCAAGTGATTACCATGGAGTAGAGATTAGTTTTTGTGATGCATATGCGTTCAGGATTGGTAATTCAGTCTCTCGCTGCTGTGAATACAGAGATGTTTACCAAGTAAGTGTAGCGCGTGTGAGCTGTAGTGTAGCGGTACGCCTCGTGAGGATTGGTATATAATTCACAAGTCCTTCCCAAACGACAGGAGATACATATGTACCTTGCATAGTAAGGTAGGAAGTGAAGTCGTCCAAGAGGATCCTCCGTGAAGTAGATTCTCTAGCCAATCGGATGCGCTGCCCGGGTCGATCATCCTAGCGTTTAGGGCACTCATCCAGGGCTTGTCTTCGAGTATCGTTCATACATTCGACACCCTCATCAACTGCGACCTTACCCTGTCTCATAATTTCCGTTCGGGCAACCCGAGGCCAGAGAGCCGTCGCAGAGCAAGCTCCAGCTATGGCAACCTTCTCTGGCCAGTCACAAGAACAAATAAGTGAGTACACGCATTTACTTGAAGTGCTAACCAAAGCCCAGCTGTGGCCCCTTCTCATCCATCCGTGCTTCCAGATATTTGTGTTTACTAATGTCTTGCCCTTGGGCTTCTGAGCAGGCGACGAATCCAAAACCAGATCTATCAACGAAACACCCTCTGTTGGCACAACAGAGACAATCGGGAGTAGGCTACGCAAAAGACGTCGCGCAGACTCTCCGCCTGCCGAAGATCCATCTCCTGCACCCAAACGTGTGCAGTCAAAGAAGGCTGGATCAGGGATTCGCCAACTTAGTGAAGCCAATCATTTGGCGCACAATTCTATGAACGCAGCAGCACCAAACATACCAGACCAAGCTATGGACTCAGTGGACACCAATGTTACGGAATCGGTTGAGGGCACCAGTCTTGGAACTCAACCGCAAGCAACACCAGGGCACCTTCCTACTCAGACTGCTGGTGACGCGGACTTCAATACTGTGATTGCCGACATTATCAACCATGGGGAGACAGTGGACAATCATTACGCTTCTCGTGGATACAATACAATAGGACTGGTACACAATGGCTACCTGGGAGCAAGCTTCAATCTAAAGATTCAAAGCCTACCAGTCCTCGAGAACCTGGTAGGCTTGTATGGAAAAGTGGGTGAATGTGAATACTAATGCTTCCAGGCTACTCAAATCTTGGACATCATGGCCAAGTCAACGTATCATGAGATCCTCACGATCGCCATGAAACCCGATACCGACCCTGGACAAGCATACGCGACGTTGAAATCTCTGTTCGACCATACCAAGAAAGTCTACTCGGTCCAAGAACCCTTTTTGAATCCGTATGAGCTGGGACTGGTGGACAACGGCCAGGTCGAGGTTATCAGAAAGGCTAATATGGCGACCTTCGTGTCTAGTGTCTTTGGTAGTCAAGATGTTGGGTTCTACCATCTCAATGAGAACTTTATCGATACTTTTGTTGCAGACGCAGGCCGTCTTCTGAAAAACCAGGCTCAATTGTTCTTAGATCTGAAGACTCAAGCATACATATCTGCTGTCCAGAACACAGATCGCAGTAGGGTAGAGATACTGGATGACCTATTCCCGAACAATCTCGAGGACCACTTACTGAGACGAAGACCTGGCGCCAAACAGCTTGCACCGAGCGAGGCGGAATTTGTTCAGCGTGCTGGTAATCGGCGAAAGGCGTTGTTAGTAGAGGCATCGGATCATGTTGCATTCAAGAAATTACCCGAAAGGTACGTGTGGGAGGATTTCTTACGAGATGTCAGTGCCTATGTGAGCAAGAACTTCGAGGCTATAGCCGGTGTGGCCGTGAGTTCACTGTCATCCATTCAATGAGTATTTGCTGAAACCTGAGACAAGGTTCCGAAATTCGCTCGTTCCCAACAACCCCAAATGCGTGGCCAACAGCGGCTTTCTCAACGAAGCACCGTCCAGCAGCCTCCATCCATACAGCATTCCGTTATGTGTAATAGCATACTACCCACTACGCAGCCTCCAGTGCCTCAGATCTCCGCTCCGGCCACCAGTCGAGACAGCATCGCCGAGAAGGCAACCCAGGCAGCCCATTATGCTATGCAAGACATCACCACCGATCAGGCTACTGCAATGCCAAATCAATATCAGCAGGAGAACCAGCCACCAATCGAGAGCCAGGGTACGGGGCCTTCGCCACAGGCTATGCAGAATACTCTCCAAGTTCAGTACCACTTCGAGCACCCTCTTCATCCCAACGTCCCCGCGCCTCCACCGCCTTACTTCCAGAACATTTCATACCAGGATGCGCAGCAACAGTGGAATGGCCACCTGCCAAGCTCAGGCCAGCTTCATCCTGCCTTTGGTGACCAGATCATCCCGTATCCAACGCAATCAGCCCCAACCCAAGTCCTTTACGAGCGAGCCCGCATGGCCGCCACAGCAAAGGCGTCGCTTAGTAATCGACGGGCTGGGCATCCCAGCCAACGTCGGCCATGGACGACAGAAGAAGAAAGCTGTCTGATGGCAGGACTCGATCGTGTCAAAGGACCTCATTGGAGCCAGATCCTCGCAATGTTCGGTCCAGGCGGTACAATCAGCGAGGTGCTCAAGGACCGCAACCAAGTCCAGCTCAAAGACAAAGCCCGAAATCTCAAGCTCTTCTTCCTCAAGAGCGGGATCGAAGTCCCATACTACCTGCAATTCGTCACCGGCGAGCTCAAGACGCGAGCACCGGCACAGGCTGCCAAGAACGAGGCAAAGGGAAAGGCCAACACCGACGAAGATCGTGCTCACATTGAAGGTCTCATGGCGCTTGCTGGGGGCTCTTCGCACGAAATGGAACAGCCGGCGACCTTTTTGGGAAATGTCAATGTACCTATGGCGGATATGGGTGTTGGCTTGCAAAATGATGCTGCGAATGGTAACGGAGTATTCGTCGACCCCGAGGTCACCAGCGGTGTCCCTGCCGAAGATCGGAATCATTTGGACGTGACGGACGCATCGGTCGATGGTATTGAATAGGCTATAACGTCCATGACCGACCAATTGCATCAGAATCAGGCTAGTGGAGGTGTCTGAGTGTGACACACATCCCATCACAGTACCGAGTCATCCCTTGTTTCTACGCCACATACCAATCCACTTCATCAGGTACTCTGGGTTCCAAACTTACTTCAGCGGCGACTGGTTTTCCGGGGCTTATATTCCCCACTCGGGTTTGGCGGTTAGCACTTGCCAGCTTCTCTAGTTCTCATTAGATATCCCATATGCGCAGTCGATACGAATTACGTTACGGTTAGCGTGTTTGCTGTTTCGATGGCATGGCTTAGAATGCTGATGCAATGGATAAGAATCGTTGTACGATCTCCTGTGATGCTCACTGGCTTATGCCATTGATAGTCTGGCGTGAGGCTGGAGCTTCCTCTAATCTGAGATACATCCCCGAATCCCCTGGCATGCCAAAACAGGACTTTCTCCAGCGGCTCATTGGAAGAAGTGGCAGTGGAAATCGTGATGTAGCCTGGAAGGATATGAACCGAACGATGGGTACATTCTGAAGGTCGTCGTCTTGACTCGAGTGGCCAGCTATGAACCAGCTTTGGCGCTCAGGATGACAGCTCGTCCTGATGGGCTGATAATATTGACGCTGCAGGGATACAAGACTGGGGACTTGTTCCGAATGGATGGCTTGGAATACGACGAATGACCAACAGTCACAGATCTGACCATGAAGCTGCTTCTATATTGTAACCAATGCGACCTTACATGCATATACCGATTGCACATTCCGCATAAACATTGCCTGATATCGCAAGAGCCCAAAGCTCTTCCTAGCGCCCATAGATGCAATCCCCCTAAACGCCCTCACGCACACCACACCACACCACGCCCCACCTACCCACCTCACCGATAAAACTCCCCCCTCTTAACATTAACCCCATACTCACCAACCGCACACCCCAAATCCTCCATCGTCAGCACCGCCCGCCCCGCCTGCCCACCCCCCCCACCCCCACCTCCATACCCCGCCCTCTGCACCCCCAACACATGCGCCCCTCCCTTCCCCTTATCCTCTTTCCCACCGCCCTTCCCACCCGCTTGGGCCTCGACGGGCTGTGTGGCTGCGGCTGCAGCGGCGGATGCGGAGGGCTGACCGGCGCCGGTGGCGGAGGTGCGCATGCGGCTGTATTGGTAGGCGTCGGCTGCTATGTCTGCGATGAATTTTTGGGTTGCGAGGGCGAGGAGGCGGGCGAGGGGTAGGGGGGTGGTGGTTGGGGGGAGGCCGGCGAGGAGGAGGTGGTGATGGGTTACTGCGTCGGGGATCTGTGGGCGGGGGGGAGGGATGTTAGTTGGGGGTTTTGACTGTGGGGTCGTGGTAGGGGTGGAAGGGGAAAGGGTAAGGGAGAACGGACTATAGGAGCGTAGTCGTCCATTTTGCCGAGGAACTCTCGCAGCGAGATGTCTTTTCGTGTGGGCTCCCGCGTCTCTGGCAGTGGGGCTTCGAGCTCTGGGTTCTCGGGCTCTGGAGGGGCTGGGTCGATGACCATGTCGAGGTCAGGGTCGAGCTCTTGATCCATCGCGTCGGTTGGTTGAGAGGTTGGAGGGGCGAATGGGTTGGATGAGGGGTTTGAGTCTGCCATGGTAGCGGTAGGAGGAGTACGGGTCTTCTGTGTGAGACTTCACTTCATCGTATGTCAATTGATATTGCAAATGGAATTATCACGGGCTCTCGGCGTTTCTTCGGGCCGAGAGTGCCAAGACGTCCTAGGCCTCCGGACCTGAGTCCTATTTCTCTGTAGGCCATCGCTCAGTTGCTCATGACACAAGGCGAGGTGTTGCTGCTGCACGGTCGCCATTGAGACTAAGTCGTCGTGAGATGGCTGCCATAGTCTCTCACAGCACAATCGATGTGGTCTGGCAGCTACAGATTGCACCCTTCGCTGAAAATATGAATCCCGGACCACGGAGTTGGAAGGTTTTCGCGAAAACAAGCAACCTAATCCTTAGGCTTCTCTAGCGTTCGGCATGTTGCTTCTAGCTTCCCCACGGCGAATGCTAGCGCCCTCTAGCGTCCGGCTTCGATACCGGGCCGCTCATCCATTTCTCCATTGGTATACCTCGTGCTTTGGTCTAACCTCTTACAACTGATCTATCCCCAATGCAGTGGTTCACCCACTCTCCGAAAACGTGGCTATCTCCCACATGGCTTCATCTAAGGCAGACCGTAACGATGAAAATCAACGGCTCCCCCCTCCCCTCTCCTCTGCCTATCCGTCTCTCTATTCTCTTGTACTCCTCCTACAAAGCGTCGATCATTTCCCATATCATATATTGAGCCTGCGTGCCTCCACCAGTGCCAGCACATCGATTACGCATGTCACACATGTTTGATATTCTCCCTAAACAGCCTGCCGAACATGTCATACGCAAACTCGAGAAACGGCAGAGCTATCTCGCCAAAGCCCCATATCAGCAGAACAAGTTGGAGAGAAAGTCAAGGAGAAAAGCTCTCAATGACTATATCATGAAGCTCTGTCCAACTACTTGGGTCGCCCCTGCAGTCATCAAAGCTCACGACCGATGGGAATATGACAGAGACAGGAAATACGTCCATGAGGTACATGTGCATTATCAGGAGACGAGGAAGAAGGATCCGATCTCGACACGAAACTCGATAGGCAAACTCATCGATATTCAACCTGCCGCTTTGGAGATACCTCCGACTGACGGGGACGAGGAGTCGGCGGATCCTTGGAAGCTGCCACCCATTGAAGACTTTGTTGCAGTCGAGTCCACACCTGTTCAGCCTCAGATCTACATATTCCTCGATCCCCAGATCCAGCAATACAGACCAGACTCCACATTCCTCGTGCCGTGACCCAATGAACCACCACCCACATACAGCAACAGCAACAGCAGCCCATCAGCCGAAGCTAGCTCTCGCTACGGTCTCGTCCAGCAATGTATTGATGCTTCAGCTCCCGCCGCAGAATTCATCTACGCACGACTACTCAGCAGACCAACATGGGATGAAATATCTTGCAGGTCGCGTCGTACTTGGATACCCCACCAACTACCGCCTGGCAAGACCGGCGTGGCAATCACTATGGGTTTGAGGGAGGATGTCAGTGTCACTCGATGCCATCTTTTGCCTCATCGTCTTATCCTGCTTGCAGCATAGCCTCACCACCTCGGGCACTCGGCTTTCGACGTTGAAGCCGCAATGGATATAACCCAGGTCTGTACTACGACCTCGGACTAAGCCAGACCAGCCGCACCCCGCCAACCTTTGCTTCGTCCATGCGCTGTGGACATATCAAACGAGCTTCTACACACTCCAGCAACAGGCTGCTGTTGTCGCACTCGGCTTAGATGCTTTAGGAGTAGTCATTGCCATAATCGAAGGATGAGGATCCTCGGTCTTGCTCTTTTTGACTTAGTCCGAAGCACCCAATAAGTAAGATCTTCGAGAATCGACAATCACGATGACACTGACACAGTCAGTCAACCATGTAAGTATGTACTCTTGTTGAAGAACATACGCGATCTTTACTAACCTGATAGTCCTAATCAGTCTCTTGCTACGAGTATTACTAGTGTCATCGTCCCATTGCCAACAGGCGGGTTTATGATCCGAGCGTGAGGAGACGCATTGTAAGGATGTCACGGATAGAGGCCTCCATTCAAAGTACTCAATAATATTCGCCGAGGCCACTGTGGAGTCTCTTTCTTGATGTTTACCTTTTCCAATGATATTTATTCATATTATGGCCAGTGGTACCTGCATGTTTTGAACTCGGACAAAACAAATGATATGGTAAATTGTACCCAGACAGGATCAGTATTCGCAGTGTGTATAGCATGTTGATAGAGGATGGGAATTGCCACGGTTGGCATTCAAGCTGTCCGACTTTACCCTCCATGAAATTGAGACCATGTTTGCCGGGTGGAGCTTCTCAATCTTTCTCGAAAAGATTCCGAGAATCTCCGCCGCCTACCTGTGCTGCCTGTTTGGCCACTGCCGATTGGCACTGTCTCCGCAGGATATTCAGTAAATTGTGACTACGTGTGTCATGGGGCTTAGATGTATGGGGCAAGAGGTCTAAGTAACGGTAAATATTCATTCCCTCATATCAATGATATTAAAACATTTCGAGAGCTTTGCGATCGTCTCCAGCGTGATGTCTGGAAGTAATGATATACGAGTTTGCCACTATGACTATCTCCAGGTGGCGAAAGGCATAAAGCTTCGCAAGTTCTCATTCCAGAATCATTTTATACCAGGGCGTTCGCCATAATGTCTCAAGGCGGTGAGCATCCTGGGCTGAGATAGATAAACTTACGAAAGTTGTGCTACAGCAGCAAGAGCCCTGCTAATGTTATTCGACCACCTTGCATCTACGCCCTGATGATTTTGAGGTTGGGCGGGAGCGACTCATATGCTAGCTTCGGTATCGCTCATGTCTTCCAAGCGTACGGCAGCGCATGGTTTGTAAGGCGGTGTCACCCCTATATCGAGGCTTAGAAGACCAACCATTTACAGATGTAAGAGAAGTACTTTCGCGGGTAGCAGCTATTCGCTAATCTGAACACCGGATGCTGGGTGTAATGCCATTCAACGCACGTATCGGTAATTCGAAAGGTAGAGTGGCAATGCCATCACGAACTCCATCTGATTCGATGCCCTACTGAACAGGGCGGCCGATCGCGGTGTCACACGCAACAGATGTTGAAAGCATGCGCAACGTGAAGCAAACAGTTGCCGACCATGGAGCACATCTCTTCTACCTCTGACTACCTCCCCGTACTTTCTCAGCTTCTTCGGAAAACACTGCTCTTCACCCAACGAGCTACCACAGACGGGAGGCTGTCTTATCGGCGTGGCGATTGTACTGGAGGGAATTCCACCAGAATGCCGCAACGTCGCACCCCCCGGCAAGTAACACACTATAGCTACCGGAAGATCAAGATCCTTGGACGAGGTGGCGAAGGCATCTGCTGGCTTTGCGAACGTGAAAGCGATAAGAAGCGGATCGTGATGAAAACATACGACCGATGGGTAGAGCACGATGGCCGACCTTTGGAACTTTTTATCCTTCTATACATCATCCCAAATCATCCCAGGATCAACTATTGCGACGGCTGGGCTGTGCTTCCTGACAAGCAATTTGAAGCGTATTATGACTACTGCAAAGGGGGAGATCTGTCGAGTTTCATGGTGAGACACGAGCGATGTCATGAAAGTTTCATCTGGCATGTTTTCATGCAGATCGCCGATGCTCTTGCCCTCCTCCGTGAGTCGAGTCTCTCTACATTTGTGCGCACTGATCTTATCAAGAAATTTGCAGACTATGGCTACAGGCGCGACCACCCAAACCTCATTGGTCCCCACTGGCAACGCGTTGTTCATCGAGATGTCAAGCCCCCTAATATCTTCCTCGCCACAAAGTACGTATCAGGTGGCGCGTTTCCCTCCCTCGTCCTGGGCGATTTCGGCATTGCTACATTACAATCAACTTCCAGCAGTGGGACGGGTACACCCTCCTGGCAAGGTCCGGAATGGCCTACTATAACCGCAAAGACTGATATATGGGGACTTGGCGCGATCATACATGCCCTAGCCCATGGTCATTCTCCTCAGAGGCCAGTTCCACGCGGAGAAGGGAGACGTGCGTGGGAGCGGAACCCAAGGTCAAAAAATCCGCAACCACTGACTTCAACATACTCGCGAGAGCTGAGCCACGTTATGATGCGCTGCTTGGCGTTGCGACCAGACGATCGCATCAATAGCAAAGATTTGGTTACGAGACTGGTGAGGGACAGAGCAATATGGAATGGTCGACATCGTGGAAGGCATTGATATTATAGTAGGTAGATCGTTTGGACAAGTCTTGCCGGTGATCGAAGACTCATCAGAAGAACTGGTGTTCTGCTATAGATGTCGTCGATTCGAGAAGGTCATTGTCTTACATCAAGTTCTGACGTGATCTGATTCCTACGGACTGCCACAGGGAGGAAAAGATACTATTGACCTAAAATATTGTGTAATCGATACCATTGGAGAAATAGCGTATCCTGGTCGTGGCGCATCAAACGGATTGGGTCAGAAGACTAGAGAATGATCGCTACTTCCGAGCAGGCAAAGGATTCCTGTAAATAACGGGCCAATCGGCAGTCTCCCAATTCGCTACACACATGGGTATGAACAAAGGATTTGCCACGAATAGTGACGACCCAAGACCTTGGTAACAGCACCGAGTCCCGAAACGTGTAAGGGTAAGCAGCCCCGTGTGACAGCAACGATAAAGCCGGGTACTGCACTGGCTCTCAGCCCTCCCAAATTTCCCCTGGAATTGCAAATGTTCTCTGATATGGCACGTAATTGGCACGAACCCATACCCACAGAGCTTCGGATATTGGCACATAGCCTCGTTGGGGAAGGCTGTCCCAAAATCTACGTTGTACAATGCCCAAGGCCTCCATAACGTCCGTAGCGTTCCGTTCCAGAACGACACAGCCCTTTCCGAACCCTTGTCTATATAAGACACCATTTGTCCTCTGCTGTTCATTGCATTCGCACAGATTTAGTTCCCTTGTCTAATTTCACCTTTATCGATCATAATATCAAGAGTGAAAAATCTCTCCTGCACATTTAAAAATCTACACAGTCGAAACCGAGCTCTACACCTCAGGACAAGTCCGTTACGATCCACCAGATCCTAAGAAGGTTACCATGACGGACAAGCAGAAGATGACGGCCCTTCTCCCGATAGATAGGAGCCACGAGTAGAAGACCGCTGGCCTTGAAACCATGTCCAAATAATATCACGAAATCGAGCTCCTCTATCATAGGAATCACGTGGAAATCTGGCACATGAAGCGATGCGATGATGGTTCGGACTTAGTAGTCAAAAAGTACACAAAAGAAGTAGCTCACTGGCATGGAAATGTGCCTATGCAATACTATATTCTGAAGACCGTCTTGCCACCTCACCATCGCATTATCGATTGTCAGAGCTTTCTGGGTATTCCTGGTGGCCAAGTAGAGCTGGGCTTCGAACTTTGCAATGGTGGAAACTTAACACGATTCGTTGATGACAAAGACGGTGTTGGACGATCCGAGCCTTTCCTTTGGAATGTGTTCATTCAGATCGCTGATGCTTTGGCACTTCTCCGTAAGTATTATCATTCCGATCATTTGATTTCTTTGATCTTCCCAATTCGATGCTGCCGTCCTTAATGCTGGAAAAGGTGCTAATTTCAATGGTCTTCGAAGATTTCGGTCCCGACCGCATGCAAAAAGACGTTGGCGGTCACAAATGGCAAGAAGTCATTCATGCTAATGTAAATCCCTTGAACATCTTCATCCGAGAATACGAAGTCGAGGTTGGCAAGCTCCATTCTCTAGTCCTCGGCGACTTTGGGTCCGCTTTCTTGGGCCCAGGTTACGATCGTGGGGGTGGAATGCCCAATTTTCACGGACCGGAATGGCCATATGTGAGCGCAAAAACCGACGTATGGGGACTCGGCGCCATCATCCGTGAACTTGCTCATGGATGGGATCCCTTGGAGTCATTCCCTGAGCCTGCTCATGGATGGGATCCATGGGAGTCATTCCCTGAGCCTGCAAATAAGGAGTCGAAGCAAGCCAAGCCATTGGATAGCAAGGATTACTCGGAGGAGCTGACATTTTGTACGATGCAGTGCATGGAACCAGACGTGGATGCTCGTATTGATAGTCAAGACCTTGTCAGATTGCTATCGAAGAAAAGAGCGATCTGGAGAGAAAACCAGAAAGGGGGAGAGCAGCGGGAGAAGAAAGAGGCTCGAGAGCATCAACATGGAAAGAGTGGACCTTCCAAGGGGAAAGGAAAGCAATCGTCATGAAATCATTCGGCCCCAGGCATGGCTAGGAGACAATAGTAAGGCATGGCACGCTAGAGAAGCGCTGTACGAGTGTACTCAGACACACAACACACAAAATAGAGATTGAACAAAATCGAGCCCGTCTTCCCCTTCCGACAATGAATATATAATTCCTATTTTTCTGTTGTTCTCTATTATGTCTCCAACCCATCGCGTGGTTGCAGAAATTTGCTAGTTGCCAAGCGGAATTATCAGTATATATCTGCGAGAGGCATTGAGTATGCAGATCGAGGAAGATGTGGAGGAACTTTGATACCCTTATTGCGATAGTCTGCTAACATGGATTACAATCTCCTCTATATCTCTTCTCCCGACTTATAAATGAACTGATGATGGTTAAGGCAGGTTGCTCTCTTCTTCCTTTCTATCTCTCTCATCATGGTGGTTCTCCCTTCAAACTAATTAGTATTTTGTTGACATTCAATATACCAGATGTGGGACTGATTATCGCTTTCGGAAATTTTCGAATGGATTCTGATCTCCTTGTTTCGCCATCAATGGTTCAACGACAAACACTTGTCCAACAAGACAATTGACTGCGGTAATATTCTGTCATTGTTCTTCCACATCTCTTAGCCGACAATGGTACACGCATGGGACAATGCGAGTTCAGATCTCGAATTCTTAAGAATGGGCTTTGTGCCAACGCTTTCCAGCAAAACTGATCGATTGGACTCGGAGCAAGCCCATCGAGTCATTCTCATATTCACAAAACACAAGTAGTAATCGTTTCAAGCATCTGAGGTAAGTCACTTTCTCTCCGCACCGAAGTCTCGCTAGCTGTCACTCAGCATGTTCCAAACAAAACAAGACCGGGAAGCCATCCGCCGAGAAGCAAGCCAAGTCCCTCGTTGCAATGACCCCAAACGACAAGAACCCACAAGAAAACCTGGCAATCCCAGGACAACCGACTCAAACGGCTTCCACCTACTAAAAACCATAGGCCAAGGCACCCAAGGTAAATGCGAACTCCTCCAACGAGCCGGCGATGGCGTAATAATGGTACGAAAAAGGACTCATCCACGCCAAAAGTCCATCAAGATGGAAGGCAACACCCCCCGAGAGGTAAAGATACTAAAAGACACACTCCGCCCGCACCCTCGAATCATCAACCTGATCTCCTACAACGTGGGCAAAAGTGGCGAATTAGATACCTACTACGACTACCACGCCGGCGGCGACCTCCAACACCACCTCCAACCCCAGACCGGCGCAAGCGAAGGCTTCATCTGGCACATCTTCCGACAAATGGCCGAAGCCTTAGCCTACCTGCATTGCGGATACGTCCGCAGTAATCCGAACAAAAGTGGGAAAATGCCACACAAATGGCGCCCCATCGTCCACTGCGATTTCAAACCCGACAATATCTTCCTCAGCGCGCCTCCCACGACCGAAAACCCAACGCCAGACATGATCCTCGGCGATTTCGGCCTCGCAGTCTTCGACCAGGAAATCTCAGGGCACGGAGCGCCCGATTACCAACCCCCCGAATTCCCGCACAACACCCCCGCAGCCGACGTGTGGGCTCTAGGCGCGACGATCCATCAGATGGCGCACGTGCACGTGCCGGTCAATTATGTGATGCCGGAGGGGTATCGGGGGACGAGGAGGGAGTGGGTGACGGATCCGTATTCGAAGCGGGTTGAGCCGTTGCCGGGGGGGTATTCGGAGGCGCTGAATCGGAATATGATGGATTGTTTGAGGATCCGGGCGGATGAGAGGGTGGCGGCTTATGATCTTTTGAGACATATTCGGCGGGATGGGCCGAGGGGGGGATGATTTGGATAAAGTTTTCGTTGGTAGGTTGTTGGGTGTTAAGGTAGAGTAACGAACTGTATAGTATAGTCTGTAATTGATGTGTATAAAGTAGCAGGGAAATGAATATAACGTTGACGACATGAGTGAATATAATACCATTGCGTAAGAAGAGTATCACAGCGGAGAGTCTGTTGGATCATTACAACTAGAACCGGTGAAGGATCAGATGATCTCATATTATACGAAGTAGTCAGGACCAATGTATGAATGCAGGGGAAACAAAAGGGCAGTTACCGTTCCTAACATTGTGGATTGAAAAAGCATCCGTCGAGAAGTCGTAAGAAAGGCGCAGGCTTATATATGAATGTGGACCTGATCGGCACCGTCCATATCACCTTGAAGGCCTTGGTTCAAACAATATCCACCCCGCCAACGCTGTTGGTGAAAGCAATGTCAGCATCAGATGTCAATTAAGCACTCTACATTACCTTTCATGCCCTTGGCTCTTTGACATCAGCCCCTCACAGACTCAAACAACTTAATCGTATGCTCCCAGATCTTCGGCCCAGCATCCTTTTCCCGCAAAACCTTTAGCACCTTCTCATTGGCTCTGAACTCTCCATCCGAGCCGATAAGATAAGCACCACTGTATTCATGGCCGTCACTCCCTTTCATTACCAGACTCCCACTGGAATCGTCATGGACAGGCACGCCTCCTTCTTCTTTGCTCCTAGCAGCATACCCCCCACTAGTCGCAGCATACAAATGCCTCTCCCCACTCTCGTCAAAAGGCACCATCCATCTCGACCCAATCGTCATGCCCAGATCAAACAAATTCCTGACCAAAAACCCCGCATCTTTGTTAAAGCCCGTTTTGACTCCGCCAGGAAAGGCATGCACGAACGAGACTGTCGGATTGGCTTTTGCCAGTTCCTCAAAAGCGAAGCCGGTCATGGTGATGGCGTGGTTTTTGGCATTTGTGATTGAGAAGTTGGTTTTCAGGTCGAGGTTGTCGAAGTTGATGGAAGCGGATTCGGAGCCTGGGGCGAGGACTGATACTACTCGGGAGAGCGATGGGGAGGCGGCGTGGAGGAGGGGTAGGAGTTGCTGGGTGAGTCGTAGTCGGGAGTAGTAGTTTGTCATCATCTTTCTGTCCATTCCTTCGGAGGTTTCTGGGAAGCAGCGTTTCAGCAGGCCATCTCGCAACGTACGGTTTGAAGCTGTGAAGTTTACCGTCTCGGCCCTTCATGGATAAAGTTCCTTGCGTCATGAATAGAAGATTGAGTCTTTTCTCCTTCCCCTTTATCTCGTCGCAGACTTCGTCCACATTCTTGAGAAGTGTAAGATCCTTCTTGATGAAATTCATCTGTATCTCCGGCTGAGTAGCTTTGACCTCCGACATAATCCTGTCAGCGGCATCTTGGCTCCTACGTGTGTAAAATATCAGAACACAATTAAATATCACCCAGCAGATTTGTCCTTGGATGCTGCACCTCCCTACAAAGTAAACACGAGGTTTGATAGTTTGGCGGCAAAACTGCTTGAGAGTCGATTCGCCGATACCGCTCGTTGCTCCAGCTTGATTCTATGAGTCTACGAACATGTCATAGTATTGGAAGACTGGCATACTGAAGACCGCAACTAGTCCTGTTGGAAGATTACGCAGCTGGGCATTCGAAGCCCGAACAATGTCGAGCGCGACCATACTTGATGTCTTTGTGGATTACTGACAGTGATTTTCCAACGGTCTTGCGCCTGAGTGGCACATCTCACAATCATTTAACGAAAGGCTGGTGCCTTGAGTGTTCTGATAGTAATATCGGGTATATCGAATCTATCTCCGTCCGATCTAGATCAGTCCTAGCCTGGATTTTGGTACCACGCGTTCCGAACCTAAAAGCGCCTCTTTCGCTGCTTTGAGCGTGAGATCGACATTCCTTTCTCAAACAGGTCAGCAGGTACTGTTTACGCGCTTGCGCACTCATTACCATAAGACAACAGCGCTCTGTCAATGCGCACCAAAGGCTACTGATCTGACTCAAGCTCTCTGTCTCTCGCACACAACCCAGCGTGCTCGGCCTGCCGACCTCGACTCTAGCTCTATGCGATCCTGACACATGCCCATGAAGCGAAGGGCGTTCGCAGCTTCACCATGACGCTCTGCACCAATAGACCAGAAGGCTTCGTCCGTAACTCGATGCGAATGACCAGAACACCTCGCTAATGCGCATTAGGGCCCTCGATCTCACCTCTACAGCCACATCCTCACCTCCTGCTTCCTCGATACCGTCCTCATTCCCCTCTGTACCTGGCTTTACCTGCTGGTCATAGTCGCACTCGTCGCTCTATACTCGCGACGTCCACGCAATGTCACGAATTACACATCGAGCGTCTTCAGCAGAAGGCGTTTCGGCTCTAGCAAGCACAGCACAGATGTGGAGGTGGATACGCTGTCAGACGGAGATCAGAGACGGCGGCGGCACACCAAAAAACATACAATATTATCAATACTATACCTACTCCTTGTCCTCGCGCAGATCTTGATGTGCGTGCTGGAGATCGTACGGCTCGCCCTTGCACATCTCGGTATTGGGCTGCTGCCATTCACCTTTGTCGCTCTCATTACAGCATGTACCCTGCGTCTGACTCGGGGCTTCGGAGACACGATACATGGTTGGCGGTGGACGAATCTGGCGTTATGGGTTGCCCTTGCTGTCACCAACGGTGTTAAGATTGCGGAGGAAGTTAAGGAAGGAACAGGTGCGAGGAAGGGGAGCAAGTACCCGGTGGCGGATGAGATTACGGATGTCGCGGTCATGATTGGAGTGTATGCTGCGCTGGCTATTTTGGAGGTTTTCGTGGTACCTTGAATAGGGTGAGTGGGGCAGGCTTCCTGATTTGGTGTTGCGTTTTTCGGTTATTCTGCATAGCCGATGGACATCGTTTTGCAGTTGGAGGATTCGTGATATTGGACACCGGTGTGCCCTCTGCGATTAAGTCTCATGTACCAACAAATATTGACTGATCATTGCCGCGGCCACATTCGAAGTATGGCCACCCACGATCGTCGTGACGGCTCATCGACTGACATCTGGTCTTTCGGATTTCCAACTATGCTATAACCTCAATGAAACAGTATTGGAGCTACGATTGAAGGTATGCCATGTCCTTGCAAACCGTGATCTGGTTAACTTGATACGAACCTCGGATGAAATGGTTGGGAATTGAATAGCTTTTGGTTGGATAGGATGTCGTTAACGACCTGTTCGATTGTCTCCATATCTCGATACATATATACATCACAGGCCCTGCCTCCAAATTCCCCAGCGCTGCTGCAAGCGGACCATCCTGTAGCTCAAAGACCTATGACAGTATCCTTCCAATGTTGCGGAAGGACTCACAGTGGAAGCGAACCCCAAGTCCAGGTTTCGAGTGGAAATGTGTGATGGTGCTGATGAGAATAAAGCTTTGACTATGCGTGCTTACCACGATAATTTCCATCAACGTTCGCACTGTTTGCAGTCTCCAGTACGTGTCGCTGTTCAATCCATGATCGAGCAAAACAAATCGATTAATATACCAGAGGACAGTGGGTGAGGCTTCAACCCTATGTTGATATCCGAGAGATAACCCAGAGAGTGGCGAATAACTCGCCGAGGGATCATCGCATGAACTCAGCTATCAAGCCAGAAAAGCAGAGGCTTTCATGCGGGCTTCGCGGCTCATATCAGCATCGATTTGGACAGCTCGATTGTCAAGAGAGATTGATAGATGAGGGTAGTTGTGGCCTCTTTTAACACGATTCCAACGAGCCATATGGCTGAAGCTCTTAGCGGTACTGATTTTCTGTTGAACAAAAACATGTAAGAAGCACGCTGGTTCGGTAATTCAATCGAGGGCACTTGGGTCGCCGTGCGTATAGAGGTCCATCTCCGTCTTTCTCATGTCACAACACTCGATGGTGTGGCGCTTGTCAATATGCTGACACTAAAATGTTCTTAGGTGTCCAACTTTTCTGATGAAGTGTATTCAGTTCACACGTTGCACAAATTGAGGGGAATCCTCAACGCCTCAAAGTCGTGGGTTTAGAGTGATACCTCGATGTTGCCCCGCCCTGAAATAAGGCAACAGATCAAGTAGTTCGGAGAAGCCTTGTACGAGTGATAGTACCTTACGGTCGAGAGAGTAATTCCATCCATTTACCCATGTCAACAGAAGCACAGGCACTGCTAATGCTGACGCTTGACATGTGGCCTTACATTGTGCCATATGCAGCCTGATCATGGTTGGTCTGATCGTGAGTGATCAGTGAAGGCGCTCCGAGAAGCAAGGGCCGACTGAGTGCGACGCACATATGTCGATACATGTCGACCATCGGACGGTCGCATGGACGAAGCAATGACATGAGCGTCAGAGTGATGAGTCTGTCTGCTCTGCATACATCGGATGAAGAGGAGAAAGAGAATGTCTTGGTCCGATATCGTAATCCTAGTCTGTTTTAGTCCTAGTCTGGAGCAGCACGGAAGAAACGGAAGCGGTAGCGGAAGCTGAGCGTCATCCCGCCCGAAGCGAAAAGACAAAGCGGCTAAGCTGTCCTAAAGAAGAAGGACTATCCCAAGCCGGCTAACGCTTGGTCGATCGCCCCCCAATGCATCTCATCATGTACTCTAATCAGACAATCCACCAGCATGGCTGAAGATTCGACGTCCAACCACAGTCGTCCCATTTCCCCGGATTCAATTTGTCATGTCGATCACGGCTAGACCTTGTGGGTTGACCGAGTGGCACACAGGACAGGAACAGATGGATCTCGGCGTTCGAGAGATATTCTACACCCAAAAGCTTCACTCATGATGACGTGAACGGGGCAAAGGTGAAGAAGAGTAGGGGGTTAGTGGAGATGCTACTCGAGGTAGTGAAGCTCTTGTCAAACCTTCGATCTGTACAACTAGCATATCTTCTTTCTTTTCTATGGTTCAATCTCCATCTCTCTGCCCCTTCTGCAATTTTTGGTTTTGACGAATCGAACATGTTTACCTCCGTGTCCATATTGGCCGTGCTCGTTGCTCCAGTAATTGCCCGTAATTGTGTCAATTTGACTGTTCCCGTCGACATTTCGTCGCGTAACGCCGTCTTCAACATTGATGTGCCTCAGACCAACCTAGACGCGACAACATTCATCCAGAACAGCACCCAGCAAGGTCGCAACTTCACGGACGTTGCATTGTCGGGTTACGCCACCGTGTCTGGCTCGTACAAGATCAGCGCCCAATTCTGTGTGCCCAGCGAGGCGCAAACTGCCTCCACCTCCACAGTCCAGATACTAACGCACGGTATCGGCTTCGACAAGACGTGAGTGTTCTAATGGACAGATCTCGAGCGGCATCCTAATCTTTTCGTAGTTACTGGGATAGCAGCTATAACAACTTCAATTATAGCTATGTCGCCGTTGCTACCGACACCTATAAATTTTGCACATTTGCTTACGACCGCTTGGGAATCGGAAACTCGTCGCACGGCGAACCCCTAAACGAAATCCAGTCGTTCCTCGAGGTCGCTGCTTTGGCAAAGTTGACGATGATGCTACGTAACGGTACCATGCCCGGTGTCAGTCAAAAGTTCAACAAGGTCACCCATGTCGGGTAAGCGAGGCGCCTAATCTTCAGCAATATAATGCTAATCTTCTCCAAGTCATTCCTTTGGCTCCGCACAAACTTATGCCCTTGTCGACCGGTATCCTGGTATCTCAGATGGCATAGTGCTAACCGGGTTCTCCTTGAACGCTTCCTTCTTGCCTTTCTTCGCCGCAGGAGCTGGCTTTGTACAAGCAAATCTTAACCAGCCGTTTCGCTTTGGTAACGCATCTGTTGGTGGCGGAACCCTCGTTTCTGCGCCTAGTGCGAGTGGTGTCAATTTGTCCAGCAAAGCCGTCCAAGACATGGTGAACGCATATGGTCTCACAGGTTATGCTGCCGGCATAAGCCCGCGCCAACAGGTGCCCTACGTCAATGGCTATCTGGCAAACAAGGATGACGCATCTCAGCAATATCTCTTCTTCCAACCTAAACGCTTCGACACCGGTATCTTGTACGCTGGGGAGCAATCGAAGCAGCCGGTCGCGGTGGGCGAGCTGTTGACGCTGGGAAGTATCCCAATGGTCAATAACTATGCGGGGCCAGTCTTGATTGTCACAGGATGTAAGCATGATTGCGACTTCTCCCTTGAGTATGTTTGCTGAAAACCCTCACAGCAAGCGACCTACCATTCTGCGGAGGCAATTGCTTGGCCACCGGCAACCCCGATCTCCCCTCCATCCCAGCGGCCGCGGTAAAGAGCTTCCCCAAAGTCGCCGCTAGCGATTTTGAGGCGTATATCCAGCCACAGACAGGTCATGGTCTCAATTTCCACTACAACCAAACAGGCGGATACAATGTCATCAACAACTTCCTATGCTCGAGGGGTCTATGAGGTTTGGAAAGAATTGTATAACGAAAAGCGTGCATGCATAATCTACCGAAAAGTGTGCATCCTTGCAAGATTTGTTCGATGATAGTGTGCTCAGGATATATCACGGCTGGGGTAATAGAGAGGGTGGCGCGATCGATCGTACATACAATATACTACTACATATAGCGTGCAAATAATTCATTCCCATGTCCTGCCGACTTTGGCGCCCATCTTGGCTGTACTTCGATAGAGATTCGTGAGAAGAATTCTTGCAAGTACGGGATCATTGATCTTTGGATTCTTGCTAAAGAAACGAGAATCGTTGTATGATGATAATATGCCAAGGACGCCACGGCTTCATACATGCGTGCAATGTTTGTTTGTCGATAATGTGCCGAAGATAGAATGGTCTGGGAAGCAGATGGGTTGGCGCGACGGCTCGTACATATTACTCTACTTAGCGTACGCAAAAGTTATTAATGATCTTTCTAGTTCGTGTAATACAAGGAGTCACGATGCACACTTCCTTCTTGGAGGGCAAGGTGTTCAGTATAGAACGGCATTTATACGTGATTATATCATAGCATGTAGTACGAGGCTTTACCATGCACAATTCGTTCGAGAAGAATGTACTAGGAACACAGCGGCCTCTGATCTAGATAGATTAGTGCGGCTATTTGTATATATAACATACTACTTCATATACGGCGTGCAGAATCTATGACTGATCTTTCCAAAGAGGGTAGTACAAGGAGTTATAGTAATGTGAACCTCGGCTTTGGAGGGCAAACCTTGTTGAGAATAGATAATTGATCGTATATATAACATACTACTACTCTTTGTGTCTGGAGAATATTAGTTGAGGAGCGGAATTTGTGTTCATGGTGAATGGTTGGATTATGTACTCGGGGATGTATAGATGCATGTGGCGAGGCGGTATGTTATGCTGACTGCGTGTGTTGCGATTGCATGCTATCTGCATGATGACTGTAAGATGACACCGTCGGATGATACTGCGGACTAGGTAGGGTCGGTGTGGATAGGAAACAAAGCTTACTACATCCCATCTATGTATGCGATTAGGGATTTCCATGAAGCTGCTATATTACTTTGAATCCGTAAATCTTTTGCGTGTTGTGATTCGTATTAAGGCTAGTCGCTTTTTTACAAAGTGCAACTGATAATCTCTGCGGATTAGTTGTACTTGCTTCAGGTCCGTAATATCTTGAGTTTCGTGTACGTTGTACGACCTGAGCTATCAATAGATTATGTGGAATGTTGTGATTCGTATTTGTGACTCACAGTATTCTAGGAGCGATGCGTAAGTGTCGTATGTACTTGTGTTGAAACATTGCCTCCTGGCGTTGTGCAGGGTCTCGAGTGTCACAGAGTTGCTATAAACGCACCATCACGACTAGCGCTTATCGGAATCCACGATCAATTCAATATTGCCCTATTTGTAAGGCAGGTGACCTGCATTGTAGACAAGTCATAGGTACTAAACGTAGCGCTTATATTTGTTCTTGAAGTTGGCTGCTTTGTCACCTTTGGAATATCGATTGAAAGGCGTTCGTGACCGTGTCTTCCACGGGGGACTGTGAGATCCTAGTTGTAATCCTTTTCAAAATTTTTACGATTGTAGTAAAACGACATTAGGCCATTGCTTGGTGTAACGCAGATCTGCTCCCGTGCGGACATCGGACATTGAAGGTTGACTTGGCCTAAGGATAGGATTAGTCCTATTACCGTCGTTCCCTCAAGTCTGGACTTCGTTGGCCACGAGCAGTTTGCATTTATAGCCGTTTCATTCGTGATCATAGGGATCGAAAGCTTGGGAAATTTCGTTCGCAGTCTAAACGATCGAGGAATCAGTCGAGAATAGATTAGGAAACTGTCCCACATGAACTTCGCGGATAGTGCGGGTCGTTGTTTATTCTGTTCTGAGGATGGCGTCGAGAGCTCCCATAACAGTGAACAGGACTATTTACAGCGTCAGCCCTCTCGCACGTACCACAATCGAGTGGGACATGTATCTTGACTCTGCAATTTTTGCCATTGAACCGTATTGATCGATGCACCATCATGTTTCAGCATTGCTATCTCTCGAAACCTTTGCATGTACCACCCTACGAAAAGATATTTGAGCAGCTCGCAAATATGCTCTCTTTCTGCAGCAGGACAAAGAACCATCAATCGATATCCTCCTCAGTCTTCAAACTGATTATTAGACTGCGTCAGATCTTCCAGCAGCGTACACCGCTTCAACCTCTCTTCTCATTATTCAACTGATTTTTTGGTCCAAGCATATTGCAGTGGACATTACCTCGTCAGCTCCTATAGCGATTGAAACTCATCTTCAAGACAGTGCCGATAGTGGGTGATTGTCGATCCAAGACAGCTCCTAGGCGATCAATTGGGCTCTATTCTGTCGATATGTCATCATCCAAGAGTAAAGGAAAGTCTAAGGCCCCATCCGGCTCCTCGAAACAAGATGTCCCCTCCCAGGCCAAAGACGTAGCCAAGACGCCAGCCGCCCCTTACAAGATTGTCGGTGACCTGGCTACCAAAGAAATATGGCATCCTGACGGCGAAAATCTAATTGACAATCCGTTTGACCTCTGGTACAATCCGGACTGGATCACGGCAATTGAAGATCGGAAGGAGTTTGAGATCGAGTACCACCATTATCGAGGACTCTGGAAGGATGAACATTGTGATGAGCTCTTGGAACGGACGTTTGGCGGAATACGCCAAGATCTTTCCTTGAACCAATGCATCAGTATCGGACTTGGCAACTTCGCTCCAAAGACTATAGTGCATGTCAAAGGACAGGTACTGGGTAACGAAAAGAAGCCACGTGGACCACGCGATCATGTCCGACAATTGAGCCCAACGATGCACCAGTTGATGTTCTTGTGGCGGCTTGTGGGGTTTCTGAATATTCCAAGAGATAAACTCTTTTTCCAGGATCCTATATTCACGGACTTCGAAAAGAAATACTTGCAGCACTGTTTCCATTCCGGGTGTATCCTCGATCCGCATGTAGGAGAAGATTGTCCCTCTGGTGCTCAAGCCCAGTTGACAGCAACGACGTTTCTTATGGCACCTATGGTATCCGAGGTACTCTCGGAGGTCTTACAGCCTGTCGATAAAGCTCCTGGACTCTACGTCGGGACTCAAATGTTGAGGATGATCAAAGCTCAGTATCCACACTTGAAACAAGAAGAACTCTCCGCACTGAAAACACCATTCAATAGATATCGTGTTCGTACTTCCTCAAAGCGAATGGCGCGATTCATTGAAGCCTTCGACTGGCCTGATAATTGCGAGATCCGATACTTGAAGCCGGAAAAGTGATAAGGAAACCGCGGTGCAGGCGATTTGAGAATTCAGTATGTTATCTGTCAGAATCAAGTGGAGGACATATCGATAGTATTCTCAAGGGAGGTTTTTGACATGGCGAAGACCCTGTAATTGTATTCTGGAAGCTTGCGACTCTTCTTATCTTTAGAAACCATACTGTTTCTCTATTATGAGTGTGATGATATTCACTTCGAATGCGACGCCTTGTCGAGGCGAGAGGATGCTATAGAATTTTTAGTATCATGCGACATTCTAAGACATTCTTTGGGGAAGTGGCTTGAGGAAATATACGGTATCGTGACATATTCTCAATCATAATTGCTGAGTGAATTATGGAAAGCAAGCAAGATTTGGAACGAATGACGTGCGGTCTTTGTCGTCCTGGACGAACTTCTCATCCAATGAGAGTATGCTCAGTAGCAATCCGATGAGGGCGCTACGACCACGCCATAGGTCTCACACACTTCAAGCTGGCTGGCAAGGCTAATCGCCAAGACTAGACAACCCTTGCTGTATACTCGAACGTTCTGGCACGACGGACTTTGACCGCGGAACTGGAGGTGGGTATCCTGGCAAGGCATGCTCTTATCCATCTTTTCTGGGGTCAAGTTATAAAGTCAACATACTTGTAAGTATTAGAATGAGAAGATGTTTGGATAGAGTCGGCGGATGTACAGGCTGAGCCTGATTGTTTTTCTTGATGAGCACAGACCACAATCAATCCAAGCCATGCCGAGTCTAGCCTAATTTGGCCTAGGATAACGCCAGCCAAAGCTAGAAAACTTCACCAATTGAGTCCGTACCTCAGTTGTCTTGCGCTGTTGGTGGTTGCATGATTCAATACATCCTCAGCTGCCTCAGGAGTCATGTTACAGTGCCTCACACCGTCCACGTTACACTTCGCGATGGTTGTTGACGGGTCTTCCCCGTCCATCCAAGCATCTCCAACCGATGTTGATGGTCCCGCTATAAAGCGTGTCTTTTTCAGACTCCGAAGCCATGGTAATGATCTGAGTATCGTGGAACTCGCCAACACGTACCTCCAGCAAGCCGGCTTGCCCCCCAATCAAAGAGCTTGCCATCCTCATTTCATTCATGAACAGCCGCAAGAGTACAAAGTCTACCACGTCGTCCTCGATATCAATCCTACGGCAGCACCTCCCGACGTCAAGATTCAAAACATACCGCATGAACTTTATCGGGTACATTTCAGAACAAGTAGACGTGATCCGTTAGTCTGCGTCAGTTCCCTTGGGTCCTACTATACTAAGTATCACTAGTACCTTTGAGCGGCTGGAAGGTCAGTGGTTGAGGTCGACAATGCAGCATTCGAACGGGATGTGGTGGGGGGAGAGCAAGGTCGGGACGGCGCCGTGATATACGTCAGTGTCACTAGGCTGAAGGTGTTGACGAATTAATACGCCGATATAGTTATATATAAGGCAAGCCTCTGCGTATACCTACTACTATTAGAATATTGCTCGCCAAGAGCCTATTAGTACTTTAAACTTACGTTAAGTATTTAACTTAAGTCTTAGTAATTTAATACTAAAATCTATTAAATAGTATAATATTAATAAGTTATCTACACGTAATTTAGGTATAATATAATAGTATTATAATAACTAATAGATAGATATAGCTATATAAAATAGAATAACTATTATAAGAAATCTCTACTAGTCTATTAAGGCCCCCTAACTAGTCCTAGTTAGTAACTACTAAGGTTAACCTAGCCTAATTTCTAATACTCCCTCTTAGATTAGTAGTAATAAGGTAATCTTCCTATTACTAACTACTATATTTAAATACTCTTATACTTTACTTAGAGCTAGTTTTAATTATTATCTAGCTAAGCTAAAGTTAATAGGGCTAATAGGTTTTATTAGTAGGTTAGTATATTATACTTTAATATTAACCTATTAGAGATAGATTTCTTTAATTTTAGAACTTAGTTATTAAATTAAATAATATCTTATTTAGATATATTTTATAATAGTATAATTAATTAGGTTAATAGCTAATTTTATAACTACCTAGTTATTAATATTTAGGAGTACTAGTACTACTCCCTTATTATATCTTAGCTCTTTAAGTATAAGGCCTAGATATAGAGCTTCTTTATATACCTCTATTATAGTAATATATTTAGACTTATATATAGATATTACTACTAGCTTTTATAATTTAGATTACTAGGTAATAGGGCTATTAAATAGTTTATAAATATATACCCTAGTAGAATAAGATATCTTATAATTATTATAATATAACGTGTTAATAAAACCCTCTAAGCTATTATTATTACCTAATTAATAGATAAGACTATTATTAACTATTTCTAATAGATAATATAATACCCTTTTTACTATATTTATATATTATAAAGTAGGGTTATTAAGTAAATAACTTAGGTTACTAATAGTATATATAATATCTAGCCTAGTTATAATACTTAGTTAATTAAGTACTCTTATAAGGGACTAATAAGACTCCCTTTTAAATAAGGAGGCTATATAACTATTAGGGGTAATAGTAATATTAGCCTATTTTATAAGTAACTTAGCTAGTAAATAATTTTCTATACCTAACTATTTTAATAATTAGTTAATATATTTTATTTAATTAACTTAAATAAAATAGTTATCTAGATTTCTAATAATATTTATTCTTAAATAGTCTTTTAAGTCTCTTATATATTTAAAGTTAAACCTCTTATTAAGTTCCTTCTTTATCTAGGTAATTAGGTCCTAATTATATATTATAAATAGTAAGTTATTAATATATACTATAATAATAACTTTTATAAAAGTATTAATAAATACGTAATAATTATACTTAAGGCGCTGAAAACCTAGAGACTTAAGTACCTTATAAAGGGTTTTATACTATTTATAAGAAGCTTATTTAAGGTTATATAAAGCTTTATTTAAGTAGAGTTATAAGGTAATTAATATATACCTTAAGACCTAAAATACTTAATCTAAATTTACTTTAATATATAGTAAGATAAGTCCTAATATTAAAATATAGTATAAGGGGAGGAATTATAAGTAGTAATAGTAGTAGAAGTAGTAGGCTAGGGAGTAGAGGAGGGATACCCGCGTAGGGGCTAGGGAGCCTAGTAGGGGGGAAGGAACTTAAAGATAAGGGAATACGCGTTAGGAGAATATTAATAAAGGCCTTAAAAGTTATAATAGCTATATAAGACGCGTTAAAAGGAGGAATAATATAAGAGGTAGGATAGATAATAGGGGTAAGGCTTAAATATATAAAGGAGTTTATTATAAAGGTAGATTAATAGCTTAAAGAAGTATATAGGTTTAAAAAATAGTAGAAGATTAATCCTAGGGAGGGAGGATATAAGAGGGTAGAAGGAGCTAGACGTAGACGGCTAGTTAGAGCTTAATAGGTATAAGAATAGGTAATATAAGCCCTAGGGGGACGTTTATTATAGTAATAATAGGTAGTATTATAAGAAAGGGATCTAGAGTAATAAATAATAGGAAGGCTAGAACCTTAATAGTCTAGATTAAAGATAGGATTAAAAGAGAAATAGTAAGGGCGCTTATTAAAGAGTAGCTAGTAGAGAGGTTTAAGATAGTTATATTCCTAAGGATATAAGAGATTATAATAGCGAGGTACCTAGTTAAAGGCGACCTAATACTATTTATAATAGAGATAGAGGTAAGGGAGGAGCTAGAGGAGAATAATAACTAGGTAAGAAAGGTATATAAGTTAGTAAGGGTACTAAGATAGACCTTCCTAATTATAATATACGGGGTATTAAAGAAGGTAGTAGATATATTAAGATAAAAGGAGGTAAAGAGGGTAATTATTTAATAAAATAAGAAGAACCTCCTAGGGTTAAAGATTATAAGGGTAGCCTAGCTATAAGTAGTTATATAAGAGAGGAGAGAGGGAGAGGTAGAGAAAGAGAGAGCCTTACTACTACTAAAGCTCCTTATACTAGAGATAGTAGATAAAGTAATTAAGAAGGGCTTAATAAAGGGATATAACCTCTTAGAGTATAAGAGGTAAGAGAGGAATAGGGTTATAATATAATACTTTAACTATTAATAGTATAAGTATATAGCGGGATATTATAAAAGCCTAATATAATATAAAATCTATACTAGTAGGTATAACTTAAGGGAATATAAGATAAAGGAAGGGGAGATTAAGAGATATAATAACTACGGGAAGAATAGTTATACGGCCTAGGAGTAAGGGTATATAATTAAGGTAAGGGAGCTAAATAAGCTCTATTAGAAGATAGTAGAAAATAAGAAGAAGTTATATAAGGGCTTTATAAGAGGAAATAGGTAATAAGATACCTAGAAGTAGCCCTAAGGGGAGTAGATAATAATAGTAGTAAGGAAGAAGAGGAAGCCTATATTAGGGTTTAAGGACCTTAATAAGGTTATAATATAAACGGGTTCTTATAAGGATATAAGGGAAAGGAGAACTATATTACTACTAGTAGTAATACTATAAAATAGGCTAGGAAGGCTAACTACTCTCTAAGTTATAAAGATAAGCTAATAGATATTAAAAGAAATACTAGTATAAGAGGCCCTAATTATTAAGGGAGTAGAGGTTATAAGGGATATTTAATAGGGATCCTTATAAAGGTATAAAAGATAATAAAAATATTATAATATAATATATAAAAGGAGTAGATTATAGTAATAATAGTACTACTAGAAGATAAGGAGGTATAATAGATAGATATCCTAGCTATCTAAGAGCTATTATATATAAAGAGGACGGGTTTAATATATAACCTAAGCGGAGGAGTATTCTACCTAGTATATAAGGTAGGGAGGGATATAAGGATATATTTCTTTATAAATAAGCGCTAGAATATTAATAAATAGGGAGCTAAATTTATATTAGGGGACTTATACTCCCTAGAGATATAGGTTATAAGGAAGGAAGGGGGAGTATTAACGCGCCTCTAGATATATAATATATATAACCCTAGCCTAGAGTTTAAGACCTTAATAGATAGCCTCTTTATACTACTAAGGGTAAAGGAGTAGCTAAGTCGGCCTAGGGAATATATATTAATAGGAGACTTTAACTTCTATTATTTAAACTAGAATAATAGGGGTGAATATATATATTATAAAGCGGCGGATATATTAATAAATATTATAAAAGAAAGGGGAATAGAGCTTATCCTACTAGAGGATATAATAACCTAGAAGGTAAGGAAAGTAGAAAGTACTATTAATTTAATATTTATAATAGAGGCTATTAAGTAAATACTATTAGAATATTATACTAGGCTAGACCTCTATTATAAGTCTAATTATATCCTAATATATATTAAAGTTAGCCTTAAAGTAGAGGTAGTAGTCTTATAATTATAAAGGGTATAGAAGTTAATAGACCTAGAGGGGATAAAGAGGTAAGTAGGTACCCTTTAATACTTATTACTAGAAGGGGAGCTAATAACTAGGGGGTAAATAAATAGCTACCTAGCTAAAATACTTTCAGGCCTAGCGGAGATTATAAAAAAGGAGGTATTATAAATAAAGCCCTCCTTAGAGGTAAAGTCCTTCTAGAACTTAAATTATATAAAGGTTATAAAGACGGCGTTAAAGCTTAGGGTAGAGTATAACTATAAGAGAAGCTAGAGGAGTCTAGAGGCGTAGTAAGAGGCCTAGAAGGCTAAAAGGAGGGTATTAAGGAAAGTAAAGGCGCTTTATTTTAGGGAGGTAGTATATAAGGCGTCTTAGATACTTAATAGACTCTAGAAGCTAGTTAAATAAGGCTAAGAGAGAAGTATACTACCTTAGGAACTCTTAAAGTTCCCTACCCTTAGAAAGGATAGGGAGGGTCTTAAGGCGGAGTTATTTTAAGAGAAGATAGAGGTCCTTTAAAGGACCTTCTTCCCCCTACCCTTAAGGGTAGATCTAAGTAATATCTAGGGGCCTTAGTATAAGATACCCCTAATAATAAATATAAGAATTATTAAGGAGGAGGTTTATAAGGTAATTAATAGGCTAAAGTAGGATAAAATATTAGGGATAGATAGGATCCTAAATAGGTTCTTAAGGATAGTAGAAAGGGAGCTACTACCTAGCTTTATATACTTATTTTAAATATCTTTAAGGGTTAAATATTACTTAATAGAGTTTAAGAAAGCTAATATAATTATCTTAAAGAAGTTAAAGAAAGAGAACTACTTAGAGTTAAAGTTATACTATCTAATTACCCTACTTAGTACCTTAAGGAAGGTATTAAAAGCGGTTATTATAAAGAAGCTAAGCGACCTTATAAAGGAATATAAGTTATTACCCTTATAATAGATAGGGGTAAAGAAGGGAAGGTTAATAATAATATCCCTTAAGATAATAGTAGAGGTAATATATATAATATAAAATTATAGTAAATTTAATATAATAAGTATATTATTACTAGATATTATAAGGGCCTTTAATAATATCTCTTATAAAAGGTTACTTTATAACTTAAAAAAGAAAGGGGTCTTAACCCTTATTATAAGGTAGGTATAAAGCTTCTTAATAAAAAGAGCTATGATAATTACGCTAGGCTAGGAGATAAATAGGATAGAGATAGTAGAGACTAGGATCCCTTAGAGATCCCTAATATTATTAATATTATTTTTATTTTTTAACTCCCTACTTATAAAAGAATATATAAGGATAAAACTCTAGGTATAAACTAGGGGCTTTATTAATAATATCTACCTAATAATATATAATAAAAGTATTAAGGAGAATTATAAGATCCTAGTAAAGGTATATAAGATATACCTTTACTAAATAAATATATATAAGGTAACCTTTACCCCTTATAAGTATAAGCTAGTCTACCTATTAAAGAGCTTAAAGAGGTTTAATATAAAGGTAATAATAGACCTTAAGATAGTAATAATACGCCTTAAAGCGTTAATACAGGTCTTTAAACTTTATATTAATAATAAACTAAGGTAGGACTTATATATTAATAGGATAAGGTTAAAGATAAAGATATAAAAGCTAGCTCTATTAATTATTACTAGCTTAATATAAGGCGTTATACTTAATAGGGTAAGGTAGGTATATAATATTATAGTCTAGCTAGTAATAACTTATATAATAGAGATATAATATAACTTAAAGGGGATACTAGAGGTAAGAAAGGTAAATATTATAGCGCTAGAAACTATATAAAATAGGTACTTAAGGATAGTACTTAGGGCCTTTAAGGTAATAAGTATATAAGTACTAGAGGTAGAGTTAGGGGTCCTACTAATAAGGATAGGCCTTAACTAGTTAGTTATATAAGTACTAATAATATAGGGGATCTACCTACTAATTAAGGAAGGGAATATAAGGATCTATTATAAGTTAAAAGGGAAGAGGGGAAGAGAGAAGAGGGTTATAAAGACTCTAATAAAGGAGAAGTAATCCTAAGTAAAAGGAGCCCTCTAGGCGGTAATAAGGGGAGGGGATACTAAAATAGCGGACTAGAGCCCTAGAAGCGGGGAAATAGTAAGGAGGGATAACCCTACCCTTAAAGAGATTAGAAGGTAGGTAAAGGAGAAGTAGAAGGAGAGGTAGCTAGGATACTAAGAGGGTATCCCTAATTATATAAAGACGGCGGTATAAAAAGGAGAGGTTTAAGAGATAAGGGTTAACCTTTATATAAGGCTTTTTAAGGCTAAGAGCTTTATAAGTATCTAATTATATATAAAGAAGATAGGACTACGCGCCTTCTTATATAAGAGGAGGGTACCTAGGGTTAATAATACTAGTTATAAATATAAATAGAGGTATTAAGACGCTAAGTATATACTTATATTCTACCCTAATTATATAAAGGAGAGGAGGTAGATACTTTAAAAGGTAGGGTTAGGTAACTTCTAGTAGATAGTATTAACCTTAAAAGGATTAAAGGTAGTAACTAAGTAAGTAATCTAGTAAGGTATACTTAACTAATTTATACTAGTAAGGGAATAACTCCTTAAGGTAGTATAAGAGTAGATAGGCTCTAATTAAAGGGTAAAGGGGTAGATAACCCTAGTAAAAAAAGAGAATAAGATAGTATAAAAAATATAAGAAAGGGTAGTATATAATATCTAGAGATCTAGAAGTATAATAATAAGTAGAGTAGGGGATAAGGTTTTCTTTTATAAATTATAATTTCCTCTAGTAAGTTAAATATAAACCGCCCTTATTAGCTCTAAGTAGCTAGATAGTAAAGTATAAAATATAAATATAAATATAAATAAAGCTTTATTTAATTTATAAGTATATCCTTATTTACTATTAATAAAATAGTAAGGTTACTCTACCTAGATTTCTTCTAAAATAAGTAATTCTAAGAAGGTTATAATAATATTTAAATACTTAATAACTAACTTATATTTAGCTATTAGGGCTAGGAGGAGTTATTATAATAATACCTTTAAGGTTAATAAGAGTATCTTATTAAAATTAATCCCCTTAATTTAATAGAAGCCTTTAACTACTTATTATACTTTATATTAGGTTATTTTACCTATTAGCCTATATTTATAAGATAAGACCTACCTTCCTAGTAAGATATATACTTTATAAGGTAGTTAATATAATTCTTACTATATTATCTACTTATTATAATTAGCTAGTTCTTCTTTAGTAGTAGTAAGCTATTTATTACTATTAGGCCTATTAAGAGCCTTATCTATTAATATTAGATAGGGATACTCCTTGATACTAGTAATAATATAGGTAAGTATAGCTCTAAACTTATTAGGGTTATTAGAAGATTTTATACCCCTCTTATTTATCTAGTTATAATTAATCTATAATTTATTATAAATAGAACGACGAGATATATTAGGAATAATTCTCTAAGATTTATTATTTTAAGTTAATTATTTATTAATAATAGCTAATAGTATTATAATAGTAATTTAGTATATTAAACTATCCTAACTATTCTAATATTAATTAGTTAGTAATTCTAACTCTACTTAGCTATTTTTAGTAGTCTAATTATTTAACTTATTCTAATTTAATTTAAGTAGATTATTCTAATTATATCTATTTAGATTATTTAGCCTACTTATATTATTAATTAAGCCTAATATTAATTAGCTAGATAGAAAAGTTATTACTAATCTATTACTAGTATTACTAGTATTTTTAGTATTACCTAATACTCCCTTAATACCCTATTAATTAGGGGTAGTTACTCCCTTTAAAGCCTAATTACTACTATCTAATTAGTTAGTTTAAAGCTAGCCTAGGAGGTCTACTATATTATTATTATTACTAGAGTCTCCTTTTATTAAGAGCTTATTATTATCTATTAATAATATAGCGGCCCTCTTATTAAATATTATATATATTAATTAAGTAATACGTTATCCCTTAATATCTTATATATAATAAATACTCTTACTATTATAACTAAGGAAATAATATTTAATAGCTTTATTATCTAGTTTCTTCTTATTTAGTAATATATTAAATAAGTAGTACTAATATCTAAATAATTTTAAGTATATTAATTAAGGTTTATAACCGTACTATTTCTTAAAGGGGGACTTCCTATCTTTACTAGGTATAAGGTTCTTAATATAATTAATATAGTAGATAGCCTTACCTTAAAACTCTTATAGTAGTCCGGCGTTAATAAGAACTATTCTAACTTTACTAAATAGTATCTAGTTCTTCTATTTAGTAATCCTATTTTAATAAGGGTTATAAGGAGCTAATAAGGTAATAAATATCCTATATTCCTAGAAGATTTATTAATATTTACGGCTTTAAACTAGTTTATTATTACTTTAAATAAAGGCCGTTTTATACCCCTAATTATTCTAATATTTTATTTAGAACTCGAGTTTTTATAGTAACTCTATCTAACTAGTTATATAATCTATTTAAGTAAATCCTATTACTTTATATATAAATACTATTATATTAATATACCCCTTAAGGGTAGTTATATAACTTACTAATACTAGGTTAATATACTAGTATTAGTTAGGGATAGTAACTCTAGCTATTAGTATATATAAAGGTATTTAAGTAATTTTCCCTAATATATAACTCTTATATAATTCCTATTTCTCGTACTTTTATAAGTAATTAGTAGCCTTATAATTAATATTAGTAGTACGTATTATAACCTTTATAACCTTTATACTAACGTATTTATATCTCTTATATTATTAGGTCTAAGATATATTATTCTTAACTAGAACTATTAATTTAAGGTAGAATACCCTTATCTAGTTAATTTATATAATATCTAGCTAGTATATATAGTTATATAAGAAGGCTTATAATACCTCTTTACCTTATTTATTATAGAATATATTCTTCCCTCTACTACTAGTATATATATATAGCCTTATAAGTCTAGTTATATAATAGATAGAAGGTTATATTTAATATTTAGTACGTAGTAAATATTAGTTAGTAAGAATTTACTAATCTTATTATTAATAATTACTAGGATTTATACTATTCTATTCCCTTTAACTATTACTAGTTTACCCCTAGTTAGTCCTAATATAATATAGTTCTAGACTAGTAAATAGTTAGTAAACTTAGATTAATCTTAGAAGATATACTCTTAGTCCCCTAAGTTAATAATAATCTTATAAGACTTATTATTTTATTATAAGCTATACTTAAAGCGAGTAGTATAGGATTTATCCTATTTTTATTTATCTAGGTTTTATCTACTTTATTAGCGACTAGGACCTCTATTTTAATACTATTATTAATTCTATACTTCTAGATCTTTCTTTATTTTAGGAATAAATCCTTCTAGTCCTAGCTTTAAATTAATATACTAGTAGTCTTTTATATTATACTAGTAGTTATAGAATATATATTTATTATTATTATTACTCTAGCTCTTATTACTAGGCTTATTTTAATATTAGCCTTATTTTAGCTATTTACTAAAATTACTAGTATATACTTTAGATTCTTTAGTCTTTAAAGGTATAAACCTATTAAATAATAATATAGTAATATACTTAAAATCTTATAACTTACCTCTAGATTAAGCGATCTTAGTAAGGGTATAAACTACTTCCTTTATCTTATTTAATAGACCCCTCTTAAAGATTACTATCTAGAAATCTATTTCTAGTAGACTATTTATTTATAGAAGCTTATTTATATACTCCTTAAATTTAGTAAGGTAGATATAAAGGTCTTTAAACTAATCTAAGTAAAGCTTATATAAGGTAAAGTATATTACTTTCTTAGTAGTATAAGAATCTATCTCTTTACTATAATAGAAAAGATAGAAATTAAGACCTTAAGCTTATTACGGCTTATTAGTTAGTTAATAAGTCCCCTAGATTCCTTTCCTAGACTAGCGCGAATATTAAAAGTCTAATATTTCTTCGTATTCTACTTATATTTATATCTACCCTTTATAATATTTTCTATTTAAATTAAGTTATATAACTTACTTTTAACTATATAATACTTTAAAAATAATAAAAATTAATCTAGTAGTTTAAAAGATATATTGGAATAAATAGATTTACCTACTAAATTCTATATACTAATAGCTAGAATAATTAGATTAATAATAAAAATCCTATTATTATTTATAAATTACTTATTCTACTATCTTACCTATTAATATATCTAATATTAGCTTAAATAGAGGGAAATATCTATCTTATTACTAGGTATAAAATGCTATTAGAATAATCTATATTACTATATAAGTTTATAAGCTAATACTATTATATTTATAAGCTAGAAATCCTACTATTTATATTACCTACTAATATATCTAATATCTACCTACTAATATATCTAATATCTACTTACTAATATATCTAATATTAGCTTACTAATATATCTAATATTAGCTTAAATAAAGGGAAATATCCGTCTTATTACTAGGTATAAAATACTATTAGATAGAAAGGTATATATATATAACTAATACTATTATATTTTATAAGCTACCTACTTATTAATATACTCCCTACTATTTATATTACCTACTAATATATCTAATATTAGTTTAAATAGGGAGAAATATCTATCTTATTACTAGGTATAAAATACTATTAGAATAGAAAGGTATATATATATAGCTAATACTATTACGTTTATAAGCCGGCTACCTACTAATATATCTAATATACTTCCTACTATTTACCTTACCTACTAATATATCTAATATTAGTTTAAATAAGGGTAATATCCGTCTTATTACTAGGTATAGAATACTATTAGAATAGAAAGGTATATATATATAGCTAATACTATCGCGTTTATAAGCTAGCTACCTACTAATATATCTAATATACTTCCTACTATTTACCTTACCTACTAATATATCTAATATTAGTTTATATAAGGGGAAATATCCGTCTTATTACTAGGTATAAAATACTATTAGAATAGAAAGGTATATATATATAGCTAATACTATCGCGTTTATAAGCCGGCTACCTATTAATATATCTAATATACTCCTTACTATTTACCTTACTATTATAATTATAAATTATAAGGGTTATATAGTAATATAAAATCAGTCTATTTTTATAGTAAGACTAATTCTTAAGAAATCTAAGAATTATTCTACGGGGGATCTAATAAACCCCCTGAAGAGACTAGTAAGCCTTATATATTATTTCCCCTTACGGGTTAATATAAGGGCGTAATATATACTAAGCGTATACGAAGTATAACCTATTTAATAGGTTATAATAATTACCTCCTCTCTTAAAGAAACTTATCCTCGAGTTTAATATAAATAGCCTATTTAATTAAGTTTAATAAAAACCTTTAAACCTAATATAAGATATAAGGAAAAGAACTTAATAAAGTAAGATTATAACTTATATAGTAGTTATAATATATAGTATTTATAACTCTATATTATAATATAGCTATTTATTACGCGTAGATATTATAATTTAAAGTATACGTGTTATATATAATAACTTCTTATATATAATAATAATAGCTATTTATTTATTTATTTATAAATTATATACGCGTCTATCTAAACTAATAAAAGATAATTACGGGGGCTTATAAGTATTTTATAATCGTTATAATAGTAGCTAACTTATAGGGGAAACTATATGCTTATACTAAGTATAAGCGTAGGTAAAAACCCTTACCTTTCCTACCTTCTTTATAACTTCTATTCCGTTTTCTCTTTATATTATATTCGGTCCTCTATAATAATAGGCGGTCGTATTTACTACTATATTAGTCTAGCTCCCTAGGGCCGGCTTATATACTATAAAAGCGAAATTCGCTCCGGTAGTAAAGATTTACGTCTAAGGTCGGCTCTAGTATAACTACTTCGCTACGAGCGAGAACTAGCCTAGTAGCCTAGTCTAGATTATCTATCTTACTACTTGTTTTACCCCCCCCGCCTTTACGAGTATCTTATAGGCGTCTACTACGCCTAAGGTATCCTTTAGCTCCTAGCGGCGGTCCTAGAGCCTAGGGTAATAGATAAGGATATACTTTATATCCTGCCTACGCTAGCCGTACCCGTAGCTTACGGATATATAGCTAGGGACTTTATACTAGTATAAGAAGGCGGCTAGCCCGATCTTTCCCGTCTTTATCTACGTAAGGACGGAGCTCTTAACCTTCTAAAGGCCCTTATAAAGGGTCCTCCTACCGGTCTATAAGCCCCCGAGCTAGGCGGGAGGGTAATTCCTAGCTCCTAGTCCCGACTAGTATTCGTCTTATATAGTATCCTAGGAGGACCTCTACTAATAGTATATTATCTTCTCGATCCTTTAAGGGGGGTAGACTACCTCCCTAGTTACGATCGCGCCCCCGTCGTCTAGGCGTAGGGAGCGTAGAGCCTACTTATTCTTCTCTTTTATAAGGGATTTCGCTACCTCTCTCCTCCTCCCCCTCTTAGCGTTTAGCTTCCTTCGGATACGTATATTCCCTATTACCGTTACTAGGTAGATCCCCTTTAATATATACCGGCGGAGAACTAAGTAATCTAGTATTAGTTATATAAGGGCTATCCCTAACTCTACCTCTAGTACTCGCGTTAAGGTAGCCTTATATACCCCTAGTACGCGTCTTAAGTAGTTATTTTAGATAACTTTAAGCTTCCTTATATACGTCTTCTTTATATCCCTTAGTCTTTATAATATATATTATAAGGCGGACGCGTAGGTTATAACTAGCCGTACTATCGCGTTATATACTTTCCTTACCTTATTAAAGGTAGCTCCCTAGGTTAATACCGTCGTTATAAATAGGGCGAGGTTCTAGGTAGCGAGTTTCACTTATACCCTCTTTAGGTACGGGCCCTACCGTAATTTACTATCGATATATAGTCCTAGGACTTAGATCTCCGTTTATAGCTTTATTATTATATACCCTAGGTTAATAACCGTACCTATATTAAAGCGACGGGGGTAATAAGTAAGATAGACTAATTTATATTTCTAGGGGGCGAAACTCGCCCCGTATATTAAAGCCTATTAAAGGTAGATCTCGTATACTAGTTCTAAGGTCTTATAGTTACCTTCCGTAGTTTTCCTATATACTAGTAGGTAGATATTATCTATAAACCCTCTAACTTACAGCTATAATTTAGCCGCTATATACTCCTTAATAAGTAGCGCGTTAAAGAATAGGAAGAGGATAAGGGAGATTAGCGACCCCTAGGGAATCCCTATCTCTACCGGCTCTATCCTACTCGTTATCCCCCTAATTATAATAGACGAGGACCTTTCTACTAGGAAACTTTCCGTCTAGCTTATAATATAGCGAGGGATCCCCTTATACCGGAGGTTATAGATAAGCCTCCGGTAGGAGACGTTATTAAAGGCTCTTATAATATCTAGTAAGAGGAGGCTAGTTATATTACCTCTACTATAGTCTTATACTATATATACCGCGTCTATAATTATCTCTAGTACTATCTCTATTAATCTATTCCTTCGCGCCCCTAATAATAGCTATATTAATATAATCTTAGCGCCTTAGTATTATTATTATAATACTTGAAATTTTCCTTAATACTTTATCTTTTATAACTATTAATAATATCTTTTCTAGGTACTTAGCGCCCTCTCTTTTTATATATATATAATATATATAATATATATAATAATAGCTAATTATATAATATAATATCTAATATCTTAATATCTTAAGTATTATTTATAAATTAGTTTACTAGCTCTTCGCGTAAATATAATTAATATAATATAACTTAATCTAATATAAAATATATATAATACGCCTAGCTTTTATAATAAAAGTAGAAGTAGATCTTAATACCTAGTTAGGTAATCTAATTATTAAGGATCTTATAAAAACTCCTATTATAAATCTTATAGAGATTCTTATTAAAGATCCTATTAAGGAGCCTACTCCTCCTACGCGTAAGCCTATCCTTAAGCCTACTTCTTACTCTAGCTCCGCCGTAGGTATTAATAACCTGTTTAGCCTAGATAATAATCTAGTTATACCTACTTATTATCCCTCTTTTATAAAGGTAAGTACTTAAGTATATTTAGACTACGTAGCTAATATAAAGTAATATATTATTCTTACCCCTACTTCCTTAATTATATATTCTTAGGGAGCTCCCCGTCTTAAATAAAATATATATAAGAGATATATCTATTATATTAATAAAGGACTTATAAAGTATAAGTACTTATAATAGTATTATACTTAGTATATATACTAATAGTATAAGTAATACTATATTTATAATTATTAATAGAAAGAAAATAATACTTAAGCGGTATAACTATTATTTAAAAGTCTATTATAATTATAAACTAGTAGGTTTTCCTTATATTCTTAGGTTATTTTCGTAGTTATAATATATATTAATTACTTAACTTCTAGATTCCTAATAATATAATCCTAGTTTATAATAAGGTAATTAAGCTTTATTATTTAATTAATAACGCGGATTATCTAGATACTTTAAAGGATAAATTAAAGCTTTAAGTAGCGGGCGTTACCCTTATAAATATTATAATTACTATCTACTTTAAGCTAGCTTCTTATAGCTATATTATAGTATATCTTAGTAGTAAAAAGAAACTAATAAGTATATTAGAAGTATAAATTATAATTCTTTAAATAATAGAATATATTAATAAAACCCTTATAAGTATTTATAATATTAAGTAAGTTAAGGTATACTCCCTTATACTTTTACTACGTTTATTACTTATTATAACTATTACTTATATATCTTTAAGTAGGCCTTAAGCCCTTAGCCTCCGGCCTAGAAGATAAGATAGATATAAATAATAAGGAGTAGGTACCTAGCGTACTAATATTATATTACTTATACTTATATAAGTAGCTAAGTAAGCTTTAACTACTTAGCGCTAGGTTCCTTTCTCCTAATTTAATTAGATAGTTTTTTATTTCTTTCCTAAGTTATCCCCGTATACTAGTACCCCTAGGGCGTTTTACCTACTTCTAGTAGGTAAGATAAAAGAGATTAATACTCTTTATACTTACTTTTAAGTAATTAATTAAATATCCTTTATTATATTCTCTAATTCTATTTTAATATTTATAACTCCTACTTATAATAATAGCGCTTTTATATCTTATTAAAGTCTTCGCGTATTTCTTATATATCTTCTAGATTTTCTTCTAGAACCTATTAATTATATTAGGGAGGATATCCCTTCTAATTAATAAGATACTAGAGTTTACCCTTCCTTATCTTCTTATCTAAAATCTCTTCTAACTCCTACTACTTATTATTATTAATAAGCTCTAGAGGTAGTAGCTTAGGTATAAAGGTATTACCTTACCTATATATATATAGCTCTAAAAGAGAAATATAAAAAATAGGGTAGATTATATATATTAATAGTAATACTAGGCGATACGCCTACTTACTAATAGGTCTATGGATATAAAATAGATTAATAAGCTTATAAGATAGCTTCCTACTTAGTTACTTTTACTTTAAGTTCTTTAGATTTAGTATAACTAAGTCTCCTTAATTAAAAGATATTAATTTATACTTCCTATTATAAAACTTTACCTATATTTCTAATATATCTTACTATTAACTTAATAGGTCTTTATATAATTTATAAAGTTTTTAAATATATTATCTTATATCTAGTACCTCCTCTTAGTAAGTTCTATCCCTAGAATATATAAGAATCTTAGGCTAATAGCCGTAGTAAAGCTTAAAAGGATTATAGCCTATTATTATATTCTTTATACTATAATATATAAATTCGGCTAGGGGTAATAACCCTACCTAATTATCTTATCTATTATTATAGTAAGTTCTTAAATAATATTCTAACGTCTAATTCTAATATTCTATTTAGCTATTAGTTTATAAATAGAAGGTTATACTTAGCTTATAATTTAACTTTAAATAGTAGTATAAGTTAAACTAATAAGCGCTTATAAATAGACTCCCTTAGTCTAATATAATATTATTAGGTATATTATACTTTAAGAAGACTTTCTTAAATAAGACGTTTATAAGATTAGTTACCTTATAATCCTTTTATATAAAAAGGTAGTAAAGTATCTTCGTATACCTATTAATAACTATAAGGATAGTATTATAAATACCTCTACGCTATTTATATAAGGGAAGATTTATAATAAAATCTATTATAATTAACCTTTATAACCTAGTTAGCTTAGGAAGCGTAGTTAAGTTACTATATAGTTAATATTATTTCACCTTAACTCTTTAATAAATATTATAAGAATCGACGTATTCTTTAATATCTACCTTTATACCTATTTAGGTATACTTTTAATAAAGGAGACTAAGCGTCTTATTAAGCTTAAAATACCCTATTAAGGGGTTATTATAATAGCGCTTTAATAGCTCTTTATAAACTAATAAGTCTTTAGGAATATATAATTTCTTATTATACTTAAGTAAACCTTAACTATTAAATATCTATTAACTAGCTCTCCTAACTTATCTATTTATTATTTCGCCTACGCGTTACTAGCTAATAAAAATATCTTCTTACTAAAGTACTTTAATTAATTTAATTATAGACTTTAAAGTTATAATATATACTATTTTATTCTCTACTATTATACTAGCTAGAAAATATAGAATAAGTTATTTATAACTAATAGTTCTAGTAATAGGGTTAAGCTATTTCTTAGCTATATTATAAGTACGTTAAGGTAGTATCTTACTTATACTCCTTATATTACTAGGTTAAAGGTCCCTACGCTTTAATAGATATACTCTATCTAAAACTATTATTCTAATAGCTATATTAATAATTCCTAGTACTACTAATCTTATAACTAGTACTAGTATCTATAACTACCTTATATATATATTATATATTATAGTAAGTTCGCCTTTATTACTAGAGGGTTATAAGCCCTATCCTAGAATAGGAAATATATAGGCCTTAGTTATAATATAGAAAATAGGGTTTAATAAACCTACTACTATTAATAGCTTTTATTATAATATAGAGATAAGTTTATTTATTACCTTACCCTCGCTTTTATAATTAAGGCGCCTTAATAGTATATTAGCTAGGTTAGTCTTACCTAGTTTATACTTAATAATAAAGTTATAAGTTAAGAGTCTTATTACCTATCTCGCCTATTAACTATTTAAGGCCTTTATATTTATAAAACCCCTTAGATTATTATAATTAATAAGTACTTTAACTAGATAGAAACTACCTTCTAAGTAGTATCTCTACTACTTAAAGATTATAACTATTACAAGTAACTCCTTATTATAAGTTTTATAATATTCTTTAACTAAGTTTATTTTCTTACTTTAAAAGGTTATAAGATACTACTAACCTAATTCCTAGAGTTATAATAGAATACTAGCTAGTTTAAAATCTAATATATTAGTCTTAAATTACGTAGGTAATATAAGACTAAAATATCTTAGTATTAATATATTAAGAAATACTTATTAGAGTATATTAAATATATACTCCGCTCTATTAAGCTAATTAAAAGGACCTATCTTAATACCTTTTATACTACCCTTTAATAGCCTTATTAAGGGTAATATAATTTATAAATACTAATAAATAAAATAATAATAAAAATTTATAAATCTAAGAAAAATCTATACTTTATAGAAGCTCTTCAGCCTAGGTTATAACTAGATAGTATTTACCTTATACTAATCTATTATAACGCCTTTAATTAAGATAATAAATCCTAGGAACTCTACTTTAATTATAAAGAACTAATATTTCTTTAAGTTAATAAATAATTTATACTATTAAAGCCGCTTAAGTACTTTATATATATAATCCTTATACTTTATATATAATTCTAAATAGATAAGAATATTATTAAGATAAATAATATAGAATTTATCTAGTAACCCTATTAAAGACTTATTAATATAAGTTTAAAAGGTTATTAAAGTATTTATAAGACTAAATAGTATTATTAAATATATAAAATAACTATATTATATATAAAACGTAGTCTTCTACTTATCTCCTTTTTAGATATAAATACGATAATATATATCCTTAAGATTAAGTTTTATAAAGACCTTTACTCTATTTAAGTAATTTAACATTTTACTAATTAGGGGTAAAGGATATCTATTCTTAATAGTTACTTTATTTAATCTATAGTAGTTAATATATAAACGCAGGCCTCTATCCTTCTTTAAGATAAATAGGATAGGTAATCCCGTAGGACTTTTAAAGTACTTAATCTATCCTTTTATTAAGGCTTTATTTAAATAGCGTCTTAATTCCGCTAACTCTATATTTAATAAGTTATATAAGGGTTTATAAGGCGGGTTACTAGTTATATTAATAGCGTAATTACTTCCTTAATAAGATAGTAGATATCCGGCTTCTTTAACTAAGAATACGTCTAAGAACTTACTAAACTCTAGAGGTAATATATATAAATTAACTACGTATTCCTTATCTAGATTACTTATACCTACTACTCTAAGTCTTAATTATATAGGTTCTAGATTAATAATATTAGAAATAAGAAGTATATAAATAGCCGGCTATTTCTTTAAGAATTTTATAAACTACTATAAATTATTTAGTTAGAATAATAACTTATTAATTTTAAAACGCTACTTCCTTATACTTATATTAACCTTAATACCTATTATATACTATATAAGTCTACTAATAACTAGTAGTAGTCCTACCTTATTAATTAAATAAAAAATATAGGTATACTAATAGAAAGAATCCTAACTATTAGTAGTTTAATATATTATATTATACGTATTATAATAAGAAATAGGCTTACTATTTATAAAGCCTAGATATAGTAATTTAGTATTTTTAATATATTTTAAACCCGCTTTTATAGCGTAAGCTTATAAGATAATATTTAGCTAGGAATTATAATTAAGATATCCCTTATACTTAAGAGGCTTATACTTTAGTATTATCTTAACCTTATATTAATATAATATTAGAGGTTTAACCTCTACTCCTTATAACCTCTCCTCTAATAATTTAGAGTCTTTAATAGGGTCTAGCCTTTTCCCTACTCCTCGCTTATATATCGGCCCTATTCGCTTATAATACTAAGGTTTAAGTATCTTCCTTTTATTTAAAATCTACCTTATTTTAGTAGATTAGGGTAACTAGTAGTATAATAGCCCTTCTTATTATAATTTTAATAAGTAATATCTAATAAGTCGCGCGATTTAAGCTTATTATAACTACTCTTACTATTATAACTACCTATTTCTTATCCTCTTATAATATTATCTCTATTTATTCGTAGTTTTTTACCTTTATTATAATCCGCGTACTTATATAATATATTTTACTAGCCTTTCTTACTTAAGCTTTTTATCTTATTAATATTAGCCTTAAGGCGTACTACTAATAATAGGAGTTTATCTCTTATATTAGGTAGGGACCCTTAATTTATAAAGGCGATTTAAAGCTCTTTAGTAAGCTTAGTATATAAATTTATTATCCGCTTGCTTTTAACTTTTTTAAGTAGTTAGGCTTTTAAAGATATTAAGTATATTTTAGACTTATAAATTACTTATATTAGGTGTTAATATATATTAGTATACTATTAATATATACTTAACTCCCTATTTATAAGATCCTTAATATAATTTAATAAAAAGTTTATAAAATCCTTCTAACTTAACGTTTCTAATAGATAAGAATATAAATAAGTAGCTTAAAGTTATTATAAGTTACTCTTAAGCGCTAGTATTATAAATAGAATACGTAATATCTATATAGTAAAATTAAATAGAGTTTATAAAAAAGATATATTATATTATTATATCTAGTCTTAATATTTACAGATATTCTTACTATAATAATTAGGAATAGGGGTTAGCTTTAATATACTTTAGAAGGGACTTAAGTACTCCTTAGCTTTACTATATATATACTTCTAACTTATACTACTATTATTATAAAGAGAAATCCGTTCCCCTAATTCTAGGGTAGTAATATCTACTTTAACTTCTTTAAGTTACTAAATTTATAGTAACTCTTCTTACTTACGCCTTACCTATATAAGGCGTTCTATTATAAGGGGAATACTTCCTTTATAATTCTCTAAATCTCCCTTAAGGGTATTTTTAGTATTATTAGATTTATTTATATCCCTTATATAACTTTCCCGTTCCCTTTCCTATTAGCTAGGATTATTATTAAAAGTATTTAACAAACCGCTTTTATCTTAACTCTACTACGACGGCGTATTACTTATAATACTACTAGAGCGAGTTATATTTACTATAACTAATAACGGATTACTACCTTTAAATAGATAGAAGAATTAGAATTATTATAATTATAAATTATAGGGGTTATATAGTAATATAAAATTAGTCTATTTTTATAATAAGACTAATTCTTAAGAAATCTAAGAATTATTTTATAAGGGATCTAATAAACCCCTTAAAGAGACTAGTAAGCCTTATATATTATTTCCCCTTACGGGTTAATATAAGGGCGTGATATATACTAAGCGTATATAAAGTATAACCTATTTAGTAGGCTATAATACTTACCTACTAATATATCTAATATTAGTCTAAATAGGGGGAAATATCTATCTTATTAATAGCTTAGTATATCTAATATACTTCCTATTATATACCCTACCTACTAATATATCTAATATACTCCCCGCTATTTATATTACCTACTAAACGCTAGGTAGTAGGGGTAATTTTCCGATGTAAAAATCTTGAATTTTTACAGGTATTTTCTAGTCTTATATAATAACTTTAATTTAGCTTATACTTCTTTTACTATTATTAGAGTTTTAATTATATTATAAGCTAATAGTAATATAGTAAGATAAATAGTAGTAAGTACTTACTCCTTTAAATTAATATACTTTTCCTATCTATCCTTATCCGCCTCCTTAATAGGTAGTTTTACTCCTCTAGTAATAGGTAAGTTAGGGTTAGTTAGTAGTTTATATTTTAATTTAATAACCTTAAATATACTATTAATTATAAGTAATACGCGTATAATAATTTCCTATAATTTATAGTTCTTAATACCTTTTAGCTTTTAAATTTTATAATAGTTAGATATAATAGTACTTATTATAAATAGTTCTAGGAATATTTCTTTTAAAGTAACCCTAAGTCTTAGTAAAAAGCTTATTATATAATTTATATAGTTCCTAGGTTATATAAAACCTAGGCTTATAACCTATTAAATAGTATAATATTAATAAGTTATCTATATATAATTTAAGTATAATATAATAGTATTATAATAACTAATAGATAGATATAGTTATATAGAATAGAATAACTATTATAAGAAATCTCTACTAGTCTACTAAGGCCCCTTAACTAGTCCTAGTTAGTAACTACTAAGGTTAACCTAGCCTAATTTCTAATAAAATCTAGTACTAAGTATTTAAGCTAGTACTTTAAGTAGGTACTAAGTATTAACTTAAATTACTAAGATATTTTTTACTAGTAATATTTTCTATTTTTATTTTTATTTTTATTTTTATTTTTATTATTTTTATTACTTAGATAATTCTTAAAAGTAAATAAGATAATATAAAAAGGTAATATATATCTCTAGAAAAATAATAACTATAATATTAGTAATATTTTCTATTTATAGTAGTATTTACTATTATATATAGAGTTTACTACTATATTACTAAATATTAGTATAGTTATTAATAAGGTAGTTATACGTACTACGAGATCTAATTACCTGTAGAGCTATATCAGTCTGAATAGTAGAAGGAGCGTCGACTAGCCCTTGTCGACGTAGACAAGTCTACCACTCGAATGTAGACGTGATGAGTGAGTGAGGCGATATGATCCGAATCGGCCTTGTTGGAGAGAAATAAAAAGCAAGCGAAGTCCGCTTTGTAATTCAATTCAATTAATGTCCTTTCTGTCTTAATCACGAGTCGCGCTTATTCTTCCTAGACATGATATGGTTGTGTCTGTTGCTAAGCGATTCTGAACCATCATAACACACAATAGTGCTGAGGGGATTCCCCATCTTAGGGAGTTTCCTGAGTCCATGGGGTATCTCAACTCCCGTTCGCTCAGCCAAACCCGCATACCATAGTTGAAGAGTGTCATGACGCAACTGCCACTTTACAAGGCATGCCATCAGCCGGACGCATAGTACCATCAAGGACTTGATACGCCCTCTCTCCATTTACCGTCCTGCATCCTGTTCTACCCTTCATCTGATCCCATTCCTCATAGCACGCTTCAATGTTGAATTCTCGTAAAGTCATCAGCATAACAATCTTAAGTTCAGACATCACCAATTCCTGACCGATGCAATTACGCGGTCCGACTTCGAATGGGCGCCAGGCTCCCCGGACAGGATACAAAGGGTCGTCTTTCGAAACAAGCCATCGTTCGGGTAGAAAGGTATCTGGCTGGGGCCAATATAGTAGATCGCGATGCATGGCTTGATGTAAGGACCAACAGGTACAGCCGTCCGTAGGGAATAGCTGACCATTCGCTGCCAGTGAGAGTTCTGGAATACCATATCGAGTGGAACTAGCGGGTGGGAATAATCGTAGTACCTCTTTGATGATAGCAACCGTGAAGGGTAACTGGTTGAGTAGATATGGGGCTGCCATGATTGCCGAACTTGTTAGACTAATATCAGACCCGAAGACCTCGTTGTGCTCCGCTCGAGCCTTTTCCCGAGCCTGAGGGCTGCGAGCTAACAGACAGAAGATGTAGCAAAGCGTGGAACTCGTAGTGTCATGGCCAGCGAGGACGAACACTTTCATCTGACTGATCGCAAATTTTTTAAACTCGAGATCCATAACAGGCAAGGTAGGTTCGGGCTGCGTTTCCAAATACTTGTCCAGAGCAAGGTCCATGATTGTTGTTGGTTGCTTTCCGGTCTTCTTGTAGGCTGCAAAACGAACGTCAAGCTCATGGTCAATGAATCGATCCATGATCCTGGTGTAGTACCATTGGATGAGAGGACGGAAGGGATTGTATCTGTCGAGAGGATTCATCTCGGTCCCAGAAGCGTACCACGGTATCAAGGCTCGGAATGCCGACACGAACTTATGAGTCGACTTTTGCGCGCTGAACTGTGTGCCCCTGTAAAATCAAAACCTTGATCTAGACATCTATGCGTGAGTAGCTCACATGACTACTCGTCCAATAACATCCATGGTCAGATTTACTGTTGCTTCTTCTAGCTGAAAAACAATTCCAGCTTTTGCTCGATCCCGTAGATTGTCGCAAAAATTCTCCACCTCTGCGACAATCTGGGGAATAAGATGCATCAAATGGCTGGCGCTGAAACCTGGGTTATAGACACTGCGCCACTGTTTCCATAAGTTACCCTCCATGCTTACTAAATCTCTATTGTCTGCCAAGGGTCTGATCCATTTAGTGAGCACGGGGGATTTAGGAAGAGAGAATTCTTGGGTGAATTGACTTGCGACCGATGGAGATGTCACGGCGAGTAGCGGTATCGTAACCGGCCACATATCTAGATAAAAGACCGGGCCAATGTCAGGAGCCGCCCTTCTGATCAGCCAAGGCAAATAAGAAGGGTGAGCATCGTGAGGGAGTCGAGACAGAAGGTCCTTGGCCAGGAGTAGATGACCGAACAGCGGATGGTGAGGTGGCATAGGCTATGATGAGTTGTTAAAAGATTGACTGGCTATAGTCACCTACTGAAACTGCGATTGTATTCTTACCAGTCCTTGTCTTTTCAGCTTGATGAATCGCCGGCGGGCCTTGTACAGATTGTAGAGGAAGACAGTGGACAAAGTTATGCATAGTAGGAGTAGTGTAAAGCGAAGGTGCTGAGAGTTGACCGCTTGGATTTTATCGGCCATATTTGTATATCAAAGACACAATTCTTAAGATAGATCTTAGCAGTAAGATGGAAATGTTAGGACAAAGTGACGTTGCGGGAGTCTTATCTGGATCGAAGGAAGAATCAAGGAATCGGATGATGGGTGGTCAGGCGTCGGTTGACTTCGACACTGGTACGTACATCAAATGATCGGCACTGGGAGTAATACATCAAACGCCTCACTCTTTATGATATCATTACGCAGCAGGCAGTGCTCAATACATTGCCAAGTTCTGGTCTCATGTGCGGTGGAAATTTCAATTTGCGGAGATACCTCTTCATGTGTCCTTGCGATGTAGCACCACGTCTCCCAATTATCCTAACGCCCGAATTCTTGATGTTCCACTAGTATTGCTGCCTCGCTGCATGCACTTCTATGGGGCGTATTCATGAGTTTGTCGCATGTTTGCCTGACATGCATAGCAAGAGAGTGTATGACACCTGCCAAATACGTTTTAGGAGTAACATCATACAGTATGCCCGCATATGGTGCGGCTCTTGATCAAACTTTGACAGCGGGCTTTCGGCACATCGACTGCTATTTCTGCATGCTTGTTCCACACCTGCATGAGCTGGGTATGCATGGTGATTTGTGAGCCATACACGTTTTTGGGTTTTGGCTCTTTCTGAGCTAGCTAGGAATTATTTTCGATTTCACGGTCAGGGGTTGCTGCTAAAAGTCGTTTCCAGCTCAGCTGGACTCTTGAAAGCGGAACTTATTGAATTCGGTATCATGTACCGAGAATGAGCGTCACAAGTCGTCCATTCAGCTTAGGCGTCAACCCCGCTGCTAGACTGGCCCTTTCATGCTAAGCGACACGCTCTGGCGTTAGGTCTACGTCTACACACCTTTGTTGGTGAGATGGAAAGATCGAAGCCGATATCCTCCTAAGACCTCTGAGACAAGTATTCATTGAACATGCGAGTATGAGAAGCTGTAGAAATCCAAAACTCCTCACCACCATCAGCCCCTCGCTCCAAGGGAAGGATCGTCATCAGCTGCTGCATTTGATGTAACTGATGGTGTACTGCTGCGGCGAGGCAGGCCAACAAAAGCAGGTGCCAGACTGTCGGGAGCATGCCTAAACACAATGCTAATCTAAGTGGACCTTCGGCGTTTGCGGCAGGTTTTGGTACCGGAGTTAGTTCTAGGCTGAATTGGGGGCTAGGCGAGCCCGCCTCGCTAGAGCTCTCTAAAATCGCCCACACTGCAAATCATTCTTTTATTCTTGTCATGGGGAGCCCGCTTCTGCTCTGCTTTCTAAATACCTGCTATTAACACCTGTATTGCACACATTGCTAGCTATCGCTATTCACTAAGCACTCTTCGAGCAAGCCTTGTCACGTCATTCTCTACATGAATGGGAGAGCTGGACAAAGTTCAAGGCAACCATCTTGCTGCGCCGGGATTCTATTTTGTGATCTTCCAGAGCTACAACGCTCTTTCGTCTACAGCTGCATTGTTTATCCTCGACTCCGACCTTGCTAGCGCTCCTATCAAGCGACTTGCCACAGCACCTTCATCTCTTGACCGTTGGAGTACGGCGCGAGATTATTCATTTTAGATAATAATGTTGCACCATTGACAGCTGCATGTCATGACTGACCTCTCCTAAAATCCATTGCGGCTGAAATATGGTAAGCAGTGTGCTGCGCGCTATGGTACGTCTCAGGACACATGTAGCGAACGACGCACCGCTGGAGTAGGCTTGTCTACCTTCTGCTCATGTTTCTACGAGTACTCCTGCGTCTTTGGATGGCGTATGGGATGGCGTACAGGATGGCGGGCAATCTGGGGAGCCTCGTTCGGCCGATCGGTATATCTATTGAATTGCATTCATAAACTGCTTATAGCCGCTTGACAAGGATTTCTTTGATTCCCTGGGAACACCTTAGAGCTTTCTCTCTATTCATTCCTTTGAAACATAATCTGAGGTGTGTATTGATAAAATCATGGCGACCACACTAGCAGATTTGTCAGCCTTAAAGGACCTTCCCTTTGAGATGCCTCCCACGGGGCAATCATCGAATTTCATCAACCCAGTAAATCGAGGACCAGCCGTTGTCGTCGTCTGTTATATTAGTATTGCGCTCATGTGGCCAATCTACCTTCTGAGACTCTACTCTAAGGCGTTCGTTGTCCGGAGAATCGGATGGGATGACCGTGAGGCATTGATTCTATTGCCAAGAAAGTTGCTAAATTGTGATGATAGTTTCTGCCATACTTGCTGCGGTATGCTCCCATTGATCCAAATTGAAGGCAACGGAGGAGCTCATCAAACGAAGATAGGCAGCACCGCATTCGTAGCGGAGACGATCTGGTCCGTTGAGAAACACATCGCAGGACCACATGCCTGGGACGTACGAGCAATCAACTATATGAATGTTGCGGTGATCAAGGTAAGCAGCGCGTTGCAAGTACATATCCGCTACGACAAGCGTTGACATAGATCCACAGGTGGTCTCAACGCAAGCGGTGGTCTATTCTCTCACAATGCTTTTTGCCAAGCTTGCTCTTTTCATCCTCTACCATCGCTTGTTCGCTGTAAGCGGAAAGACCAGAATTGCCATCTATCTCGGCGCGGGTGTGAACACCATCTTCTATGTCACATCTGCTGTTGTTCTTCTGGTATATTGTACTCCCAGGCGAGGTGAAAGCTATCTATCAACCAAATTTGCCAGTCGTTGTAAGTCACCCACTCAGCTGGGTTTAGCCCAGGGTGCGTTTGGCCTGATATCGGATCTTTATATCTATATTTTGCCTCTTCCAGTACTATGGCGACTGCAAATGGCCTTCAGGAAGAAATTAGGAGTCATGGCCATCTTTCTCACAGGTTCGATGTGAGTCCTCTCTTCCTTGCCTATGATATGGATTTCTACAATCTGCTGATCGAAGCTACAGAGCGATTATTGCCAGCTCTCTTGGCTTATACTATCGTGTTCTCGAATCGTCTGGTAAAGATTTTACTTGGCTTGAGTGTCCAGCTGCCGGACTAGCGTAAGAGTCCCTAGATTCATGATGGAAAACAGTCGATTTTCTGACTCTCGTTTGGATATCTTTTAGTGTAGTCGAAGTCGCCGTAGGCGTTATCTGTGGGTCTATACCACATCTGCCAGCCTTATTCCGCCAGCATGCGTCCCAAGTCTCACGCATCACTCGCTTCATCCATGGAGTCCTCCCTATCCGACGGTACAGGCCTACAAACAGTTCTGGCTTACCTTTTGTTGAGAATAACCCCGCGAAACCCGAACGACGAATGGCGCAGGAGCCGCGACTTGAGACGCAAGTCCTGGGGTCAATTCAAGGGTATGTCTACCGTTTAGAAATCCATCGATCGTGCTCATCAGCTGCTTTGTGAACGACAAGTATACTAATGAGAGGCCAGACAAGGGCGATTCATCCAGACCGATCACATGCCCGGGGAATGCACAGATCAATCTCTGACCACTTCTCAGGATGGCGTTGCTATGACCAATGACCCGAGCTCAGCACAACGTGGTTTCTCTGAGATATCCGTGAGCAGAGATCCTTCTGATGAAATATCTCATGCTGCTATGCTAGGTACTGAGGCCTCAGAGAAAACCACCAATGAAAGCCTCCTCGGTGCCCGGCCCGCAGCTTCTCGGAAGGGATACTGGGACATCATGAGCATTTTTCGGTCTGGGAATGCCAAATCAAGCGCTCAATCCGAATCGAATCCGAGATCTCAGCCTGATCACATTTGATTCCGAACCGCATCACACAACAAGGCTGCCATATTATTCTATTTTATAGGGACAAATGAACAATAACCATTGTTCATTTGAATGCTACTAAGGATTTAGTTATGGTTCATTTGATTTTCTTGTTCTAAATGAACAATGGTTAAAACCTAAGCCGATTCTTTTAAAAAGTACATCGTTAGAAAGCCTAGACTTAGCTCTATAAAATGATACGCTTATATACCTCATCGGGCCTAGTCTCGACTTTCTAGAATTTTTAGAAAACTAGGAAATTCTTAATGTTCCGCCCCTAGCGGGTAATCTACTACTAGTACGAGCTTATTCTCTCTCGCTCGTTCCTTTAGCTATATATAGAAGTGAAATGTATAAAAAATATATAGGGTTATAGAACTACACTTAGGCTATCTAGCGAGCTAATTTTTAGCTTAAACGGATAGGGTTAGCCTAGGTTTCTACGCTTAAAAATGATAATATTCTTAATTACTTAGGATACTATATAGCGAATCTAGATTTAGATTAGATACTATATATAGGTTAGATAGGGAAAAATTTTAAAAAAATTAAGAAAAAAGAACTAGCTATATCGGGTAAGGTTTAAGAAAGTTATTAAGTAAATACTATCTAGTAGAGAATTCTCTAGTATTCTCAGGGTATATTATCTTTAGACGTATAATAACTAGGATATCCACGCTAAATATAGATATATATATATATTTTTAGAATCTCTAGAGTCTTAAATATATCCTAGAGTTATAATATCTATAGAATATCTATAGCAAAAAATTATATTAGAACTATAAGATTAGAGTAGGAACTAGACGCGGGAATATCTTAGCTACTCTTTTACCCGCGCGGGAGGGCTAGTTAGCTACGGTAACCTTAATATAGCCGTTAAGGCCGCTGACTTCTAACGTTCCTTTAACCTACTTTCTTTCTCCTTCCTAGATTATTTATTAGAAAATTAATGTTCCTATCTAGGGCTGAAATCTAGATAGGAAATCAACTCGTCTCTTTCTAATACGATAGATTATATCTCGATTCTTAGAGATACCGGCTTTCTAGCTTGCCGAGAGTGTAAATACTCTATTCTTCCTCCTAGTCTCGACTATTACTTTCGACGTACCCTACATAATCTTTCCTCTGAAATTAGGGGACAAATCCTTGCTAAGGCTAGAAAATATCCTAGCCTTATTTAGGAGGTATCCGGTATTAAGGACTCTGAGATTCCGAGTACCTTCCCTTTCTTCTTTCCTAATCTAGCCCTCTACTTAGATAGGTTAGCGTGCTAAGACTATTCCTTTATAAGCAGATCTCCTCGAGTTATATCAAGGTATTATAGGGACTCTCACGATTAGGAAAACCCTAGAGGAAAGGGGCGAATTCCTAAGGGTTCCTTAGTTATCGTTCCATGGAAATCTAATATTCACTGCCAACAATTCTTCTACTTAGCCTCCGGTCGTTCCTACTTTAGAGTAGACCCTAAACGATCTTTTTCAGGGCGAGAAGCTAGGCCTAGAGAGGCTAGTTCACCTAGAGACGTTAAGGATAAGAGAGAGGTTAAAAATCGCTTTAAGAGATCTAGGTCTTCTTCCGGGAATTCCCAAGGTATTTAGGGGTTATTTCTATATGAAACGGCTATACTAATAGTATATATAGATATCTCGAGATGGGACCTAGAATAGACTATACTAGACTCGAAAGTTCTAGCGTATTAAAATACTTAGATACGAAAAATTTAATAAAACCTATTCGACGACCCGAGTCCCTATTATCTAGAGATAAATAAATCTAAGGTTAAGTGCATTTATTTACTACTAAGGATTTAGTTAAGATTCATTTAATTTTTTAGAATTAAATGAACTTAAGGTTAAACCTTAACCGATTTTTATAAAAAAAATATTATTGAATAGAACTTAGTCAGCGCTTTAAAATGATCTATTTCCTAGCCTATTTAGGCCTAGTCTTATAAGTAGAGAATTTTTCTAACTTGAGATTTTTTTTAATATTCCGCCCCTAACGGGAGATCCGCGACTAGTACGAGCTTAATACTTCTTAATAATTCCTTATAAGATCTTAGTACTATAATTTTATATAAAATATAATAATATATAAAGTAAACTTAGGGCTATTAATAGACCTAAATTTTATAGAAAATAGATAGTAAAATTTTAAGTTATAAGTATTACTAAGGCTTTATTCCTTACTACTACTAGAGAATTTCCAGATAATATAGATACGGCTTAGTAATCTATAGACAAACTATAGAGTAAAAAGTTAGAAAAAATTTAAAATTTAAATTAGCTGAATCGGGCTAGGAATAATAAAGGTATTATAGATTAAAAAATAATTATTCGTAAAACCTTTAAAAACGTCTAAGTACTTTAAACTTTAGTCTTCTTTCTAATATAGCTCTATAAATATACGCTAAAATACTAAATATCTATATATTTTTAAGATCTACGCTAAATTCTCTATCTACCCCTCTATTAATAGTAATATTATAATAAGAAAGTAAAATAATATTTAAAGTACTAGAAAAGATCTACGTTTAGATTCGATTTATATTTACTTAATCTCTAGAGCCGTACTTTAAGCTTTTTAGGCGCTGGGAGCGTTTAAGCTACCCGGCGGTAGCTAATATCTAGGTTCCTCGTTTATTATTCCTTCTTCTTTCTTAATTATTCCATTGAAATTTCATCGATACTATCTATAAGTAAAACCTAGATAGAAAATTAATTATTTACTTTTCGATATAATAGAGTATATCTCGATTCTCGGAGATACCGGCTTTATAGCCTATAAGTAATATAAATACTCTATTATTCTTTCAGGTCTTAAAGCGTACTTTCATCTAAAACCACATTAATTAGCTTTAGAAGTTCGAGGACAAATTCTTTCCGAAGCTTAAAAGTATCCTAATTTAATTAGAAGTCGAGAAGAGATTAAGGATAGCGATATTCCTAGCTCTTTCCCCTTTTTCTTTCTAGACCTAGCTTTATACTTAGATGGTTTAGCCTACTAAGACTATTCGTATATAGTAAGATCGGAGAAGACTATTTCGAAGTACTATAAGGACGAACACGAGTGGGAGAATCCTCGCGGAAAAGGTCGAGTTCCGAAAACTTCCTTAAAAAGCATCCCTTAGGCTTCGAATATTAGCTGTCAATAATTCTTCCATACGCCCCCAGGTAAATCCTACTTCAGAGTCAACTCTAAAAGACCCTTTTCGGATCGACAGACTAGGCCTAGAACGGCTAGTTCGGTGGAAGAAGAATGAAACGAAGATGAAAGCGAAATTCGCTCCGAATAGTCTAAGGCTCTTTCAGAGTTATCTTAAGGTATTTCTCTAATATTTTTTTTATAAAATAGTAGTATTAACAGTATATATAGAGCCTCGAAATTAGGAATCTAAATGGTCTCGTCTAGACTCTAAAATCCTCGAGTTTCAAACGAAAGAAATCCGAAAAATCGAGAAAAACCCCTACGACAACCCTAGTCCCTAGCTAGAAAGAACCCGATAGGCTTTATATTTAGATAGGCTGGACCGGATCGAGCTAGTCGCCCTCGTAGGGGAGCCGGATACGCCTTTATTAAAGGTTATCTAGGCTAGTTTCAACGAACTCGCTCGAAAATTATAATAAAGCCTATTAAATATAGGGTATTTCAGACGTTTTTAAATAGTTTAGACTAAAATCGATTAGTTCCGAGCTAAGCCCCTTCGGGCGTACTAGGATCCGAGTCGAATTCCAACGTATTCTCGTTCTTTCAAGTAAATTCTCGCCTTTTTCGTCTGAACTTAAGAGTCTACGACGTCGGCTTTATTTCCAGACTATTCTTTTATATCTATTTAACAGTCTAGATATTATTATCTAGTCCGAATTACCTCGGAAATCGAAAACCTGGAAGAATTCGTCGAAACCCTTCGGAAAACATCGGAAGACGGGGATTCTTCCGACGACGCTAGCTAAATCGAGACTAGCGACGAAGACGAGTTTAGTATCTATAAGAATACTCGGATTTAGGCCCGAAATTCTAGGAAGATCGCTCCTCTTTCTCGTCTAGAAAAGCTTTACTATACTTTTCAATCGCTCTTCTTAATTAATCCGCTTCTAAAGACGAATACGAGCTCCCTTTCATCGACGCCCTAGCCGTATTAGGTCTAGACTAAAGAGGGTTTAAAGGTATCGATAGCTATCCTTTAATTTTATCCTATATTTTGAAAATCGGACGTTTTCTCGTTTTACGACTCGCTTTTAAAAATTCTTCCTCCATCGAGTCTAGACTAGACGACTCAAGCTCGGTTTCTAGTACTAATAGTACTATGGAAGAACGTTTTCCCGGCCCTAGAGCTTAAAACGGACCTCTTTTACGACTAGAAACGCTTGTAAATTAATTTCTCGTTCGGGGTTCTCAATCGCCTTTCGAATAGATGTTAGACCTTCGAAGCTACGGACTAAAGATAGCCCGAAGTACAACTTCTTCCGGCTATATCGACTGGGAAGGAGAGACTATTATCTATAGAACCCTTTCTTTCTTAATAGCTAATTTTCAAGAATTTATTTATAAGCTTATCTCTTCGACTCGAGTACTACTCTTTTAAGATATACTATTCGAAAATAGTATATCTACGGCTAAAAGTCCTTTACGAAAGATTCCGGATATTCCTTAACGCTAAATCTATGATAATCCTCTTAATTCTACTCCGTTTTTAAATTTTCTCAACGATTCTCGTACGAATATTAGCCTGGAAAGCCCGGAACGATTTCTATATAGTCGTATAGCTACTAGTCCCGATCTGGCTAGCCGGTTTATAGTTCTAGGGCCTGAGTTCTACTAGGACTCCCGGGAGCTTTTAGACTGGATTTCCTTTCTTTCTCGATTCCTTGAAAACCTTCTCGTTCTTATTCACGTGACTGGAGGCCAGCCGGCCCGGGCTCCGGAGCTATTATCTCTACGATATTCGAATTCTACGAAGACGGGAACTCGGAATATCTTCGTAGAAAATAGTCTACTCGTCTTTATTACTTCTTATTATAAGGGGTATAGTATTTCAGGTACTACGAAAATCATTTATCGATATCTACCTCGAGAGGTTAGCGAACTACTAGTCTATTATCTATAGCTAGTAGTTCCTTTTCTAGAGCGAATTCTATTAACGAATTTTCGAAAAACGCTTCTAGAGTATCTTTTCGAGAATCTATTAAAAGGTCGACGTTCTAAAGCTACGAGGATTACTTCTAAACGATTTTAAAAGGTTTTTTAAAGGGAGATACTAGCTAGTTTAGGATTAGCCGTTAATCCTAGCGACTATCACTATATAGCTATTAGAATCTCTCGTCGTTTTCTTTTAAAATCTCTTTAATTTCAACCCGAGGAATCTACGGAAATAGACGACGAAAATGACGTCGATTATAAAGACGACGTCCTAGATCTATAAGCCGCGTACTCTTCTAGGACAGCGGGAATTATATACGCTCGAGGTCTTTTCAAAACGACGGGAGAGATTCAAGGCTTAAAACGATAATTTCGAGAGGCTAGTATAATAAGTGTACTTTATTTCTACTATTTTTCTATTATATTTTTAATATTTTATCTATATTTACTATAAGCGTCTATATAGTATAATAACTAACGAGTTTATAATAGAACTAGTACCGTTTTCTCGGTTTTACGAGTTCTACTCAGGAAATTATTCGCTATCGACTCGATATACTAAAATTCGAGAAAGAGTTCGAAAATAAACGTCTTATACGACTAGACTCCCTACGGAATATCGATCTTAATAGGGAAGTACGAAGACTTTTTTCCGACTCTACTATTCGTTTTCGAACTTCTTAATAAGAAATTCTAGGAGATATACTAGTTAGGACGAGTCCTATACTAGCTATACTACCTACCGGATTTAGAAAGAGTCTTCTTTTTCAACTACCTTCTTTTATCGGCTCGAATGGAGTTTCTATTATCGTAGAACTACTTATTTCTTTACTACAAGACCAGCTATCTAGAGCTAAGAATCTCAGCATTTCTTCGGCTATTTTTAACGCTCGAATACCTCCGGATTCAGCTCGTCTCGTCTTTACTACGCCTGAGACTTTCCTATCTTTAGATTTTCGAAATTTCGTAAATCGACTACGAATAGTCTAACGACTGGACCGAGTATTTATCGACGAAGTTCAAGTCGTCCTAAATGCTAAAGAGTCTTTTCGAAGGGTCTTAGGCTGTCTTAGGGAGGTAGTCGATTTAAAAACCCAGCTTATCCTCCTTACGGCCACGCTACCTCCGAGGTACGAACGAGACCTTCTTCGAACTCTTAGTCTAGAGTCTTTAGAAACGAAAATCTATTGAAATTTAACTATTTAAATAAATATTCAATATATTATTTAAGAGAAAGTCTCTAAAGAAGAGGCTTTTTCAATAATTCAAGAAAAAGATAACGAGTTTCCCCTCGAACGAATCGTTATTTATACCCGGACTATTAAGGCGGCTAGAGAGTTAAATAGAGAGCTGAAATACTCTACCTATTACTCTAATAGCCCTGGAAAAGAACGAGTTCTTTCAGACTTTCTTAAGGGAAATATTCGAATTCTTATTTTAATAAGCTCTCTAAGCTATAGGATCGACGTTCCGAATATTCGAGTCGTTTTTCACCTCGGTCTACCTTATTATTTATACGATTACGCTTAGGAGACAGGCTAAATAGGGAGGGACGGAAAGAATAGCGAGGCTATTTTACTTCTTTCGAATTCTATTAATTCTTCTACTCTTTCGACTTAACTAGGACCTCGGCCTAGTAAGGTAGAAGTATTTGAAAATAGTGTTATTCAACGCTATATATCGAATACTTGTCGACGAGCCGTTTTTTCCAGCTATCTCGATGGAAAAGAGGTAGAGAAATGAGAAAAACCGGCTATTCCCTGCGATTTTTACCTAAAGTACTATGAAAGTAAGTCTATTTTATCTATATTTATACTTTTCTAATAGGTTTTAGATGTATCGAGCTTGATACGAGATAAAAGAATCGACGAAGACCTCTATAACTCGGAAAACAAAGAAATTCTTAAAGAAGAAGAACGAGTTCTAAGCCCTAGTCTTATATTAATCGGTATATTTTCTCTATATTATAGTTTTCTATTATAGTACTAATATCTTTCTAGATTTAGATGAAATTCGGGCGAAAGAAGTAGCCATTTCGTCGATTTCTATTAAAAAACGCTTGAAAGTTTAATGAAACGTACTCCTTCTAGAGGATATCAGGTCCTTTATCTTTACGTACTATAAGAGGTGTCCCTATTACTTACTTTATAGTACTATAAAGGACGACGGGCATTCGCTATCTACGTGTATTTAAGGGGAAAGTCGAGCTTTTTAATAGGAAGTCTATCGGTTTTAAGATAGACTTAGGACTAGTAAGTCTATCGCTAGTTATACGGCTTGCTTTTACTATTTCTTACCTTAAGACTACTATCGTCGATAGTTAGCTAAAAGGGATAGAGGGTTCGAGCGAGATAATAAGGTGAAAGAGTATACTTTCCCTAATTTTCTACTCTCTTTCCTTATAGTCGGTCTATCTATACCGGAATATCTATCTGGATATATAGATCGACTAAAAGATAAAGATATAGAGCGGGGTAGTCGAGAAGAGCTTCTATACCTAGGAAGAAAGACGGAAATTTATAAAAGTGAAACGAATTTTCTTTTTCTTAAGCTCGGATATCTTTCTAAAGAATTCGAGTGATATCTAGAAGAAAAGAGGATAATATAGATAGTTTTTTACTATACGGCGTTAGGAGCTAGTCTAGATAAAGTATTAGAATACTAAACTAGTATCCTAGTAGCTATGTATTAATATTCTAACTTAATAGACGTATTATAATTACTAAACTAGGACTTTAAGATAAAGAGAAGAAGAAAAAGACGAAGGTATATATATAGTTATCCTTATAATAGGCCCTTATATTAAGCCCTCTAACCTATTATTAGTCCGCCTATATACTAGCCGTATTAGTAACCCCTAAGTAGACTAATAGTCCTAATTAGTTAGGCTGTACTTAGTTAGGAATATTAGTATTAGTTTTTAATATTACTCCCCTATTTAGGATTAGCTCGCCTTAAGCTTTCTAGGACTTATAACTAAGTTAATTTAACTTAGGCCTATTTTAAGTTTTATTAGTTTAGATCTAGGCTTAGTTAGATAATTAACGTGGTATATATTAATAATATCTACTAAGTTCTTAAATTTATTATTATTTATATAGTACTAAGTATTATCTTTATTTTAACCTATCTATTTAACCTTATACTAGAGCCTATTATAGTAGTAGCGGCTATCTAGTATATTATCGACTTCCTATTCGTCTTATTTATTAATAATAATTAGAGGTAGAGGTAAATTAGTCTAACCTAGTAGTAGTAGAAGGTTAGGATTTAGATACTTAGTTAGGCGATTAAGATTAAAGGTATTATAAATCTAAGTTAATACTAGAAGTCCTAGTTAGAATAAGGTTCCTAGTAATTTTTTAATAGTATATAGATTATATCGGACGTTATTAAGCTTTTTATAAGGCCGTTTAGTATCTAGGCCTTTTACGTCTAGTATAACTTAGTTACCTTCCTTAATATTAATAGTTTTCTTATACTTATTAGCTTATAAGTATATAGCTTCCTAAGTATTAATTATATTTTAATATCTAATCTAAAGGATTTCTTCTATCTTACTAGTAATATTATCTACTTTAACTACTAGTAGCTTCTCTCTTATTAAAGTATATTTAACGCTAGTAGGACTAAATAATATACGTAGGTAATATCTAGTATTAAAGAAGAAAGGCGTTCTATAAATAGCTTTACTTATAGCGTTATTATTAGTAAATTCTAATATTAGTAACTACTTAGCCTAGTCGTCTTATAAGTAATTAATATATATATATAATCTAGTCTTAATATCCTAATTAGCTCGTTTAAACTAATTATTAGTCTTAAGGTATCTTACTATTAATAACCTAGCGTTAATTTAAAGCCTTTAATAAAGTACTTTCTATAAGGTTAAGATAAATTATAGATTATAGTTAGAAATTATTCTATTAGATAGATTATATAGTTATATTACCTCTTTAACTAATAGTATTATAATTAATTTAGCTAACGTTCCTTTATCTTATTCTAAATAAGGTATATAATATCTTATTTTACTAAGCTAATATATAACTATTAGGACTAAGTCCTTACTATTAGATATAAGTAGGCTAGTAATAAAATCTAGTAATATTTAACTTTATAAGTAATTAGCGATAGGTAAAGGTTATAATAAGCTACTAGGTCTTAATAAGAAGGCTTTATCCTATTATATATGTAATAATTCCTAATATACCTATTAATTATATAGTAAAGCTCTAGCTAGTAGTAATACTAAGAGATAATCTCGATTATATATCTACGTCCTAGATAACTAACTATTAGTTAATAGTATATAGTAGCTAGTATAATTATATACTAGTCCTCTAGAACCTATAAATATCTATTATAATAAAGTACGTCCTTATTAATACTTATACTATTTAGTCTAATTAAACTATATTACTTATTACTACGCTTATAAGCTTCCTTAATAGCTTATAAGGAATTATCTAACTTATTAGCTTCTAGTATTTTATCGTAAATACTAGGACTTAGACTAGGGTCTAGACCTAATAATAATATTTATAAGTAGTTAGGTAGAAGAAGGATTTAGAATAGTACTAGATATAGTTATTATCTTCTATAAGTAGACCTAATTTCTATCTTATTAAAGTATTTATACGGGTATTCTTTTTACTTAAATAGTAGATAATTCTAAAGTTAAACTTAGTTAACTTTTCTAAAGACTAGTAATAAGTAAGCCGCTTAACTAGGTTTAATAAAGCCTTTATTAAGTATATTAATTAGGTATTTATAGACTTTCTAAAGCTTAAACCTAGATATAAGGTAAAGTCGATTTTTAATAAGACTATTATTAAGAAGCTTAATTTTATAATTATATTTATAGTAAGGTAGGAGCTTATCTACTTATAACCTATTAAATATATCTGTAAAGTCGTAGTAATTAATAGGAAGCTTATTTAAGACCTCTTTTATACGAGTTATAAGGTCCTAATAGCTATTATAAGCGGTTACTATATATATTAAAGTAGTATTATCTTTTATAAATAAGGCGATTACCTAATCTAATTTAGTTATAAATATAGTAAAGTATAATATCTTTAAATCCTTTATATTTTACTTATAACCGGTTATATTAATTAGATATATATTAAAAGGAATATTATTATTAGATAATAAAAGCTTTAGTAAAATTTCATCTTATTAATTAGAGCTATATATAAAGTAGTAATACTAGCTAGAACTACTTACTTATACTTATACTTAAGTAGGCTCCTATTAGTTAATTTACTAATTAGTAGTATATTTAAATAGTTAGCTCCCTAATAGTTATAATAATTATATAGGAATATAATTATACTATTAAGTAAATTTAGAAAGACTATATATTCTATTATCTAGAGTATCCTTAAGATAGCTTTATAAAGTCCTAATTTAGTAATATATATAGTCGTTATACTTTATATATATCCTTAAATAGAAAGTAAAGGATAAATAGTATAAGTAACTACTATATAGTATTTCTTATCCTTATATATAATTAAAGGCTTTAGTTATTATAAATAGATAGGTAAAATATCTAGGAGCTAATATACCTCCTAGGTAAATGAAAAATTAATAAATAAATACCCCGTAGCGCTTATATTAACTAGAAAATCTAGTGAAAGTAAAGAAGAATTAGTACTATTAAAAATGTAACTAGTAGTAATAATAGGACTATCTACCTACTATATAAAGCACGCTAAATAAATATATAAAGCCTTATCTTTAAACGCGTTTTTACTAGGGTTTATTTATTTTCTAACTAACTAGCTAGCTTCTATTAACTATTCTAGTTATAGTCGTCTTTATAAATTTCTAATACTTAACTAGGAGTAATAGATATACGAGGTATAAATCTAACTTACTTATTATAAGCTAATTTATCTAGATAGTCTTTTATAAAGTAGTCTAGACTACTATATATATAGTAACTATTAGGTCTAAGTACTAGTATAATAGCGTAAATAGTAGGTCGTAGGGGGACTATCCTTATACTTATTACCTAAGTACTAATAAGGCGAGTAATTATTAATATAACTAGTTAACTAGTCTATTTAACTAAGTACTCTAACTAGTAGAAGAAGTTATTAACTTAAATATAGTAGTCTTATATAAATTATATATTATTAAATAACTTATTAGTATAGATATAGTATTTATAAAGCTATCTAAGTAACTAATATATAAGGTTATTCTAAATAATATAGAATAGTAGGTCTATTATATTACTAATCTAACTAGTACTAGTAGTAAGCCTCTAGAATTTTATAAGGAAGTTAATAAACTAGTTAGTATACTTTATATATAATAAATAGTATTTATCTAATTCCTTATTAAGCTAGTTACTATTAATATATAGTATATTAAGTAAGTTAATAAGTTACTTTTTAAATTATATAATTAACTCGCTATACTTATTATAATATAGCCGTAGTACTTTACTTAGTCTATTATCTAGATAGCTTACCTAATAGTCTAAGCGCTATATAATTATCTAGTAGACGTTACTATTATTCCTAATTTTTACTACTATTTTAATTTAGAAAGGTATTTATAACTCCTTATTACCTTTAAAAATAGGTAGGTAAGGGAACTCCTTATATTAGACTTAGTAGCTACTCTTATTAATACTTTAGTATATAAGTTATAACTAAGTAGGCTATCTAATAGACTCTAGTTATATAGTTTTAAGTTAAGTTAGTTCGCCGCTTATAGTATTTAAGGTAAGTTATAGATTTACTTCTACTTATACTAGGAATTATCTATTTCTTACTTATTATAAAGTAACCTCTTTAAGATCCTATTCCTTCTATATATCTTCCTCTTCTTTTATACTTTATATAAGATAGTCTTAACTTAGTAGAATAAAGGGATATTAAATAGTAGAAGCTAAGTCTAGAACCTTCTATTAGCTATTTTATAGTATTTATAAGATAGGTACTTTTCTTAAATATAGAGTTATTATTAAATAAGCTAGCCGTAGTATTAAGTAGTAAGGCTTTTAAATAGAATTAAATTAAATAGTTATAAAATTATATAGTAGTATAATATTAAGTATTAACTATATTATTTATAAATAGTTAAAAGTTTTTACTCCTTATATTAAGTAAGACGTATAAGAGGTATTAGTATATTAAATAGTATTAGGGTATTTTTTAAAGCTTTATATTAGGGTCTTCTATCTCTTAATTTTAAGTATAAACGTGTCGTCTCTAGTACTCTAAGCCTTACCTTATATAATAGGTTAGACTTATAATAGAGACTTAGTATAAATAGTACTTATATAAATAGTTATAGAATACTTTTATAAGTACTAAGACGTAGGCTAGAAAGGGGGCCTAACTAAGAGAAATTCTCCTTCTCTCTTTAAGTTATTCTTCTAGTATTATAAATAGTCCTAGTTACTAGATATTATACTACGACCTCTTATATTAGAATAACTTTACCTATCTTTTTAATCTAGGTTATAAGCTTTATACCTCGTATAAAATAGACTAGACGACGTAGAATAATAGAGGTATACTAGACGAGCTACTAGTATAAGTATAATAGATAGTCGAGTTTATATAAACTTAGATAGCTACCTTATATAACTAAACGACTTAGATATAAATAGCTAGAGCTAGATATAAGAGTAGCTTAATACTTATATAAAGGGACTAGAACTAACTATCCCTTAACTTTTACCCTCCTCCTTATATTATACTTTTAGAGTATATATACTAATAGAAGAGACGAAGTAATTAAGGTAGAATAGTAAAGATAACTTATTAAAACTATCTAAATTTAATAGGAATTAGACTAAGTTTAAATTATAGCTAGTATAAATAAAAGCGAAGTTATTAATTAATATAAAAGACTAGAGTAAGAAGGTAAAATTCTAGTATATTTATAGTAGGTTAAGAGGACGGGCTTTATAATAAGTTACCCCTTAAGTAGCCTTAGTTAAAAAGACTAATAGTCTTACTATTAATAGTATATTATAGCGATTATAAGTAGTATATAATAATAAGGAGTTAATTAAAAGAGTAGCTAGAAAGCTAAATATATTATAATAGGGTAGAAAGGCCTTTAGTATATTCCTAGTTAAATTTAACTATATAATCCTTAATATAAGGGGATTAAATTAAGACGAGTAGGTAAAGAAGACCTTCTTTACTAATAGGATTTTATTAGATTTATATAAGGAACTAATCGCGATAATAATTCTAGTAATATATAATAGGTATTATAATTTATTATAATTAGTAAGTAATAATCTAGAAGCTTATAAATTAATAAAGAAGAGGGAGACTAGTTATATAAAGGCTAGCTATTTAAAGGTTATAACTATCTTAGCTAAGTAAAAATAAAAAGATAATATAATAAAGTAAGAACTTATACTTACTATTATAGTAGTAGTAATAGCTTAGATAAATAGAGTAAAATAGGTATTATAAGAAGTAGTAAATAAGAGGAAGATTAAGGGTTACTATCTTTAATATAATATAAAAGGCTATATAATAAGAGATTATAAGCTTCTCCCTATTATATAAGGTATAATATAGACGGCTATATAGTTATTAGCCTTACTAGTAGCTAGATAAGCTATATAAAGAAGCGTAGAAGTAGAAGAGATAGAAGATTCTAATATAGTAGAAAAAGAATAGCTCTTATATAAAAGTGTAAATAGGAGTTAAGAGAACTAGAATTAAGAGTATAAAAAGACTTTTAAAAGAAGATAGATAGTAAGTTATTCTTAGCTTCTATTCTAATTAATTAAATCTATTATACTAATATCTTACTTAATTTAAGTTATTTATTATATAAGTTAATTAATTCTAAGTTTATTTTAAAATACGGTTTAAAGCGTATACCTATTTCTCTTTATATAATAAAAGGGTTTAATAATATTTATAAGGAGGTATATAAAGAAGTAGTCTTTATAAGCCTTAATATTAGTAGATATATAAAGAACGTATTTTTCTATATAACTTTAAAGTTAGCTAATTACAACGTTATCTTAAATAGGGCCTAGATTAAAAGAGGAGTAATTATATATTAGATATATAAGAACGTAGGTAGAGAATATATATAGGAAGAAGGAGTAGAAGCTAGACTATATATAGATCTTCGTAGCTAGTTTCTATACTTATATTTAGAGATAGAAGAAAGATACGAAAATCGAGATTTTTAGGGTTAGGGTTAGGGTTAGGGTTAGGGTTAGGGTTAGGGTTAGGGTTAGGGTTAGGGTTAGGGTTAGGGTTAGGGTTAGGGTTAGGGTTAGGGTTAGGGTTAGGGT